>Ga0209550_10000558_pt1 | contig 35284 bp, 37 predicted proteins | sample LauGreSuBDMM15SN_2_FD_187567 | JGI IMG/M metagenome (GOLD analysis project Ga0209550, IMG submission 187567) | Freshwater lake microbial communities from Lake Michigan, USA - Su13.BD.MM15.SN (SPAdes) (version 5) | ecosystem: Environmental > Aquatic > Freshwater > Lake | place: Lake Michigan... | reverse complement strand
GCCGGAGCACGCGTCGAGATAATTCTCAAATTATTTTTAGGTGGCATCCAGACCTCTGGGAGTATCCAGATTGTGAATACTAACGATTTCGGTTGGTGCAGACTTTGGGAACGGCTCTCTTGCGTATTTGATTTTTGCATACGCCTCGCGCCGCCACTTCGAGGAGCCCGTCAGGTAGATGTATCGGTGCTTGCGTGGACGGGGTGCGAGAAAGAAGTCATCGCCGTATTTCGCGCGCATGAGTGCCGCCCTGTTCTCCTGCCCTCGGAACTCGTCCGACACGGTCTGCCCGTGCAGGTGCTCACGACCCTTAATTTTCCAGTCGGTGCGCTTCGCTGAGAGTCCGTGATACGTGAAGGAGCACGCCTGATACACGATGCCCTTGTGAGCCTGCTCGGTGTCGGCGAACGAAACGATGATCCGGCCCTTGGGCAGTTGCCTCAGGCTCGCCCCGACCAGACGACTGGCCTCGTTCTTTAAATTGTCACGCAGGCAAAGTCGGTTCAGCTCCAGCACATGCGGGGCCATGTCCGCCCCCGCAATGCCCACGCGGAGGGTCGAGCTTGGGGGCGTCCCGTAGGTGACCACCCCGACCAACTCTTCGTCTCGGTAGAGGCCGTAGGCGTGGCTCAGGCTAGGCCAGCGGCGGGCGTAATGTATCCCGAGGATAAACGGCGCGCAGTCCATGCGGGTCACAGGCTGCACGCGGTAGGAGTGGGGTTCGGTTTGCATAGGTCAAAACAGTGAGTCGACCAGACGATTTTTCTGGGCCAGCGAGGTCGCCGAGGCGAAGCGCGCGGCGAACTTGTCGGCCTCACGGGTGTCGGCGATAAACACGGTCGACCGGAGGGTCGCCGAGTGGACCACGAGGCCACCGCGCGAGCGGCAGATCGAGGGTTCGCGATTCAGGTGGGTCGCCTGCTGGCGGGCCTCCGACGACAAGCGTGGCGTGGCGTGATAGTGGAACCGCGCGTCAGGGCGGAGCCAGATGTTGCCCTGAGCGGTTTCGGGGGCGTAGGGAGTGCGGGTGGCGTTCATTTTAGTTTCCGTCGGGGTTAAAGGCGTCAACAACGAGGTTCTCTTCCTCTTCGATCTCGGCTAAGAGGACCAAGATCAGATCAGCCTCGCGGTAGAGGCAGGAGCTGGCCCGCAGGGCGATTTTCGAGTGGATGGCGCGTAGGCGGGCCTGAAGCTCGCCTTTGGTGAGGCGTCGTATGGGTTTAATCGAGTTCATTTTCGTGTATGGGTTAAAAGTGGCGGAGGTGCCACGCCTCGAAGTCTCACAGACTCCAAGGCGTGGCGTCAACAGTATTTTTACTTACAGAGTTTGTCGACAAACTCCTTGGCCTCCCAGAGGTGGTCGAGGCATGTGATGGCCGCATTGAGCGCGCCTTCTCCGGCGTCGTAGGCGGCTCGGTCTCGGTAGACGAGATACGAATATCCGCGCGGACCGTCGCCGAGTTGGCTGTTGTTGTAGGACTCAATCAGGTGTCCGCGATAGTCGCGGATCACGGTGGTGCCGATTTTGTTTTTGATGGTAGTGATCATGTTCGTGTGTGTTGGGTTTGGGTTGGTCGAGGCAGTAGTTGCCTCGATAGACAGATACAATCAGATGCCGGAACGCGTGTCGACATAATTCTCAAATTATTTTTAGGGCCTGTTTTGTATCCGTAATTTCAATACGGCTCGGCCACTAAAAAGCCGCCCCCGAGTAGAGGGCGGCTGAGGTGGATTAAACCTTTGCGGCCAGTGCCCGCACCGCGTCGGTGAGCGGGAGAATTTCACGTTCGTATCCCTTCAGGTGCGCGACCGTTTCGGCGTCGAAGCACAGCTCGGCCAAGGCCTTGACCTCGGCGGCCAGCGTGGACGGCAGCCCGACGGGCCGTGAGTAGGAGGCGCGCACCTTGGCGACCACGGCGGCGTCCTGCTCGGCAGTCAGGGTGAGGTAGACGCCACCGTGGGCGGACGGAAAAACGTCGGCGGTGCAAATAGCGGTCACAAACCAATCTGAGGCACCACGGGCCAGCGTCACGCGGCTCACGGTGCGGGCGTATTTGTAGGCATTGGCGACAGTGCCGCCAGATTGGTAAATGGCCGTGGCCCCAACGCGGAGGCTTTTGGAGAGGCAGAGGGCATTTAGTTGAGCCTCAGCCTGACTAGCCGCCGTAAGGACGTCGGACGCGCTGGCGGTGTGGCTGGTGGCTCGTCCGCACGAGGCGGACAGGGCGGCTGCGATTGCGGATAGGTTAGTGGCGGCGATTTTGATTTTCATTTTCGTGTAGTGGTATGGCTGAAGTTAGTGTGAGCGGGGAGAGACGGTTACGACGTTGTTGTCGAGGTAAAAGAATGCCTCGTTGCGGTCGGAATTCCAACTACGGTAGGTGTAGGTTTGGCCGTTATACTTGAGAACCTTGTTGGTCAAATTCTTAAGGGTGTCCCAACCTTCAGGCAGGTCGAGGGTGAGGTATTTAAGACCGAACGAGTCGGTCGCTTGGACGGCGAGTTCATTCTTGGCGATGGTAGCGATGGCGTTCATTTTCGTGTGTGGGTGTTGGTGTTACTCGGGTCAGTAGTTGCCCCGATGAATGGAGACAATCAGACGCCGAAACGCACGTCGAGATATTTCTTCAATTATTTTTAGGCACACCACGCGCAGTCCTCCAAAGACTCCAAGCACGCCGTCTCCAAGACGTCCAGTTCCCAAGTATCCAAGGCCTCAATACGCTTGTTGCCTCGGGTGGACGTGACGGGCCCGAGCATGATCTCGGTGACGGGCCCGAGTGCAGCCGAGCCCTCGACGCCGCTGTCATGCGTGTAGTCGAAGTCCACTACAACCTCGATGTCCCCGTCCTCGCGGGGCAGGACGGCGGTGGCCGAGAACGGGAATTCACGTAGGTTCATGCTGGGTAAGTAAATTTTGAATACATAGTGGATCGCGACACGGCGAAGCGTTGCGCGAGGAACTCGTCGTCGAAGACGTGCAGGTGTCGGCCAGTCGGGAGGTGCTCCCAGACGGCCCATTGGGTAGTGTTGGCGTCCATGTTAGTTAGAGGCCGACAGCTCCCAGTCGTAGCGGGTCACGAGGGTCTCGAAGGCGCACGTGCTGGCAGGCTGAGCGGCGCGCAGGTCGATCACGTAGTGGGCGGAGTGCCCCGAGTTGTGGCCACAGTGGCCGCCATTGACGGGGATGTGGTCGATGACCTGTAGGATTCTCCCTTGGGTGAAGCGGTGGTAGGGCCCTGCGGTGCAGTCGACCAGTTGCCCCGAAACAAACCGCGCGGTGCGTCCAGATGGGTTGTTGCAGGCCTCGTCGCGGGAGGTCTTGGAGCCCGTGGCGCGGAAGCCATCGAGCAGTGAGACGAGCGCGTCGAGGACGGCTCGGAATGGCAATATGGAATGCATAGGTAGTATTTTGGATCGAGTTTTCATAGGAAAATTTTTAGAGCACCTTGGCGTCGTCGAGGAGATCGCATACAGCCCAGAGGTGGGCCGAGGCGGCGGACGACCGCACGCGGGAGGTCGCGATGCCCCTCCACTTGGGCGGGTTACCGTCGACGACGCGGCTGGCGTAGGTGCAGAACACCGCCACCCCGCCGACGGTCGAGCGCAGGGTCTTTACTGACCCGAAGCCGTCCACCTCAACCTCGGCGAAGCCCTCAAAGAGGGCGGCGCGGGCGTCGGCGGCAGTGTCGGATACGGCGGGCGTGGTAGGGTCGAGACGACCAATCTGGACGAGCCCAGAGACCTTCGTAGGGGAGGCGGGCAGGACGAGGAGGGCGTCGAGGGCTTTGCGGTGTTCTGTAGCGTTCATTTTTAGGTTGGGTTTAGTTTTTTAGTCGTCCGAAAAACTCCGGCGGGAGCTCGAACGTAGGGGCGACCTTGCCAGCGAGTTTGAGCGCGTCAAGCCTCTTTTTCGCGTAGTTTCGGTGGCCCTCTTTTGGGGTCTTGAACGACGCGTATTCAGATTTACCATACGACACCAGCCGTCGCGTGCGGTCGATCACAAGATCGAGCGGGTGGCCGAACAGGATCGCGACGTCGCAGGCGTTGGCCCCTCCCGCGAGCGCGGCATTGATCTCGTCCGATGCGGTCTTGTCGAGGCCACGGCGGCGGCGATTTACAGGAGCCTTTTCCAGCTCAAGGTCGGTGGACATCATCTCGCGAAATTTCCGCTGGACGTTCGGGTTCTGAAAAAACTTTCGGAGGCTGGTGGCGGGGTGATCCGCCGTCCCGAGTTCGAGGGGTGCGCTCACTCGGCGTCCTCCGCGCGGACGATCTCGACGATGTCGGCGGCGACGCTACGGCCCGTAGGGTCCGCACTGCCGTCTACGTCCACCCAACTGTAACGCGACTTGTCGGCTGGCCAGCACGACGCGCGACACTCCCAGAATCCACCGATCTTAAACCCCGTGAAATAGACCACGCCGCCGTCGCGCCGACGCAACGTCTGCCCCTGTTCGATTTTGGACAGGTCAACTTTTTCGGCCTGCCCGTCTTTTTTCTCGGCGACGATTTCGACAACGTCATCCGCAGACTCGCCTGTCAGATAAAACCTGCCGTTGGCGTAGGTGTAGACGTGACCCACCGTGCCGTGGTCATACAGCTCAACGTCGCCGAAAACGAATATCTGCGCGCCCAGAGATGGGGCCACGTAGCGGTCCACGAGGGCCTTTATACGGCCGTCTCGCAGGCGCACAGTCGATCCGATGCCAAGCAGGGTCAGGTCGACCCCCTCAGGCTTGTTCTTTGGCTCAGGGGCGGCCTTTTCAGGCACCGGAGTGAAGTCGACGGCAGTGTGGCCGACAGCACTGCCGACGAGCCCGTAGATGCCGAAGGCGACCTCGGGGTGTTTTTTCGCGAGGCGGGTGGCCTCAGATAGGGCCAGCTGGTAGCTGGCGTGTGTCTTGGTGGGAAGACCGCGTGAGTCGGCCCAGATGATGTAGTTTTTGTTCATGGTTAATGCGGTTAAGCGACGGCGAGGTTGAAAAAGAGATTGCCAAGGGTCAAGCTGTTTTTTTCGACCCACTTAAAATTCTTAATTCCTATGTTTGAAGCGCGACCCTACCAGACCGCAGCGATTGATTTCCTCACCAAACCAATCAGGACCCGCGCACTCATAGTCGCACCCGCTGGCAGTGGAAAAACCGCAATCGCAGCTCAGGCCCTGTCGCGTATCTGCGTTCCGAATACACGGGTCGCGTGGCTGGCCAACACCGTCGAGCAGGTGGATCAGGGCATAGCCGCGATTGCGCGCACAAACGGCGCAGACGGCGTCGACTTCCTCGTGGCCTGTGTGGCGGGCCAGCCCGACGTGTCGGACAGGGACATCATCATCGTGGACGAGTGCCACCACACCCCTGCCACGTCATGGGCCCGACTGGCTGCACAGGCGAAGGGCGTGCTCTGGGGCTTCACCGCCACGCCGGACTCCGGTGACGCCGAGCGGGACGCGATCTTCGGCCGCATTTTCGGCGGGCCTGAACACCGACACACCGTGCCGCGCGCAGAGGTGGAGCGGGCGGGCAGCGTCCTCTCGGGTGTGGTCTTCATGCACGACCTCGACGCTCAGGGCCAGTTCGACCTCGAGATAAACACCCGCACCGCCGAGGAGCTGAAGAAGGCCGTTGCAAAGTTTCGCTTCGTCCCGCGACACGAGCTTGAGAAACGTATCCGTTGGCGCATTACGCAGGAACAGATACACGGCTCTGAGGCACGAAACCAGCACGCGGTCCAGACCGCCAAGGACGACGTAGCGGCGGGACACTCCGTGCTGGTGCTGGTCAACTCCATCGAGCACGGGGAGCAGCTATCGCAGCAGATTGAGGGATCAATCGTGTTGACCTCAAAGCTCTCCAAGAAAAAGCGGGCCGAGGCGATTGCGGCGTTCAGGTGCGGGGACCTGAAGGTTGCGGTGTCGACCCAGCTCGCCGACGAGGGCTTGGACGTGCCACGTGCGTCGTCCCTAATCCTGATGGCTGGCGGACGTTCGGCGGGTAAGCTCGAACAGAGGGCGGGCCGTGTGATGCGTCCACACGGGGAGAAGGAGTTCGGCATCGTTCACGACTACCTAGATCGGGGCGCGGTGTTTGCATTTGCACAGGCCCGCGCACGGGTATCTACGTATCAATCCCTCGGATACGACGTGAAGTATTTGAAGGGTTGAATTTCGATCCCGCCTTCGACACGCTAACTATCCATGACACCCGTAATTTTCATCCGCACCTACGAAAAAGACTTTGAGTGGCTCACCTACTGCCTGCGTTCGCTCGCAGTCCATGCGCCGCACATCCCCACAGTCGTAACCGCGCCCAACTTCTCAGGCTTCGAGGCCCCCGTCCGCGACAACCTGCACTTCCGATTCTGCGCGACCCGACACGCCGACGGATACGTCGACCAGCAGCTCTGCAAGCTCTGGGCAGACAACGTCGCCACCGTGGTCCCCGACGCCACGCACGTGATCCATCTGGACTCTGACACGGCCCTCGTCGACTCACTCGACCACGTTTTTTCCGAAGGAAAGCCCATCATGCTTCGGACACCCTACGACGACCTACCGCGAGAGGCTGAAATTTGGCGTGCCCCGACGGAAAAACACCTCGGTTTTCCCGTCACGCACGAGTATATGCGCCGCTTACCGTTGGTGTATCCAATTTCGCTCTACGCCAAGCTCCGCATCCACCTAGCTGCACGGCACGGACACGAGTGGCAGCGTTGGGTCGACACCATCGAGGGCAGACAGGTGTCGGAGTTTAATCTCCTCGGTGCCTTCGCCTACAAATACCACCGCAACCAGTTCAAGTGGGTGGACACAGACTCGCAGCCGCTCCCGCCTTTAGTCGTCAAGCAGCACTGGTCGTGGGGTGGAATAGCCGAGCACAAGGCCGATCTCGAACGGCTATTTCCGGCGGCTTAAAAATAACTGAAAGATTTTTATCGACATCGTTCGGCCCCTCGTCCAGAGTCGGCTCATGTCCATCAAATCACATTCTTTAGACGTCGACGTCAACTGGGTCACAATCGACCCCACTGCCCCCGGCTTTTATAGCTGGCGAAAAAACTGGCAATGGGAGCCCGTCACCCGCGAGGTTCGCGTTCGTGAGGAGGACGGCGTCCTCATCACCTACTCCAACCGATACGTTCAGTGGCTCCCACTCAACCGCGTCGGCGGCGAGTGGCAGACCGTCGACGGCCGCCCAACTCCACGGCCAAAATTTCTACACGTAAAGCAGTAATTTTACCGCCAAAACTATAGCCACAACCCTACCATGCCCAACAACGACCTCATCGCACTTATCGCCTGCCTCATCCCGTCGACCCTGATACTCGTGCTCGTGCTGCTCGACTAATTTTATGACCACCGAACTCGATACCCAAACGCGCGGCCACCATCCGCACTCCCCCAGCAGCCTCCAGAACTCCGAGGCGTGCCCCCACTTCGCCAACCAGAACAACGACTCCGCAGCCTCACAGGCTGGGGTCCTCCAGCACAAGGCGGCGGAGACCCGTGACTATTCGATCCTGAACGGCAACGCCGAGCAGGAGGAGGCCGTGAGACGCTACGTTGAGCAGGAGGACGGCTGGCAGGCCGCCATGCGTGAGGCCGGAGCCCGCACCGTCGAGCAGATTCGCGAGCAATACCTCTCCGTCGGCGACGACGTGGTCATCGACGAGCGCGGCAACCCGTGGAACGGGATCACCGGAGGCTACCCAGACCTCGCACTCGTGGCCGTGTCCGAGGACGGCCTTTCCGTCGGCGCGATTGTGGACGCGAAGTTCGGGAAAATCCCCGTCACTCCGACAAAGGAAAACCTTCAGGGCATCGCCTATTCGGCGGCGCTGATGCAGAAGTTCCCAGACATTGTCGAGGTCCACGTCCAGTTTTACCACCCCTACATCGAGAAGGATTCACCCGAGGCCAAATACACCCACACCTTCACCCGAGAGATGCTTTTGGGTATGGAAATGCGGATACGCCATGTAGTGGCCAGAAAACTACTGGCTCAGAAGGAGGGGCTCAACAGTGCGTCCGTCCCGCCCACACCTAAAACTGGCCTGTGCCAGTGGTGCGCCAATTTCGCCGTGTGCCCTGCCGTCGGAAAGCTCCTCGCCCCCACCGTCTCCAAGTTCGAGCCCCTTACGCTCTCGGTGCCCCACATCGAGCTGGCCGAGGTTAAGACACCCGAGCAGGCGTCACACCTCTACCGCGTCGCGAACGTGCTCGAGTTGTTCTGCAAGGCGGCCAAGAAGCGCGTGAACGAGCTCGCCATGACCGAGCAGAAACTCGGCGACAGCGAGTGGCTCGAGGAGCTATCGGCACACGGCTACAAGCTAACTACACGCAAGGAACGCACAGTGGTCGACCCCGCCCTCGCATTTGAGACCGCACAAAAACACGGCCTAACTGTCTCTGACTGGTATTCTTGCACGAATGTTCCGATCACGAAGCTAGAATCACTCTTGAAAGAGCGGGCCGAAAAGGGTCATGGTGCTGGGGCCGTCAGGGCCTTCCTCGAAGACCTCGACGAAGTCGGCGCGGTCAGCCTGTCCTCGGGATTCTCGTTCCTTCAGGAAATCAAAAAGAAAACACTCACCCTCGACGTATAATTTCCCTTTCGCTGAGTATCCACTCGGCTAATACAAAACCAAAAACCAACAAGCCTATGTCCTCTGAAAATACAGTTAAGAAAGTCTCATTCGCTCGCCCGAGCCCCTCAAACGCCGCCGTGATTGACGTCCCGTCCGTCTCAGCACCCGCAGCCGAAGCTCCGTCGCAAGCCGTGGCCCTGCAACCGCAATACAGCCCGCCCGCTGCCCGTCCCCCTGAGGACGACGAGGTGGACGTGTCAGACATCCGCCTGCCCCGCCTGAACCTAGTCCAGCGCACGTCCGGCGGCGATCTGCTCGCCTTTGGCCCCGGCAACTTCGTCTACAAGCAGGCCGTAAACCTCGGCAAGACCCTCAAGGTTGTGTGCCTCGGATTCCGTCCAAAGCGCTTCTCCGAGAAGGTCAAATACGGGTCCCCTCAGGGCCTCACACTCGACAGCCTCGCGGACGTCCGCGCCCACAACGGCACTCACCTCTGGCGTGAGTCGCGAGAGAACCCCGCCATTGGTGCCAACGGACCCCTCTGGTTCATGCCTATGGTCACTGGCGTGTTCCTGATCGAAAAGCCCGAGGGAGTCGACGACGCCTACTTCGGATACGAAGCTGGCGGCAAGCTGTATGCCCCCGCCGTGCTCACGGTGAAGTCGACGAGCTACGACGCGATCTACGTCACCCTGTTCAACGAACGGTCGTCTGGGTCCCTGCGCTCGGGCTATCCTGCGCGATTCATCGAGATTAAGTCCCTCGATAAAGCCACCAAGTCAGGCAACATCTTTGCCCCGACCCTGAAAATACTTGAGGCCACCACTCCCGAGGTGTTGGCGCTGACCAGCCAGATACCCGTCTAAACGTTAGTTGACAGACAGTGTTGGGAGCCTTTATCTCCCGCGTTCTTTAGATTGGCGGCCCTCTTAGCATAGGAGGGTCGCCCACAATTTCACCGAGGTGCGGGCTCGCGGACGATGCCCTCCTTAGTGCCCCTCGCAGCGTTTGAGACCCTCCTGTTTTATTCTCAAACCCGTGCGATTTCTCGGTGGGCACAAGGCATTTCTCACTGCTCGCCGTTGCAGTGGTAATCGTCCGAAACGGCACAATTTTGTTCTTTCCCACCTTGAGCGCGTAGCAAAACGCAAAACGCAAAACCTATAAAACTAATAAAACTATGAACCACCACTGTCACAACGCCTCAGTCCCGCAACACCTTTACGGCTACGTCGACCGCTCCATTCTGCGAACACTAAACCCCTCCGAAGCGGGGACGTTTGAGAAGGCGGTGATATTCGGGGTCACGTCAATCCCATCCCGAGCTCTGCACTTTTCAATCCTCTGCGAGTCGGGGGCGCAGTGGGCCCGTATACCGTTGCACATGCTCCGACACGAGCTACCCGAGGTCGGCGCGCCCTGCCACGCCCTCAACGAGCTACAGATGTGGGACTGCCACGGGTGGGATTTTTCTGTCACCCGCTACGAATACCTCCGCGATATGTCGTGCCAGTATCGGCAGCGCGACGGCTTGCTCGTTTCTGGCACCTACTGGTTCACCCTCGACCACACCGACAACGGCTACTCCAATTTCCCATCGGAGCACAAGTGCTACCATGTTTTGACGCTCAACGACGGCTCAGGTCAGATCGCCGCCCAGCCGAACAATCGCATACTCTGGCAGGATGACTCTTGGGTTAAGCCCAACGTGCCGCTAGACTACACCGTGATGGGCCCTGAGACGTGGCATGCGGAGACCAGCAGGGTCAACGCGCAGGACACCGCAATGACGCCAGACTGCTAGGCCCTACAACTATTTTCCTTATGAATCCAAAACTACAAGCAACATTCGAGAGTCACCGCACTCTCATTCAGGAACAGCTCGCCGCAGAATATAAGTCCCGACAAGCGGCTCGCAACCACCGCCAGTCGCGGCGGCACTTCAACGAGTTCTGCATGCAGGCGACCTACCCGCTCATTTCAGTCGCGGGCCAGCTCATCGAGTTTGGCCGTCGGGTCGACGAAATGGAACGCCTATCCGAGGCCGATTTCAAAGCCAGCATCTCGTTCTTAAACGCGGGGCAGAAGCTCGCTGAATTCGAGCACGATAAGTTGCTGCCCGCACTACGGGAGGCCGCGCTGTGAATGCCAACCTCCCCGACAACGTCGAGGACATCGACATCATGCTGAAGGTCGATGGCGCGGTGCTTGCGAAGGCCAAAACTATGGTCGAGCGTGCCCACGCGCGCCGCAAGGTGGACGCCCTGCTCGACCAGCGTAACGAACTCTCAAAAATCAACACTAAAAATGAAAATTAAAGACCTGCCACCCAAGGCCACCACGAGCCTCACATTCTGGGGACTCCCCGACGGAAAAACTCTTTACGCAAATAAAATCGCAGCACTCTTTTTTGCAGGGTTCCGCGCCTCCGAGGTGATCGAGTTCACCTGCTTCGAGAAGCGGTTCCGAGCTCCGAAAGGTAAAAAATGAGCCGCGTCATCGGATTCGACACCGAGACGTATTACGACGACGTCATCTCCGTTAAGAAGACAGGGCCGTCGTTCTATGCCCGCCAGCCGGAGGCATACTGCTACTTCGTGTCCGTCTTCGACGGGGCCGAACGCTGGGCTGGCCCTCCGCAGGACTTTAACTGGGACTCCTTAAAGGGCGCGAAGCTCGTCTCGGCCAACGCCAGCTTCGACCAAGAAATCTACCTCAACGGCACCGAGCGCGGCCTCTGGCCCCACGTGGCGCGCCTCGAAGACTGGGACTGCGTCCTCGACATGTCTCAGTTTTTGTGCGGTGCAGGCGACCTCGCGTCGGCCTCCGCCAAGCTGCTCGGCCAGTCGGTCTCCAAGACGGTCCGTGCCGCAGCCAAGGGCAAGCACTGGCCGCGAGACTTCTCGATTGACGAGCAGAAGGCCATGTATGACTACGCGGCCGAGGACGCCGTCCTAGCGTGGCAACTCTGGGATAAATACGAATCCAAGTGGCCCGAGTTCGAGCGTCGCCTGTCGAGGCTCACGCGCACCTCGGCGCGGCATGGGGTGCTTGTTGATCTCCCCAAGCTCGAGGCGGGCATCGTCACGCTCCAGAAGATCGTGATCGAGTCGACGGACAAGCTCCCGTGGGTTGTTCGGGGCTACAAGCCCGCGTCCCCGATTGGCATCGCCGAACAGTGCCGCATGGACGGCATCCCCGGCATGCCCGTGAAAAAGCACGACCCCGAGGGCTCAGAGGAGTGGTATGAAACCTACTCGGGCACCGTCGAGTGGATTCTGGCCCTAGGCCGCATCCGCAAGGCGAAGAAGGGTCTCGCAGCCTTGCAGACTCTCCGTGACCGCACTCGCCCCGACGGCACCGTGCAGACGTCCCTGCGCTACTTCGGGGCGCACACGGGGCGGTGGTCCGGCACCAACGGGTTCAATTTCCAAAACCTCGCGAAGGACCCGCTCTACGGCGTGGACTTCCGGTCCCTGCTGGTGGCTCGACCAAACAAGAAGTTTGCCATCGTCGACCTCTCGCAGATCGAGCCCCGCTGCACGATGCACCTGACGAACGATCAGGAGCAGATGAAGATGGTGCGCGAAGGTTTCGCCATCTACGAGGCCCACGCTCGAAAAACGATGGGCTGGACGGGCGGCAGCCTCAAGGTCGAGGACAAGAAGAAATACGGGCTGGCCAAGGCACGTGTATTGGGACTTGGATACGGCTGCGGCTGGGAGAAATTTATCACCGTCGCCATGATCATGGCGGGCCTAGACCTCTGCGTAGACGACGAGGCCATCGCACTCGAACTCTCCGCCGACAAGACCCTCTACACCGACGACAAGGGTGTGGCCTACGTCGTGATTCCCGACCCCGACGGGGGGCCACATCCGGTGCGCGAGGATGTTTACGGTGCCAACGCCCGCAAGCAGGTGGCCGACTACCGCCTGTCCGCGACCTTCATCACGGCGATGTGGGAGTTCTTAGACGAGCAGCTAAGCGCATCAGTCGGGCGCGACCTGTCGTTCGAGCTGCCGTCTGGACGTTCACTGCGCTATGAAAACGTGCGCCGAGAGCGGCGCAAATTCGTCAACAAGAAGACGGGTGAGACCTACGAACGCTGGGTCATTTCCGCCGAGGTCGAGGGGTCCCGCTGCCGCCTGTGGGGCAGCATTCTACTCGAGAACATCATTCAGGCCTTCGCCCGAGATGTATTCGGAATAGGACTACTGCGCGTAGAGGACACCCTGTCGACCGAGACGCAACTCATCTTCACGGCGCACGACGAAGGCATTTGGGAGGTGCCCGACACGTGGACGTCTGTGGACCCCATCGTCAGGGAAATTACAGTGCCGCCGACGTGGGCACCTGATCTCCCTGTGGGAGCCGAGGGAGAACTTTCTTCGTTCTACAAAAAATAGTCATTGACGGCGTGCAGTCTCGCAGTCTTTCCTCCTCCAAGCCCAACACCATTATGATAACACTAAAACTAGCATTCCTCGCCGCCGTCGGATGGACCCTCGGACGAGTTCTCACCCCGATGTTCTTACAATTCTGCGTCACGTTCTGTGAACGCCACCTAAAACGCTAACATGTCTAAACCGTATCACAAACGCCCAAGGGCGGACGTCGCCAAGAAAAAAAAGCTTGCGGGCTACCTCCAAGAACTTTCTAAAAAGAAAACCCCAAAGTCGGTTGCAGTTGCCGCCCTTATTTGGGCCATCGCGACCCTCAGCTACATCGCTTCACTTTTCGCCTAAACATGAAAACACACAGATCAAAATCAAGACGCCCAATCTCACCCGAGATCAGGCTTCAGCTTATCGAAGACTGCAAGACCATGTCCATGACCGCCGCAGGGAAGAAACACGGCCTGTCTATAACCGCCGCCCGTAACGCCCTCATAGCCGCAGGGGTGCCAAGGCGGGCGTCAAACTACCACGGCGGCAGCGAGGATAACTTTATCTGGGGCTGCAAAGTCATTGAGGCCCTCGTGGCCCTTAACGACGTCAGGGGAGGGGTCAGCCGCGACGTGGTCGCGCAGGCGTGCGGCGTATCGCACGAACGGATACGTCAGATTGAGGAGAGCGCCTTGCGAAAGATACGTGTCAAATTTCCCGAGGTGCGCCTCGCCTGCGCGCCGACACACAGCGGTCGGTCCAACGCCGCGTGGTCTGAACGGTCGCACCGCTCGACCGCCTGCCCCCAGACAGTCCCCGACACTGGAGGGCGTTTCTGATGACCTACGAAGCTGTAGCCAAAATTTTAGGCGTGACCAAACAACGCGTCATGCAAATCGAGGCCGAGGCCCTCAAGAAGTTGAAGTTCCGCCTCCGAAAGATTGAGAAAGAACTGCAAGCGTGAACTTCACTCACCTTTAACCCGACTTTTAATCACTATGAGCACCGAAACACCTATTCTCCCCAGCCTTTCTGAGGCCTTTACTTCCCAACGCTGGCCAAAGTCCGCCGAAATGCGCTGGCTTGAGCAATACGATTGGGCCGAAATTCCCTACACCTCGAGACTGTTCTCCCGTGTCGTAATTTTCCGCGTGAAGGGCGGCGGCCCCCTGCACGCTTTAGAGCTTAGTCCGAACGAGTCCGCAGAGAGCGCGATGCTGCGCTGGGCGGTAGCGTCAAACGTCCTTACACTTGTTTACGAATGCGTGAGCGCACAATAACGGGGTCCGACTGGGCCTCTTCCCTCCCCCGTGCCCGCTCTCGGGCCGTCGGGAGGTCTCACCGACTCACCGTTGCTTACCAACAGTGGTTGAATTCCTTTCAAAACCCGATAAACCAAACTATTCATGCCGCGCAGCCTGTCCAATCTCGTCTCCTCCTCGACCTCCCCATGCGTCCCTTGGACGTTCTCCCTCTCTCCACCCGAGAATGTGAAGGGGAAGGCGGGTAAACCCGCCCGATCCAAGTGGATCAATGACCCCTCTACCGAGTGGCAGGTGTATTCGCTCTGGGAGGGCCTCAACGAGAACGCCCGCATCACCGTCGGAAACCGCAAGGAGGACACCGACGGGAATCCGCCGTTTCGCCTGCACGGCCTCGTGGGCGACTACGACGCCGCCCTGACCGAAGCTGAGCTCGGTGCAGGCGTCGCGCGGTGCGGGGCCCACCCGCCAACCTACTACGAAAAAACGCTCTCTGGGAACGCCCGATTTCTGTGGCTATTTCAGGAGCCCGTCACGGTGCCCTCGCGTGAGGTTGCCGTGGCCCTCCTAAAGTTCGCCATGACCGCCCTGCGGCACCGCGACATGTGCGTGGGGCTGGACGAGCCCGCCTACCTCGACCCCGGCCGTTACTACACCAACTCAGGCGAGTGGGGCGAGGTGTCCAGCCACCGCCTCCCTGCCGACCTCGTGCAGGGCTGGATCGTCGAGGTGGTCAAGAAGTGGAAGTTCAAGGCCGAGGGCGTCGAGCTGCCCCTCCCCGTCGTTTTTGAGGCCCTAAAGAAGAAGTGGCCCCAGATGAACTGGCCCGCCGACTTCACCCTCGACTCTCAGGGCCCCACGTTCTGGGTCAGCGAGTCCACGTCACCCAAGTCTGCGGTCGTCAAGCCGACCGGAATTTACACGTTCTCCGGCCACGCCGCCAAGCCGTTCTGGTCTTGGTCCGACCTCCTCGGTGCGGAGTTCGTGAAGGAGCACGAGCACAAGCAGATGGGTGCAGCCGTCGCAGGCATCTACCACGACGGACAAAAATACTGGATGAAGGACGGGACAGGCGTGTGGCGTCCCTTCGCCAAGGAAGACATCCGCGAGCACATCGCAATCAACCGTGGACTCGACAGCGAACGTCGCGCAGGCCCGTCCGCCGCCGACAAGGCCCTCGACTTCATCCGCACGTGGCAGCCCATCGACGGGGCCGCACCGTTCGTCTACTGTGGCCGAGAGATCATCGAGCTCGGCGGCGGTAAGAAGGCACTGAACACCCACGTCGGGCGCGTGTTCCCTCCGTCCGAAGAGAAGACGGTCTGGGGCTCGGGAGGTAAGTTCCCTTGGCTGTCCGCATACTTCGACGCACTCCTCGACCCCGTGTATCCGCAGAAGGACTACCTCCTTGCGTGGATGAAGCGCTTCTACGGGTCGGCCTACAACCGAGACCTCGACCGTGGACAGACACTGTTCCTCGTCGGCGGCGCGGGCGTGGGCAAGACACTGTTTAGCCAGAACATCCTGTCCAAGCTCATGGGCGGGTCGGCCGACGCACAGGCCTACCTCACGGGTGACACCAACTTCAATTCCCACCTCTTCGAGACCCCGCTGATGACGATTGACGACTCGTCGTCCACAATCGACGCCCGCACACACGCCTACTTTTCGTCGATGCTCAAGAAGCTGGTCTCGAATCAAACCTTTGAGTTCTCGGCAAAGTTCCGCGTCGCCGCACAGGTGCAGTGGCTCGGGCGCGTAGTGGTGACCATGAACGACGACCCAGAGTCCCTCCGCATGATCCCCGACATGGAGATTTCGGCGCAGGAGAAGCACACCCTCCTCCGTTGCGCCCGTGAGCGTAAGATCACGTTCCCGCCCCGCCGAGAGGTGGAGAACATCCTCGTCCGAGAGCTGCCCTACTTCGCCCGCTGGCTCCTCGACTGGGAGCCGCCAGCAGAGGTCATCTCGCCCGACCACCGCTACGGCGTGCGGGCCTACCACGAGCCTTCGCTGTTCCGCGAGGCGCAGCACTCCAGCCGCTCGAACGGATTCTCTGAGGTCATGCAGGACTGGGCAGAGACGTGGTTCCACGATCATCCCACCGAGAAGTCGTGGTCGGGCACCGCCTACCAGTTCCTTAAGCTGCTCAGCTCAGAAGAGGCCTCCAGAGCCGCCCTTCGCAGCCTCACCGCCGACGTTGTGGGCCGCAATCTGGCCGCCCTGAAGGGGAAGGGCTGGCCCATCACCTGCGACGAAAAGTCGGGCCGCGTGTGGACAATCTCAAACCCAAAGAACAGGTGTTGAAAATACGGGTGCAAACTTTCAACATGTTCCCACGCCTGTGACCCGCACCTACTACACCCACACGATCCTCCCGCCCCCTCGGAAAATATCCATCGAGGAGGAGAGGGAGATATTCGCCCGCTACGTCGTCTCGCAGGACAAGACCGAAATCGTCAACGCTTACCTCCACTGGGCGCTTGACATGGCTCGTAAGAGCATGGGCTCAACGCCAGATTCTGTGCGCCAACGACCGGGGTGCTCGGAGGACGACGCCATTTCGGCTGCAAATCTTGGCCTCGTGGAAGCGATTGACCGCTTCGACGTGGCGAGGGGCCGTCGGTTCTCCTACTTTGCGTCGTTCTGGATCAGCAAAAGACTCCGCCTCCTGCGCCTGCAACAGCACACCGTTCGTGTGCCCGAGGGCGTGGTCGATGACTTCTGCGCGATGAAGCGCCTAGAGCGGGACGGGGTGCAGGACGACGAGATTGCCGTTGCCCTCGGCCTAACTTTGGCGGGCCTAGCAGTGCTCCGTGAATTGCCCACCCGAGGCAACACGTGCGCGTTCGACCCAGACTTTCACGACTCCCCCCACGAAGAGAGCCACGTGTCCGAAAAGACCGAGATGCTTTCTCGCCTGAAGACCGCGCGGGAAAAACTGAGCCCACTGAACCGGAGGCTTATTCGGTGGAGATTTGACCTCAGCCTGTCCGAAGTTGAGATGGCGAAACGGGAGGGCGTATCCGTAGACACAATACAGCGCCGACTAAAGAAGGCCATGCTCAAGCTTCGCTGCTACCTCGACTGCTAATGCCAAAACCAGCCAAGACACGCAACCTCGGGACATGGACCGAGGCAAAGTATTGGGGGGCCATACGCTCCCACCTTCGTCGTCTGTTCCGCCACAACTGGGAGCCAAAAAAGCAGGCCCTAATGGCCTCCCGCCGCCCGTCTGAGAACAAGGCCCGCCCGCTCCTGAAGTGGGAGTTTAAGTGTGCGGCCTGCGGCGAGTGGTTCCCCCGTGAGGAGGTCGAAATTGATCACATCATTCCCTGCGGTAGCCTGCTAAAGGAGGGCGACATCGGCCCGTTCCTTACCCGATACCTTCCCGAGGACGTATCCGCATACCAGATACTGCACCTCGGGTGTCACTCCGTAAAAACAAACGCCGAGCGCGCAGCCAAGAAAACTTCAAAGTGAAAATCATCCACTCGAACTCCAACATCCCGCAGCCCGACGGCTCGCCGTCTTCAAGCCCGTTACTGAAGTTTGACGTGCCGTCTGCGACCGAACAGACGGTGAGTCAGGTGAGCTGCCTGCTGCGCGTCGTCGAGGAGGTGGGTGCCTTTACTGTGGAAGATAACGACCCCGTGGACGGCACCGACAACGACGTCGAGGTGCAGAAGAAGGCGTCTGACACCGTGGTTCAGGCCCTCCACCAGCTCGACAACATCCTCAACGACGCGGGCCGATGGACGGTGCGCCGCTCCGAGTCGGAGATGGCACACACAGACTACCTCATGGCCTCGACCCGCTTTCAGGAGGTGCTCACCCGTGAAGCGCGCCGCCCCTTTCGTCGACTTCAGGCCGAGGTCGGCCAGCTACGGTCGAACAAGGGCTGGGTTGCGTGCTTGCAGCAGGCGGGGATGCACCCACTCATGGCCGCAGGCAGGACGCCTGAAGCGGCGATGAGGGCTTTCGACCGCCTAATCGAGGAGGGGTTTGAGACCTTTAACCTCCTCACTCAGACACCCCACTTTGACGGGGTGCCCAAGCGGAAGAAGGCCACTAAGAAGACCGAGGCTACTTAGCCTCGCGCTTTTTAATTTCCTCAAGCGTTACTTTCTCGCGGTTGGCTTGTCCTTGCTGCGAGAGGCCGAGCTTTTCGCGGGCGGCTCGGTAGGCTTTAGGGCTCATCACACCTTCAGCGGTCGTAGCCGTAGACGGAGTAGTAGAGGACCCTGCCGTGTTTATAGTTTTCAATAGCCTTTCTTTAAGCTCGTCTACTTTAGCGTTGTTGCTTTTGAGAAGTTCTACCTGATCTGGAGTAGCGTTGCCAGCATCAACGGCAGCCTGTTGCTTATTTCTTTCGGTCAAAGCGTTTAATAGATTAGAATACTCGTCAGTCGCGGGTAGGTTAGCAGATTGAGCAGGCTTTACGTTAAGCTCGTTCATCGTTTCGATTATACCGCCCAATGGATTTACCACTGCGTTGGCGAGGCGAAGATATTTTGAGTTTGGAGCTGGGTCTACTGTTTTGACGGGCGGCGTAACGGCTGCAACGGGCGGCGTAGGCGGCGTAGGCGGCGTAGGCGGCGTAACGGCTGCAACGGGCGGCGTAGTCGGAGGTGGCGTAGTCGGAACCGAATTAGCGGCTAGTGTGGCGGGGGCAACTTGTGCAGCTAGGGCAGCTTGTGCCGTAGCCCCAGCTAAACCCTCGGCCTCTGACTTATACGTTTTGCTGGTTCCGTCGGGAGCTATAGTGGTGTATCCACCACCTTTTCGCGCCATGCCAGCGTATCCACTGGGGAGCGCAGAGCCCGCGCCCGCATACGACCCACCTGCGATTTCGGCGGGAGTGAGCTGAGCCTGATAGGGTTTACCCGTGCGGCTGTCGGTCACTTGGCGCGTGATAGCGCCCGTCTGAGGGTCCATGACCATTCTGATCACCTGATTCGGGGCGCTGCCAGTCTCGATGGCGCTGGCGGCGTTGTAGATCGCTGCAATCTGTGGCAGTGCTTTTGCATCCTTAGCTCGTTGGACGTTATCCTCGCGCGTTGCGCCAGAATTTAAGGGGGCTCCACCGTTGACGTTTGCGTAGATGTTGCGTGGAGCTTCTGCAACTTTTGCAGCGGGGGTAGCTTGTGCGGGCGGGGTAGCTTGTGCGGGCGGGGTAGCTTGTGCAGGAGGGGTAGCTTGTGCAGGAGGGGTAGCTTGTGCAGGAGGGGTAGCTTGTGCGGGCTGTGAAGCTTGTGCAGGAAAGGTAGCACTTACGGGTTGTGCGGCTTGCGCGGGCGGGGTAGCTTGTGCGGGCGGGGTAGCTTGTGCCGTCTTAAATCCGCTCGTCACGGCGGCCGCAGTGGCTTGATTTGGGTTTGCACCTGTGCGGGCGTCTTCGGCCGCAGCTTTCTCGTCTGCCGCCACGACTCTGGCTATGTCCGCTTCGGACACCCCTCGCTTTCTCATGGCGGCAATTTTTTGGTCGGAGGTGGCCATCGTATTAAACGGTTCGAGCGCCTAGGCGCTGGGTGATTGGGTTGGCTGAAACGGGGCTCATGGGGCGGCCGCCTGCGGGACGCACAATGTTGTTGGTCCGAGCGGTTGAGAGCTGGCCCTGCACGGAGGCGGGAGGGGCTTTAAAGCTTGAGGACTGCTGCACGGAGGCTCCAGCGAGGGGAGAGCCCTGCGCGGGCATCGCGGGGGCCATCGGTGCCGCAGCTTGGCCCTGTCCAGCAGGGGCCGCAGTTCCGATGGGCGGCGCGATCTCGTAGAGTGTGCCGTTCTGGTCGGCCTGACGGAGAGTCTCCTCGTCCACTTTTGTGGGGTTATAAAAAACTGTTTCCGATTTTGCGGTCTCAAACAGACTGACGCCCGCCTCCTCAAGCCCGGGGATGCCGATCTTCAGGAGCTGCGACATCATGGGCGGGACGTTCTGGGGGTCGAACGCAGGTGAGGTCACGCCAGCCATGCGGCCCGCCGCAACGTCGGAGATGGGGGACGGCAGGGCCGCACGGGATGCACCCATCAGGGGCCTTGGGGACGCCATAGGGGCTTCGGCCGTGGACACGGTGGCATCCGCAAGGGGAGGGACTTCTGGAGAGGGCATCACTTACTGATTCTACGGAGGGTAGCTTTGGATAGAGGGCCAGTCTTGCCGTCGAGCAAGTTGACGAGATCATCTACCGAATCAAAAGCTTCTAGGAATTCAGCATCTTCTTCACCGTCGGGGGAGTCTCCCCCAAGATTTCGCATGAGGGCCAGATACGCACTCTCGTCTGAGACTTTATTTTGTTCGGGCATTGGATAGGGGGAGTTCGTCGGAATTTAAGTCAATATCTTCGTCGGCGAGAGGGGTATTATCACCCTCTTGCGGGGGGAGTTCAAGCTCCCCAGCGGCTTTACGTGCTTCTCTTTCGGCCATTACGAGCTTCACAGCTTCTTCAAAACCTCTCGGTTTCTCTCCCGCAGGGAAGAAAATGTCGAAAATCCCATCGAAGCTAGACTTAGCGTTGCCTGCGGTGCTCTCAGACCAGCCACGTTGTTGCCACGTGTTTTTTTCGTCGAACCACGCAATCGCCTGCAAGTCGTCTGGGGCCATTCCAAGCTCTTTGGCTGCACGCTTGAAAATCTCTTGTCCCACCGCGAAGTCCACGTTACTCACCGCTCCCTCGGCCTTAGGTTGAATTCTCCAAGGCTTTCCTGAGCCCGAATAGAGCAGGTCTCGAACGGCTCGGGCCGCCCATACGTCGATGGTGGCTTGAAGCGTGCGCCCAGTGAGGTTCCCCGCGAAATTCGGAGTCTTCGGGGCCTTTGCGTCCGCGAGCCATACTCCAGCCAACACCTTTAGGACGGGCAGTGAATTGGCGTTGAAGCGTTTTCCATTTGAACGCATCGGAGTAAGCCGAGAGCCCATAATTTCGAGGGCCATCCACTGCCCTGCGGTGCGCTCTTCCTTAGGAAGGTCTAGCACCGCCTTCAAGGCGTTTATTTTCTTACGGAGGGCGAGCCGATTCTTCCCACCGAGCTTAGTAATCTTCTTCTCCAATTCAATCACGTCACCACGAACCACCGACTCTGCCCCCGTCTTTTCAACGTATGCCTGAAGGCTCTTAAGTTTTTGCGCCTTGTTTTTTACCTGAGAGGCTTCTCTGAGCTTCAAGTATTTTTGGATTATATCGGAATACCGACCTTCTCCAACCCCTTCGTAGGCGTCGAAGGCCTGCATGAAATTTTCGTCCACGGGCGTGCGCGCACTGGTAGCCCCGAGCAACTGGGAGAATAGCTCACGGCCATCCTCACCTAAAGCAGCCAGCAACTTTTGCCTCATGCGACCATACCACCCTTTGCCAGCGGCAATTTCTGGGTTCTCCATCGACTTCCTAATTTTAGCCGCCAGACGACGTTTGGCGTCGTCGATTGCGCCAGATTTTACGGCGGCAGAAAGGGCTTCTTTTTCTCCCTTCGTAAGTTTGTAGGGGAGAGAATCAAAGTCGGGAACAGAAGCGTCTTCAGGTCCTTGCCCCGAATAGTCCCGGAGGCTTGGAGACTCCAAGAAATCGTAGTCCTGCTTCACCACTTTTGGCAGCGCTTCGTCGCCGTTGAGTTTTTCAGTCCGGCTTAAGGGCTCGAACATTGGATTTCCTTTGGCGTCAACTCGCTGGAAAAGAGGGAGGGTGTCGGAATCGCCCCCTTCCGAAATAATGCGAGCACCTTCAGGCGCGTCCATTGCCATACCCACCGTTGCGTCACTGAGAGGGCCGTCCGCTTTTTCAGCGGGCATATAGCGCAACTCTGAACTCGAGCCTTTGCCATACACAGGGTTCTCTACGAACACTGTGTTTCCAACCTGAAATGCCCGATCTCCACTCACGACCTCTTTGTTCGTGCCGCGTTCGTAGTAAAACGAATGGCGATCTGGGTTGTATCCAACCTGCGTCCAGCTTCCCAGATTGTCTGGCACGGCTTGATTGGCGTCCCACTCGCCCGATATAGCGATGTGCGGTCCTTTTGCGTCTCCCATTGCTATTTTTAAAGACGCCTTTTCGTTAGTCTTAAACACGGGATTAAGAATAGCCGCGCTGGCTTCGTATCCTTTTCCGAGGGGTGTTTGAACGGTCACAACTCCAACGCCCTTCCTAGTCCACGAAGGGACGTCTTGCCGCAACGTAACTTTATCGCCCGCTTCAAGCGTGCTTACGTCTATGCGCGATTCCCTCTGTCCCTTGTCGATTGCGTTGTCGATCTCTCTTCGAGTGGGAAGTGACTCAAAAGTTGGGATAGGCACCAAAGTCGATGGAAACGTAGCATTAACCGCTTCGTCGAATTGGGCCTGAGAAATTTTTTCTCCGTTTTTACGGCGCTGTAAAAGATCGCGAATTTCAGGAGAAAATGGACGCCCTCCGATTGCATTTTCGGAAAGCGTGGGCGAACCAGAACCGCCGATACGTTCGTCAACCTTGGAGTCGACCCATTGCAACAGGGTGTCAAAATACGCGCCGTTGGTTGACGATCCCACCTGCTTCGCAATGCGCGCAGCTTCTTTTTTATATTCAGGAGATTTCACAATCTCAGACCTAATCTGGTCGGCTTCGCTCTGGCGCACTTGCGGCTCAAAACCGAGCGCCTTCATTTGGCCCTTCGACATCACGTCCTGACGAAGCGCTGCATTGACCTTCACCTTGTCAAACATCGCGACCGCGTCGAAGCCCTCTGTCTCTACGTAGTAGCCCTTGAAGCCTGCGTCGATGATGGCTTGGTCACGCTTTTCGCGGTTGACAATCGAGCGAACGTCCAGCGGGTCCGTGTTGTAGTTGTAGATCGACTTTCCGTCCACTTGTGCGGTGTAGACGTTGCTGCGGCCCGCGATAGGGCCCTCATACGCCGTTCCCTTGGTGTAGAAGAACGTCTTGTTCATGCCCTGTCTATCGGCTGCGGTCGCCGCACCCTTCCCGAAGGACTGGTTGGGGTCGACCTCGGTAAGCGCCTTTGAAGAGAAGTGAACAAGGTCGAGCACGCCCTTCATTGAGCCCTTCAGCGGGATGTCACGCTGAAACTGCACGTCGGCTTTGCCTGCGGGCATGAAGGCCGCAGGGTTGGCGGGGTCGAATGTCGGCGAGATCGCAGACTTAACCTGTTCAGGAGAAAAAACCGCGTATACCTCGTAGTCGTTTAGTCTGTCTGGACCAGTTTCACTGAAGATCACCCCGTCGTATCCAGCCTGCTTTGCGCCTTCTACAAACGCCTTTCCATTCTCACCGTCAAATAACTGCCACGTTTCACCGATGTTTTGTATCCAACGTCCTGATACTCCAATCTCTTCTCCGAGCGCGTAAGCGTCGAAGGATTTAGTAAGGTCGAGGGGGGATTTTAAGCTGGCGTAAACAGGAAGCGTTCGAGCCCCTTCAGAAACCTTGCCTCTCGCTGAGGTGACGTATTGATTTGAGAGTTCAGGCGAATCCGCAAGGAATATGGCGTGGCGCTGGGTAGTTTCGTCGCCAAACACACTAGAGTTTACGGTGTCTCGCCCGACCTCAAACTTTGAAAAACCAAATCGAGTGGCGTGAACTAACTTTTTAGGCTGTAGTTTTCCGTCTACTCGCTCTACTGCCACTGAGACAGGAGCCTTTTGTCGCGAAGAGAACGCGTTGGGGTCGTTAAAGTCCCCGAACCAATTCTTAAACTCGGGAGAATCTACTTTTCCAGCGGGCATGAAGGCCGCAGGCTTTACCGCCGTCTCGGCCTTGATGGCCTTCGCGATTTCGGGGTTCTGCGCGTAGGCTTCGTTGATGACGTCCTGCGGATACTCGCCCTTTGACAGGGCGTCGCCAAGGCGCTTGAACTGCTCAGGATTGAGCGGGAGGGTGTTCTTGCCCGACGCCCCCGTCTTGACGTTGTCAAAGCTGCCAAGATCGAAGAGACTCTCCTGTCCAAGCTCGGCCCCTACACGACGGGCCAGCGCCTCGTTCTTGGGGTCGACGACAATGTTCAGGTCGACGCTCATGTCCTCGGAGTTGGGGAACTTGTAGACTCCCACCTTCACCGCAGGCGACATCTTGTCCGCGTTCGCGTCCTTGAAGGCCTGAATGTCGTCAATCTTGATGGCGTTGCGGTCAAAATTCCGTGACACTAGAGGCACCACGAGGCCGCCGCCAGTGTATTGTGTGCCGTCCTGATTGAAGGTGTCGCCGTCGCTGCCCTCGCTCGTGACGGCCCTGAGCTTAGCGAGCACAGAGTCGGTGTATTGTGCGCCTTCGGGGCTATGCGCGGGCATAAGGCCAGCCTGAACCACCTGCTCGTAGGCAGGTGCCAGCGTTGCACCTTTAATTTCCTCGGGGGTCGTGAGGAATCGGTCGTAGCGCAGGTTCTCGAACGCGGTTTCAAGGTCCCGAGGATCAAAGCCCAATTCCTCGAGTTTCTTGGCCATCGCGTTCGCCTCAACGGTGAGCGAAGGCTTGCCCGTGGCAGTCTCGCCCTCAGCTAAATGCACGCCCACGCCCATTGCCTCGGCAAGTCGGGTCGAGAACACGTCGGGGAAACTCTTGGTTGCAGACCGTCCCTTGCCGTAGGTTCCCATCAGGAGGTTCAGGAACTGCGCCTGCTCTTTTGGAAGGATCGTCGGCGTGTAGTTAGGGTTGACGGGGATCGGACCCGCGCCGCCTTTATCCACGGTGACCGTGGCCAACTTGCGGCCATCTCCGGCGTAGCCATTGGCCTGATTCTTTTGGTAGGTGTTTAGGTCCGCAAGGATTTTTGGCGAGGTGGGGCTGTCGTAACCCGTCTTAAGGCTCTGGAAATACTTTGGATTCTCCGAACCCCAGACGGCGATGCGGTCGAGATTTGCGGCCACCTTGTCGAGGTTGTAGGCAAAAAAGGCGTTCTTTGATTTTCCTGCGGTCGTCGGAATGAAGGCCTTGTCGGCTGAAGCCCGTAGCGGGTTGGTGAGGCCGAGGGCGTCGAGCTTGGAAGCGTTTGCCAGTTGTTCGGCGCGCACGTCTCGGGTTGGGTCACCCTCTGACGGCTTCACGGCTGAGTCGTAGTCGGCGCGGAACACTTTGCGTTCGCTGTATGGCACTGCGGCCTGCTTTTCCACGACCGAACGAACCTCTTCGGACGTCGTGTTGGACGTGCGGGGAGCCGAGCCAACTCCAGCGAGTGCGGCTCGGGCTTCGGGAGTGGACCTGATCTGAGGAACCGTGCCGGGGGCAATCACCTCTCCCGTGAACGGGGCTTGGGTGTTGTCTCCGCGTCTAAAGTTCTCCTCTGGGACGTAGGAACGGGCTGGGGTGCCGTCAGGGCCCGTGTATTCGACTTCGGCAAAATTCTTGCCGTCGCGTGACGCGCGGATCGGGCCGACTTGCTTGGCGTTAGTGCCCAGAATTGTGCCGTCGGTGGCGGTCACTACGTTTGCCTCTGGAGGCGGGGTAGGTTGGGCCAGCGGGGCCGTTTCAGCGGTCGGAGCCACCTCTGGTGCGACTGCGGCGTCCGCCAACGGCGCTACCTCGGGAGTCGGTGCCACTTCTGGCGTCACTACGGCGTCCGCCAGCGGCGTTACTTCTGGCGCAGCTTCTTGGCGCGGGAAGATTACGCGGCCGCTTGGAGCGCCTGCGTCGTAACCTGAAAGGGGATTGTCTACGTCACCAAAGGGCACATTGCCCTCGGTCTTGGCGAGCGTGGGCGCGTTGGGATCGTAGTTGGCGTCCGAATACAGATCGCGCGGAATCGGATTGAGGATGCCCTCTGAACGGAGATCGTCAGGTTCGTTCCGAACAGTCTTCTTGGCCTCGTCAACGAGGTAGGCGACATCTGGACTGTTCTCCAGCTTTACCGCCGACATGACGTTCTTCAGCGCGTCAAGCACATTAAACTGAGGGTTGTAGCGCAGGGTGCGCGACGTGCCTATGGTGCGGTCGCCTGACATGACGTTACGGCCGCCAAAGTTCTCAGCGGTCTTGAGGAACCCCTGCGCTAGTTTTTGCGTGACCGTGGCGTCTCCACCGAGTTTACCAGCGGGAAGCCCAGCCAACAGCACCGATCCGTGCTCGGCCAGCACTTCATTTACAAGGTAATCGCGAACCTTTACGGGATCGTTCGATCCGATGATTTGTTCGATGGTGCGGCCCGCCAAGGTCTCATACTCGCGCTTGGTTGTCGTAAATGCAGGCGCGTCAGTGGCCCCGAGCGCTAAATTTGCCGCCGCATAGGCCTCAGCAATAAAGGGCGCGACGTTCTCGTCGGCCTTCAGTGCCGAGAGCAGGGCGTGCGTAGCCTCGTGGCCGCTAGATTCTGAGCCGACAATCGCGACGGCAACCCGCTTACCGTCGGAGGGACGCACAAAGAAGAAGCCTTGGGCGTTGCCGTCGACCTTGTAGCCCATCGAGGCTGCGAGTCTTGCCGCGTCTTCAGGCGATGAGGCGGCGTAATACTCGGCGCGGTCCCCGAGGAGGGTCCGCATGGAATCGACGTAGTCGGCACCCGCGTTGGACAGCATGGTGTCCGCCTTGGAGTGCAAAGCGTCTGCCTCGGGAAAGAGCCCGTAGGGCTTGGAGGCTATGCCACGGGGTTCGGCCTTTGCGCCCGGGGTTAAGCCCGCAGCCTTAAGCGCCACCCCGTTCAAAAGGGCCTTTCCAGTGTTAGCGACGCCAAAAAGGCCGCCGAGCGTTCCACCCGTAGCAACAATTTGAGCCTGCTCCTCTGGGTCGTTAGAAAGGAGTGCGAACGGCAAACTGGCTGTGGCACCCACGCCCGCGCTTACGAGCGCAGACTTGGCTAGACGGTAGTCGTCGAGCATTCGGAATGCCGCTTGGCTGGCCTTGGTCCCGATAAGGAGGTTGCCCGTTAGTTCGGTGGCCTTACCGACTGCGGCAACCCCAAGACGACGTTTAGCTGCCTTGCTAAACATAGAGGTGGCAAGGCCTGCCGTTAAGGAGGTGCCAAGGTCGGCACCAGCCATAGCCGCGCCGATGGCGATGGCCGAACCTGACATGCTCGTAGCGCCAGAAGCGTTGCGGGCCGCCGTAGCCCTGTCGACCATGCCCTTGCCGACCGTAACCAAGCGCTCACCGAGGGCTTGCGGGGCGGTGAACACGCCGACGGAAGGCTTGGCGGAGGCTGCGGCAGCGGCCTGCTCTAGCGTCTCAAGGGGTCGCGCCAGCCCGACGGACTTAGGCGTGGTGTCGAGGGCCTTTGCGACCCCACCTGCAACCTTTTCTCCGACCACAGCGGCTTTTTGGAGTAGGCCTGCGGCCGCAGGCACCGCAGAAGCCCCTCGTGCCGCCACGAGGGCTGCATTTCGGGCTGCTCCGCCCGCAAGTGTTCCAACCTTGGCCGCTGCGGCACCCGGTATGACGTTAAGCGGGTCATACGCCATCGACTGCACTTCTACGCGGGCCCGATCCTTGGGTGACAAGTCACTGGACTGCCCAGAAAATTCAGCTAGTGCCCCACGTCCAGCAACAGCCTTCTGGTAGTCCTCGTATCGAGCCATCTCGGCGAAAAGCAGCGGACCGAAGTCGCCCCGTTTGGCGGCGTCCTCATACATTCCACGCGTAAAGGCCTGAGAAATTAGGTTTGCACTACCTCTAGCCCCTGCCTCAGCAGAAGCCACGACACGCTTCCTAGCGTCCTCAGAAAAGGGCGCGGCCACGGAGTCCGCAACTGCTCCGCTTACCCCCTTAACAAAAGGGACAACGATGGTGGAATTAAGTAGCGTGTCGTCGCCCGTTACAGCTCGGGCAAGGGGGGCATAGGGAGTCAGGGATAGGACTTCTTTCCCGAGGCCCATTGCGACGTCTCCCGCCACATCGCCAACGGCTCCAAGACGTGAAGCATTGTAGTTGGCCTTGGCCAGCTTGTCGAAGTGCTTGTCGATCCCTGCGGCGCGAAGGGTGTCGTCGTCTACGTTTCCGTCCACCTTCATTTTAGCGGCCTCGTTGGCGAGCGCCGTAGTGGAATCTATGGACGTGAGCTGGCTTTTCAGCTCGTTCACTTTTTTCGCCGTTACCGCCGCGATGGCTGCGCCGCGCTCGGGCGTAAGGGTTCCGCCCGCCTTGTGCCCCTGATACAGGGCCTTAAGCTGCGGAATGCTCGAAGAGGACCAGCTCTCTATCTCTTTAAGCCGTGAATCTTGTTCTGGTGACGGAGTGTTTTCGAGAGCCATGCTCTCTTGATTCTACGGCGGTCACCGCGAGGTCGGAGCGTTCAGGAAATCTTGGACTGATTTCAGGTCCATGTCGGTGCTCCCTTCAGTAGCCGGAGCCTTGCCCGTGATGGGTTTTACTCCCATTTCCTTAGCCTTGGCGTCTCGCGCGCTGTATATCTCGTCGGCGCTCGACGGGGGGACGGGCCCCTTATAGCCCTTCATGGTTCCATTCTTGAGGAACCACTCGGCTTGGGAGTCCTTGGCCGCCTTAACTTCCAGCAAGACTTGCTTGAGGTTATCTAGGCGGATGAGATTCTCATCTTCGGTGGCGTAGTCGTCAAAATTACGGGCTAGGAAGTCTTTATTCTCTTGCGCGGTGAACGCAGAGCCGAGCGCCGCGCGCATTCCCGCGATGCCCGCCTGCTCTATCCTTGCCTTGATGTTTTTGTTGGTTCTAAACATAGCACGTCCGATCACTGGTATGTCGGCCATTGGGCCAACAATCGGTCCTGACGCATACGATCCCCCCTTGCTCGACTCTTCGAGCATAGCGCGCGCCTGTTCAAGGCTGCGAATGTTGCCCTCCATGCCGGGACGCCGATTAGCGGTATAGTCCTGCACTTCCTTCGCTGCCAACTTGTCCACCTCACGTTGCGCCCGTGTCGCTGGCCCCGGAACCGTCAGCCGAGAACCAACCGTGCGGATGATTCGGCCCGCTGGGTCTTCGTGCACGTCAATCTCATACTGATCGCCGTCGGGGGACATTACAGGACGCACGCCCTTCTTGATTGGGGTGTTTAAGTCTATGTCTATGCCCTGCCCTAAATTGTTCCGATTGACCTTGTATCCTACCTCTTCGGCGGCCTCAAACTCGGCTTCCCGCGCGATTTGAAGTGCCTTGATTTCGGATATCATCCTAGAGCCACTCCGACGCATTTGTTCGAGGGTTTTCTGGCTCACGATCTCAACTTTTCGCCGTTGTGCCACCTCACGGCGTGGCTCGCCGCTAGTCGCGCTGGCGTAGATCGGGTCTGCCACTATGCCGAACTGTTTGAGGTTGGGGGGCGGAGGGGTGTATTCGCCGGGGGCGTCGGACGCGACTTGAACGCCGACCTCAGGGGCCTCAGGGGCCTGTCCGACCGTTGCGTTGGCGAGCGGGGCAGGGGCCTGCATCGCCTGCGCTTCGGCGGCCTGTGCAGCCTCGGCGGCGTTCACCAAGTTGCTGGCCCATCCACCTGCGGCTCCGGCAGGAATCGCACGTCGGGCGGCGTCAGCTTCGCGGGCCTTGAACGACTCGGCGTAGCCACGGGCATAGGCGGGGACGGTCGGGTCGTAGGCAGGTGAAACCGTCTCGCCAGCCAGCGGCCCCGTTGGGATGCCAAGCTGCTGGGCCTGCATCGCAATGTCCTCGGGAGCGAGGCCCTCCGCTACGCCCTTCTCAGTGAGGGCAGACAGCCGCACAAAATTGCTGGCCTCCTGTTCGTCAGCAAACTCGCTGGGCTTACGGCCACGTGAAACGACGGAGGCCCGTAGGTTTGCGCCAAAGGGAGTGGTGGGGACGTCGAGCTGAAAGTCTTGAAAGGGCATGGTAAATTAGTCCATACGGTCGGAGGGATCGACCACGGCGTTAAGGGTGTTGATCTGGAGGCTCGGCGACGCGGGAGGTGAACGCGAGATTTGCTCCTCGACTAGGAACTGGATGGCCTTCTGTTCGTATTTCAGGCCGTCGTCGAAATTGTCCTCGTCGTATTTCTTAAGAGCCTTGCACATGAGGCGCACGGCCATGCGGCTGTGGAGGGGCAGGAGGTCCTCGTCGGAGCGCACCTTGAAGGTTTTCTTGCGGTATTCGAGTCGGACCCAGTCGGCCGAACGCGAAAGGATTAGTCGGCGGTATTTGGGGACGAGGTCAAACGGCTCGTATCGGCCAACCGCATACACGGCGGAAATCCCGTCGGTCGGGAAGGCCCAGAGCGTCAGGTAGCCGTCGGACTCGCCCTTCTGCACCGAGGTGATGCGCTTAAAAATCTGGCCCGTCACTGGGTTTACGGCCGAAGCCGTCGGCAGGTAGAGCAGGCCCTCCTGAGGGTTGCCCGTGACGATGGAATACACCTTCTCGTCGTTCTGGTCGATGCCGTTGACGCGGAAGGAAACCGTGGCGTCAGCGATGAGGTCGTATTGGACCACGAGTCGGGCGGGGCCGTCGAGGTCACGGAAGGTGGGGTGGTCGCCCTTGTCGTCGTAGGCCCACGTCACGTCCTGATTTGTGGTGTCCCCACGCCCGTTCAGGTGGTAGGACGCCCAGCGGTCTCGGGCAAAGGTCGGACGGCCGCCGATGTTGAGTGCCAGCGGGGTCTCGACGTCGTTGGGCAGCGTGACGTAGCGTGACGCGGTCGTGACGAGGTCGACGGTGCCGAGGAGCGGATCGAAGTTGGACTTATTTGCCAGCACCTCCACCGCTTCGGTGAGGCGCTCGTAGATGGCCACGTCGTCGCACGCTCCGAGGAGCGTTTGGATGGAGGCCTTGATGTCGCCGACTCGGATACTCATTGTTTTTGAGATTCTACGGATGGGTCTTGGGAGGCGATTGCAAACGGCAGGGCTCGGTTAAGTGCAGCCTGTCTCGCCTTACACCCACCGCAAGACGCAACTTGCGTTCCAGCCACCTTGTCTATGGCTCGGGCAATCGGTTGGGCTACACTGGCGACTAAGTCTCCAAGGCCGCGCATGGGCGCGACGGACACGATCTCCGGGCTCGGGCTTTTATTAGCCGTTCGCTTTCGGGCAGTCAGTGCCTCCATTCGTTTGAATACATTAGCCTGCTCGGACATAAGGTGTAGCGAGTTGAATTGCGGTTCCTTCTGCTGGTTCTACAAAAACGATGGTGGAAGTCACGCGGTAGTCTTCGTCACCATACGTTTTTAGCGTGTCTGAACTGGTCGAGCGGCTGATGCTTTGCACCTTACCACCGAAGTAACCGTTAGGGGTAGGGAACACCCGCGCAAACTCAGCTCTCAAAGCGGAAGCACTTTCGCTAGTATCGGTCTTTGACGCTGAAGTTGCAGACACGGTCCAGTCGTCGTCGGCTAGGTCTGGGTAAGGGTAGAAGTTGAGCATATCGGGAGGATCGAAATGCGTGACTTCGTTCGACCACGAAGCTCCGCCGCCGGAGCCAGTCGAACTCAGCAATTTCCACCCAGACCCCCGCTCCAGCACCCACACTTGAGTCTGGGTGAAAGACAGGAGGGGAGGAGGTTCATCTTCGCCACCAGTTCCAGTTCCAGTCCCAGTGGCGCATGGATTTTCCTCGGCGTTTGGGTCTGGCGGATCAGGCGGATCAGGCGGATCAGGTGGTGGGTCGCAGTCCTCGCCCCCCGCTGTCGCTGTGATCGTGGTTGTTTGTGTAAACTTCATCCGCTTGTAAAAGAGCGGCGTAACGGGCGGATCGGGATCGTCAAAGCGGCGAAAGAATCCGGTGTATCCGTCGCGCACCTTGGCAAAAGCCAGCCAATCGGAAACAAAGTTCCCGAGCGAATCCTGCACCGAGGTGATAAAAAGGTAAGTCTCCCGGCCTTCCACAAGTAGCGGTTGAAAATAAACTTCACTCGTGGAGTTGGTGCCATCATCTCCGAGGGTGCCCGAAGTTGAGAAAGTGAAGGAACTGCTAATGGGAGTTGCGTTTGGGTCGGATGTATCTACGTCAACCCTGCGAATCTTAAACGTGAAGAAGCCGGGCACGAGGACGGCGAAGCGCACCTTTGAGCGGCGCGACGGGCCTGCGGCGAAAAACCCCCCTGTCGCCGAGTTGCCCGTGCCACTCGGCGCGGGCGGCACCGAGACTACGGCGGAGTCGAGGTCATCCCACGAGCCGTCGGTCGGTGTAATACTTCCGATTGAATCTTCAAGGGCCGTAAGTGGTTCTTCCAGCGTGTAGGTGCGGGTGCTGGTAGTCTGGGTGGTTCCACACTCGGTTTGGCTACGCTTAATGCCGTAGCCTAAGGATCGAGTCACTACGTCCCAAGAAAAGGCATAGGCTTGGCCCGGATAATACGTGTCTGAGACCGCCAATCGAAAACGACCCACGTTGGGGTGGGCGATGAGGCCCGTCATTGCGGTAGGAATGTCAGACCAACCTTCGTATCGGGCGTCAGCAAGAAACTGATTTGGGTAGTATCCCTCGTTCCACGCGGGTGGGAACTGCGCTTCCTCGTCCGCTCCCCACTGTGTCGCATCAGTTGGGTCAGGGGGCACGGATGGCGCAGAGTCGTTACTGATGATACACGCTATACAGGTTGAGCAATTCGCACCCGCTGTCATATCTAAACTTTGCTCGGGTGCTTCTCCATTCTCGCCGTAACTCAGTGTAACTTCCGAGGTGCTGTAACTGGTCGGCGGCGCGACTTGCCCTTCTTCGGCGTTACAGTTGGTAGCAAAGACAATCGTGAAATCTTGAGTAGTGTTGGGGGTGCCTGTGCCTGTTATTTTAAGCGTTACCGAAGTGGATGGCCCAATGCTTGAACAGTTTATCGCCCCCGTGGAAGCGCAGCAAGATCCAGACGCGGTTCCGGTCGTTGCATTCGGGGCTCTTCCGATGGCGTCCTCTATGGTGTCTGGGGTGGCGTAGGTGATTGTTTGCACAACCCCACCGCCAACAAAAGGACAGGGTCCGATAGTAGGCTCTGAATACTCGTAATCTATAACACCGTTCGCGTCGTAACTTACATAATGGTATGTGCCCGTCCACCTGTCTTGCGAAGCCCCCGGAGACAGGTTAGAAGTGCAGTCTACCGTATACCCAGAAAGCCCGCCGCAGATAGTATAATTAGCGTTGTAGGCACTGCTGCCGCTATACTGTATCTCCCCTGTCTGGGGGTTATGTTGCTGTGTTACTTGCGCGAACCCCGAGTCGCTGCCAAAATAATCACCAGTAACGCAGTTATTGGTGTGGGCACTTTCCGTGCGAACGGTGCGCTCTAAGAAGTAAGTGCAAGGGTCGCCGTCAGGATCGACAAACCCTATAAGGCTTGCACCCTGCACGCTTACATAGCTACACTCAATAGAGATTCCTCCTCCCACTCCTCCTCCCCCAACGACGTTTGGGGGAAGCACCTTCCCGCGCACGGACGCAGCGATACAAGACAGGCATCCGCTGCCAGCGTTGACTGGGCCGACCCAGTTGGCCAGCGACCTAAGCGTATGGGTGAACGGGACAGCGGGCATGGTAATAAACTACGATGTGCGGTCCCAACGCATCACATACGATGTCTTAACGCCACCGGGAGTGGCTGGCTCTGGAGGGGTGGCACTCGGGTTTCCTGAACTGGCTAGCACACAGATGTAGCCATACGCAGTCAGAGACACGCGAAGGCTTCCGCATCCGGTTGAAGATACGGTGAACGGACTCTCAACGGTTCCTGCACCCAAGACCTGTCCGAGGAGGTAGTAGATGGTGCTAGGTGGGTCGGTTGCACTGCCTCCGCTGTCGTCGGGGACGCTACCCGTCCCCGTGCCGATGGTGGCAGTTAGCACGCGAAAAGGCAGGGTGCCGTTCGTCGTCACCCTCACCCAAACTTTTAACCCCGCTGAAAGAGTGAACGAGTCCGTAATGTTGTTCACGACCGTGTTACCGACAACGCCCCAAGTGACCCATCCCTTTGTGGGTCCGTCAACTCCCCCGTAGCCCTCGGGCATTATCTTGGTAAGGCTGAGTTTGCAGCCTGTGGCAGGGGCTACTTCCTCCTCCCAGCGAGTGGTCTGAAGCCACGGAGTAAACTCGGATTGGGGCAATAACTTAAGAGTGGGATTAGGATTTCCCGGAGCGGTAATTTCACTCATAGGACGCCTGTGACTTTAGTTACTTTGTATACGGTATACGACCCTGACCTAAAGTATACTTCGGCTTCAGAAGATAAAGTAAGAGTTTGTCCCTGTTGGTCGTTCATGCCGTAAAAAGTTATTTTAAATTTAGTAGCATCTCGACCTTTATATGGAGTATTATTTTGAGATACTCCAAAAGTCGGCCTATAGTAGTCAGGGAAGTAAGTTGAATCGTATAGATACGCGGGGCTCTTTCCGTCGCTGTATTCTGCAAACTCGTAGACCATAACTCCCGAGTTTATGGGGGTAACTGGGTCTAGCGATGGAACCGTGTCTACGAATGTGACGACCGCGGTAGCTGAAATCGACACAACTTGTGGGAGCCTATTCGGCTCAATTCCCTCTTCGCCTCCATATTGGACGCCCGGTTTTTTGACGGTTACGTTGATGGGCACGCTGTAGCCGGGGGGCTTACTGTAGAACTGCCTCGTAAAGATTCGGTAACCCTCTCCCTGTTCTACATCTTGATTTATCAGGGTGCTACCACTTGGGGGCGATCCACCCGCCGCCTCGTTCAGAGAAGTTACGGTGTATAGGACGCTGCCGTCCGACCTGTTGTCGGTTTTGTCGTCAATAAATCCATTCCCACTGACCCAAGTGTAGGTGTATAAGACGTAGCCGTTGCCAGCGTCAGTATCGGTGGATATTAGCGAAAGGTTAGTGCCAGACGGAGCGGTAGGGGCTATGTTCAACGCACGCTTGGTGGTGACGGTAAGGGTGTTGTTAAACTTATACCTGATTTCGGCGTCGTTTATTTCGCCCTCTCCGCTGGCGTAGGTGTCGGAATAAATTTTGTAGCCCTGTCCCTCGTCTACCCTCGAAGAAATTTTAGCCGCTACTCCCGAAGGACTTGATGGGGCTAGATTTATTTGGCGATACGTGGTCAGCACCAACTTGTTATTCAACTGATACGTAGCCTCTGGCGGGAGGACGGGGTTGGTAACTTGGATGTAGGTCGTGCGGTAGAGCGTGTGACCGTCGGCTTCGGTGGTCTCCGTTCCGATTGGAGTGGCCCCGCTAGGTGCGATTGGGAG
>Ga0209550_10000557_pt1 | contig 35286 bp, 27 predicted proteins | sample LauGreSuBDMM15SN_2_FD_187567 | JGI IMG/M metagenome (GOLD analysis project Ga0209550, IMG submission 187567) | Freshwater lake microbial communities from Lake Michigan, USA - Su13.BD.MM15.SN (SPAdes) (version 5) | ecosystem: Environmental > Aquatic > Freshwater > Lake | place: Lake Michigan... | reverse complement strand
TTCAGGAGTCTTCAAAAAAGTAGCTCCTATGACGGCAGAGTTATTGTCGCCTACCTGGGTTCTTGCCGCTTGGGTAGCCGCAGGTTTGGTCACCTTAGCTGGCGCTTTATCTGTTGCTGAAGTATCGGGGCAAATTACAGGATCGGGCGGTGCTTATGTATTTTTAAGAGAAATTTATGGAAAAACGATTGCTTTTTTCTTTGGCTGGAGCAACTATGCTGTTATCAGAACAGCTTCGGTAGCCTCTATTGCCTACGTTTTCGCGGAATCGGTAAATGCTTTATATCCACTGGCTGGCTTTTCCCCAGAGATTTCCGCTATATCTGTAGGTGGCATCATCTTCCCATTTGCCAATATTGGCGTAAAATTATTGGCTATTTCCCTGGTTATTGGACTTACTTTTTTAAATTATCGGGGCGTCAAAGAAGCGGGTATTTTAAGTCAGTGGACCACAGCTACAGTGGTAATCAGTTTATTGATTATCGTACTCCTTGGACTTAGCTGGCAAGGAGGCAGTTGGTCTAATATTAGCCAACCAGCGGCAGGGTATGAACGTCTGAGTGCAGATGGATTCACCCAATTCGCTGCATTTTTTGCGGCAATGCTGGCTGCTTTTTGGGCCTACGAAGGCTGGATAACGGTAAGTTTCATTGGTGGAGAGATACAAAATCCAAAGAAAAATCTACCTCTGGCCCTATTTTTTGGCATGCTCGCTGTTATTGCTATTTATCTGTTGGTCAATCTGGCCTATTTATATGCTATGCCAGCAGACGAACTCATTCAAATTCATGAAGGTAAAAACAAAATTGCGGCGGTTGCTGTGATTGAAAAAATAGTAGGACCTGCGGGAACTATATTTATAGCCCTTCTCATTTGTATTTCTACTTTTGGTTGCACTAATACCACCATTTTATTGGGTGCCAGATTATACTATGCCATGGCAAGAAGAGGAGAATTTTTTGCCTCTGCCGGAAAAGTTCACCCAAAGTACAGAACACCAGGAAATGCCCTATGGTATCAAGCTTTCTGGTCTTCCGTTCTCATCTTGTCAGGTAGTTTCGACCAGTTAACCGATATGCTGATTTTTGCCTCTTTCCTTTTTTATGGACTTTGTACTTACGGCGTATTTATATTAAGAAAGCGAAACGGAGGTGCCCCTTCATCGTATAAAGTACCTGGTTATCCGGTTGTACCCATGTTATTCGTTGCCTTTTGCCTTGTTCTTACCATTTTTACGTTGTATAACAAGCCTGGAGAAGCCATAATAGGTTTATTATTAATGCTTACAGGTATTCCATTTTATTTAAAATGGAAAGACCGTCCAGCCATGCCAGAGGCCGATGAAGAAAGTCTGTCTGAAAATGAGTCCTAAATCACTTTAATTCTCCATTATTAAGAAGGCTTACTTATCTTTGCGTTATTTGACGTTTCAAATGACATAAAAGGAAATATGCTCCAATTAGTTTCTTATAATCTTAATGGTATTCGTTCCGCCTTGGATAAAGGATTGATCGCATGGTTAAGTGAATCGAATATAGACCTGTTTTGTGTTCAAGAGACAAAGGCACAGTTTGATCAAATAGATTTTACGCCCTTTGAAGAACTAGGCTATTTCGTAAGTTGGGCGCAAGCTGAAAAAAAAGGATATAGTGGCGTGGCTACTTTTTCTAAAATTAAACCTGACCTGGTTGTTGTCGGATGCGGTATTGAAAAATATGATCGCGAAGGAAGAATAATCAGGACAGATTTTGGGGACTGGACTTTGTTAAACTGTTACTTCCCATCGGGGACCACCGGAGATGTCAGGCAGGATTTCAAGATGGATTTTTTATCGGACTTCTCAACATGGTTGCAATCCCTTTTAATTGAAAGACCGCGTTGTATAGTGGTTGGAGATTTAAATATTGCACATAACCCTATTGATATTCATGACCCAGTAGGGAATAAAAAAAGTTCAGGATTTTTACCCGAGGAACGGGCCTGGATGGATCAATGGATTGCGTCGGGCTTTGTAGATGCTTTCCGTTTTATACATCCAAGTAAAGTTCAGTATAGCTGGTGGAGCTTCCGTGCGAACTCCCGAGGAAATAATAAAGGATGGAGAATTGACTATCAAATGGTTAGTCCTGAAATGAAAGAAACTATCATCGCGGCTGATCAACTAAATGATATTGTTCATTCAGATCACTGTCCTGTCCAGGTAATGTATCAACTCTAATTATCTTAAATAAATACATAATGCGTAATAATATCTCACTTTTGATTGCACTGCTACTACCCTTTTCAATGATTGCTCAAGGATGGTCAGGTGGCATTCGCGCTGGTTTAAACTATTCAAGAATTGACGGTCCTTCAGAGATTGATCCAAGTGGAAATAATCTGGAGCGAAATACCTTCTCAAGTGGCTTCCACATAGGTGGTATGATTAGCAGAAAATTAAATAGCGCAGTAGGCTTGCGTGGAGAAATATTGTATTCACAACGGGGGACTGATTATCAATATCAAGGAGATTCTTATTTAAGACTATTCACAGAGGCGGGCGTTGTAGCCAATACAAGAGGAACCCGATATACTACCCTCAGGATAACCAACACCTATTTAGATTTACCTCTATCTGTTTTTTTACGCCTGGGTAGAATTGAATTATCTGCCGGTGGGTATGGAAGTTTCATGTTAAGCTCAAGAGGTGTGGGAGAGTTGAATTACAACGGAAAAAGTACGGTGGGTCAAACCATTGAACCCCTTCTTGTTCCATTAAAATATGATTATTTCAAAGATCAGTATCAACAAACCGGAGTTCTTAATGCAAAGGTTATCACGGTTGACAATAAAAGAGTTGTGGTTCCCTCTACTTTAGGCGCCTATTATGATACCAGAGACACAGGCGTTCCCCTTTTCAACAGAATAGATGCGGGCTTGCATGCCGGACTGGGCATATTTATGAGCCAGGGTCTTTATTTAGGAGCAAGGATTCAGAAAGGATTCATGGATTTAACACGCGCTGAACAAGAACTATCCTTGCAAAGTCTGGATAGTACAGGAAAAATCATCCCCAGAAGTGACGAAGATTTGAACTTATCCTTGCAGCTCTCTATTGGCTTTAGCTTTTAGAATATATTTTTAAATCCAAGGTGTATTTTGGGCGTGGCGCTACTTAAGGGCTGCGTTTTGTTCGAACCTACGGCAACGCTTATACCAAATAATCCTGCGGTAGTTTCAATATTAAGCCCTGCGCCCAGTCCAAATGGTTTATCGTTTACGGCTATGCCTCCCTTTATTTCTGTTAAGAACGATTGGTTAAAAAAGGTGTAGATATAGGAATTTTTACTTATTAGAAGGCGGTAAGCTACTGTTGCCAGCATAAATTGCCGCACTAAAAAAGCCTCTTCATCGAATCCGCGTAAATTTTGGTTTCCACCAAGCCGAAATAATTCGTTGCTAAGTAATTCACCACTACCACCGAGGTAGCCAACCATGCCGTTGGTCTGAATCGTACTGTTTTTTCCTATTGGAATAAAATAACTCCCCTCTGCATGAACTCTGTATCGCCCCTGATTTTTAAACTCATTATATTTTTCTAAAAATCCTAAGGCAACAATCCTGGTATTTTGAATGATTCTCCGATTACCAGCGGTTATTCTGGCTTGTAATAACCACCCTGAACGAGGATTTAATGCGTAATCTGTTCTATTGAAAGAGAAAGAAAATCCAATACCAGATTGTTTCATATCTAGTTGGTCTGGAAGTTTATTCGATTGCAATAATTTTTTCTCATCAATACCTATCAGTCGGCTATTATTAGATTCAAGATGAATTTGCCAGTAATCGCCACCGCGAAACTGGAAAAGAAGACCTATTGACTGTTCTACATTAAGAAATGAGGTATCTCGTTTGTATAAATCGGCCCGCCAGTCGAGTCCCAATGGAGAACCTAATAAAAAAGGGTATCGGAGAGCCATTTGCAGCCGCTGTGTTTCTGGCCTTAATTTTTCAAATTGAATATAAAGCCTTTCCCCGCGACCGAAAGAATTCAGGAATTCACCCTCAAGCGTACCTGTTAACAAGGTTCCTCCGGCATTGGTAGAAGCTCCCGGTAATAATCCAATCAAAAAATCGAAGCGACTGGCCGATTTTTTCTTCATAGTAAGCATCCAGCTTACCTTTTCGCCTGAAAGGACAGGTTTTGCATCAATGAGTTCAACATAAGGAAGAGCAGCTATTCTTGTTGTCATTTTTTCCAGCATTTCTGTGGAAAAAGCCGCCCCCTTTTTTAAATCAAGATAGCGAAAAAGAAAAGAGGTCGCCAGGGGTTTATCCCCTTTTAAAAGAATGGAATCAAATCGTATAAATGCGCCAAAATCTACCTCTATCTGTACGTCTAATGCGCCATCTTCCGTTTTTAAAATATGGAGCGCCGTGCGGGCAAAAGGATAACCCTGGGTGGTTAGTAACAAATTTATTTCTCCTAACAGCCCATTCCGACGAACGATTGTTGCTGGTTTTCCTACATTTTTTTTAATTATGGCTTCCCATTTTCCAACCTCAAACAGGATAGATGAATGAGCTATATTTGGAAGAGGTTTTTGTATTGCGCGCCAGTAATAGCGTGGTCCCTGATGAATAAAAAGGTATGTTTTATCCTCAACAGACTTCATGCTGTCAACGGAAAATTCTAAAAAACCTTCATTGTGCATACTATCGGTAAGCACCTTTATATAAACAAGTGGTTGAATATCAATTGCAATGGATTGGTTTTGAATGATTACGCCCTCTTTGCTTATCTGTTGTAAAACTATCTGAGCAGACGACGATGAGACGGCCAGACAGAGGAACAAAAAGGGAAAACAAAAGGGAAATCGCATATCGATATAAAATTATTGCATCTTGTAAAGGTAAGGGATTTTTAATTGTAAGCCCCTCTGCTTTAACAAGCCTGTAGTTTTCTGCATTACCTTATTAAAGTTTGACAGCAAATCATTCAACCTTTTTATTTGGGTATTTAAAAAATTCAGAAAAATATTGACCTCGGGGGGTTATTCTCATCGCTGATGTTTTTGAAGGCTTTTATTAACATAGCCGAAACTAATTAATACCCCTCCATTTCGACCATAATTTTTACAAACTGAAGCATCGGAGTAATTAAACATGAGATAATCAGATAAATAAGTGTATAAAAAGAGGGCTGGAAAATAACGCTGAAACTTTAGTAACGCCTAAATATTTATTGCAGTACGCACCTAAGTGATAATAAATTAAAACAAAATGTTTTAATACGGCTATTATTAAACATTTTGTTTTATATTTACCTGATTTTAATAGTTATCCTTCCCATGTATCTAAACTGCCACACTTATTTTAGCCTTCGCTACGGGATCATGTCACCGGAGGAACTGGTGCGTTATGCCATAGAAAATGACATTAAAACGTTGGTATTGACTGATATCAACAATACAAGTTGTGCCGGAGAGTTTATAGATAGTTGTCAAAAAGCGGGAATAAAGGGTTTATTAGGTATTGACTTTCGGAATGATGCGGGAGAATGCTTATACATTGGAATAGCACAAAATCGGGAGGGATTTAGTGAATTGAATATATTTTTAACTGATTTTTCGATGAAACGCAAGGCATTACCCCTTTTGCCCCCTGTTTTTTCAAATTGTTGGATTATTTTTCCCCGCCTGGTAAAGCCCATTGAACAATTCCGGGAAAACGAATTTTTGGGCATTCGCCGGGAACATATTGCCCGATTATTCAGGCATCCGATCAGAGCCTATTCCCATAAATTAGTAGCACTTAGTCCTGTTACATTTAGGGATGATGAAGATTATCAGGTTCATTTACATTTACGGGCTATAGATAAAAATAAATTACTGACTCATTTACTTCCCAAAGAGTCTGGTTCAAAGGACGATAAAATGCAGGCGGCAGCCTTGGTGGAAGAACCCTACTTAGTGTACCCCGACATAATAAATAATACCTATAAATTATTAGACGCATCATCTATTAGTTTGACAAAAGGGTTGACGGTTAACCGATTACATTTTACGGGTAGTATGGAAGGTGACTATGCCCTGCTTGAGAAACTGGCCCAATCTGGTTGCCAGCGCAGATATGGGGAATTGACCGCTGCACGCGATCGGATGAGACAAGAAATGAAGGTCATTCAAACCCATAGATTCTGCGCTTATTTTCTTATCACCTGGGACATTGTCCGATATGCACGGTCTGCCGGCTATCATCATGTAGGGCGAGGCAGCGGTGCTAATTCCATTGTTGCTTACTGTCTGGGAATCAGCGACGTTGACCCCCTTGAGCTAAATCTGTATTTCGAACGATTTATCAATCCGCATAGAACATCTCCCCCCGATTTTGACATTGATTTTTCATGGGATGAACGAGACGACATTACCGATTATATTTTTAAAAGGTATGGACAACAATATGTTGCCTTATTAGCCACGTACAATACTTTTCAGCGAAAAGCAGCCATTCGGGAGTTGGGAAAAGTGTATGGTTTGCCCAAGGGAGAGATAGACAAATTAGTTATAAAACAAGAACAAGGAGCGCCTTATCGGCATGAAATGGAACAAACTATTTTATATTATACCGAACGTTTACTCGACAAGCCCAATCATCTGTCCATACATGCCGGGGGCGTACTTATAAGTGAGGAACCCTTATCCCGTCACACGGCATGCATGCTCATGCCCAAAGGTTTCCCTGTTACCCATTTTGATATGCACCATGCGGAATCCCTCGGGTTTCATAAATTTGATGTCCTGAGTCAGCGCGGATTGGGTCATATCAAGGATGCCGTCTCTCTGATACGTCAGAGGCATAAACAAGATGTTGATATACATGATATTAAGTTGCTTAAAAATGACCCACGAAGTATTGCCTTATTGCGGTCAGCAAAATGTCTGGGTTGCTTTTATATAGAATCTCCGGCCATGCGTGGCTTACTAAGAAAATTACATTGTGATAATTATATTCATTTGGTTGCTGCCAGTTCTATTATCCGTCCTGGTGTTTCCAGCTCGGGCATGATGAAAGCGTATATCCAAAGGACGCACGACCCTTGCGGTTTTACTTATCCCCATGCGGTTTTTGAAGAACAGCTAAGTGAAACGTATGGCATTATGGTCTATCAGGAAGACGTGATGAAAATTCTGCATCATTTTGCCGGACTTGATTTAGGGGAAAGCGATGTGGTGAGACGCATTATGACAGGAAAAAAATTAAAAGATGACACGTTGGAACGCTTAAAGGAAAAATATTTTAAACAATGTGAGCAAAGAGGCTATCCGGAATCATTAGCTACAGAAGTTTGGCGACAGATTGAGAGCTTTGCTGGATATTCCTTTTGCAAAGCCCATTCGGCCAGTTTTGCCGTAGAGAGTTTTCAAAGTTTATATCTCAAAGCCCATTTCCCATTGGAGTTCATAACAGCGGTCATCAATAATTTTGGTGGATTCTATCCAACGGAATTTTATGTCCACGAAGCAAAAATACTGGGTGCTCATGTCCAGGCTCCTTGTGTTAATAATAGCTTGTATATGAGCGGTTTAGTAAATGAAAATGAATTATATCTTGGATTTATCCACTTAAAGGAAATAGAATCACAAACAGCTCAAAAAATTGTGACGCAAAGAGAAAATCACGGAGCCTTCCGCGATTTCGCAGATTTCGTTGAACGGGTATCCTTAGGACCTACTCAACTTGACCTATTAATCAGAATTGGTGCCTTTCGTTTTTGCGGTAAGAGCAAGTATGAATTATTTTGGGAGAAAAATACCTTGGTAACTGCCGTAGGGGAACAAGATAATCACTCTCTGTTTTCTGAAACAGATCATCAATCAATACGCGTTCAAAACACAGAAGATGAAAGTTTTTCATTTGCCTCCATGCTTTCCGTTGTAAAGGAAACCGCGTTAAATCAGTCTTTTGACGAATTAGAATTATTAGGCTTTCCGTTATGTAACCCCTTTGATTTAATTCAGGACACCAGCCCTTTGAACGCTACTATTCTTGCCAGGCAAATGGTTAGTTTTAAAAACAGACCTATCAAAATGGCGGGATATTTCGTGTGCTCAAAATCCTTAACAACCATAAAAAAAGAAAGGATGGCCTTTGGAACATGGATAGACCATGAGGGGAATTATTTTGATACTACTCATTTCCCAGAACAATTATTGAGACACCCCTTTCGTGGAAAAGGCGTATATATGATAGAAGGAAAAGCGACGGAAGAATTTGGTTTTTTCAGCCTGGAGGTCTCAAAAATGAATAGGCTTCCTTTTTTGGCCGATGAAAGATTTGCCGATTAAAAAATACCTTTAAAAATCAGAAAACTAAAAACCAAATAAATGAGAAAGTTCATACACAGCGTAAGTCATTACAAAACCCCAACCTAATGCCATGACGGTCATCCATAAGAAAATTTTATACTTTTTTTCCCCGAATGCATTGGCAATTAAAGCTCCACCAATAGGCGAAAGAATGACAGGCGTAAGGAACGAAACTCCCAAAATACCATATTTACTCCACACCCTGACTTTTCTTCTGTTTGCCGCTGTAAACAGCTTGCGTTTTTTACCAAAGCGAGAAAAAACTTTAGATTTAAAGAAATGGAAGAATAGGGTAATCAACACGACACTTATCATCATCCCGAAGGCAGTAGCTAAGGCAGTATCCATCTTGGTTAAACCCAGGGCGAGCCCTTCGAAAGGACCGAAAATAAACTTTACCATACTGGAAACAATAACGGTAAGATACTTCAGAAAAGGATTCAAATCCACAGCTTTAATTTAGTAACTTATAATAGTATTTATTCCTAAATTGTTTAGAAAACGGTTAACTTTAACAAAGTTTACGCTAAGCAATATAGTTATTTTGGGCCATATTGCTTTATAAAAACCTAAAATATTTTCTATGCGTCTCTACTATTCCATTCTTGCTCAGCTTATTATTTCCATTACCTTTTCATGTATTCTTTCGGGTCAGGTTTCGCTTCAAAACATGGACTGGCGAGGTATTGGCCCTGCAAGTCCAGGGGGAAGAATTGTTGATATTGAAGCGGTAGAAAAAGATTTTAAGCAAGTATTTATAGCTACAGCGAGTGGAGGTGTATGGAAATCGAACAATGCGGGAACCACCTGGGAACCCATTTTCGATCGTTATGCGACGGCTTCCATAGGTGATATTGCCTTATTTCAGGCAAATCCAAAGATTATTTGGGTAGGGACAGGAGAAGCCAATAATCGAAATTCCGTTAGCTGGGGGAATGGTATGTATAAATCAACCGATGGCGGAAAGAATTTCGACCATGTAGGCTTAGCAAATACACAGCAAATAGCGCGCGTTCTCACCCATCCTTCAAATCCTCTCATAGCCTACGCTGCAGCTATCGGACCCCTATGGAGTGACACCGCGGGAGACAGAGGCCTGTTCCAAACTAAAGATGGAGGACAAACATGGACAAAATTAACGACTGGACTGCCTGTTCATCCGGGTTCAGGTTGCACAGATATTGTTATGGATAGTAAAAATCCATCTATCTTATATGCTGCCTTCTATGAAAGGCTTCGAAAACCTTATATTTTTAATAGTGGGGGTAATCATGGTGGTATTTTCAAATCAACCGATGGTGGAAAGAATTGGGTTAAACTAACGCAAGGGCTTCCCGATGGACCTACCGGACGTATTGGATTGGCTACCTATAGAAAAGATCCCCGTATTTTAATAGCCCTGGTAGAAGCAGAACCATCTAAAGATTTATCCAAAAAAGGCTCTGGCTTATACCGTTCCGAAGATGGCGGAAAATCATGGAAATACATCAACACCTATAATAACAGGCCGTTTTACTATAGTCAAGTTGCCATAAATCCTCAGGATGACCAAAAGGTTTATGTCATGACTACCCGTTTTATGGTCAGTTTAGATGGTGGAAAAACATTAAAAGACGGAAGTCAAGATCAGGAGGTACATGGCGATTTTCATGCCATTTGGCTGGACCCCTATCAACAGGATCGATACTATTTAGGTGCAGATAAAGGGGTTTCTCTCACTCATGATCATGGTCAGGCCTTTCAATTATTTGATAATTTACCCATTGCGCAATATTACAGAATTGGGGTTGACATGCAGGAGCCTTATACCATATACGGTGGATTACAAGATAATGGTTTCTTTGCTACGGCGAGTTTTTCAAGAGATGTAAGGGGCATTTTAAATGATGCCTCATGGAAAGTCCACTGGGGTGATGGTATGTATGGTGCGGTTAATCCCTATAACTGGCGGGAAGTTTATACCGGAAGTGAAAATGGAAGTTATAACCGCTATGACCCACTCACCCATGCACTTACGGATATTCAACCCAAACCTGCCACCATACTTAATTATGCTAAAGTCAATCCCGTACCTACTATTCCCGGCACGCCTGTTTTTCGGTATAACTGGTCTGCACCATTAGTCCTGTCTCCTTTAGATCCTAAAACCGTATTTTTGGGGTCGAATTATCTCTTTCAAAGTAAAAATGGAGGACAAACATGGGAAATTATTTCCCCGGATCTGACAACCAATGATCCGAAGAAAATAGCTGCGGGAAATAATGGGGGTATTACCCCAGATAATACAGGAGCCGAAGACCATTGCACCATTTTCACCATTTCTCCCTCTCCTATTGACGCTAGTCTTATTTGGCTGGGAACCGATGACGGTAATGTGCAATTGACGTTAGATGAAGGAAAGAACTGGAGGAATGTACGAAATAATTTTCCAAATGTACCCGCTTTTACCTGGGTAACCCAAGTGGAGGCTTCTCATTTTGACCCCGCTGTGGCGTATGTCGCTTTTGACGGACACCGGGACAATGTATTTAAACCTTTTGTGTTCAAGACGATGGACTTTGGAAAAACGTGGATTGACATTGCTTCAAATCTACCTGAAAATGAGGTTATTCGCGTGATTCGCGAAGACCCCAAAAATAAGTCCTTACTTTTTTTAGGCACTGAAACCGGGGTTTGGTATTCCTTGAATGCGGGAAAAGAATGGCACAGGCTGAACCCAGGCATGCCTACCGTCTCCGTTTATGATTTGGTGATTCATCCCCGTGAAAACGATTTGATTGCAGCAACCCATGGCAGAAGTTTGTTTATATTAGACGATATTTCTCCCTTACAACAATTAACACCAACCATTGCTGCTGGGAAAGCCTGGTTATTCCATCAGAAACCAGCCACCCTCTGGGCAAATAAGAGCAGAGGTGCCCAAAGAGGGCATTTTTGGTTTGCGGGAAAAAATCCGGCTAATATCAAACCCATTTCATCTCTGCCCCGTGCTGTTTTTGAAAACGGAGCACTCATTCATTTTTATCTTAAGGATACTTCTGAAACTGCATCCATCCAAATAAAGGATCAAAGTGGAACGCTAACCACAACGCTCCCTGTGGAAAACAAACCGGGTATCCATAGAATTCGGTGGAACCTGAAATTTGATAAGAAGGAAGCACTTCCAGGATTTTATCAGGTTACCTTGAAAGTAGGTCAGGAAAGTTACCACAGCTCTTTGGAGGTTAAAGTAGATCCCCTGCATCTAACAGGAAAAACAAATTAACCAACACCAAAGGCTATTCTAAAACACTTTTCTAGGAACAAACTATGCCAGCAAATTACCAGCCATATTCACTTCCCGCTCCAGTTCAATACCAAATTTTTCACGAACAGATTGTTGTATTTTCTTCGAAAAAGTAAGGATATCCTTTCCCGTTGCCCCACCTGTATTTATAAGGATAAGCGCCTGCTTTTCATAACAACCTACACTTCCTTCGGAATACCCTCGTCCGTTTGTTTTTTCCAACAACCAACCAGCGGGGATTTTATATCCATCAGGTAATTTATAATAGGGCATCTCCGGATAATCTGTTTTTAAATATTCATATTGTTTGTCCGTAATCGTTGGATTCTTAAAAAAACTCCCTGCATTCGGTACTACATCCGGATTAGGGATTTTGGAATTCCTGATATTCATGACTGCGTTGGCAACCTCCAATATGGTTGGTTTAAGTACACCCATTTTCCCAAGTTCTGACGTAATAGCACCATATTCTGTATTTAAAATGGCGTTTTTACTCAACTTAAACTGAACACTGGTGATAACTGTCTTATTTTTCCAACCTCGTTTAAAAATACTATCTCTATAACCAAACTGGCATTCATCCAATCCAAGTTGATACCATTTGTTATCCTCAAAATGCCAGCAACGCAGAGATTTAAAAACGTCCTTTAATTCAACGCCATAGGCTCCTATATTTTGAACCGGTGCGGCACCCACGGTCCCTGGAATCAGTGCTAAATTTTCAATACCTGCCCACCCATTTTCTATGGCATGTAAAACTAAATGATGCCAATCCATGCCGGCTCCAACTTCTATAAAAATATTATCCGTCGATTCATCTGTTATTTTTAATCCTTCTATTTCATTTTTCAAAACAACGCCGTTCACATCACCTAAAAGCAATAGGTTACTCCCTTTCCCCAGCACTAAAATATCCTTATAATGATTGGAAATAAGTCCAAAGTCATTCCTTTGGACAATAGAGGTCAATTCCTCCTCATTTTTAAAAGAAAAAAAATGAGATGCAAATCCGGGTGTTTTAAATGTAGTGAGATGCTGAAGTGAAAAATGTTGACTATATTCCATTTGTTAAGGTGCTTATCTTTGAACCCAATATTAACGGATAATTATCAGAACTGTCAATTATCCGTTAAAAAAAATTAATTTTGTTAAAAAAATAATAATGAAGGCATTCGAGGTAATTGGCGGAAAGAAACTGATAGGTGAAATTACACCTCAAGGTGCTAAAAATGAGGCATTACAAGTTATTTGCGCTGTTTTATTGACAGAAGAACCCGTTAGAATAAGTAATATTCCCAGTATTCTGGACGTAAAATTGTTAATTGAAATTTTAAAAGAATTAGGTGTAACGGTACAAAAAGAGTCGGAGGATACTTTTTTGTTTACGGCAAAAAATATACTTATTGATAGAATTGAGGATCCTGAATTTCACAAAATAGCCAATAAATTACGTGGTTCAGTCATGATTGCCGGACCTTTACTTGCCCGGTTCAACAGGTCATTCATACCCAAACCTGGTGGCGACAAAATTGGACGGAGACGGATGGACACCCATATCATTGGATTTGAGCACCTTAACGTTCATTCTGAATATGATAAAATACACGGTTATTTCAAACTTACCTCCAATGGGCTAAAGGGAGCTGATATTTTGCTTGATGAACCTTCCGTTACAGGGACAGCCAATATTGTATTAGCTGCCGTTATGGCGAAAGGCCACACAACAATATATAATGCTGCCTGCGAACCTTATCTGCAGCAATTATGTACCATGCTAAACAAGATGGGCGCTAAAATTTCTGGTATAAAATCTAATTTATTACATATAGAAGGGGTTTCTAAACTCGGTGGAACAGAACATCGAATTTTACCGGACATGATCGAAGTTGGTTCTTTTATTGGATTAGCTGCTATGACCAATAGTCCCTTGACTATTAAAAATGTAGGACTTCAACATTTGGGGATCATTCCTGACAAATTTAAGCAGTTGGGTATATCCATGTCGTTCAATGGAGATGATATACAAATTCATGAACAAGACCAATATGTTGTTCAGGATGCGCTCGATGGTTCGATGCTCACGATTTATGATCATCCTTGGCCTGGACTTACACCCGATTTACTGAGTGTTCTTCTCGTTGTGGCAACGCAAGCAAAAGGGAGCGTGTTGATTCACCAGAAAATGTTTGAAAGTAGATTATTTTTCGTAGATAAGTTAATTGACATGGGCGCCAGAATTATACTTTGCGATCCGCATAGAGCTACTGTCATTGGCTTGGAAAGGGAGCAAGCGCTCCGTGGAATCACAATGAGTAGTCCCGATATTCGCGCAGGTATGGCTCTTCTTATTGCTGCTTTAAGTGCTGAAGGAACCAGTATCATCAATAATATAGAGCAAATAGATCGTGGTTACCAATTTTTAGATGTCCGCCTAAATGCATTGGGAGCAGGAATCCGACGCATTGAATCGTAAGTAATATTGGTTTATGAGTTTCTAAAAATTTGATATTCAGACTAATAAACTTACAAAAAAAGTCATTATTGTTTATATTATATTGATTTTGTGAAGTTAAATGCATTTTCCCAGTTCAGTCAAACGGATAGAAAATGATATAAACACATGAAAAATTGGTTGAAAATCATTTTGCCATTGAATTTTAAGTCAGAGGGGGTAACTTCTTATGACCATAGACACAATGTCGGCAGCCGTTTTTGCAACAATGTCCTCTTAATAAATGATAAAATTCCGTGAACACCCATTTGCCGGATGCTATGTAATAGTGAACCCCTTCCTTCAGGTCTGATGGTTTTAATGGAAAAAGAACATGTTGTTCATAAGGAATTACGATCATCTGATTTTCAATTAAATAGGCTAGGGTATTTTCACTCAGATAAATGCCATCGATGGTAAATTTTTCCTTTAATGGCAGGATTTCTGATTGATTTTCCGGCAACTTATCCTTCATTTTCAATATCATTTCAACATTTGTGCAATATTAAATGCAGTGAGCGCCAGATTTTTTTCTGTATTGAGCAACGCGTCATTTAAAGACCCAGGACCTTGAGCAACACTAAAGGCCGCTTTTAAACCCAATATAGCTAATTCTTCTGAAGGTAGATCTAAAGCGCCACAAATGGCGATGATAGGTTTATCATATTTTTGGGCCATCTGACAAACCCCTTTTATTAATTTACCCTGTAAGGTTTGCCTGTCTAACGCGCCCTCGCCAGTGATTACCAGATCGGTTTCAGGCATAAACTTTTCAATATTAGAATATTTTAGTATTAAGTCTATCCCTGATTTTAAGGAAGCGCCTAAAAAAAAGCTGGTTCCGTAGCCCAGGCCACCTGCAGCACCAGCACCGGGTAAATTTTGCTTCACAGAATTATTTATTTGGGAGCAGATACCATAAAAATGTTTCAAGCCATTATCTAAATATTTGACAGCTGAAATATCGGCACCCTTCTGGGGAGCAAAAATAAATGCGGCACCATTGGACCCAAAAAGAGGATTATCAACATCGCAAAGAACGTCAAATTTAACCTTACTTCCTACAAATTTAGCTGGTGGTAGGATCTGAAAAACCTTAATCAATTCATTTCCAATCGGTTCACAATCTTTACCAATATCGTCTAAAAATCTCCATCCCAACGCTTTAGCCATACCCATTCCGGCATCATTGGTTGATGAACCACCCAGACCTATAATAATCTCCGTTGCCCCTAATTTACAAGCATGGTTTATCAATTCACCCACACCGTAGGAAGAAGTATGTAATGGATTCCTTTCAGCAGGACTTAAATGTTGTAGTCCAATAGCTTGTGCTACTTCAATAACAGCTAATTTTTTCGTTTCCGAAAACAAAAAATGTGCCTCCTTTTTCCGTCTTAAGGCGTCGTCCACCACCAAAGAAACAAGATCCATTTCTAAGTATGGTTTAAGAATATCAATAAGTCCTTCCCCCCCATCTGCCAGAGGGAAGCAAGAAACCTCATCGTGCGGACTTGATTTTATCCAACCTTTTTTTACCGCCTCGCAAACGGTAAAGGAATCAGCAGCATCTTTAAAACTATCTATGGCAATAAGCACTTTCATTTTCCTATTATTTTTAAAATAAAATATCCTGTCCGTTTAATATACGAACAGGATATTCACAACAAACTAAATTCTATTATTTATTGGGCGTCTTAAGTACTTTAATAAAAAAGTATAAAGTAAATCCGGTAACTATTATTACCGAACCCAACCACATAATTAAAGCTGAAGTATTCATTTTTTATTTTTTAGTTGTTAACATTTACATGAACTGTATCGTTTTGTTTGCGCTTACGGTAAGCGACATAGACCAAAGCGGCTATTCCTGTCCAAAGGGCTAATAAAAGGATCCGAGAAAAATTTTGGAAGAATATGGTTTTCTTTATTTTTTCAGCTTCAGCACCCGTGGCTGTCAATAAGTCATTATTCAATTTCACTTGCGTGATTTGCTCCCAGATTCCAGGAAGGCTTGAAAAAAACACCCAGCCTAAAAGTAAGGGAGTAACGACTAAAATAATATATTTAAAAATAATCGGAACTTTAATATCGGCACCAGAGATTATCTCAGACCAACCCCTTTTAATACCAAAAATCCAGGCAAACAATACGGTTTCAAACAAAGCAAAAACCACTAAAGAAACGGTTCCTGCCCAATAATCATATTCATCAAAAACACCATATTGAAAGAAAACAACGGTTGGTAAACCCAGAACAAAAACAATAACACCAAAAGCTAAAGCAGACGGACCACGTTTCCAGTTAAATTCATCTTGTAAGAATCCCATTACAGGGGTACCCATTGCCAGTGAAGAAGTTATACCGGCAAAAAACAAAAGTCCAAACCAGGCAACACCTGCTAATATCGCTAAAACTGGTCCCCATTGCTGAAATAGATAAGGCAAAGTTCTAAATCCTAATCCTAATCCTCCTACTTCGCTAACCAGTGCTTTCATACCGTCAATACCAAAATATCCAACAGTGATAGGTATTAAAATGGCACCACCAAGAGCAACCTCTACAAACTCATTCATCCAACCTGCACTCATGGCATTTAGCGCAATATCATCTCTTTCTCTCAAATAAGAAGCGTAACATTGGATGCTACCCATACCCACAGATAAGGTAAAAAATATCTGACCAGCCGCAGCTAACCAAACTTTGGGAGACCAAATGGTATCAAAATTTGGTGTCCATAAAAAATTTAATCCTTCCGTGCCATCAAATTCAGCGCCATTAGTGCCTGCCTGCAAGCTTACACCTTTAATGGCGAGGAAAATGCCAAAAACGATAAGCAACGGCATTCCCACCATGGCTACTTTTTCTACTCCCCCACTCAATCCTTTTGAAAGTATGTAAGTGTTTAAAACTAAACATAGAATCCAAAACATATAAGGTTGCGGACCACTTAAACCAGTGTATTCAGCAAAAACATTCGAAACTCCCTCCCTGTCTAAACCGTTAAAAGTTCCACTAATAGAGTTCCACACATAACCTAATGCCCAACTTTCCAGATAACAATAATAGGCTGCTACAGCAATATTTGTAAAAATACCAAAGACACCGATATATCTCCATAACGATTGTTTAGGAGCAAGACTGTCTAAAATAAAAGGCGTTGAATGATGTCCAAATTTTCCCCCAAATCTACCCATAGACCATTCTATAAATAACAGAGGTATACCCATTAATAAGAAACAAACAAGATAGGGAATGATAAAAGAACCTCCGCCATTTTGAATGGCTTGAACTGGAAATCTAAGAAAATTTCCCAATCCAACGGCATTTCCAGCCATTGCCAATACCAATCCGACCCTTGTACCCCAGCCTTCTTTCGTTGCTGTACTGCTCATATTATGATGATTTTAAAAGAATAAAAAATAGCCTTCTGAAGAAAACCTTTTAATTACTTCGTGAAAATAACAAAACTACGGTTAAATGTTAGTCTTTATTTGTTTCATTCTTAAATAAATTACTTGCCAATATCATATTCAACCTTACGTTTTACATGTATATTCGATAAATAATTGGGTTTATATGCAAATTTATTCGTTTCCCGCCCTACTTCCTCCTGAACCATTTGGACTAGATATAGATTCATTTTGTGATGCCGCCAGAACGCAACTTTCAAAGGCCTTTCTACCTTTTAAAAAGCCCCAGCCCCAAAATAAAGGTCTTATTATTTTAGAAGTTATTTCCGATAATTTAACATCTGTTGGCATCATTTGCCTCACTAATATAAATGATTATCAAGAAAACAAACTGCAAATTCACGAAGACATCATTGGTCAGAAGCTAAAAAAGCAAAAGGAATATCTTATTAAACAAGGCACTTTTATAAAACCAATCTTAGCCGCTATTGAGGACCATGTTGCCCTTACCACCTGGCTTCAAATAGAAAGGCAAAAACCAATGTTCAAAACCTTTCATTCCTTGAAAAGGCAACAAATATTTAATCTTTGGCTTGTAGATGATGATGACTCCATTTTAGAGGTAAAAGAAATTTTTAGCGCTAAAATTACCCGTGCAATCATTGCAGATGGTCATCATCGCAGTGCAGCCTGTAAGTCATTGTTCGAAGAAGGTAATACCCAATTCAGCCATTTACTTACTGCATATTTTCCAGTTAGTCAACTAAAAATCCTTACTTTTCATAGAATCTATTCTCTCCATAAGCAAACCGATGTAAATCTTGTTTTATCCAATTTATCTTTACATTTCGAACTTACAAAATTGACAGATCCCCTGCTCCCTACAGGTAATAATGAAGTATTGATCGGATTAAAAGATGAATGGTACCAGGGAATTTTCAAAAATATACCTCCCGGGAAACCGGACGTCATTTATATCGATGAATTATTACCCTCCATAATAGATGTTAAAAATATTGTCAATATCCAATATCCGGAAGATGCCGTTTCTATCCAATCCTTCGTAAATGAAAGAAAAGATAACAACCCCATTCTGGCACTAAGTTTTTTTCCTATTCCCAAGAATGATTGGGTAAAAGCAGTAAAAGATCAGCTGTTTTTTCCACCAAAATCAACTAGATTTATGCCCATACTGAGAAGTGGATTAACGATGTTTGATTTTAAAAATAACACACCCCTGCCAAAAGATTAACTGACATTACAATTTATTCTACTATGATTCGCCAAATAAGTGCCGACTATATTTACCCAGTTTCCTCCAAACCAATTAAAAATGGTTTGCTCACTTACGACGACCAAAGTGGGGAAATCATCTCCCTGGAGGTTCCGAACACTGAAACATCCAAGACGGTAGAACATTATTCAGGTATATTAATACCAGGTTTCATCAATGCTCATTGTCATTTGGAGCTATCCCATTTAAAAGGCCAAATTCCAACAGGAACGGGCCTTCTTCCATTTTTAAAAGCCGTAGTTACCCTTCGGGAATTCCCTCAGGAAGTTATACAGCAAGCCATTGAGGCACAAGACCAAGCTATGTGGGAGGCAGGAATTATGGCTGTTGGAGATATCTCAAATAAGATAGATACCGCTAATTGTAAGCGGAAAAGCCCCATTCGTTATGCCACATTTATCGAATTTTTCGATTTTATGCAACCTCATTTGACCTCAAAATTTGTTGCACAATACTTAGAGGTTTACCAAAACTTCCATCCCAAAATAGAAGATAAATTAAGTGCTGTTCCCCATGCGCCCTACACCGTTACGCCAGAATTATTCAATGAAATAAATAAAATAAATTCTCCCAAAGATATTATCAGCATTCATAATCAAGAGACCGTTCATGAGGATGACTTATTTTTGACGGGGTCAGGAGGATTTCCCTCTTTCTTTAAAGATTTTGGGTTTGATTTCTCGACTTTCTCCCCCACCGGCAAACCATCTATTTACTATGCCATGGAAAATATGAATCCACTTAATAAAACTTTGTTTATCCACAACACAAAAACGTTAGCCTCGGAAATTAAAGCAGCGGAAAATTGGTCTAAAAACACCATTTTTTGGGTAAGCTGTCCAAACGCCAATTTATTTATAGAAAATAAATTACCTGACTATAGTTTATTTTTAGAGCAGAACGCCAAAGTTTGCCTGGGAACAGATAGTCTTTCCTCAAACTGGCAACTCTCTATTCTTGAAGAAATCAAAACGCTTTCCAAATATTGCTCTTACCTAGATTTTGACACCCTCATTTCTTGGGCCACATTAAACGGCGCCGAAGCTTTAGGTATGTCTAATACCCTTGGATCTTTTGAACCTGGTAAAACGCCAGGAATTCTGCTTCTTGAAAATTTATCAGAAGATAAAAAAATCAAAGCAGAAACAACGGTTTCAAGAATCTGTTAAGGAATCTATTTTTTAATGGTGACCTTCCCTGTAAAAATCTCATCTCCTGAAATGGCCCTAAATAAGTAAATACCATCTGATAAATCGCCTATAAAAAGTTCATTTCCAGCATCAAGGGTTACATTACCCATTTTTTGACCTTGTAAATTAAACCATTCCACTTTACTTGCATTGGGAAGATTTTCAAAGTATAAAAAGGTGGAGGCTGGATTTGGATAAACCTTCAGGTCTGTGGTTTTTGAATTCACGGCAAAAAGAGAGGTAGATACCGATAATGACTTGAAAAATAAAACGCTGTTAAGCAAAGCAGGCTCTACACACTGGCCATGGCTGAAGAATGAATTCAGATCCTTTATAAAAATATTCTGGGCGCCCCTTGCCCTCATCACAGAATCGGCGAAAATAGCATTGGTGTACCCAACTTGTTCATCTGCCTTACAATATAAGATTCGCGTGGGCGCCTTTGGAACCCAATCGTAGGTGTCATTGTCTTTTAGAGCCAATCTAACCGGATGGTTTGGATTATTTCTTATGTTATTTACTACGCTGTCTTGAAAAATATAAGATGGAATAGCTTTTCCATAATCTTTTTTTAAAGCTGCAGTAAGTAAGGTATTCATTTGATTTAACCCAATTTCTTCTTTTTGCCTGCGCAATACAATGTCAAGGTAAGCGGGTTTTATTACTTGATTTAAGTTTGTATATAGCTTATAAATTGGATTATAAGCCAGAAGCGTGTGAGGAACATAACCAGAAGTTCCATATTCTTTGTCGCTTAATAAAATGTCAAGCATAGAAGTTGAAATACTATAAGGTCCGGAAAGATGGGCGGCACCAGCGACTTTAAAGCCAGGCATTGGATTTTTTTCCAAATCACGGTGCAAAGCCATACTGGCATGACCACCTTGAGAATAGCCTGTGATGAATAATTTTTCATTCAATGTAATGCCTGCATTGGCAGCGAAAGTAACAGCAGCTTTCAACATATCTGTTGCAGCCCATGACTGTGATGCCGCGTGAACATAAGGATGGTACCCTCTTGAAGTTCCCAGTCCCAAATAATCAGGTAGAATGGTAAAATAGCCCAATCCGGCAAAAACAGCCCCTGCTTCCCAACCTCCTTTTACATTAGAAGGCACGTCATTTCTATCATCTACCGTTCCATGCTGATAAATAACTGGAAAAAAGGATTTCTTACCATTCGATGGTAAAATAATCAAACCCGAAGCAGTATCTGGCTTTCCAAAAACATCAACAGTGGTATAGGTGATTTTATACAGTTCAATGCCATTTTCCAACAAGGCACCATTTGCCCCAAAAAGAAAAGACAGAAAATCTCTTGAAATAATTCCCGCTGGCGTAGTACTGATTAATTTCTGACCTACTAGAGGATAATTGGAAAAAATAACCAATAAGGAAATAATTAATCGCAGATATATGTTCTTCATTACTTAAAATTTTATTTAAATCCAAATTTACAGGCAATCAATGGAATATTCTAAAGTATTTTAGGACAATTCACAAAATTGTTCCTCTTTACTCCAATCGAGCATAGGAAATTCATCTTTATATGGTTTTAATTGGACTTTATACTTTTGTTTATATTTTATCCATTGCTCATCGTCATCGTCAAAAGGCTTATGATTCAAAGACTTACCGAATTTTTCCCAAATTTTTACTCTTTCTTGTGTCTTTTCTGAAAAGAATACCGATTTAAATCCATCGAAAATATATTCGATGGCAAGCTCAGAAGGGTGAATCATGTCTTGAGCATAAAAGCGGTAATCTCTTAAATCATCCATCATAATTTCGTATGCGGGGAAATAATAAATTTCCGGCATTTTATTTACCAATGCCGAAACAGCCACCTTCAAAACAGACTTAGATAGCTGATTTTCAACCATTCCCATTTTTAAATGTCTCACTGGACTTATGCTCATAATAACATGTAAATCAGGAAAAAGACGTTTTAGGTTAAATAAAGAGTCTTGAAGCGCGTTAATAATCTCCTCAGGAGATAAAAGATGCCTATAAAAAAAATGGCCAGGAAGTTTATGACAATTTCCCACTATTTCGTTTTTTTCTTTAGTTTTCCAAACGTGTGCAGTGCCATAAGTCAGCATCAAAACACTCGAAGTCTTCAAATAATTTATTAAATGTTGTTTTGACCCTTGAATCTTTTCCAGTAACAAATCCTTATCTTTATGTTTAAACGATCCATGATACTTGACAGCATGCCAATAGCCCTGATAAAAAATTAATTCTTCCTCTTTACTTTCAAGATTTGCGGCATCAAAAATGACGTGAATGGACATTGGATCAAATAGCGTTCCAAAGGGATTAATGAAAACTGGGAATTTGGCTGCAGCCATTCTTTCTCCAATATTTTGAGAAAAACAGGAACCTAAGGCTAAAATAGATTGAGGGTGATCTATATTAAATGTAGCTTTTGGAAAATCAATGGGGGTACGAAACATATCATTCATACTGGTTAAACGTTATGAAAAAATAAAATAACTCCGGTAAAAATACTATTTTCAACTTGTCAAAAGTCTAAAATCATGTATGATCAATAAACAAACTTATACCCTACCGTCGAGTATAGAGGATTGGGTATCAGAGATAAAAAACGGCAATATACCCTTACTCAGCAAAGGTATTACCCTGTTAGAAAGTAAATTGAAGCAAGATAAAGAAAAAGCGGATCAGATTCTTTCCTATTGTTCCCCTTATGGGAGCCTTTCTTCGTTGAGAATCAGTGTAACTGGTGCACCGGGCGCAGGTAAAAGTACTTTTATAGAATGCTTAGGTAAAAAATGGACAGAAGAAGGTTTGAAAGTAGCTGTTTTAGCCATTGATCCGAGCAGTAAAAACAGCAGAGGAAGTATTTTAGGAGATAAAACCAGGATGGAAAATCTATCTAAAAATCCCCTGGCATTTATCAGACCTTCCCCAACGGGCAACCTACTTGGTGGGGTTAATAAAAATACAAGAGAAACTATTTTGCTATGTGAACTAGCTGGTTTTGAACGTATTATTGTAGAAACGGTGGGTGTTGGTCAATCAGAAACAACCGTTAGTGAAATGGTTGATTTTTTTATACTCTTATTATTACCAGGTGCGGGTGATGAATTACAAGGTATCAAACGAGGGATTGTAGAGATGGCTGATATGATGGTTATAAACAAGGCTGATGGCAGTAATTTATTAAAAGTTACCGAAGCGATGACGGCCTACGGCCTCGCTTTACATCTGTTTCCACTCCGAAAAGATCAATGGGAACCACCTGTTTTACAATGTTCCTCCTTAGAAGAAACCGGATTTGAAGAAATTATGCAACAATTAATTTTATTTAGTTCAACTAATTATCGCAAAAATGAGTTATTGGATAAAAGAAAACGTCAAATTGGCTATTGGTTTGACCAATTGATTGAAGACAAATTACGAGAAGACTTTTTTTCTTTAGAAATGACAAAAGAAAAATATTTACATTTGAAGAATAAAGTTCTTTCGGGCGAAATGGTTCCCGGAAAAGCTTTGTTTCAACTTTTTAATTTAAAATAGTTTAATCATGAAAAATTTAACCTGGTCCGTTGGACTCATTGTTGCGGGATTAATTCTCCTTTTTGGTGGTTGTAACACCTATAATTCATTAGTTAACCTGGACGAAGATGTTGAAAATGAGTGGGGAAAAGTACAATCAGCTTACCAAAGAAGAGCAGATTTGATCCCTAATCTTGTTAATACCGTAAAGGGTGTGGCTAATTTTGAGCAAACTACGCTAACCCAAGTGGTTGAAGCAAGGGCGAAAGCGACGAGCACAACGATTGACCCATCCAATATTACGCCTGAAAGTCTGAAAGAATTTCAACAAGCGCAACAGGGCCTTTCTTCATCTATTGGTAGGTTATTGATGGTCAGTGAAAACTATCCTGAATTGAAAGCCAGCAATAACTTTCTAGAACTACAAGCCCAATTAGAAGGAACAGAAAACCGTATAAAGGTGGCAAGAGACAACTTTAATGATGTAGTTACTACCTATAACAAAAAAGTTAGAAGATTCCCAGCTTCCCTATTTGCAGGCATTATGGGCTTTTCTAAGCGCGCGCAGTTTGAAGCTGCAGACAATGCACAAGATGCACCTACGGTCACTTTTTAGTTCTAAATAAGTTATGGCAGATTTTAAATTAAGTAAAGAAGAAGAAAAGAAGATTATCGAAGCCATTCGATCTGCCGAAGGACAAACCTCAGGTGAAATACGCGTTCACATTCAGAAAACCTTAACCCTTCCCGTTTATGAGGAAGCGGCTAAGGTTTTCCTGAAGCTTGGCATGAACAGGACAGATCTTAGAAATGGCGTACTCCTATTTATAGTTCCCACCAAAAAACAGTTTGCTATTTTAGGTGATTCTGGAATAAATCAGTTAGTGCCCGAAAATTTTTGGGCAGATTGCAAAGATTCAATTCATGACCATTTTTCTAAAGGTCAGTTTAGTGAAGGTATTTGCGATACCCTTAATAAAATAGGTGAAAAGTTAGCTCATTTTTTTCCTGTTTCTAAGGACGATATTAATGAACTCAGCGACGAAATTACTTACAGTGAATAAAGTGTAAGCTCCATAACTTGAATTAAACAGCCATGTTCCCATTTTCTTTTAAACGCTTTCTTTTGTTGCATTTATTCATCATTATTGGTGTTTATTATGGAAATGCAAAGGAAATACCTACAAAAAGTACCTTGCAGGTCTATGATTATGCCGGTATTCTTAAACCTAATGAAATTGAAATTTTACAAAGAGCATTAAAGGACTGGCAAGATTCTACTTCCATTGAAATGGCGGTAGTCATTGATAAATCATTGGAGGATGAAGATATTTTTGAATATTCTTTAAAAATAGCACAGTCATGGGGAATTGGTGATAAGTCAACTAATAACGGGATTTTACTCTATATTTCCGCAGAAGATAAAAAAATATTCATGCATATTGGTCCCGGTTTACAAGGGGTTATTCCAGATGCTTTGGGTAAACGAATCATTGAAAATATAATAAAACCTGCTTTTCGGGAACAAAAATATGGAGAGGGTATTGCCTCAGCTATCCTAACATTGCAGCAACTTGCCGCCGGAACCTATCAAGGCGGTAATAGTGAAGGCGTTGATGGTGCTTATGGTTTGTTTTTCCTCCTCTTTATTCTAATTTTTGTTATCACAGTTTTTTTTCTCTTCCGTTCTGCCAGCCGTTCTCATACTTATTCCAGGTCAGGTGATTACCATTCACCCGGTGGTATGTGGATATTCCCTGGTGGTGGATTTGGCTCTGGCTCAGGGAGTGGTTATGATAATGATTCAGGTGGCTTCGATTTCGGTGGTGGCGACTTTGACGGCGGTGGTGCCGGAGGAGATTGGTAGTACCATTTCTTAAAAAATATTTACTTCGCAAGGATAATAACAACGCCAATTTAAACTTTATCGGTTATGAATTCCAGAAATACCAAAGGATTATTGTTATTTTTTTTTATTCATATCTTTGGTTTAGTCCTAGCTCAAAATACGAGTACGGGTAATTGGATGCAATATTTTGGCAACAAAAAAATAAATGAAAAATGGAATTGGTGGCACGAGGTTCAATATCGAAACTATAATGCCGTTGGAGATTTAGAGCAATTATTGATTCGCACAGGCCTTGGTTATAATGTCTCAAAAACAGACAATTTACATATTGGGTACGCGTATATTTTATCGGAACCCTATATATCCGGTACCACCGATAAAAATATGCTGGTTGAACATCGGATTTATCAACAATTAGTTAATCGAAATACCTTTGGAAGAGGAACATTCATGACCAGACTGAGGTTTGAGGAACGATTTTTTAAGGATGATTTTAAAGTCAGATTTCGAGCAATGAACTGGATAAATTATCCATTAAATAGTAAATCTATAAAAGACAAAACAGTTTATGTATCCGTTTATCATGAACTTTTTCTGAATGGTAAAGGACCAACCTTTGATAGATTAAGGCTATATGGCGCGCTAGGTTATTTTATAAATAAAAAATTTAAATTGGAATTTGGATATCTCTTACAAATACAAACAAACAAATCAAGAGGTCAATGGCAATTAGCAGCATTTACAAACTACTAATTATTAAAATCAAATAAATAATCCTCCATTAATAGCAATTTATCTCGTTTACCCCTAGTTTTTACTTTTAACAAAATTATATTTTGAATAACTCCTAATGCTTATCTATTAATACTACTAAAAAGGTAGAATAATTTACTAATATATGGTTTTTGCAAAACTATTTTAACCCAATTTAAGAAATAAATACAATATAATGTTAATATAGCATCAATTATAGTCAAAATGATAGTAGCTAAACGCGAAATATGAGCCTAATTTTGTTCTGTTATAATCGCAATAATTATAATCTAAACAGATAAACGCATGAAAACACTTCTTTTATTTATTTCTATGGTATTAATTACGCCTCATTTACAGGCATCGCTTGATGTTTCTCCTATTAGCGGCACAAAGAAAATTGCTATTACACTTAGTGAACTCAGCAGTCCTGCAAAAATTGAATTATTAGATCAACAGGGAATTATATTAACCACGACAAAAGTTAAATCAATAAACTATCAAAGTATTTTCGATTTAACTGTATTGCCTGAAGGGAAATATTTTCTTTCTATTCAATTAGGAACTAAAGAATGGGTTCAACCCATTAAGCTTGAAGCAGATAAGGTAAACATTGATAAAAAGGCAATTAGAGAATACTTTAGCCCAGTTTTCAATTCAAATGGAAATAAATTAGACTTAGTATTATTAAATCAATTTTTAAGCCCCGTTGAAATCCATATTTTAAATGAAAATGGTCAAGCTGTTTTTAACGAAAAATTAGGCAGTGTCTTAAGGGTTGAAAAAAGATTTGATTTAAGCACTTTGGAGGCTGGTACTTACACAATGGTAGTAAATGCCCATGACAGAAATTATTATCATACCATAAGACAATAATTTTCTTGTTTGATAGTTAACTAAAAGTATCATAAAAAAGAGTACTTTTGCATCAAAATTATTGAACCCATGAAAATTAGCATTTATTTTTTTACTGCAATACTTTCTTTGGTTATTATCTCTTGCGTACCTGACAAAAAATCAGAAGAAAAAGCAGATAATTCTAAGCCAAAAACGATGGTTTACACGCCAGAAGGCTTTATGATTGAAAAAGTACCGGATGCAATTCCAAAAGTACCCGATTTACCTGTTAAAAAAGCTGCCATTGAAGATTTTGTAGGTAGTTTCTATACATCTGACTATCCAAATAAAGAGTGGAAAAAATTAGTTATAAAAGATTTAGGTAATGGTAAGGTAAATGTTCATGTTGGTGGCCGTGAATCGAATGGTGTTCCAGTTTGTAATTTCAAATATGACGGAGTTTACAAAGACGGGCATATCATTGTTCCCATTCAACCACAGGGCATGGACGGTATCAGAATTACCATACAGAAAACAGACAAGGGTGAAATGTATTTGAATGCAAAAGGTCCTGAAGAAGACGCATACCGTGCAATGGAACTATACTGCAGAATTTATACTACCATATCTGGTTATTACAGAACCGTTCCGGGAAAAAGTTAAGCTTTTAAAATATTAATTTTCAAGGAGGATTGTCACATATAAGTGGCAATCCTCTTTTTGTTTTATGCCATTTATTTTCCCTTATAATTTGTAATTGACCGATTACAGTAGGTTGGAAAAGACGTATAATTGTCCTATCCAAACTCGATACTACCTACTATTTTTATGAAAGGTTAAAGGTCGTAGAAAATAAGATTAATCTTTTAATTCTTATTTTAAACTGCGGTTAAGGGTGTATTTGTTATAATGCAGGGGGAGAGCGTGTAACCTCTCCCCTTGATTTTTATAAGTTTTAAATATCCAACACTTAACTGTTAAAAATTTATTCATTTAATTCAGATTCAAAAATAAACCTTTATTTATGGAAGAACTTATCGCACTCGTTAAATTATTCAAAACTATGCCAGGTAATGCCAAGGCAAGATTATTAAGAAATGGGCAGGACAAATTAAAAGTCATGTACGATTTTATGGAAAACATAAACTGTGGAAAATTCATCTCTGATGAAGACGCCAGTAAACATTATTTTAACTCCACACCTAAGAACACCAAATATTATTCATTGAAAAAAAGATTGCGAGACAAACTATTAGCATGGATTTTGAATTCAGAAAACCCCTATTTAAAATACGAAGAATTAGAATATGCCATCATAACTTTACACAGATTAAGTGCTCAGGCCGGCATATTGAATAGCATTGGCGTTTATAGTTCAGCAAATAAAATAAACATCAATATATTAAAAATTGCTGCAAAATTTAATTTAACTGAATTCGGAGAAAAGGCGGCTCGTAATATCAGAGACTTTTATGCCCTCAGAGAATTGAATTTATCAAAATTTAATTCTTATAATACCTTGCTTGAAAAATTAAATGCTGAAAACACAGTAGAACACCTTGCCGATGAATTATATGCAAGTTTTATGGTTGCTTTTCACTCGAATAAAAAAAATCGAACTATCCTGGGGAATATAGTTGCCAAATACATTTTACGATTTGAGAAGTTATTGTTAATTAATGACTCTGAAAAAATCAAACAACTGATAAGTAAAATCAACATATTAGCATTAATATCAGAAAAAGAATTTCAATCCGCCCTTTATAAAGTATCAGCCAACCTTGTTGATTTAGAAAAAACGCCTTATCAACAAAATGTCCTTAAAAATGAATTAATTCAGCAAAAAATGGTTTGCTATCTTAATCTTAAACAGTTTGATGAAGGGAAAAAAGTCGCCGAAGATTTAGTATTTATGCATACTACCCCCAGTGAAATAACTTTAGAAAATGAGGAAATAAATTTTTTACTTTCTCTGCATGGTCAGCACTATAATGAAGCCGCTGGCGTTTGGTTAGATGTTTCAAACAAGGGCTTACTTAAAAACATCCATGGTATTATTCGTGAAAAATGGGAGACCTATAAGATCTATTTATATTTCCTTCATTCTACGGGGGAGATTTCTATAGATTTTTCAAAAACCATATTTAAAGGTTTCAGACAGGCAAAATTTTTTAATACTGTCCCCAATTTAAATAAAGATAAAACTGGTATGAATGTTTCCATTTTGGCCATTGAATATATTCTATACCTTACCCAAGGTAAATTTGATAAAATAACCGACAAATATGAGGCTATGTTTAAATATTCATACCGCTATCTGCGTGACGATGAAAGTCTGAGAAGCTACAATTTTATTCGTTTATTGCTACTTATTCCCAATTGTGCTTATAATTGGAAAACTATTTCCGAGCGTGGTGAGCAAATGCTAAGAAAAATATCCTCTCACCCAAATATTGAGTCTTCCATTAAATCAGGTCCGGAAATAATTCCGTATGATGTACTTTGGAAGCTTATAAACAAACATACGCCCAATCGCAATTTTAAATTCTGACTAACCCTGTTTTTCAGTATTTAGCTTCTGCAAGTTTTTTGAATTATAGGTAAACCCGCCCTTTTCGTAGGGTGAAAATCTAGAGACTACACGTTGAAAGTCCTCTTTAATTGCTGTTCTATTTGTATATTTGCCTTTCGAACCAAAAACTATGTCAAAGATAAAACGTCATTTAATTACCTCCGCTTTACCTTACGCCAATGGACCGCTGCATTTAGGTCATTTAGCAGGTGCCTATTTACCCGCTGACATTTATGTTCGGTATCTACGACTTCTTGGAAAAGACGTTTTATGGGTTTGTGGTTCCGACGAGCATGGTGCTGCTATTACCATCAGAGCAAAAAAAGATGGGGTGTCTCCCAAGGTAATTATTGATAAATATCATGAACTAAATAAAAATACTTTCGATGCATTAGGTATTTCATTTGATTTTTATCATAGAACCAGTGAGGAGATTCATCATAAAACATCTCAAGATTTTTTTACAAAACTCTACGAAAAGGGTGATGAATTCATTGAAAAGGTAGTTGAACAATATTACGACGTTTCTTTTAATCAATTTCTCGCCGACAGATATATTACAGGAACTTGTCCAAAATGTGGACATACAGAGGCTTATGGTGATCAATGTGAATCCTGTGGCTCCACGCTTTCCCCTACTGAATTAATAGCTCCAAAGTCAGTTCTGAGCGGTGAAGTCCCCATTCTCAGAGAAACCAAACATTGGTATTTCAGGCTAGATAAACACGCTGATTGGCTTAAAGAATGGATAGAAACGGGTGTTATCGATGGTAAACAACATCATGATCCCAGTACCTGGCGAAAGCATGTGACCGGTCAGTGCTTATCCTGGTTAAATTCAGGCCTTCAACCCCGCTCTATTACACGCGACTTAGATTGGGGCATTAGTGTGCCCTTGAAGGACGCGGAAGGCAAAGTTCTATATGTATGGTTTGATGCGCCGATTGGTTATATATCAGCGACAAAACAATGGGCGCTGGAAAATGGAAAAGACTGGGAATCCTACTGGAAAGGAGGAGATGAGGTGGAACTTATTCACTTCATTGGAAAAGATAATATCGTTTTCCATTGTATTGTTTTTCCAGCTATGCTTAAGGCACACGGAGATTTTGTACTGCCCATAAATGTCCCCGCTAATCAGTTCCTGAATTTTGAAGGACAAAAGTTTTCAAAATCCAGAGGATGGGGCTTAGAGCAACATGAATATTTGCAAGAGTTTGTCGATTTTCCAAACAAGGAAGATGCTTTGAGATATGCCCTGCTAAGAACGCTTCCAGAAAATAAAGATAGTGATTTCAAATGGGACGAATTCGTCGATTTTCATGATAAAGACCTGGCAGATAACCTCGGCAATTTCTTAAACAGAGTCATGGTTCTATCCCATTCTTATTTCAATGGGGTAGTTCCTCCTGCCCCTTCCCATTGGTCAGAACCCTTACACCGGGTTTTTGACATCGTTGACCAGTGGAAAACAGAAATGGAAAAATTCTCTTTCAAAGCAGCATCACAATCCTTTATGGATTTATCGTCCTGGGGAAATACTTATCTACAAGAAAATGCACCCTGGTCTTTGTTTAAAGCAAATCCAACAGATCCACGGATTGCTGAAATTATGTTTACAGGACTCCAGGTATCAGCAATCTTATCTATTATGGCCGAACCCTTTATCCCTTTTACTTCAAAACGGATAAATGCCATGTTAGGCTTAAGTTCGCTTCCTGCCGAGTCCTTAAGGTTGTTTTTAAATGAATCCATTAAACAACCATTTATAGCCACCGGAAGCTTGTTGGGTGCGCCAGAAGTATTGTTTCCAAAAATAATTGACAGAAAAGATACCTCAAGATTGACTATCATAGAAAAGCAAAAAGCAAAATTACATGCCATTATGGAAGAAGAAAAAGATACCTCTTACCCTCCTTTAAAACCAAATATAACTTTTGATGATTTTGCAAAACTTGATCTAAGATCAGGTATTATTCTTGAGGCCGCCGCGGTACTAAAAGCGGACAAATTACTTGTTTTAAAGGTAGATCTAGGTTTTGAAATAAGAACCATTGTTAGTGGTATTGCCTTACACTTTTCTCCTGAAAGTTTAATTGGTAAAAAGGTTGTGGTAGTTGCCAATTTAGAGCCTAGAAAATTAAGAGGCATTGAATCGCAAGGTATGTTATTACTCGCTGAAAGAGGTACGGGAGAGCTGGTTTTCGTTGGTGCTGATCATCCACTGGAAGGAGGTTGGGTAGTAAAATAATAAATCCTTTATTGATTTTTAACTCAATAAAGGATTCAAGTATATCACCTTTTTTATAAATTAGAGGAACGATACCTCCCTTATCTCATTGGAGGACGACGTCTCTTACCTTTGCCTGCTCCAGCAACTCTCATGGTTTGACCGGCCCCCATCCTGGAAGCAGCTTTCATTTGTCCCTGATTAGCCAAGGACTTTTCAAACTGCTTAATTTGTTCCTTCATTGTGCTTTCCGTAACTTTTAATTGCTTTATTGTTCTCATGTGAATTTCTGCTACCTTCCACTTCCCTTTGGACGCTGAAATATTAGCCAGTTGTAATTCTATCATAGCCTTCTCATTATCAGAGGGTAACTCTATAGCTTGTGCTTTCTTTAAATAAATCTCTCCCTCATCAATATTTTTCTTGGCTATTAAAACAGAGCCTTTTAATAGATAAAAATAGGCTCTATTTGTTGTGTATAGCCAATCCGGCTTTAATACAAGATTGAGTCTTTTTTCCGTAGCATCATAATCGCCCATTTGCATTAAAGTGGAGGCGGATTGAACGGTTCCTAAAAATACATATCCAGCAATTAAAATAGGAAGCGCCAGATAAAATGGAAAAGCATACCAAAATCCCAGGTAAACATTCAGCAGTATGGCCACTGGAATGAAAAGCGCAATTAATGCAAATCGTAAATAAATATTGATCGACAACATAATTTTCAGTTTAGCGCGAATATAAGATTAATGAGGCAAGAATTAGTCATATAGGACTAAAAAAGACTTTTAATTAATTAAAAACTGCGTGTTAAGCCCAACCCGATGTTGTCGTAAAATGAATGAATGTAATTTTCTAAATCAATCTTTACGTCCATTTCAAGCCCTTTTTGTTTTTTTATTAAATCTATAAAGGAAGGCTTTAAAGCTATGAATTTTTGAATCTCACTTTGGTATAATGAATCACTCTCGTCCGCCTCGAGAAGCAATCTATCCCTGATTTTTTTCTGATTGTAATCTTTATTAGGCACAGCATAAGAAACATTGACGAATCCTGAAAAATCAAAATCATAAGGAACTATAAACATTTTTCCGTTTTCCTTCGACTTGTATATGTCCATATTTTTTGAAATGGCCGTTGACCAGTCCACATTACCAATCAGATATTGGAAAAGTCCATGGGTCCTAAAATTATTATCGTCGAAATTAGATCGGGGAAGATTAAACGAATCTTTCATTTCACTTAAATCATGCCTTTTCTCGAAAGATGACTTATCTTCTAATAAAATAGCCATTCCTACTATTTTATCATCACTTTTGGTGTCTTGGTAGGTTATTTTTAATAGTTTGGACCTATAACTCAATGGTGAAATCTGTTGATAAAACTGGTATGCAAGGAACTCTTTAACCATATTTACATCCCCTTCCTCACCCTCTAAACAGTGCGTTACTAATTTGTATTCATCTGCTTTCGATAAACCATTATCGCTTAATTCTGATTTATTAAAATTCAACTTAAGCGGAGGAAAGCCGCACATTCGGCGTCTATATTTACCGCGTAAATTAATATTTACTGAAAAACTCAGATTTTTTCCTGCTGCAGATTTAAAACCGAAGATGCCGCCTATTTTTTCCTCATTGTACCTATTGTTGATTAAAGAATCAAGATTCAAAGAGATGGTAACAGATACGTAATTCTTTCCCTCCAGGAGATCAAAAAGATCTGGCTTAGCAAAAGAATTGCTTCCTGCCATACTAGTGGCAGAAAGCAATCCAAAAAATATACAATAAATAAGACTATTTTTCATTAAAAGCTATTATCGCCTCCATCATCTTTTAGATCTTTGTTGTTAACCCTTTTTGCTCTTTCTTTAGGCGCTTTGAAATCTAACTTACCAAAACGAAGACTAAAATTGATACCATAAGATCTTTGAGCGAAGGCATTCTCACTGCGTTGATAGAAATTCGTGCCCTCCAATTCATTAATGAAACGCAAATCACGGCTAAACGGTTGAACGGCTACGATACCAATTGAACCTTTCTTCTTCCAGATATCTTTTTGAATGGCAATGCTCATCCGTTGGTAAGATGCTCTTGTTCCCTGCAAGCTGGCACGAGGAGAGCTATAAAAGCCATTGATTTCAAATTTGAAATTTGCAGGTAAAGTGACCGTAGAACTTAAATTACCATTCCATACGATAGCTTCATTGGTAAGTACTCTGCCGTCAATATTTCCTGAAACATTATACAGAGATACATTGACACCACCTCGAAGGGACAATTTATCTTTTATGTTTGCTGAACTGAACAAATTCACCCCATAATTTCTGTTTATTCCTATATTTCTGAAGGAATTTATACTTACGCCTTCTTTTGATATCGTTAAGAAAGATTCAATAACGTCATTTGTCTGCCTATAAAAAACACCAGAATTGATTACTATTCCCTTAACAAAAGTGCTATAATTTATCTCATACTGATCTGTATTTTCAGGTTCAACCTCTGGATTTCCAACGGTTACATCTCTTGGATCTTCAATTTCTACATAAGGATTTATGTACCTTAAACTTGGACGTTGAATTCTTTTTGCGTAAGAAAATTTAATATTTGAAAGATTATTTAGCTTTCTGTTTAAAGTTACACTGGGTAAAAAGTTATCGTAAGTATTAGTAAAAGATACCTCACTTTTATCGTAATCCCCATTCAAAAAAGTGGACTCATATCTTGAACCTGCTATCAATCCCCATTTATCCCCCAACTTTAGATTTACGGAGGCATAACCTGCCATTACATTTTGTACATAAAAGAAAATATCCGACCTGGTAATATCCGTTACGAAATTTTTCAAATCGTTACTATAATTTTTGTAGGCAAAATCACTATCAATATCTCTTAAAATCAGTTTAGTACCTGTTTCAAAGGTTATTTTTGTATTAATTGGCAAAACGTAATCTATTTGGAAAGTATTCTCCAGATTGATACCCGCGTTATCATTTTTTGTATTCAAACTTAGACCGGGATCATTTCCGCTTTGAACAATTTCGTTTGTCTGATCGGACACATCACCAGAAACCTGAAAGGCAAAAACTAACTCATGTCCTGGTGTTTTAAATGTTTTTCTGTAATCAGTTGACCAGTCAAATCCTCCTCTAATAGAGGCATTAGAACTATTTCTGGTATAAATCTGGTTTATTCCAAAATTAGGATCTGTATATGTTGCATTAGTAATATTCTCACCAGAGCGACCAAAACCTCTTAGCGAAACCGACGTATTAATACTGTTGTATGCATTTAAATCATAAAATGCAGATAAGGTAACTCTGGGACCATAAAAAGAACTGGAACCAGTTGATGTCTGTGACAAAATTTTTGGCAACACACCACTTCTGTCCTCCCTGTAAAACATAGAAAATGAAGGTCTTGGCCAATTAAACCAACCACCACCATTTAGATTTAAACCAAATCTTCCTTTGGCATAATTCATACTTAATGAGCCATTATT
>Ga0209550_10000556_pt1 | contig 35377 bp, 33 predicted proteins | sample LauGreSuBDMM15SN_2_FD_187567 | JGI IMG/M metagenome (GOLD analysis project Ga0209550, IMG submission 187567) | Freshwater lake microbial communities from Lake Michigan, USA - Su13.BD.MM15.SN (SPAdes) (version 5) | ecosystem: Environmental > Aquatic > Freshwater > Lake | place: Lake Michigan... | reverse complement strand
AATTGTCGGGGAAAATATCGACGATCATGTAAAAAGTATACTAAACGATGCAGCGAGGGTGAGGAGCGTGTTTATTCAGTCGGTATTCGCCTTGTGTGAATTTTACGAGCGCTTTGACGTGTGCCACGGAGATATTGCTTCGGATAATATCATTGTCTCCATAGATGACAAGTTGACGACAGTGACATATAATGTGTCGGGGAAACACTTGCGTGTCAAGACACTCGGATTTGTGGTCAAGTTCATCGATTTTGAACGGGCTCTCATCGACAAACCTTCATTCACAGATTTTATGTTTGACTTGACGACATTTATTGGATTCTTTGAAAGATGGACGGGATGCTCGACATACAAGGGCATGACTGAAGAAATAAAGCAATGTACAACAATGTCCGAAATCATCCATTTTGTTCGAGATGCCACCCGAAGATGAGTGAAATCATACTCACACAGACATAGACAAGGTGGCGATCACCGCACGCACGTCCTCGCGTTTTAACGTTGCCGCGTCTAAGTTTGCACCCTCGGGCATGCGTAGATCAAACATCACGTACAAGTCGCCACGGCGAAGCTCGTTGGTCTCTTCGTCCAAATATGCGACGCCCAACCCAGTAAATTGTTGTACTCGTTTTCCGGCCATATAATCGATCCGAAAGGAGGACACGCCATCGATGTGAGACACTGTGTCTTCGACACCGTAAAAGTACTCGTAAAGATTGATCGGACGTTCATAGTGCAGGTCATAGGGGCTGAGGATACTATCGAGGTGGTAGCACTCGTGTGGTTTGACGACCAACTTGATACAAATGTCTCCAAAGATGCCAGGTGACAACTCGTCACCCTCACCGTGAAAAGTGTAAGAGTCTTGATAGTTCATGAGAGACACATACAACGTCTTGCGCTCGACGACTCGCTTGCCACCTTCGTGTAAACGCACCACCTTGACCGCGATCTTTTTCACGGGTGGCTGTGGTTTACACAACTCGGCCAAGTCGATCACCATGTCCACGTCCACGCACCGCGACACCTTGTCCTTATGAGGTTCTTGTCCTTTTGCGGTTGCCGATGCCTTTTTTGCCTGTGGGATGCTCTTGTACAACTTTTCGATAATGGACATGACCGTATTCCAATCAAATCCTTCGGCCCCATTGCCTACACCCGCATCATACAATAAGCGCTTGTGGGGGTCGCTCAGAGTCGTGAACGCCTCGTTGACAAGCTTCATGCGTTCGTTTGCGTCGGGGTCGTTATGACACTTGTCCGGGTGACTCTCTCGTGCGCACCGATGGTATGCACGTTTGATATCTTCGGCGGAAGCCTTGGGGTCCACGCCCAATACCACATAGTAAGACATCTTCTATATAACCAATGCGGCTTGTCTTTAAACGCATGTATAAAAACTTGACGCCTGGGGCACTCAAAGCATACATCAAGATGAGCGTCGAGACGCGACTAGAAACACTCGACGCTTTCAAGCAAGCATTCACTAAAGACTATGCGTCGTTCTTGAACGCGCCATTCTTCGCAAAACTCGTCGAGTCGTTGTGTGGTGGAGATGGAATCGTGGATTTGCCCAACATTTTATTACACGGCTCAGACGGTATGGTGTTGGACTTGTGCCTCGGCATTTTCTTGTCGGCGCTAACGAGGTCACTGTCGCCACCGGTTGCGCGAGAGGCCGACGCCATCCACCGTTTCCCCCACATGTGGCACACACAGTACATTGTCGTGGATGCCGCGGTGCTTTTGTCGGATGATCGCGCACACTTGATCGAGCACTTAAGGCACATGACGTCACACGAGTCCATGGACCCGATCACCAAGCGTCACATCATTGTCATCAAGAATGCACACACGCTCACACAAAACGTGGCGTTCGCCATGAGAAAGATGATCGAAGACCCCAATTACACGTGTCTATTCGTGTTTACAACTTTGGGAATCACAAAGATGGAGTCCGCCATCATAAGCCGATGCATGGTCATTCGATGTTGTGTCAACGCAAACAAGTGTCACTCCAGCGTCATCGACCGACTAGGCCTCCAAGTACCACCGCCCTTCCTTGAGGCATGCTTGCAAAAATCAAAGGGTAATATCAGCAAATTCCTCGCCATCCTCGAGCGTCGTGACTCACGCAGCGGGGCCGGAATGTTTCTCTTTGACAACTTTGTCGAGTCGCGCTTGCGAACCCTCGTTGCACAATGCGGCAATCGCAATATATTCCTCAAATTGGTCGAGGACACGGCGTCACGACTCGAACTATCGGGCGTGCGACCCGAAGCCGTCTGCTCGGCGTTGATCGACATGTGTCCAAAAGTCCAACCCGATGTGGACATGACCGTTGTAGTGAGCCTACTCGCAACCATCCAAATGAAAATGCTGGCATCGAACAAACTTACCTATGTCCTTGAAGAACTGCTTCACAGTCTCGTCGGTGTCTTGACCGTCATCCGACTCTAAGACGCTTACTTGTTGATCCCGCATTCTGGTGAGCTGAAGCTTTTTTTTTCGGCCGGGGAAGACTCATGGTGAAGCGATGCATGAGATCACCTCGTGTGTTCTTCATATCTGTCACTAGCGACATACGACCATTAGTCTTGACAAACGAGTGCTTTGTGTAACCAGGCTCGTCCGTGCTAAAAATGGTGCGGCGTGACACATATTGTATTGGACGCGTCTTGCCAGCTGTGCCCGTCACAATCTGGTGCATATCATACTCGGTCATAGTGTGCTCAATGTTATGATTATGACCCGAAATGAACATATCGACGCCATACTTGTCAAACAAAGGATTCAACTTGCTCCGAAGTCCACTGTTGCCGCCATGCAATCCCACCGAATACAAAGGATAGTGGCCGCACACAATCACCCACTCGCATGTGTTTGTCTTGAGAGTCTCCTCGAGCCAAGCCATGTGCTTCTCACGCACGTCCTTCTTCGACACAAGGTCGCGCTCGTCCAATTGTTGCGTGTCGATCATGATGAAGTTGCAGCGAGAGCCGTCGGGTAACTGCTTCACAAAGTTGTAAAAGATATTGGGCATGTTCCAACGTCCATCCACTTTGGAATACTCGACTTGGGCGATGGGATTCTTGCGATAGTCGTGATTACCCAGACACACGTACCATGGCGTATTTTCTAGGGCGGGGAATTTGTGGTACACGTCGCTCCAGACTTCCGTCCACAGCTCGTCTTTGGTGCTAGCCACACCATCTTCATAAAAATTGTCACCCACCGCAAGGATGAACTTGGCCGCCGTCTCCTTGGCCATCGCGGCCGCAACACCATCTTGAATATTACCGGGACAACCCCAATCACCAATTGATAGGAACTCGAAGCTCGTATCCATTGTTTTGATATATTTTAATCATGCATTATTCCACGTGTGCGACGAGTTTTTTAATCATATACGTGGATAGTCGAATTCCATGTGTAGCCTGAACGTGACGTTGGATGTTGGTGAAGCTCGAACCGTCCGAGCGCTTGTTACGCACTAACTCTTCTATTCCGGATGACAATTGAGAGGGCGAAGATGCCTTGGCCACCTTTAACTCGACGCCTTTTGACGTGTGCTGGTAGCCGTCGATGCGCAACTTGCCCGCATGTACCGAGTCGTGACATGAAGCGCACAAACACACCAAGTTGTGTGCGGCATTCTTGTGGAACGTTCCGATCATACCGGCCGCATTGGCGATGGCCTGTGGTGCGATGTGATGCACCTCTTCCGCTGGCTTGCCACAAAGACTACACTTGTCTACCGTGACAGATGCATTAAAGGTGCTCGCACGCAACTTGTGTTTGTCTTGGATCGTCAGGCGAATCTCGTCCGCAAGGGCCAAGAATGCCGGGTCCATATCGAGAGAGCGACACACCTCTAGACCATACACACTTGAACCACTACCGGGTGCAAGTTTGCGATCGTATACCAACACCCCTGTCGTGTCATCATAGTGAACTGCGAGATGATACACACCCAAACGCTCTTGACGCCTCAAAACATCCAACTCCATCAACCCGTGTAAGTGTGTCGTCAACACGAAACTCGTCCCTCGCTCCAACAATTGCAAAACGCCCGCTGCCACTAGGGATGCACCCGACACGGATTCTGTACCGGCACAAATCTCGTCTCCTACTACCAAGCTGTTGGCGTCGCTGCGCTTGAGAATATTGCGCATCTCGGTCATCTCGACCGTGAACGTCGACTGTCCACGCAACATATCGTCGCCTCGTGTGATCCGAGTAAAGACTCGAGTATAGGGGGCGCTCTCGTAGTCGGTGCAAGGCACGTACATCCCTGCTTGGGCCATGATGACACACAACCCTAACGCCTTCATCAACGAGCTTTTGCCTGCCGAGTTTAGACCGTAGAGCAAGAATCCAGAATGAGTCGTGCCTGCACCGATCTCGACGTCGTTCTCTACGTATCGGACTTGGTCGTGGACTCGCTCAAGGAGTGCGTGCCGTAGGCCTTTGCACCGGACAAACGATGAAGCTGAGGAGTCGACGATTCTAGGGCGGGAGTATCCATATTCGTGTGCATTGAGCGCACATGTCGTGTCAAAGTCCAGTTCGGACGCTTGTTGAACTAGACGCGTGAACTCGGTCTTGAAATCGAGTGCCATTCGTGTTTGCATGGCTGACCATCGTTCGGCAAACACCGTCGACAAAAAGGTTTGGGTGGCCGTACATTCTCCGCTCAATTCTTTGAGTTTCGAATGTGTCAATTTCACCGACGTTGAATTGCTACTCACAGGCACGGCCTTGAGGGCGCACAACTCGACACCCATGTAGTTGACCCCCTTGAGGTCCGCGTCCTTCCACCGCTTGGCCGTACCCACGATATAATGCCCCTCGCGATCGTTGTGTTCCATCTTGAAAAATCCATCACTGGTATGTCGATTCAACAAGTCCACAAAACCCTGCAATGCATCTTTGGCCACTCGCACTCGGTCTCGTGCCTCATCAACGTCAGCGTACACGCCTTCACGGAACAAATCACCCTCACATGTTGCTGCACCATCAAAGGTCTCGGAAAGAAAGACGTGCAAGGCGCCGCTCACACCCACTTCGTCTAGCGCCCGGACACTCTCCATAATCATGAGCATGCTAGTGTGTTGACATCGGCCCAACTCGATCTTGTGGAATAAACGTTCGAGGTCGCACACTCTACGCAAAACAGAGCGAAGTGCTTGCACCTTGGCTGGGTCGGCGACCAGACCGTCGATACGTCCCAGACTCAGATCGATGTCTGTCTTTTTGGCAAACGGAGACAACAAGCGACGCACAAAGTAACGGCGACCCATGGCTGTCGAGCAGCGATTCGACACCTTTTCCAACGTCTTTTCCTTGGCATCCCTCGAGTATACGTGCAATTGCTTCGCCGTGTTGAAGCAAAGCTCGCAAGATGTCGACGTGTTTGCATCGATAGGACGCTTGATGTGTTGTAAGAGACTTGTGTTGTGGTGTTCCACGAAACGGATCGCACCCACAAGAGCTCCTGCCGCGACCGGTGCGCGTTCCATGTCGAGCTCTTCCAACGGGGACAACATCGATAAGCACGCGAACACGCGCCTCAACGTGTCGTTTTGGTACTTTACGTTTGCGATGGCTTTTTCGAACTTGGGACCACACCGGTCATGGACGATACACTCGATCTCTAGTCTAGAAGTCAGGCTAGTGAGGTCGACCGCGTCTACGCTATGAACAACGACCTCGGCGGGAGCCACACCCGCCAACAACCGATACAACGCGTCATAGGCATGAGCATAGTCACTAGGACGTGACATGCATTCGGCGATGCGGACCGATCCCGTCGACAAGTCCAACAATGCAACGCCAATCATAAGGACCGGCTTTTTGGTCTTCCAATCTTGGACCGTCTCTAGAAATAACGAGACCAAGTGGGGATCCCCACGTCCCCCGTCTCCTAGATCGTTGGCCGCCAACGTGGCACTACTGATCACGTCGGTCACCGCACGACGCGGGTTTGGCGGTGGCGATACCTGAGACACCAGTACGACCGTGTAGCCGTCGCCCACCAACACAGGTAAAAACTTGCGTAATGCAACGCTCGGGAAGCCGGCCATCATTGGGTTCTTGCCCGACAATGGAAACTTTTTATCTTTGCGTGTGTATTGCATGTTACACAAGTCACACACGGCCTCGACTGGCGCGCCCAAGTCGGCATCACAATTGTAGAGTTCCCAAAAGCTTCCCACTTCCATCAACACCAATGCTCGCGGGTACAAGGCCCGGTACTCGCGGGTATACGTGATGTAGTCTTCGTAGATCATTATCGATACATATTGTCACTTTAGCCTTAAGCCATTTTTTTCTTGTCAGAGTGTAAAATGACAACCGGTGGATGCGGATGCGCTGCGACCCTACCTCCCATGTCAGGCGGTGGTCAAAAAAAGATCGGAGGAAGTAGCGAGCTCTACTTGTCGCAACTCGTCAATTTGGCAATTCCAGTGGGCTTTGTTCTCGCCCGTGACGCACTCGCCAAGACCAAGAGCGCAAATCAACAACAACAAGGTGGGGGTGTCCAAAGCGACATCGCAGCCCGGATGCAACACGTCAGTTTCCGAATTCAACAATTTTTGGACAAGAACAAGAAGCTATAATTTCTGAGTGTAAATCACAATGCGACTTTTATTATTTATCATTATCGCAATCGCATCGATAATCGGAACAATAAAAATAATAGAGCGCTCCAAAAACGATTGGAAAAGAGGTGAATATTCAAAGATATCGTCAGTGTTGATCATTCTTTTGATTATAACATTTTGGTTCGTCATGTATTTCGTTACACACTGATGATTTTGCTATATGCCGCACTCAAATAATGAATGGCATCAAGAGTCAACCGTAGACATGGGGTGACAACTACGCTCGTACAAGGACGCCAGGATTTCGGCGGTCTGCTTGGTGTGTAACGGCGCCTTGTCGTACACGACTCCCAACGCTTGCTCGAGATGCCACATGCGTGCGAGGGTCACAAGGTGCGTCATGCTGAGCTCGGGGAATCGCTCGCGTCCCCGTGCGGCAAACCACTGGATGTTTGTGTTTCCGCGGACATCGGCGTCAGTGAACTTAAAGTAGCGACCATCGCGCTCAAGGAATGCGACAGTGGGTTGATTCATGGTTTTCTTTTTTCCTTTACTATGTAATAATCTTTATATGGTTCAATCCACGGGCAAATCGAATGACGAGTCCCTAACGCGGGCCTTGCTCACGTACAATGTGACAGAAGCGTTCGGCAAAGAGTACGTCGACGTGTTTTACGATATGGCTCGAATGTTAGTGATCCAATTAGTGATACAAATGCTGATGCATGCAACTGACTCGGACCGCTTTCCATTTTTTTCTGTCGAATTCGTCCTTATGTGCATCTACATTGTCCTAGGCGTTATGGTGTACTGGCTCATCTTCAAAAAGGCCGTGCAATTCAAATAATGTTGCGTCTATCGGGTGTAACATTATTTAGTACACTGAGTGTAGAGAAAGACAATGCAATCCATCCTTTCCAAAGAAAACATCGAGTTGCACAATGCGCTCGAAGAGTTCCAACAAGCGTGTCGCACCAACACCACCGAGCACTGCGAGCGACTCGCCAAAGACCACGTGTGTCATAAAGCCGATCCCCAACACGCCGACCTATACAGCGGAAACTTGTTGACCGACATTGAAGTGTTCCGCACGTTCAGCGGCGACGGCCAAGACACCTTGATCAACCAAGTCGGCCAAGCATGCATGACCGGAGGCGGACGTTATTACGTGTCGTCGTTGCTCACGTGTCCTCTTCGAAACGCAAAAGAGTTGAGCGAGCGACAAGCCGTCATCAAGGGCGTCGATGGCCCCACCCACGACGATCTACGGACGCTCGAGAGGATCCGCGACAACGAGTCGAGCTTCTTGTGGTTATTTGAAGAGCACAATGACGTGATGCAAGATATTTACCAGATGGTCTATTACCGGTCGTGGCTGACCTCGTGGTTGAACGGGGACTCGCGGGCTTTAACGGGTCTCAACGTCTACACTGTTCTCGTGTCGCCGTCCATCGGCATCCTGTCTCCCATCGTGTACTTTGTCATGCCGTACTTGGTCTTGCGCTTCAAGATGGGTATCGAGCTATCCTTTTACAATTATTTACGCATCACACTTAGCACCATGTTTATATCGACCACGGGTATCTTTGGGTCCGCCGGAGGCGGAGTGTTTGATAATCTCAAATACGTGAGTTACGGCTTCTCGCTCATCTTTTACTTTCAAAGCGTGTTCAATAGCGTCGAGTTGGCCAAGACCGTGTACAAGATCTCGGGCGTTTTGACCGACAAAGTCAATCGCATTCTCCAATTCTTGCGCGATAGCAAAAAACTCGTCGAGTTATACTGGCACCCCCAACTCGCGACAAAGGTGTTTGGGTGCGCTAATGGGATTCGTGGCGACATGAACACAAACATATACTCTGGGGTGTCATTGGACGCATTCTCGTTGTTTAGCAATTTTGGGTCGAGACTACAAGTGTTTCGAGACATCCGACCAAGCGACTACGTCCCCATGTTGCAACAACTCTATATGTTGGATGCCGTGTGGGCGATTCATGCCAAAGTGAAAGCAGATGGATACGCTTACGTAGCTTTTGACCCTGATTCGCAAAGACCCACATACAAAGCCACCAAAATGTGGCACCCGTGCATCCCCAGTGATCGTGTGGTGCGCAACGACATCTTGTTAGGCGGAGATTCGGCGACACGCAACATGATGATCACGGGCCCCAATGCCGGTGGAAAGTCGACGTTGATCAAGGCCGTGTTGAGCAATGCGGTGTTGGCGCAGACGTTGACCGTCGTCGCAGCCGAGTCATTGACGCTATCTCCATTTCACTTGATTCATAGCCAGATCAACGTTCCCGATTGTAAGGGCAAGGAGTCGCTCTTTGAGGCAGAGATGCATCGATGCAAGGACAGTTTGGACATGCTCGCTCGGTGTAGAGGGCCGTCGCTCATCGTCATGGACGAGATCTTCAATAGCACCAATCCAGTCGAGGGCGTCGCAGGCGCATATGCTATCGCCAAACGCCTAGGCTCGCGTGAGACCAATTTGACGGTTTTGAGTACGCACTATATGTACTTGACCAAGATTGTCAAGGAGGTCCCGTCCTTTGCTAACTTTAAGATGAGCGTCAAGATCGGGGCTGGAGGTGACATTCGCTTCCCCTATCGATTGACGCGCGGCGTGTGTACTCAATTCATCGCTTTGGAGTTGTTGAAAAAGAATGGATTTCACGCGGATTTGATCGAAGACGCCTTGCGCATCAAGGACCAACTCACCGCGATGAGCGTTTGATTTTGGGAGAAAAAGGTGTTGTGTAAATACAAGATGTTCTCAAACACAAGTACCGGACTCAAGCTACACCTCTTGCTCATTATCATCATCGCCGGTGTCGCATACTTCATGTACCAACTCTACAGCGAGTGCAAGGACCTCGAGCGCGAATTGATTGTCGCCAAGAGACAACTCGCCATTCTCGCCTCACAAAAAGACGGCGAGGGCGACTGTCTCGCAACGCTCATGCAGTGTCCGCTCGGCACAAAGTGCGCTTCTGGAACCTGCAAGCTTGCCGACAAGGCCAAAAAGCCAAAGGATTCAAAAAAGTCGAATGAGGCCATCGAAGAGGCCGACGAGGAGATCGATATTGATGAAGATGAGGTCAGCATCAAGAGCGACTACATTAACAAGGTGATGGCCAACGTTCAACAATCACAAAAAGAGGAGGAGGAGGAGTCCGACTCCGAGAGTGACTCCGACTCCGAGTCAGAGTCTGATGAGGAAGATGAGGCAAAGGTAGTCGAGGCAGTCGAGGCAGTCAAGGCAGTCGATGCAAAGACAGAGGCAGTAGTGTCACACGATGATTCATCCGATGAGGAATCCTCAGACGATGAGTCAGTCGAGACCGACTTGTCCAAGCTGTCTAAGGCAGAGTTGAGCAAGCTCAAGATTCCGGAACTCAAGGACTACCTCAAGGGACGCAAGCAAAGCGTCACGGGGACAAAGGGGGATCTCGTGTCCCGCATCCTGGCGCTTGCATGAGAAGGTTCTTTTGACGTGATTTTTTTCTTGGTTGATATCAAATGTCAGTCATCAACAACGATTGTGAATCTTGTCCCAAAGACGAGTCGCTCAATTGCCCCTTGCGCATGTCGGACGGAAGGCTTTTCACCGACTATCGTCCTCGATGCCTCGTCAATAGCGTGACGGCTGCTTCGGAGCAGGGCATGGACTCGTACAAGTACCGTATGTTCATGGTCAACAATGCGACCGACATCATGAAGCACAACATGATGAAGGCATACGACAATGCCCGATGCAAGCCTGCATCCTCCTCTGCTCCCGTTCCTGCTCCCGCTTACAAGCAAGTGTGTTCCGCTACATCGTGTTTGTTTGAGCCCGTCAACCCTCTTGATGGCGTCGGTCTCTCAAAAAACTAAAAAGTCGGGTATGCCGACTCGAGGAGCGCGCGTTCTTGCGTCGTAACGGGCGCATTTTGATTTTTCTCAAAGAAAGTCGGCCCATCATACCAGGCCGACGGAGGGTACAGCGTGCGAAAAGGTGCGCTCTTTGCCACCTTGACAGCAATATGCACATGCCGGCCATTGACCGTCTTGTAGCGTAAGAACAACGTGGGATGTACCAAATCAGAACCGACGTAAAAGGAATTCGGGTGCAATATCGGAATCACGAATTGGACACTGGTCTTGACACCGTTGATCGTTCCTACGTTGGGTGTGTTCTCGAGAGCTTGCTCATAGGATGCAAATGGTAAGGCCGACCCTGAGAACGATAGTCGGTTGTCGGGTGGCGCTGACGCAATGTAGTCGACCACGCCCTCGAGAGGGTCGTTGATGATGACAGGAATGTATGTGTTGGGTTCAAAAGCGAAACGAGATGGTCCGGGCGACCAAAATCGAAAAGAGTTGCGGATCACGCAGTCGGCACTCACCATTCTTGCTTTTACACTCGGCTCACAAATTAGTTTCTTTTTCAGTCCGACCAGGTTGTTTTTCATGGTCTTAGATTATGATGTCGAAAGCGATGGTAAGTGTACCTGCCATCACCAAGACCCTATGTGAAAATATCTCGGGGGCGCGCGTGCGCCAGGCCTTGATAGACAATGGTTTTGAATTAGACGCCGACAGCTTTGTCAACCTGGTGCCCAGTGACGACACTGTCGCCTTTCAAGACGCCAATGGACGCACGCTCACCTTTGCCCATATCCACGCCGCAATCTCAAATGCTCGCAGTATTCTGCGTGGTCGCCGTGTAGCCATAGTGTTGCCCAATTCACTCGAGTTGGTTGTTGCCCTCGTCGCAACGATTGCCGCGGGTGCAACTGCCATTCCCGTGTGCTACGTAAATCCACCCGAGGAGATATCGCGCGACATTACCGACTTGCGTGCCGATACGTTGTTGGTGCTCGAGCGCGACATCGAGCTCTCATGGGTGGTTGACAGCGGCTTGCGAGTGGTGACGACATCGGATGCATGTATGTTTTTCTCCTTGGACGGCGTCAATGCAACAAACACGGAGGCAAAGGCAACCGATGCGGCACTTCTCATCCAAACGTCTGGCTCGACCGGCAAGAAAAAGATAGTGCCATATTCGATGGAAAACCTAACCATAGGCGTGGTGTGTATTGCAGCATCCATGGAGCTTAGTGAACACGACGTGTGTTGTTGCATGATGCCATTGTTCCACGCCGGGGGCATCTTTCGCAGCGTTTTGTGTCCTTTGCTCATGGGGAGCAAGGTGGTGATTCATAATAGTTTTAGCGCCACCGAGTTTTGGACAAGTGTGACCACAATGGGGTACACGTGGTACTATGGCTCGCCTACGATGCACTCTGCCATCATCGAACATGCACCCAACAAGACGCCATGTCTCAACATTCGTCTGATCGCCAATGCGGCAGGTGGGCTGTTACCCGTGCTTGCCAAGCGTCTAGCCAAGACGTTCCCCAACGCCACTGTGATGCCATCGTATGGTATGACCGAGTGCATGCCCATCGCCGCTCCGCCTGTCGCGTATAAACTCGAGAGAGAAAAGTCATCAGGACGCATCATTGGTCCCGAAGTGTGCATCATGGATCTTTCGGGCGACGCTCCCATACGTACAGCATCGGGCGCCATCTGCATCCGTGGCCCACCGACATTCTCGGGCTACGAAGGCACCGACCCTACCGACACTTTTTTACCGGGCGGTTGGTTCGACACAGGGGATCAAGGGTTTCTAGACGACGACGGATACCTATTTATCACTGGGCGCGCCAAAGAGGTCATCAAGCGTGGCGGTGAAACCATATCCCCATACGAAGTGGAGGAACAATTATCAAAACATCCCAAGATCCGACACGCTGTCGCATTCTCTGTGCCACATGCCACGCTACAAGAAGTCGTCGGTCTTGTCGTGGTTCCAAAGAACATGCAAGATCCACCGTCACACGACGACCTCAAGAAACATGCTTCGCTCAAGCTTCACCCGAGCAAATGGCCGAGCGTCGTTGTGTACGCATATGAACCACCCAAGGGCTCTACAGGCAAGATTGTGCGTGTCGGTCTCGCAGCCAAATGGGGTATTCCGACTTTAACCGACATCGGCACTACCACGACGACTTTTGAGTTGCGCGACGGTATGGCCGTACCTGTTATAGTCGAAGCGAAAAAAGTCAAACGCCAGTCCCTCGAATGGAAGGTGCTTGCCCCTACTGAGCGTATGGTGACTGCTGTGTTTCGCGCCACCTTGCGTACCGAGATAGGAGCAGACGACGACTTTTTCCTCGAAGGTGGTGACAGCATCAAGGCGGCTCATGCGGCGGCTGCGCTCTCTCAAAAGCTTGGCAAAAACATTAGCCCGATCAACATATTCCAGTATCGCACTGCACGAAGGGTCGCCGAACTCGTTCCCGACAAACAAGAGTCGAAAGAGATAGAAAACACGGTCGATAAACGAGTCGATGATGAAAAAGAGTCGACAACACCCCTGGCGCTTCTGATACAACTCTTTCCCTTGATGGTATTTCGCCCATGCACACGTTTCGCAATTTTCACGATCGGCTACTTTGTTTGGTCAACAATGGGGCGTAGCGTCTTGGCCCTGGGTCCCGCGTTTTTTGCGGCAAGCGTCTTTAAACGCACCGTGTTGCCGCTCGTCGCCATCGCGTTCAAGTGGATCGTATTGGGACGGTTGAGACCAGGACGTTACCCTTTATGGGGTGGCATGTACCTTCGGTGGTGGCTCTCTCAACAACTCACCTCCATGTGCGGTCTCGGCGTGTTTGGTTGGTCGTTCGGTCTGCACCGCACATACATGCGCATGATGGGCGCACGAGTGGGGTACAACACCCGCGTCAGTGTCGACGCACATGTCGGAGATTACGATCTCATAGACATAGGTGACGAGTCGGCAATCGACCCCCGAGCCTACGTGTGGTCCTCGGTGTGTTCCGAGTCGGCGTTTGTAGCTGAGCCGATATCGATCGGGTCTAGAGTGTTGGTGGGACGAGGTGCGTGTGTAGCTCCCGGTGCATCGATTCCCGATGGTGCTCAAGTATTGCCAAACACAAGCACTCACAACGGACTAGTTTCCAACCACACCAAGCAGAGCGAATTGCGGGCACCATCGACAAATTTTCGTCTCCGACTCTTAATCGGCTATCCTTGTCTGCTCATGTTGTACGTGTTGCAATTGGCGCCATTGGCATGGGGACTAGCCGACAAGGCCGCGACTTTGACTTTGTCTTTGTTTATCACTCTAGTCGCAATTTACACGATTACATCACCGATTGTGCGCATCGTATACACCATCTTGATTAAAAGAACGTTACTCGGCAAGTTCAAATCGGGTCCTTCTAATGACTTTGAAAACTTCAAGTATTGGCTCATGTCTCGTTTATTGCCCCAACCCGACCTCGCAGGCATGCAATCGCTAGTCGGTACACACTGGGCACCCATCACTTGGATCATGCGAGCACTCGGGGTACAAGTGGGTGAGCGAGTGTTTTGGCCCGGAAGCGGTGTCGTCATCGATGCGTACGACCTCCTTACGATCCATGACGACGTCGTGTGGGGATCCCGTAGTGTCGTGCGTTGTCGAGACGCCACGGGGGTTGCGCAACCAGTCGTCTTGAAAGCGGGCAGCAACGTAGCAGATCGATGCATCGTGTACCGTGGCACACGTCTCGGTAAAAACGCGTGTTTAGGCACTGGGTCTGTCACTATGGCCAACGCAAATTACGATGATGGTACGTTGTGGATCGGGAATGATCCTACATCGAATGGCGGGGCGATGTGTTTGGTGGGACCCGACACGAAACAGGCCCAGGCATCGGCCGAGCAACCCACGATAAAGCCGTATGGTCGGGACAAGGTGTATTGGTTGCCGCCGTGGTGGGTATGGGCGATGTTGGAGACGTGCGTGACTCTCGCAGCCGTGGCGATGCGCATGCTCCCGGTGTGTGTGGGTGTATCGATGGGTGGCTTGGGCTTTTTCATGACGCAATGGGCGGTCGACTTGTGTGGGCTCGTCATTGGCTTGGTCTCAAAGTGGGTCATCATCGGACGTCGGCGCGTCGGTCAATACTCTTGGGATAAATCTGATTACTGCATGCGGTGGAATCTAGACCTCGTGGTGCAACGATTGCGCGGTAAGCTCCTAGACTTGCTCGGAGGGTCCGCGTACATCGTGTGGTACTACCGCGCACTCGGCGCAACCATCGGCCGGGACACGTGCCTCTTCCCGATTGGCTCGGATCCGATGTTGACCGAACCCGATTTGGTCAATATTGGCGACCGCGTGTGTTTGAATCACGCCTATGTGATCAACCACGTCAATACTCGGGGTGACTTTCAGCTCAACACCATCACCATTGGTTCTCATTGCACACTCTGTGCCCATTCGCGAGCCATGGCGGGGTCGGTCATGGACCAGGGATCGATGCTTCTCGAGCGTAGTCTTCTCATGCCGGGTGAGAAGCTTGCGAAACAAAAGAAAAAGGTGGGATGGCCGTAAAGCGTTTTCATGTCTTGGACAAGACCAATGCACGTTTGCCACTGAAGATGCGCCACACGCACCAATCATACGTGGCCCAGATTGAGGATATGAATTGCAAGCGGTAAGATTTGATATCGTCATTTTGTTGGAGCTCCATGGCCCTTTGAACGCTCGATACCGTATCGCGGACCATGAAAAACACCGAAACACACATGGCCTTGACTATGATGATAAAAACAATCATAACGACGATAAAATAGTCGTTGTATGGCGAGCGCATATCGACACGCCTAAAGTCAAAGGTGATGCGCGAGAGAATGTCGTACATCAACAAGAACTTGTCTACGACGTTGTTTGCCTCGGTTTGCTTGATGTTTAATACGTCAATAAACACCATACCTAACACGACGGAGAAGATGATGGGTAGGACGAGCTTCATGCTACTTAAAAACACATTGTCAATATAGCCAATCACCGGCACTTGCATCATTTGCATCAATTGTTGCAAGCTGACGAGGTACAATACAGTGTACGCATACGATGAAAGCTCGAGTACATCGGGGATCCACTCGATGGCAACCGACTCGAGGATGGTCATTGTGATCGGCACGGCGATGGCCAAATCAATCTTAAAGAGCCAACTATGCTTTTGATTTTTCCGAAACATGTTGGCCGATGCGAGCATGAACAAGAGATGAAACGGGGCGCAACAAGGTGCTACGAGCGGTTTGATCGATACAGGCGTGTAAAGCCCGCCCAAGAGGACACATGTCAAAAATATTTTGAATATTGCCACCTTGCGGAACAACCGGTTCCACGCCACGTTGACGAGCGTTGAGACGTCATCACTCAACTTGAAGCTCTTGATGTCATACATGATGTTCATGTACTTGGGCCCCATTTGGAGCATGTACTTTTGCATATTGGTGCAATCCACCTCTTTTGACAAAAACATGTCCCGTCCACCGCTAGGCATCTCCTCAAATCCCACGTCTTCGTTCGTCAAACCGTAATAAGAGTTCCAGAACGGCGCGTGTCCCGAAAAATATCGGTTGGCATCCACAAAGACAATCTTGTCTTCTACCGTGTATAGAGCGACGACCTGGTTGATCCGCATGAATGCCTTATTAACGATAACATGATCGATAGAAATGTGCTCTCTTAGTAATGGAACGTCCATGGATGTCTTTGATTTGACATTTCCATACACTAGGTCCTTAGACCCAAATCATACCGAGCTCCACAACGAGCTCACTCGGTTCAAGGCAGTGTCGTCCGTCGCTAGTGGCAAGCTTGGTGCATTATTCGGGCTCTTGGCATTGATGTCGGCGAAATAGTCCGGGATGGGACGCTTCATCGCCGCTTTTTGTGTCGTTGGCATGGAATTGTTCAACTTTGCATTTTGCATCGTCTGGAAGAAGTTGATGACGTCTTGTGACATATCGCCGTTGAAATTGGAAAAGGGCGCACGACCCGTGGTCTCTTGCATGACCGAGTTGCGACCACCGGTGTTGTCGGTTTGCGTGGGGTTGTTGGAGGCAGCGGGACAGGTCGCGCCTCCTTCACTCGTGGCCTTGGCGAGAAGGTCGGTGTTGATCTTGAACTTGCTAATCTCGGGCATGCGAAGGGGTTGTAGACTCACGACTTCTTCGGTACAGTTGCACAAGTTGTGTTTGCTCTTGATCTTGGATAGTTCGATGCGATCTATATTATCGGGGTCGACACAACCCTTGTTGGTAAAGATGTTTCGATAGAGACCACATTGCGTGCTGGTGTAGGCGTTATCGTTACTATTCCAACACTTGCACATGGCGTGTGACGGGTTCTCGGTGCAATAACGGTCGATGGCCTCGTGACAACCTGCGTCGCGCGTGGTCAAGATGGCATTGATGTTGGTCCAATCGGTGATGGACTTGCACGCATCGCATGTCGGTTGATCGTACGGACAAGCTTTGATTTGTTGAATGTCTTGCTTGAGCGTCTCGATGACCTTTTCACGTTGGATGACGCCTGGGTCCATGACTTGAATTTGGGAAAAGAGGTGCGACTGCAAGTTGAGCATGTCATTGTCGGCGAGCACCTTGTTGTATACGCCGAACGCGTAGACGTTGCCATTGACGTTTTGGTTTTGGTTGATGAGCATGTTCTTATTACTCAACGAAATGTCGAACATTTCGCTCTTCACCGGCGCGTTGATGAGGTCGATCTTGTTGTCTTTGAGTCCTTCATACAAGGACAACTTGATACTACTATTGTTGTTGGTCATGATGAACAGGTAGGGTTTGTTGTGTTGGAACATGATGTTGCGACTTCCCTCCTTTTGACACTGCAACACATTACCCTTGCCAATCTCCAAGTACATGTTGCTCCCCGAAATGTCTTTCGACACATTGTCCGTGTTGTTGCCCGTCATGTACAATCGGACACCATTCAAGTTGGACGTGTTGCCGAAGATCTGAAACATCTCAATGTCGCGCGTACTGGGTGCGATGCTCATGAATTTGACAAACATAAAGATCGAGTATTGTGTGTTCCCTGCGAATCCAAGCGTGTAGGACATAGGACCGGTGATGTAGTTGTTTCCGAGCATCATGCCGTCATTTCGGCTAAAGGTGGGGGTGCTGTAGAACGCCATGTGCGACTCGCCGTATCGCGTGACCGCGCAGGTGTTCTTATCCTGCTCTTTAAAGTATGAAGAAATGTTGTACCACTTTTTGAGATCGCCTTGGTTGCCGGCACTTGGATTGTAGGAGCTTTGGCTGAATGCACTGTAATACAATGTGAGTCCGCTGCCAATGTACCCGAGGTTTTCTTCGCGTTTGGCGTCTTTTGACGTTAGCGCGTCGTTGACAAAGTTCTCGGGGGAGTGGGCTAGCATATTGGACACTCGGTATTGGTGAAGAAGGACGACGCACACACATAATGCCACGACGCCAAGGTCAAAGAGTCGGATGACGGGCTCGCGGCCATACGACAACACGATTACCACCACCGACACGAGGACGGCGATGGCGCATATCACGCCGAGCGGCCACATGATCATGATGTCTTTCTTTCACTCTGTGTAGAAATCAAATTGCGTTGGTTTCCCCAAAAAACGTTTGTGGGACGATATTAAAAACGCCATGCCCAAGGACAAGAACAGCTTCAAGGTAGTCAAGGTTCACGATAAGGTCAAGCCCGAGAAGAAAAAAGAGGAGATCGATGAGCTTGACGAGCTTATCGAGAAGAAGGGTGTCAAGGACATGAAAAAGAGACGCAAGAGTTCCTCCTCTTCTTCCTCATCAAGCAATTCTGTTTCCTCGAAATCACATAGCGAGAAGAGTGGTAAGGAGTCCGATGAGTCAGAGTCAGAGTCTGACCGCAAACGTGACAGGAATAACAAGGAGGACAAAGAGTCCGATGACTCATCCGAAGAGTCATCTTCTAGCAGCGAGGGTGACGACACGGACTCTGAGGACTCGGAGGTCTCAGAGGAGGAGAATGAGGAAGATGCAGATGAGGAGTCGGTGTATAGCGACTCTAAGAAGTCCGAAGAGGACAGCCACGTATCCTTCGACGACGATGACATCATGAAGAACGACGCACTCTATTACATCCTTTCCAAGTTCTTCATGACCAAGGACGGAAAAAACATCGCTGAAATTCTCGCTGATATTGCTTCAAAGCTACCCCGCTAAGCGCCTCGACGCAACGACCTTCTTCTTCACGGTCGTATCGGGCAACACCGTTATTTCTTTGCGAATGTCATCTTGACAGTTTTTCATGACGTTGCATATAAAGTTGTACGCATCATCGATTTGTTTGTACTCTGATCCTCCCGTCACCAAGACGCATCCCGATCGGAACACGGCAATCGTTATCTTTTTACAATCGCCGTCTCCATGTCCTTTTCCACGTCCGTTGCATACTTCCTTGCAACAACATATCCCGTCGCCCGCACCACATCCGTCATTGTGATAGTAGTGGATCTTGACACCCGAGTAGATACACGGTTCAAATACACTGTAAATATCGGGGTGCGCCTTCATCATGTACCGAAACAACGCGTCGCGGAGCACCTCGATACCCACGTTAAAGTCGGTGTTGATCAAACGAACGCGATAGTCCGTGACCCCCATTTGATCGGGGTCGGTGACGATGAATGCATCGTGACTCTTGCGAATGTCTTGGATTCGATCGATAATGCATTGGATAAAGAGCGGACCGTGCTCGATTCGACGCAGACCCGTCAGTTGCACGCACCCGTTCTTGAACACCTTGCAATTGGCGTAAAAGCCGTTCTTGTACAACAACAACGTCGCTTGATTATCAAACTTTTTCGACTCGGTCGGCTTGCGTTGATTACGCTCTTTCTTTGGAGAGCCTCTGAAGCGCTCGTTTCCGAGCTCTACGTACAGGACACCGTTCTCTTGGTGATCGGGCGTTTTCGCGACTAGGGCGATATTGGCAAAGAGGCTCTCTAGGTTTACACATGTATTGATGCGACCGGTCGATGTGATTGTGGAGATTTTGTATGTAGTCGGATTAAAAGAAGCCATCGTCAGCAAGTGCTATGTAATCAACGCCTTAGGTGGGCACTATTCAATTTTTTCCTTTATATCAATTTCTTGTGATGAAATCACTTTTTGGCGGCCGGCTTGGCACGCGTCCTTTTGGCACCCGCGACCGCTTGCACAGCCACGGGCTTGTACGACAACTTTTCGACCACGGGCTTGAGCTCCGCGAGCTCGGCCAACCACATGTCCTTAGGAGCCGTGCTCGTCGCGATCTCGAGCTCCGACGTCAACTTGGTGTGTTCCTCCTTGAGATCGAGTTGCTTGTCTCGCGTCATGTTGTAGATCGGCATCTTGACCAAGTAGTCGAAAGATGCGTCGAACGTCTCGAACTTGAGCTCGACCAACTTGGCCTCCAACTCTGCCTTGTTCTTGTCATGCAACACCAACTCGCGACTGATGACGATGTCAAGGAAACGGATGCGCTCTGCAACGAGCAAGAGGTCACGCTTGAGCTGGGCAAGGAGGTGAGCCTTTCGCCGAATGTACATATCCATCCGCACGTCGAAGAATTCGTCGATGATCTCGCCCACGTCGGCATACTTTTTGATCTTGCCATTGTTGTCAAAGAGGTACATGTTGGAGGTCGTGAAACGGTTCGAAGTGAGCTTGAGAAGGGTCTCGAGCTTCGGGATGTGCGTTTGGTCGTCCACAGATGTCGCATACGCGTCAAGGACCGCTTCGCTAGAAAACTGCACCGTAAAACTCACGTAATCATTGCCGCTATTGCTCGTGTAGCCCTTGATGTCGTCGTTGGACTCGACCAGACCCTCCAAGAATTCCTTATAGTCTTCGGTCCATACTCCCACAGGCAACTCGGTGATCTCGACCTTTGTCGGTCCAGCACGCTTCAGCTTGCCGCGACACAACCACTTGCTCTTATGCATCTCGAAGCTACCCTTGAAGCCGCGATACCATGGCGTCAGGTCCGTGTCGGCCTCCTCGCCCTTGAGCTTGGCCTCGAGACACTCGATGAGATCGCTGGGATTGTAACAGGGGATGCTCGTCGAGAAGCCTGTACCAATGCCCAACGCTCCATTGACGAGCACCAGTGGAATCACAGGGTAATACACCCGAGGTTCGACCGGGTAGCCGTCGTCGTCGAGATGCTCGAGAAGGGGCGCATCTTCGGGCCGAAAGATCTTGGACGTGATGTCGGCGAGCAACGTGTAAATGTACCTCGGTGAGCCGGCGTTTTTCCCGCCCTGAACACGAGTCCCGAATTGACCGTTGGGAACCAACAGATTGATGTTGTTCGATCCGCAAAAGTCTTGTGCCATGTTGATGATGGCCGCCTGGAGACTCGCCTCGCCGTGATGGTAGGCCGAATGCTCGCTCACGTACGCTGCCAGCTGAGCCACACGCACCTCTTGCGTGAGTCGACGCTTGAAGCAACCGTACATGATCTTGCGTTGACTCGTCTTGAAGCCGTCCACCATGTTGGGGATTGATCTCTCGACATCATAGTTGGAAAAGTGGATGAGCTCCCGGTTGACAAAGTCCTCATACGGCACACGACGCTCCTTGGCAATGACGTTTGTGGCGTCATATTGCGACAGCCACTCCTTGCGGTCGTCGGCGCGCTTCTTGTTGAAGGCAAGGTCCATTGCGTCGTCGCTAGGCTTTTCGTTGTAATTATACTCGATCAACTTCATCTCGCGAAAGTACTCCTTGGCCTCGTCCGCCTTGCTGGTGGCCAACCCCTTGTAATACTTGACATACCACGACTTGATGTCCGAGGTCAATTGCTCGCGCCATTCGTCGTACTCGGCCAATGTATAGAAGCTCAGGCACTGCTGACCCTTTCGAGCCTTGATGATGGGCGTGCGCAGAGCGCAGATAAAGTCATCGATCTTGAAGAGCGAGGGCCATAGGGTGTGAAAGAGGTTGAATAACAAACCCTTGATGTGCGCGCCGTCTTCGTCCGCATCGCACATGATCATCACGCGCCCGTATCGGAGTTGGTCGCGACTCTCGTACTTTTTGCCGCTCTCGAGACCCATGATCTTTTTGATATTGGTAATCTCCTCGTTCTCACTCAGCTTTTTGACATTGCACTCCTTGACGTTAAGCAACTTTCCGCGCAAAGGAAACACCCCAAAGGTATCACGTCCGACCACGTCGAGTCCCGCGAGAGCCATCGACTTGGCCGAATCTCCCTCGGTCAAGATCAAAGTACACTCCTTGCTCTTCGCGGTTCCCGCCCAGTTTGCATCGTCCAGCTTGACGACACCCTTGAGCGTCGCCTGTTTCTTACCATCCGTCTTTTTCATCTGCTTGCCGTCCGAGACGCTGCTCAGGTTGACAGCATAGTCGACGATCCCCGTCTTGTAGAGCTTTTCGATAAAGGCTTCGTCCAATTCGGGCTTGCTTCCAAACTTGGTCATGGGAGTCGTGAGAAGGTCCTTGGTCTGGCTGTCGAACGTGGGGTTGACGATCGTCGACTTGACGAATAGCGACAGGTAGTTCTTGATGTGTTGTGGCTTGACCTCGACCTTTCGACGCTTCAGGATCAACTCGGCGAGCTTATTGCAGATCTGGGTGGCCAAGTAGTCGACGTGCTTGCCGCCGCGGAACGTCCATATGCCATTGACGAACGAAACCTGGTCAAAACCACTATTCTCGTTGTACGTGGCGACAATCTCCCAACGATCACCGATGGCAGTGTGGACGCGAGGATGTGCGCCACGAGCACCAATGTACAAGTCGACGTAACGCTCAAAGTTCTTGACCGTAAGCTTCTCGTCATTGAAGTACACGGACACATTGTCTTCCGTCAAGGCACACAGGTCGTAGCAACGCTTTTGAAGAAGCGCATACGAGTCGTCGTCGATCCCGTCTGTCATCTTGAACCGGGTATAATCGGGGAGGTATGTCACCTTTGTGTAGGGCTTCTTGGTGCTCTTGACGATTCGTGGCTTGGTCTTTTCAGACATGTTTTCGGTCCAAGTCTGCTCGTACAACTTTTGCGTCTTGTGGTCGACCAACTCGAGCGTGAAACTCGTGGAAAATATGTTGCAGGCTTTCGCCCCAATTCCATTCTGGCCCCCAATGATACGCTCTTCGGTGTCGTCATAATTGGTAGAAGTCATCAGGCTCCCGAAGATCATCTCGGGAATATACACGCCCTTCTCGGGGTGAATCTGAACGTCGATGCTGTCGCCGTCGTTCATCACCTCGATCTCACCGGTCTCGCGATCGACTTTGACGCGGATGGTACGCACTTGGTTTAAAGTCTTGGCGTCTTGCTTGAGGCGAACAGCGTGGTCAATCGCGTTGACGAGCAACTCGTCGTAGACCTTGTAGAATGCCGGCACCACATTGAGGGTCCGCTTCACCATCGTGCCTGCCGCGACGTCAAACACCCATGCGGCGACTTGGTCGCGCTCCATCGAGCCGACGTACATTCCGGGACGCTGGAGAACATGATCACGGGGATCGAGCTGGGTATACTTCTGCGACAGGGAGTTTTTGGCGGACATTGAATCTTGAGGATGCAAGCTGTATAAAACAAAGAGGTGGTTCATGTTTATGTCATTTTTTTTCACCTGAGGAAAGCAAAGTTGGGCGATCGCAATGTCTTGACGAGTGTGGTGAGATTGAGCAAGCATTGCGAGCTCGAAGCGTGCTTGCCGCAGTGACTCTTATAGACGTGGTCAAAGATGATCAACACGTTCTCGTGAACCGCATCGACAATCTTCTTCATCGCACATTCGGTGATGGCATAATGCTTGATCTTGTTGTCTCGGAAGAACTTGGGAATGCAAAGCATCTCGATGAAACCTCGGATGAAAGAGTTTTCCAACAAGTCAGAAGGCTTTCCGCCCGCCATTCGAAACTCCAAACCTTGGCGTGCCAAGTCACCGTTCGCCTCCGTCGACTGATAGTCGTTGACGTTCTCAGGTGTGTAATGAGGAGAGAGTACGCCAGAAAAGTACTCGAGGGGCAACACGGTGCCGCCACCGCGGTGTGAGCCTGGAGCTCCGCTAAAACGTTGGACGCACTTTTTGCATACGCGTCCGGTCGTCTCGATATGTTTGCCGTCGATTTTGGTGTCGCGTGTATTGGTCATGACCGAAACAATGTTCCTCATAATGTTGCGCACCAGGCGGTAGATCACGGCCTTGAGGATCTTTTCGACCTCGGTTGTATCGTGCTTTTCCACCTGGAATCCCATCTTGCTCATGTACTCTCGTAGATCTTTGTCGAACTTGCCCATGGTTTCCTATATACACTATCATGGCATTTTTTTCAGAGTCCAAATGTGTCAAATCATTTTCTGCCTCCCATTGCAAAGCATGTCGACGTTTGCATACGAAGCCACCAAGGGTGTCCATGAAGCAGACAATCTAGCCAACACCTTTTTCAGCAAAGATAATATCGACGCCCTGCAACACGGCATCCGGTTCCGAGTCTATCGAGACAGCGGTGGAAAACACGTGATCGACAATCAGTCCGAAGACGAACTCAAGATCATCATGCGATCGATGTACTTGGAGCATGCCATCCACCGATCGTTCATGGTCATGGACGAGGTTCGTCGCTTGAATGCATTGGTCCTCGACTTTTGTGTCCCCAGTATTTTGCGCGAAATCGAAATGTACGTCAAGTATCTTCACGACTCGTCGACGATGCCCTCGTACATGGCACACGCCCAAAATACAAACATCAAGGGAAGCAAAAGCATCGAAATGAAGCCATTCTTCTAAAGGTTTATTTTGTGGCCCTAGTGTAAAAATAATGGCCATCCCGAACACATACATGGGGACGTTGATCTTTTGCATCGTTGCCACCGTGGTCACCATCTCCATCATTGCCATGTTCTTCCTCATGGACGTCGAGCCGGTCAAGTACCTCTTGCTCACCATCGAAATTTGCTTGATTCTAATCATTGCACACTCGATCATCACCATCGTCATGTACGAGGGGACGGTCAAAAAGTACAAGAACAACGCGGTCAATGCGCCCATTCCCGACCTCGCATGTCCCGACTACTTTACGCGAACGCTCGACAATGGGACCACTGTTTGCGAGAATGTGTACGACACCAAAAAGACATATATCACGATCGGTCCACAACTCACACAAATCGACATATCGGCGTTAAACAAAAAGGTCGCAGTAGACTCGTGTAGGGTGTTTAATACTGAATATGCTAGCAAGATCCCGTGGACCGACATCGAAACTAAATGTGAGACCGTGGTCGGGATCTAAGGCCGTGCCACTCCAGAGTCACATTGACCATGGACGCAGACACAATCGTTGGCAATGAAAGTTTCATGGATACATTCACACGCGAGTTGCAAAACGCTCTGACAGGCTCATGGCTCGTGGTGGGACCCGGACAATCGGGGCGCACCAAGATGTGCGGGATTGTGTTTGGCCGCGCGGGACTCGAGTGCGTGCGCGTTTCTTGCGAGACCGGTGCGGTCAAGGAGCTCGTCAAGAGCATGGAGCCGCATCGTGATGCGTTAACCATATCGTCGTTTTTCAATCCCAAGCCCAAAGTGTTGTTATTGGACGACTTTGACATCTACGGCGACGAAAAGCCGATTCAAACGTATGTTTTGAATTTCCTAAAGCATCACAATTTTACTAGTTCTGGCCTTCGTGTCGTCATGGTTGTGACCACCTCGAATGAAAAGCATTTCAAAGATATGGCCAAGAAGATGAGCGTGTTGCGTGTGCAAAATCCGCGTCCCGAGCAAGCACTCGAGTACGTGATCCAACGACACCCAACCATCGACAAAGAGCGACTCGAACAATTGTGCGTCGAAATGATGGGCAACATTGGAGGCGTGTTGAACCGTATTTGTTTCTTGGAGCAGGGTGACTCTTACTCGACGTTGATCAAGGACCGCACGGCGCACGACATTTTGCATTTGCTCTTTGGCGGCAAGATCAATTCATCTGACGCCGACGCTTTGTACACGTACGAGCCCCGGGTCATGGCAATGTTGTACTTTGACAATATGAATCGCTACGCGACGCAAGGTGACACACGTCGCCAGGGTCTTGCAAAGATGATGGCCGATATGCACATACTCGAAGAACGAGTCTATGGGTCGGGGCAATCGGGAATGGTGAGCGACCTATGGAGTTATATGTTGTGTTCGCAACCGGCATTAGTCAATGGCACCGTGACGCCCCGGGTCCCTTATGAACACACCAAGATCCTGTGTCGCACTGCTAATCGGTGCAATCTCAACAAGCGCATGTATCGGATGTTGCAATCGTTGGGGGTCGACCAAAACAGCCGTGAAGTCTTGTTTGACGTATTGTCGGACTTGGTGTTGACGCGGGGCAAGCGGGCGGTGGACGAGGAGGCATACGCGTTGTGTCGCGAGTATTTGCAGACGGTGGGTGAGATCAAGAAGGAGCAGTTGGACAAGTTCCAAATGTTGTTTTGAGTATGGTATTTTTATTTTTTCTCGATCGCGCAATTTGGATTGCATTTTTATCTTGTTTGAGTGTAAATCTACACCATCATGCCCTCTAAAACCAACGGCGGCGGGTTCTTTGGCGGCAACAATGATAACATCACACCTGCGATGACAATGGACGTCGGTACCACGGCTCGTGTAGCAGCGCCCGGAGGCGGTGACTCGTTCAACAAGGTGAAAGACTTTGCGCGTAGCAACGGTGTCGTCATTATTATCATCATCGCACTCATTCTCATTGTGCTTGCCATTCTTTGGATCATGTCAATCGTGCGTCAATCGTCGTTCCAAGTTGTGAATGTGAGCGACAAGGTCATTCGGTTGGATCGGGCGGAGAATGTACCCGTCACATATGCGGGCTCCAAGTTTCCTAGCACCAATGGTCACGAGTTCACGTTCTCCTTTTGGATCTATCTAACAGACTATGATGTTCTCTACACACACCGCACGCTCTTCCGACGAGGTGGCACGGTCGACTCGGTCAACCTCGGTAACCCCATTGTCGGCTTGGACGCCAAGACCAACAAGATGTACATTGCCATCAAGACGAATCAGAGTCTCGATGTGCGAAGCATGGAAGACGTGTTATCAAAGAACAAAAAGTACGCCGTGGCTATGATTGACTATGTGCCTCTGCAGAGATGGGTCCACATCGCATTCAGCGTACAAGATTCAATCCTCACCGTGTTCATGGACGGCGACATCTACTCGGTCAAGAGCATCACTGACGTCGTAGACATTGATCCCGTGAATACATCGGCATCGGCAGCTTCAACGTCAAATTCCGCATCATCGCGAGCCTTTTATTCCAACACAATGGGCGACTTGTACATTGGCGACAACAAGGCGCTCGTCAAGGGCTATCTCAGCAAGCTCCAATTCTTCAACTACGCATGCACACAAAAGGACGTGCAAAAACTGTACAATCAAGGACCTGTGCAAACGAGCATCATGTCCGTGTTGGGCTTGAGCACTTATGGAGTTCGCAGTCCAGTCTACAAGATCGACGAAATGGAATAAGATGGAAAAATTTTGTTACACAAGTGTAAACAGATGGACAATATAAAACCCGGATCGACGGGAGACACCCCCACATCGAATATCATCTTTCAAGTGGTCGGTGGTGTGATCGTCGCTTTAGTCATCTATTGGTTGTCGTTGTTTGCGACCAATCGAGACAAGTTGGTCATCACGAGTTCATATGCGACCAACAAGCCCTCGAGCTACCCGATCGTGGACGGCTATATCGATTGTGCGTCGGGCATCAACATGCGCTTCAACACATCCAATCCTGAGTCAAAGGCTTATTTAGCGATGCCGAGGTCGGTGAATCGCAAGGGTGGTGCGCAATTCAGCTACTCGTTCTGGTTGTATCTCGACGACGTGAGCGACGAGAACATCAAGAACAAGGTGTTGTTTTGCAAAGGCGACACCCGGCGGTACGAGTACAAGGTGGTCAACAAGGCCGACAACGTCATCCTCGATAAGGGAAAGGCTCAAATCGTAAAGTGCCCGTTGGTGCGCTTTGGGAAAAACTACAAGGAAATGATCGTGGAGTTCAACACGACCGACCAATTCGACGAGCGCATGGTCATCATGAACAACGTGTCCGAGAGCGACTCTGCCGTGCGCCGCAACGCCATGTCTTTGACGCCTCACTATTGGGTCATGTTCACCTTTGTATTCGAGGACAACGTACCCATCAACGACTTTGAGAACGGCGTTGCCATCAAGTTCTTCATCAACGACACGCTCTATCAACACCATCGTGTCAAGAGCACGCTCAAGCAAAACAATGGAGACATGATGGTTCTACCCGACGAAAACGGTGTGGGCATCAAGTCGGCGCGCATCTGCGACCTATGCTATCACAACTACTCGCTGGACGATCTCAAGGTCAAGGATCTTTATACTAGAGGTCCTACAAAAACGAGGTTCACACGCTCTACCAACTTTGGTGAGCAATTGCACTTGTCGGCCTCAAATCGCATCGACCAGACCAACCTTTAGGCTATGTTGACGAATTTTGTGTTAACCACACGACGTGCGGTTTCATTTTCCTTTGGCACGTAGATCGTCAAAACACCGTTCTCGTACTTGGCATTGATAGATTCGGTGGTGGCGGCCTGGGACGCCCTTTTCAACAAGAGACTTAGAGCGCGCATGCCATAATAGATTCTCTGGTTTGCTGTGCCTCCTCCGTAGGGAGCCCGACGCTCGCTCGTGATGTTGAGCGTCTTTTGTCCGTCGGGTCGTGATTGGCATTCGTACGACACCAATATATCGGCCTTGTCCACCCCTGGCACGTCCACGCACACGATTAGATGTGTGTCGGTCTCAAAGATGTTGTATTCGATGGTCGGAGGTTGGGGAGTGGGCGCACTGGGAGCTTCGCATTGAGAGGTGGTGTTGGTAACGAGCTTGTCCATGACACCATTAAAGAGTTGTTGCATGGGAGGTAAAGTGGTGGGTTTCTCATCACCGGACTTGATAAGATCATCCAAGATACTGCTTAGGTCGAAGTTTTTCTCGAGGGTTTGAATGAACTCGGGGTTTGCATTAATCAACTTGGACAAAACTTCGAATGGCTCAGAAACTTTGGCATCTGCGGTAGAATTTGAGAATTGACGGAACATGACGATTGCTTTTTTGTACATTGCACTGCTTGGTTGTCTTTAGATGATTTTCTTCAGTTCACTGCATGTTCCCCAGAATTGGGCGCGTGGTAGACTTGGTTGCACTTGACCGCATGCAGCTGCGGCGTCATAGGTCACCATGGCATCGCTTTGGTTGTACGGTGGGAGCACATGCGCTTGGTTGACGGGTGTAGGCACATACGGACGATGGTTGTCCTTTACGATCAAGCGATTGTTCACGTTGAAGCGAAAGGGAACCTCGGCCCTCGCCTGGGGATTCTCCAACAAGACCTCCCAACGGTTCCAACCCTGCTCTCGGAGCGTGCTTGGAGGGTTGCTGAGACGAGTTTCCTCCACAGAGATTGCACGACAGTCAGCGATCGGTGTGGTGGGGTATCGAAGTTCCTCCGGCCTACTCAAGTCGGGAATATATGCCGACGTTGGGCAGTTTGACGCCTTGCGATTCAGACCCATCAATTCCGAATCGATGTCGACGAGCGCGTCTTTGGATTTGACGGTGGCTTGGGTGTCGATGTTTCCCGCGGACGGATTGGCGTTGAAGCATGCGTTGCAATTGACACGTGGCATACCGAGGATGTAGTCGGCCACTCCGACGGATTGTTTGAGGTTGTGTTGGTATGTGCATGTGTCATAGTTCAAACGATTAAAGTTCATCGGAATGGTTTACACTCAAACAAGAAAAAAAAGAATGTGGAATCGTCGGCTATTGTTCATTGGTTTCGGCCTCTTCGTCTTTTGGCACTTTGCGGTCAATAGCCAAGTGTTCTGCGAGTCCCTCACATTGATGTTGCAAGATGGCCACTGTGCGACCGATGGCCCATGCGAGCGCACCCACACTTCTCGGTGCTACACACAATAACACAAAAGGAGTCGCGTTCTGCACGACGGGCTTCACGCCCACAAAACCGATGCGATGACAAAAGCCAATGTGCCAGACCATATATGTGATTCCCCACGCCATGACCAACCACTTGTCGTTTGACGCTAAAATCGGCGTGGTCATCGCAAATCCTACGCCCAAGATTGCATGAATGCGGTTCTTGTCGACCAAGTCTTGACAAGCTGCCTCGAGGATGTTGATCTGCACCATCAATGGTACGTACTGGGGTCGATATAATATGATAGGAATGCCCACGAGCAACGTACAAGCCTTGATGATTTGAAATGGGAGTCGAGGTATGCTCGTCCATAGCTTATACAATGCTTGCATGATGTGTATGCACGGCACGTCGTACTATAAACGTAGAATCAATGACATGGAGAGAGGATTCGTTGAATCCAACAATGCCATTTGCTTCACTATATGACAAAAAAAGATCTTTTTGACAAAAGCCCAAATGAGTCTATCGGCTATTGCACTTATACGGATCCTGTGTGGGTGCGGAAGGCACGCTACCATATGCAATCATCTGGCAACTAGGCAAGTGGTTCATGGTCGTGTCGACCACCGGGTGTTGAACGGGCTTGATGTACTCCTTGCCCTGCACTGTGGTTCCGTCACCGGGCAAGTACATGTAGCTTGGACATTGAGTGGTCGGACGATTCGCGCCACGAAGGTCGTTCTCTAGGTCGATGAGGTTGCCGGTCACGTGTGATACAGCAGTTCCACCGACGATACCGAGCTCCATGCGACACTTGTTGTTGTGTTCGTACTTGATGGGGTCCATAACGTATGAGATGGGAGCAACGCTCTGAGATAGATTTTGTTGGTAAGCGCAAGAGTCATAAATGGTACGGTTCATGGCACAAAGGGTTGCTTTAATACACCCCCGAGATTATTTTTGTTCATCTTTGGCCACTCTTGAATCTGCGCAAAATGTCCTTTGAACTCTCGCCAATGGGCGGTGTGTCCCAGCTGTTGAGCGCGAGGTTGTTGGCGCGCACCATATGTGCGACCGTCGGGTTAAGAGGAAACTCGTCATACATGGCCTCTCTCGTCGGCACACACGACGTCGTGCTCTGACCACTCTGTAACACATGCTCGAGTGTTGGCAACAACTCTCCTCGCCCCATGTCCGGACCCGCCACAAAACTACGAACCATCATTTGCCGACGCTCCTTGTCGTGCGTCAATTCGACGTTGTTGCGCAACCTCGACTCCACGTCAATGAGGTTAGGTTCGGGTCCCCATGCGCCTTTGAGGTGGAGGCTCTTGTTTGACGTCACAAACTCGCCTAGCTTGTTGCGGTCTGTTCCCGACTGGAAGCTCGACATGGTGTAGTCGTAAAATGACGTATTCATGGCGTCCTTGCCGATGCCGGCACATTGATCAAACTTGGAACGCGTGTTTCCTTGGAAGCCGCCGCTCATCTTTTCATTTTGGGGACATTTTGTTTCGCTCAAACAAAACGGGCCATAAAAAATTACTCTAGGTTCACTTTCTACTCGATGAAAAACCCTTTTCTTTGTAGGTCGGATTGGGATTGTGATACAACCAACGGGCAAAGTCGCCTTGATTGTTGGGAATCGTCGTGGAAGGCATCGTGTAGTATTGGCGGTCGGACGCGAGCTTGTTGAACATGTCGTCCGTCCCACGAGCCAAGCCCGCCTCAAAGTTGTTGCGCACTTGCCCCTTGACGTCGGGATCGTTCCAATTGCCGGCCGGTGGCCGATTCGGAAAGCTAGTGTAGTCGGTGACCATGACGTTCATGAATGGGTTTTCTCGCGTCGGTTTGTATGCGTGCTTTTGCTTTCCCGTGTCCGCAATATTCAAAGTGTCGAATAATTCGTCCTTGGATTGCTTGGACCGTGTTTCCGATTCGTAAATCCAAAAGGTGATGAGAGCTGCCGCAATGGCAATGTACGCGGCATTGATGTTTCCACGGACGATCAAGAGCGCAATCGCGAAATAGATGGCGAAACGCATTACGCAATTGAGCTGCTGATCCAATGTCATTTCTGACGATGGGAAGAATAACCCAATCTGGTGGTACCGCATAAAGCCCCATATGTCCTTGTACCAAATCATGCTCTCACTGTTGTTGTATACTAAGGTTTTGTCTATCCGTCGCCGACGCGTTTTACTGTGTCGAATTATCGGCTTCGGCTTCACCGTCACGCTTCTTCAGCTTGGAGCGAAGACGCTCGCGAGCGCTCATCTCCCGAAGCTTGCTCGTGTTGACAGCCATCTTGGCACCACCCTTGGCTTTAGCTCCGCCTGCGCCCGCAGCCGCTCCCCCAAACTGACCGGCCATGTTTTTCATCATGTCCTTCATCATTGGATTGTTCAGGATGTCGGAGAAATTCCCACCACCCGGGATCTTGCCGCCAAAAGTGTTGAGCAGTCCGAAAGCCTCCGACAAGAGGTCTTCTTGCTTGAGCTCGCCATTGTTCAACTTGGTGTGAATCTTGCTCCCCACCTTGCTGACAATGTCGCCAATGACGTTATTCTTGGGGTCGGTGAAATTAAGCACGTCTTCCGGCCTCTTGATCCCACTGATGTCAATCTCCTCGGAAATCTCCTTGGCGATCTTTCCGATCTTGCTCTGCTCCAAAAAGGCCATGTCAATGTTGGGGAGAGGTGAGTCGTTGGAGGTAGAAGGCTTGGCAGGCTTGGAGGACTTTGGCTTGGGAGCCTCGTCCATCGTGTTGAGTGATGCGATATTGTGGAGAAGGGTCAAGAGCACCTCCTTCCCATCGTACGTGTAAGAGGCTCCCTTGCGAGCGGACTGGAGGGCAGTCATGAGCTTGTCGTCGTCCTCATTCGACTCGTCCTTGACCTTCTCGACGATCGCGGCGAGGATCAACACGTACACGAAAAAGGTTCGCACCAACTCGATGGTGCTGAGCTTGTCGGCGAAATCCTTGACCATGACTCCGGGCACGATCTCGAGCGACATAAACTCCTTGGTGTCGAGAGCGGTGGCCTTTTTCTTCACGAGCATGTCCGTGTCGAGGGATGCCGAGAAGACGTCAAACGACTCGACTGCCTCGTGATTGGTGCTTGCAACTGTGTTGAGATCCTGCACAAAAGAGGCATGGATCTTGCGGAACAAAGCAAGTAGCTTGGGATGATTTATGGGATGCATTTGTAACGTGAATGTATATCCATGCAATAATTCCTTTAGACCATTTACGTGGCCAAGGTCTAAAGCTTTCGTATTTGATCCAGGGAGAGAGAATGAACAAGTTGGCAAGAGCGTTCAATAATAAACTCGACGACTTTGTGAAAAGTCTCGAGACGCTGTGTGTGGCATTTCCCGACGTACTCTATCTCGTCATCATGTTTCAAAACGCCATCTACATGTCTAAAATCGCCGACGAAAAAATCCCCGTGTGCTTTTACTTCAAATACGTCGTGAGGCCATACGAGATCGAACTATTGAAGTGCAACGAACGTTTTTTCCTATCACATTCGTTCGACGAGTTGTGTACCCAACAAAGCATGTCGAGTGGTATCGTCGATACCCTCAAGTCGATATGGATCAAATTGAAACAAGAGAACAAGGACGTGATCTTTGCTCATCTCAACTTGTTGATGGCCCTTTCGAAAGCTCATGCGACTAGTATTGCCGGGTCGCCCTAAATTGGTTGTCGTCGCGCTCGCGTTCCTGCGCGTACCTCTCGAACGTTTGTTGCTCTATTTTGCCCTTGCCTTGAGTCTCAATGTTGATAAAGTTGGCAATGTCCTTGGGTTCGCCGTATTCCCCTTCGCCTTCATCACTAATAAACTCAAAATCACGCTTGATGACCTCGTTTTTCTCCTCGGCCTCGTCAATGAACGAGAATGCGTTACTCTGGTCGTCCATCAACGCACTGATCGAGTCGAGGGAGCGATTGTAAATGTGGGTGATGAATTTGACCACATCGTCGTCGATCAACACACTGTTTTGGTTCGTGATAATGAGCGGAACGCAAGTGACGACTTGAGGCAACATGAATTGCTCGTCGACGCACACGAGATTCATGCAATCCACGTTGTATTGTTGCAACATGTGCAACACTTCTAGACAGTATTGGCACTCGTGGCTATAATACAGAAAGTGTTTCGAATCTACCGTGTACATTTTTAAACTCGCGAATGACTTTTTTCATACGTTTTGAACGACCGCCCCACAAAAAAATGATATAAAGGAATCCAACTTCAAAGTATATAAAGCGACAAATCAAACCATGGCGACTTTTTCGGACCTAAAGGTCAAGGACAACAAAGCGACTTTTCAGATCGATGGACTCGACCTCAGCGTGGTCAACTGCCTACGCCGCATCATCCAGTCCGAAGTTCCTCATCTCGGGATCGGTTTCGATCCGTACGCGGCGGAGAACAATGACATCAACATCCTCGTCAACAACACGTCTCTACACAATGAGTTCCTCGGACACCGAGTCTCCATGTTGCCCATTTACCTCCCACCTGCAGAAATTATCACGGGCTTTAATCCGTCCAAATACAAATTTGTGCTCAAGGCCGAGAACAAAGGCGTCACAATCCAAAACGTCACCACCAAAGACATTCGGGTTTATGACGAGAATGGCGACTTGTACGACGAAGCCTTTCATCGCCGAGTGTTCCCGCCTTTCGAGCCTGAAAACAACCGTGAGTACTATCCGCTCATCATTCGCTTAAAGCCGAATGTCACCAAGCCGTTGGAGGGGCAAGCGGTGCATATCGAGTTCCGAACGCGCTTGGACATTGGCAAGACCCACGCTCGTTGGTGTCCTGTGAGTTTGTGCGTATTTGAAAATGTCTTGGACCTGGAACACGTGAAGCTTGAGCGGGCCAAGATATCCGACGCCAAGGAGCTCAATCGCTTTGACACGCTTGGCAAGCAACGATTGTTCTTCAAGAACGAGTATGGTGATCCATGTTGCTTTCTGTTCAAGCTCGAGTCGGAGTCGAGCATCGGGCCATGCAAGTTATTTGACCAAGGCATTGATGTGTTGGCGAGTAAGCTCGATGCGGTCTTGGCGACCTTTTCAAAGATCAAGACCGAGACTCTTGAAAATGGGATGAACGTGTTCACTTTCCAAGAGCAAGAGCATGTCTTGGGGAACCTGATTCAATGCATGGTCTACAACGCACACTCGGGTTCTCGTGGAGACGGTATCGTGGACTATGTGGGGTACTATGTTCCTCATCCGCTCAAGACGGAAATGGTCGTCAAGATCAAGTGCGATGCAGAGGATGCGAACGTTCCAAACCTCTTACTCAAGGTATTGCGTAAAACACGGTCGCTTATTGGAGATGTCAAGGAGGCCTTTGCCGTCTTTGCAAAGGAACAATTGAACAACGTTCCCGAAGTATACTCTAAGATTAAAGTCGACATTAAAGATGATGCTAAAGGTGCTCTCGCTAATACATCGTCCCCTATCAAGACCAACCATATGGAATCCAAGCCAATCAAAGAAAGCAAGCACCTCAATGTTGTCTCTGATTCGGAAATTAGTGCGGAGGATGAGGAGAGCGAAGAGGAAGAGTCAAAGCCAAAGGTAGTAGCAAAGAAGGCCGTCGCTCCGGCTCCCAAGAAAAAGCCAGTTGCGAAAAAGGTCGAGAGCGAAGAAGAAGAGGATGACGCTCCGGCTCCCAAGAAAAAGGCCGTGCCAAAGAAAAAGACTGTTGCGAAAAAGGTCGAGAGTGACGACGAAGACGAGGCTCCCAAGAAAAAGGTTGTGGCCAAGAAAAAGGCAGTGGCCAAGGTTGAGAGTGACGAGGAGGAGGAAGAGGTCACAACACCTC
>Ga0209550_10000555_pt1 | contig 35404 bp, 38 predicted proteins | sample LauGreSuBDMM15SN_2_FD_187567 | JGI IMG/M metagenome (GOLD analysis project Ga0209550, IMG submission 187567) | Freshwater lake microbial communities from Lake Michigan, USA - Su13.BD.MM15.SN (SPAdes) (version 5) | ecosystem: Environmental > Aquatic > Freshwater > Lake | place: Lake Michigan... | reverse complement strand
GTTAAACCCCTCTATGAAGTCAATATTGATTTCGACGGAGCTAGCGCAGCTTGGCACGCAAACAAACGTCGTGTAGGTCATCAATACGTTTATCTATGTGGAGCTGCCTTGGAAAACGGGTGTGCGTGTCAACGAAAACCCAAGAAAAATAGTATTCATTGTTTTATGCACCAAAAAGGGAAGCCTTAGATTTCCCCCTTTACCTACCAAGAGGTGTTGAACCATATGTCATTAAGTTTCATCATTAATCGGTATTTGAAATGAAAAATTGAAACGTTTTTTTCTAAAATCATGTAAATCATAATTAGCCCCAACAATGACGACAATTACGCGTTTCCCTCCAGAACCAAACGGCTTTCTTCATATTGGTCATTGTAAATCTTTGTTGATAAATTACGAAGAAGGAAATTTGTGTCATTTGAGATTAGATGACACAAATCCGTCCAACGAAAGCGAACTTTTCGTAAACGAAATAATAAGTGACATGAAATGGCTTGGTTATGAACCCGGTTCGGTGACATATACGTCAGATTACTTTGATAAGTTATTTGAGTTTGCGCGCGTTTTGATTAAAAATGGATATGCGTATGTCGATTTCTCTGAACCCGACGCAATTAAAGAAGAAAGGCATTCTGGTATTGAAAATAAATATAGATCTTTACCACCAGATGTCCATTTGACGGAATTTGAAAACATGAAAAATAAAAGATACACACCAGGTGAAGCCGTTCTCCGTTTAAAAATAGATATGTTGAATGTTAACCATACTTTGAGAGACCCGATTGCTTATAGAATAAATTTTACACCGCATTTCAAAACTGGCGAAACTTGGTGTATATATCCATCCTATGATTATAGCCACGGAATAGTAGACGCTCTTGAAAATATTACAACATCATATTGCACGGACGAGTTCTATATTCGCCGTGATCTATATTACTGGTCTATAACAACATTAATTACATTGGGTTATAACTTGTCACCGGCGAACGTGCATGAGTTTGGAAAACTCACGATTGAGAACAATACTCTATCAAAACGAAATATTAAAAAACTAATTGACGAACGTTCGGTCTCTGGTTACGATGATCCATCATTACTTACCGTAAGAGGTATGCGAAATCGAGGATATACACCCGAAATAATAAAATCCATTGCAAAATGCTCAGGGCTGGGCAAAGTGAAAACAGTTGTATCCATGAAACTTATATATCATATGTTAATTAATCACTATAACCCCACCGCAATTAGATGTTTTGCCGTAATAAACCCGATTAAATGTGTTATTACAAATTTGAATGAAGACAAAATTTGCGATCATCCACACATCCCGGGCAAACCTGAATATAATCATACTACAACAATCAGCAGCGAAATCTATATTGAAAATGACGACTTTAAAATGGAACACGATGATGATTATTATCGTTTATCGCCAAAAAACAAAATGGTCAGGTTGAAATTCTTTGACATTGTGAAATATGAAACCAATATGGATAATATTGTCCACGTAACTGCGTGTAATTTGAAAAAAGACAAATCGGTTAAATCGACCATTCATTGGCTTTCTATAAAACACGCAGTTCCTGCGAAATTTGTATTCTTAGATAACGAAAACCCACTGCTTAAAACGGTGCACGATGGATTTATTGAAAGCTATGTATTGGAATGTGGCGACGGTGTTATATTTGAATTCGAAAGAATTGGTTATTTCAAGTTATTGTATAAAGATGAAAATAACGTTCCATACTATCTTAGAATTGTGAGTTTGAAATAATTTACATCTTTGCATATTTAAAGACCTTTACATTTTTTCATTTTAAACTAATACATTTGCTTCACAAAACAGGGTATCTGCGATAATATACTCCCTGCATGATGATATAAACTCGGGAGTTTCCAAGGTTTTCGTCTTCCCGTATTTACCTTTTAATAGAACCGTTATTATTTTGGTAAGATCGTCGGTTGTCGCGTCCATTCGCATTCGTTCTCCCGTTCGAATATTCAGTATTCGGACGCTTTTTTCTTGGTCTCCAAATAATACGCGCCATAACCAAGCGTATATTACTACCTGCATCTTATGATCCATCGAAATCTGACTTGTACATTTGATTTCCCAGAGTGTATCTTCGGTTATCAAATCGCATCTCGCACTAAATCTGAACTTTGTTTCATTTCCGAAATAAGGAAATAATGCTGCGTCGATGGGCGCGTGTTCCAAGTCTTGGGAATGATGTATTATAGAACGCTCTATTTCTACTGGTTTTGTTGATTCGCTTACCGTCGTTTCGCTTACCGTTTGTTCCAAGTTCTTTGACAAACAATCCATGCATTTTTCTACCATTTCTTTGGTCAACCATCCATATTCAGATCGGTCGATTTGCTTCAGTTTAAAATACAACCGTTCTTGGAAAGCCACGTAAATATTCGCCAAATATAAATAGTCCGCGGGACTCGTGCATTCTTCGGGTAACTCGGCGAACGCGCGTTTCAAAAACTGATGCTGTGCAGGTTTCATCTCTTGTATCAAAGATTGGATCATTTGTTTCAATACATTCGCGCCGACTTGTTGGTTCGAATTCTTGGAAATAGCGTCGTAATACATACTCGGAATAGCGATTCCATTCAAATCACTTACGTCTTCGTATAACCCCCCCGCCGTTTGTACTATTTTCGGGATATCAATCTCCGATTCAGGGGTCGTTGCCTGTTCTACAATAAAGATCTTGTCCAAGGTGGGGGTTATAGTATCTAATACTTGCTCCGAAACGAATTTAATCAAATCCGTGGGCGTCACATAATACGTCGGAATTGTTACTATGGATTGCATATCGGTTTGTGAATCCCACGCGTGAAAGATTGTCTGCGGCATCCCCTTAAAATCGATATATTCCGACTGTTTCATTTCATGATGCGTATGTTTCAGGAATTCCAGCGGTCTCGAGCTATCGTTTTCCAAGAGATAAAGACCGTGTGTCGCGCGTGTTGTCCCGACATAAAGCGTATTCGGACACCGATCTTTGGGTAAATCCCGCGCATTATAAAAATAGCCTTGGTCAAATCCTACTACAAACACATATTTACGTTGCCTACCTTTCACCGTATGAAACGTGGAAAACACCACCTTACCATCGATGACGCGTTCGTCAACAGCGTCAGTTTCAAACATCGGAACATGACATGGAATACCGTGTTCCGTCAGCGTATTCTCCATATGCCGAATATTACTATTCGCGCCCTTCACGGACGCTCCCAAAACGAAAAAATCACTCGGACTTTCTCCCTCATTTAATAATCGACGGATCTGATAAACCACGATTTGTTCGATTTGATACCTTGGACGACGGATATATACGACCGGCGCTCCATCCCGGCATGCTTTTAACCTTTCTTCTCCAAGCATATCCCGGTTCACAAACTTCGCCATCGGATGTGTAATTCGATAGGACATTTGTAGCGTGCGCTTTTCGAAATCCGGGGTTTTCAAGAAGGGTAGTAGTGACCATATTTTGTCCGCCTGAGTCAAAAATCGGATATCCGCGCCTTTGAATTCATAGAGACCCTGCATATAATCTCCAAGAACCAAGAGTTGAAAATCGCTATTTTGATCCCGAGACATCTTGGTAATCAACTGGAAATACAAAAATGTCATATCTTGACTTTCGTCCAATACCAAAAGGTCGATTTTCGGTATGGTTGATCTTGGTGCCAAATCCTTCAGAATAATTTGGCGAATTCCCGTATCCGTATGCGCAATCGACGAGTAATATTTGACTGCAAAACTATGATACGTATGAACTTGGATATTCGATAACTGGAGTTCGCGTATTTTCTCCTTGACTTCATGTCGTAACATGGAATTATAGGTAAATTGTCGGATGTTTTTACCAGGTAACGCTTTCGCGATCGATAAAATCGTAGTAGACTTACCGGACCCCGCGCAAGCATCCACTACAACGTTTTTACCGGCTTTTATTGCCTCGTATACAGCGAACTGTTCGTCGCTCATTTTTTGCATATTTTTTTTGATTAATTATCTTGGATAATAATTGATCAAGTGTTTTATATAGTTGATTTTATTGTATACATAATATGTATACATGGACGAACGAGAAGTTAAAAACGAGTATAAAACTCTACAAAAAAAGGGCGAATTAACGCCTTATGTAAATAATATCGAGCGTCTGAAATCGACAGTGACACCAAAACAAAACATCGAGCTAAAAGCTATTTTAGTCGGTGCGTCAAGTCACGAGGGCGCATTACGTGTAAGATCTCTTCAATTATTAGATAAAAAAATAAAACAAATCGATACGAGTTTGACCAAGGAAAGTAAAGAAAACGAAGAACGCATTCGTAGCCATAATACGCGCGCCAAAATTTATCACGCGCGTTCTATGAGTTATCGTAAACTCAAGAGTAACAAATTTCGCAAAACTCATAAAATTCATAAACCCGCGCTTAGTCCGATCAAAGAGGCGTCCAAGGAAAATGAAAGTAGAAGTGCTTCGCCTTCGAAAACAGCTACTTCTAAGCCTATCAAAAAAAAGTGGTTTTTCGGGCTATTTTAGAGAACATCTAAATGATAAAGCAAATATCCCTACCGCGGCGGTTCCTAACACAATCCCCGAATGATAATATACCTGCATTCCACGGTACATTTTCAACCAAGCCTCCGTCTGATCAGGAGATTTGATACTTTCCAACATCCATGCCGTCTTCGGCGTCAAGATATAATAAAAATAGCTCGTCAAAAACGATACCACGACTGCTAAACATACCATTGTCACCACAGGTAATTTGTTTTTTAAGATGCGAACGTTGAAAATGATGATTATCGCGGCTAAAACAAAACCTAATGCATATCCGAAATAATAAATACGCGCGCGTTCATCTGCGATTTTCTTGTATACGTCTTGGAGATCCGGTGGTAATTGCGCTTGATATTTTTGGGCAATTCCGCTCGACTGTATTGAGCTCATCATATAAACCATCGCAAAAATCATTATCAGAGAAACCAAACAAGTAATTCCACAGACCATATTTGATATATTATTCGGAGATTTTACTTTGTTTATTTTCTATTTTTCCGTGTACGTCCGTTAGGAACAAATGATTTATTATAATGTATAGCATTCAATAAACGCAGCTGCTTTTCTGCGTTGGATTTGGTCGTACATTTCGAAAAAACTCTACGTTTGGTTTTTGTTTTGGATTTATTCTTGGAAGTCACGCGATAACATTTCTGTTTATTTACCTTGCGTATAGCATAAGGCATTATATATTAAAGGTTATATAACATTTTAAACGTTAAACAAAACGAATAATTCGTATTATTCATATCCAAGACCCGACCGTGGTCATCTAATAAACGTATATGTAAACGCTGAATATCCACTGGACCAAAATATTCGCGCGGTTCGGTAACTATTTTAAGATTATTATCAGTAATCAGCGTAAAATAATCACTCTTTACGGCAATACTCGCCAAAATATTCTGATTTAGTACAGATCGATTAAATGCGGTTACAAAATGATTATTCACGCTATTATTGAAGTCGTCTAGAGATAAATACACGTATCGAATACAAAATGGCTGCATAATAGATTCGCTTATATATGTTAATAACCCGGTATATTGCGAATTAACAAACCCCAGATTTGCTCCGAATCTTGATGTTATAGGTACCGTTGAATCCGGCGCGCCCTTTTCGTCCAGAGTAAAATCGAGGTCCATGGATATGATGGTCGGGTTCGGCAATACGCTTATAGTCACTTTCCCCGTTCCCGACCCACTTGACGTGATTCCCAATGCGAATTTTACATAAGAAAATGGATTTGTAGAAACAGGCGCATTCGATCCCGTCACTCCATTTAATGCAGAAATTAGATCTCCTGCTGTATAATTCCCTTCGGGTATCATAAATACCCGATTTTCTTTTGTTTGTGTATTCGATAAATTAGTATATGTTAAGGAAATATTAATAAAATTATTACCATACGCCTTTGATATTCCATAAAAAGAAATTGGTAATTCAATCGACGATAGTTGCATCGATACCACCTTGGATAATTTGAGAGGTAATTGGAGGATAAAATCCGAACTCTTCGTCGTGCTTACGTTATCACGAAATCGCGTATCTATCGTTAAACATTTGGTAATGATACGATTATTCAGAGGATTCAAAATGCCCGGAAAAAATTCACTCGGTTGTGAATAAACCTTTGGTGCTGTTTCGGGGTGTTCAATGAGTTCTTGGTCGCGTCTTCCTACAGATTCGGATCTTGGAAAATCCATGGAATCCAATTGTGAATTCTTTGGGATCATGGTTAACTTCGGTCTACTCGGTGCAATTTTCTCATTGATAAGCCGTTGCTTTGCCGTTGTTACAAAATCTACAAAATTGCGTTTAAATCGCGTATTGAAATTACCAGCACTAAATAATTGTTCGCGAATTTCATAGGCACGTTGTTCAATATCTGACTCGTTGTATTTTTCAACCTGATCAAGCCCAAAAAAATATTCAATATCGGTTATATTATAATTTTTTATATCTAAATCAATATCTGTGGACATATATGATAAAGGGCTATTTTTTATTCATATCGTTTGTCGTCAATATGAATAAAAATCTTATTATTTGGATGACCGTGTTTTTCTCCTGTTTTTTCCAGGATAAGGTGTTGGTGTTCTAAATCTGACCGATTTGCGTTTTTTATTTATGCGTCTTTGTTTTTTTAAAATACCTTTTATATTCGTTATTACAAATGGTTTACCATTTATTTCTCCATTGGTAATAAAATTTGAATGACTTGAATCGCCAGACGAAACTGTATTTGCATCCAAATTTTCGATTATCCTACCATTTTGTGAAACAGTTTTGCGAATTACCGCCTGCGATAGGACTGACATTTTGTTATAAAGTGAGATATTTATCGACGACGCGTTGATCGCTTTTTAATTGTATTTGAACGCCTGTTAGTTTTTCGTTTTATAAAGGATTTGATACGTCCCTGTTCACTCAATATTTTATCCACAACATCGCGATAAAATCTTCGAAATTCTTTACGACGTTTTTTCATATCTTCCGCACTAAACCAATCTATTTCTATCTTTTCGAATAATTTCGAGTTATTGAGTAGCCGTTTATCCATACGATCCCATAAAAAACGATGATTTGCATTATAGTATTTGGGTAGGTTCTCGTCGTAATTCATACGAAATATATGCACATTGTACGTATCATGTGTTAACCTATATGGTCCGCCTCCTTTTTCAATAAGTTTTTTAACTGCCGCTGCATCGCCTAAAAACCCCGTTAGCTCCTCTCCTCCCTCGCGTAACGCGGTCGTCCAAGGTGTTTCTCCTGCTTCTACTCCGCCGCCGAAATCGGAAAACCCCTTGGAACTATCCTCCATCGGATTCTCCTTACCAAATAAAAAATAGAGTTTGTTTTTATGTATTGCAACCGGTAATATACTACCCGCCACCATTTCGATTAGTCTATTATTTGTTGAGATATTTTTCAAAATAAGGTATAAAGATTGTTTATATACATATACATAAATGTCGTCCAACGATCTAATCGCTTTTCACATACGTATTGATAAAACTCTCAAGGAGATCATGAAAGACGGAAAAATCGACGAATATGATATTCCCGAAATTGTCTTACTTCTCACCGAATTAACAATGGCACCTAATGCCAAAAAGATGACACCCGAAGAGTTATCTGCCCAATTGAGTGGTCTCTATGATTATATCATGGATCATTATAAGCTTAACCCCACCGACGATACACAAAAACAAAACTTTAAACGCCTTTTTGATATGTCAGTTCGTTTGGCGTTGATCAAGCCAAATATTAAGATCTGCAAATCCTGTTTTTTCTAGATGTTTCGTCTACTATAATATTATTTGTACTTGCAAATAATATTTTACCCTATATTCAAAGGTGTATAACTGCATCTTGTATAATCTCTTTATTCAGATGAGACCGTTCTTCGATATGTCTTAAAATCGCGTCCTCGTTCGCGTATGTCGTTACTTCAGCCATCATTCGAATCCGTTCTTCGTATTCTGGCGTTCCATTGATACTATAATTCGGATTCGATTCCAAGATTTCCATGGCATTTTTCATACATTTGTGCTGAGTTACATTACATAGACGTTTTAAGTAATCCTGTGATTTCTCCTTATTCCAACCCTCGGTATCTTTTATGTATGTCGTATGCCGTTTCGTATCTGTGCAATGAATCGGACGCTCAGTAATCGCCAATTGATCCAAGGCAGAAGTCACTATTTTGGTCACTCCCTCTTTATTTCCGTGTTTCGTCAAATACAAAACATCATCATTGGTCGTCTGAATCGACTGTATGAAATCTTGGATCGTAATTGCGTCTTTACAGTATTGTTCCAAGAACATATTCACGGTTATATTATTATTATTTGTGGTATTCGCGTTGATCGTATTTGCCGTATTATTCACGGTGTTATTAATTGTGTTTGAATGCGATAGTTCGGCGACTTTAGCTTCCAAGGCGCATGTCGACGTCGCCAATTTCATCAGGATCTCGTAAATCATTGTATCCGACTTGGAGGTTTCCAATGGAACTAAGCTCGCGTTTTCCACTGTATTCAGACGCCTATGCTTCTCAGTATTCAGATGCTTAGTGTATTTCGTCTTATGCGATGTACTGAACCCGCAACATGCACACATATAGCTGTCGCGAACTACCGGAACTGGATTCTGGTCTTTTTCGGTCTTTTTATGTTTATCAGTTGCGAGGTGTCTTTCGTACTGACTCTTACGTGACGTAGTATAGTCACAGTATGTACACTCGAATATCTTCGGAACTTTCTGAACTGAATCCGGTCTTTTCATTACCATATAAAAAGACATGATTTAGTTCCTAAATACGCGCGACCCGGTCTCCGAAAAACTTATGCAGCGCCAATTTTCAATGTCAAAACCACCGGGTAACCAACTGGCTCCAACAGCTTTTTTCAGTTTTTTATGAAATTTTCGGACCAATTTTTTCACTTTGGACATTTTGTTTTGTCCAGTGAAATGTCCAGACCCGTTTTCCCCCCGGAGAATTCCCGGAAAATCCGAATAGCTCGGAGAATCCAGGATTTCACCAATAGTATTGGAGTATTACTGTTTATGGTAACGTTGTGTTTCAATATAATAATAATAGCATTATTTTCAGTAACATTTTAGTTTGTTTATATAAATAATATATGCAAGATATTGTTATAATTGGCGGAGGATGGTATGGATGTCATATCGCCAAGGTCTTACAAGACCGGTATAATGTGATATTGAGAAACAGGTTGATATATTCGATAATTCCTCGTATTATAATCAAAATCGACTACATCTGGGTTATCATTACTGCCGCGATGCAGCGGAAAAATAAATAATTGTAATTCACAATAGTGTCAGAGTAATTTATAATCGGATTTTCTTAGTATCTGACGCCACTATAATTTGTTCTTGGAGCAAATCTGCGTAATTTACGTTTTTTGGTAGTTGTCCGTAGAACGCGCGCACCGACTCATTTGCGCGAATGCGCCCCGGATTGAACGCGGTCAAATATAGACCCTCCAGGCTTTGGACACGGGAAAGTGCGACATAGGTTTGACCGTATTCGAAAATATTCGTTCCGACGTCGATATCCGCCATTTCCAAGGTTGCGCCCTGGATTTTGTGGATCGTAAGTGCCCAGGCGAGCATCAAGGGAACTTGTCCAATTGCAATCGTGGGATATTCATCGGATTGCCGAAACTGCGGCTGAATAGTTTTTACAAGCCCATTCGAGAATTTTACTACGGGATAAGCTGGGATAGTCTGAGTAACATCAATTATGATTCCCTGAGATCCGTTACAAATTCCGGCGTCCATATCCAGATTCATAGTACACATCACAATCGCACCTTTTTTCAGAACCAAGGTATCTTGGAGATTCGAGCTATTCATTAGTCCCTCAAGTTCGTATTCGATTTCCTGAGCGGATAGTTTGGAGCCCTTTGTAATATCTTCTAGAGAAATCGATTTATTCGAATCCAAATAGGTCTTACAGTCGTAGCGTTTTTCTGATTTGAACGTATATTCCGGGTCTGCTAACTTGGAAAACATGAGTTTATTCAAGAAATCTGTCTTTGCTCGCGTCGGGAAAAGTTTCGTCGGAAGACATCCATTATGTTCCTCCGGATTGAATTCACGCTTCACATATCCCCTCAAAATATTCGCGTTTTCCTCGGACAATGCACCCTCGCGAATCTCTAGCAAAATCGATTTATATAGCGGATCTACCTGACGGAAGATGGTCTGGAGTTGTACGTGATTTTTTCTGGGAAACACCTGGTTCCAGACCGGGGATTCGAAGCAAAATAGTTCAGTCTCAGGTTGCCCGACGGTTCCCACCGGGGGAAGCTGGTAGAAGTCGCCGCAAAACACAACTTGTATTCCACCAAAGGGAAGCTGTGACAGTCGGGTCGCGCGGGCGACTTCCTCGATTAGTTCGAATATTTTCAGAGACATCATACTGACTTCATCCACAATGAGGATTTTTACTTTACGCCATTCCGCACAAATACGCCGGTTTTTCCGAATATTCGCGATTATATAGTGATTGGGTCCTTTGGCGAGCTTTATTCCACTCCATGAATGAAGTGTCCTTGCACCGCAATTCAGTAAAAGCGCTGCACATCCGGTAAGCGCACATACTTGATGAGGAATTATATTCGCAGAGCAATGATTAACCAAGTGCCCGATGAGTTTCGTTTTACCGGTGCCTCCGGGTCCGGTAATAAAGAGGTTTTCGCCCTTTTTAAATTGCTCATATGCATATTTTTGTTCCGGAGATAAGTTTTCTACGTTCATTATGATAGTTATAGTGTCATAATGAGATAATTCGATTTCAATTTTACTGCAGAGATAGACATCTGAAGCATAACCAGTAAAAGCTTCCTTGTTATTCGTAATCGGCGAATAAACATAGCGCAAGATCCTGTCCATTTAAATCCATAATAGTTCCTACTTCATTAACGAGTTGTATATTAAATCGCTGAACATCTATTTTACCGTTATAGCTACGAATATTGGATGTCAATAGCCCGCTACTCCCTCGATTCGCGGTCAACGTCGACCCGTACGGAAATTTTCTCCCGTCGATTTGAATTCGTGCTAGAATATTTCTTCCAAGAGAAGAGTTATTTAATTGGGTTGAAAATGCCGCCTGATTACCTTTTCCGGAAAACTCATCAATGATTACGTATAAATATCTAGGTCCATTCATATTGACCGTCCCGGTGCTAGTTATAGATGGACTGTTACTCGTTAACATATATTCGGAATATTGAAAGCCGAGTATCCCGCCAATTTTGAACTTCAAATTATTAGAATTGGATACACCGCTACTATTTATTGAAAAATCTATCATTGTCGGTCGTGTTATGTCTGTGTTTAAAAATATAGATTTGTTATTTTGGATAGAAAAGTTTATATTTGTAATACCCGCAGAGCTAATAGAGGTATTAACGCCTACTACTATTCCGGAAATATCATACTGACCATCAGGGATTATTATTGTAAAAGGTTTGTCTGAAATAGTCAACCCAAATGAATTATTTCCAAGATTTTCCGAAATGTTATAATAAGAAATGGGTAACTCAATATTAGAAACAGTTATTGATTTTATTTCATTAATTCGTTCCGGTAGAGTGATGTTATAATTTATTAGATTCGAGGTTTGGAAATCGTCTCTGAATCGCGTATCCAGATTGATATATTTTTGTCGGGTTTGTTTTTGAACATTCGTCATGATCATATGACCCCCGTGTTGTGTTAATTTGGGTGTCATAAATAATGCAGCATCATCTAAATAATCATTCATTTATGATATAGTTATACATATTTTTACTTATTATATAACCGATTGTTTACATCGGATTGTAAATTGTTTAGTTGTACTGCGGAAACATATGTTGACGCTGCCGTCTCGATATTATCTAAATCATTTTTACACGTGCTATCATGAGGATCGAAAAAATAACAATACAATGTCTTTCTGAAATTTTGAGCTGCGTCACGCCATACATTGTTTGATTTTTCGTCTTCGTCTTCGTCTTCGTCTTCGTCTTCGTCTTCGTCTTCTTCGTCGTCTTCGTCGTCTTCGTCGTCTCCTTCTTCTTCGTATTCGTCTACAGGACTGTCAATTGAAAAAACAACTTCGCCATTGCCATCAATATAATTTCCTTCGTAATAATAGAAAATTTCGTCATTATTGCTAGTAATATCACCAGTAGTCATATCATATGAAAAAACAGAATTACCGTTGCCATCAATATAATCGCCTTCGTAATAATAGAAAATTTCGCCACTAATGATATCAGTAATATCACCAGGGGTAATATCGCCTTCGTTACCCGAGTCGTCTAAGCCTTCAAAAATATATCTATCAAAAAAATAAATAAATAATATAACAATCAAAACGCCTATTAAAATGGGTATAATGTTTTTGATCATATAAATATACATACATTTTATGCTATAATATTCTAGTAACGATAAAATTGAAATCGTAACTCTAATTTTTTACTCTTAATAAAACAAATGAATAACCACAATTGTAAAATATGCGACCGATCATTCCGATTCAAGGATTTACTTGACCAACATATTCCTAGCTGCGACTTCTTTTCAAAATCGAAAAAACAGCATGATAGAGAGACTGAACTGTTTGAAATTTTACCCAGTCCTCAAGATCAATACAAACTCATACAACACCTAACTCTACAAGTGTCTAAACTACAAAAAGAAGTTGAAACACTAAAGGATTCTATGCTTATCAAAAAGAGGAGACTTATCATAGATTGGCTACATGGTCCGTCGAACTATATTCCAACATATTCATTTGTAGACTGGACGAAGCAAATTCGAGTCGATCAAGACCATTTACAATATGTATTTCAAAATGGTCTTGCTGAAGGTATGAAGCAGTCTATCCATTCGCATTTGGAATCGAATATGAACGCACCCATTCGTGCATTCACACAAAAGCCCGGAACGCTTTATTTATTCGTAAAGGATGTGGCGTCTGATACATCGTCGTGGAGAATCTCGACGGGCGAAGATCTCGATCGTTGGATGGATCGCCTTTCACATCGGTTTCTCCAAGAATTCATTAAATGGCAGATTCAGAACACGGACTTGATCAATTCATCGGAATCCGAAAAGGAGAAAAACCTGGAATATATGCAAAAAATTAACGGTGTCGGAAAGCAGAGCGAAGACCGCCGTAAGTCCGAAATTAAAAAATGGTTGTATAACCAAATAGAAAAAAATATTGAAACTTTGGCTGGAAATGAATATGTATGATCAAGGCTGCTTAAATTGGCTTATATCGATACCCTGCGTTGCGACCACGTTTTCCGGTCTTAATGCCCAGTCGTTTCCTTCAATTTCTAGAGCCAGTATCCGTGTTCGTTCTTGGATTCGCTCTCTCGATTTTTCTTCCGTATCAAATTCGTATTCTATATATGCCTCGGATGATCCGAACGATGGGTCGAATAATAGCGTATTACCATTTTCCATTTCAAAACAAAGCGAAATATCTGGATCATATATTCTACCATATTGCCTTATCTCTAAGAGCTTTCCAAGAGCGGTAATGTCCTTAATATTCTCAGAATCCGTACGTCCTAATTGAATATCTGACATTCGAATACCATGATTGAATGTGATAAGTTTATAGTTTTTACCTGGTCGGATATCAGATAAAAGCTTAAAATAAATGGTCATTGTGTATTTGCGGTATTCTATACCAGCGTATTGTTTTTAATCAATTTTCTTCGTAGTTTTATTGTTCTTCTTGGATTTCTTTGACTTGGTCTTATTCATAGCGTCCGATTTCTCGCGCTTCAGTTTGACCTCGGTCATTCCATTCTTTCTATGGAAAATAGTCACCAAATCGGGGTACGCCTTTTGTAGGTACTCCGCGGCTTTCTTATTCATCTCGAACCGGTCTTTTCCAAGACCACCTGCTGAATTGAATTTTGTCTTTGTAGTTATTCCATTATAACGTAAAACTCCACCGTCTTTCTTAAAGTACAAAATCGATTGCTCGTAGTCCTCCTTTCCCTCAGCGCTAGGTGAGGGTTCTAAATCTTTGGATTTACGATTGATAAACCCACGTAGAACCCCAATAATGAATTTCAGATCTGTAGTCGTCTTGGATTTCATGAAAAAAGGATTACGTACCGGGTAAATGCCCCAAATATATAATCCCTGTTTTTTCAAGTCCGTATACCCGTCTCTGAAAAACTTGTCTACATTCGTTACTTTTCCAAGAGTCTGTTCGCCGGTTTTCTTTTCGATTTGTTCTACGTCGTCGTCAATAGAAACTACGTACTGATTTTCGGGGAAATATTTCACAATGAATTTGCGTTGATTCGTAATACCCTTTACACCGACTACGAGTTTGTTATAGAGATCCTTGGGTATCGCCTTTTCGTAATTCGCGCGTTCTTCTTCGTTTGCCATGAAGATAAAAATCTTGGACTTCGGGACGCCGCCTTCCTTAAGGGTTTTCAGCGTTTTTTTTGCGAGGACATCTTGGCGTTTATACGACGGAATAGCGACTACGTAATCCGATGACATTATATGTAATATGGTTTGTATATATTACCTATAGTTATTTTATTAGTGTTTCAACATTTTTTTCAACGTTTTATTATGCGTTTCGTAAAAACGCCGGGTTTTACCCATCGTATTGCGCCAAACTTTTTCTCTCAAGTAGCAAACAATCGATAATCGGATAGTTTCGTCGTTCTCTTTTTTAATCGGTAAATTCGCATGAGGTTGATGGACGTCCATAAATAAAACGTCTCCCATGCGAACGTCCACCCCGACGCCATATTGCGGAAAGCACGTTTCACCGCCCTTATAATTCCCGCGTTCAATAACCGCTAAATTCCCGAAACCCTCCACGTCGTCACCTTTATCCGTATGAATCGTGGTTTGATAATTCACATTGGTGGTTACCGTAGTGAACGAAGTATTGGCGATTTTAAAGTGAGTTTGGTTCGCCTTTTTCTTCTGGAGTTTATATTTTTCGGGTATGAGTTTGGCGTACAACGCATCGATGTCTTTGATCATTGGTATTGTTTTTTTATATTCCTCAGGATACTCCATATTAAATCGGCATTCACGGACACTAACTTTCGGAGTTTTATTATGTTTTCGGAATATCACCTTCTGTGATGGTCCCCATCGATCGAAAAATCCAAAAATATTACTCATGACTTTAGGATTCGTTGCAAGATTACGTGTCTTGGAGCCCGTGGCATTTCCGCGGTTACTACTCACATTTTTTGCGAATTTAATGATATTATCGTAAAATGCGCTAATATGGTCGTCGTTGGAAATCGCCTTTTTTCTAAATCTTAACAATAACTTACCGTCTTCCGTATAAACATCCGCATCATGATCAATAATTGTCGTTATATGCTCTGGTTTTATACGCGTATTCATTTTCTTCTCCATTTTCGCATCATCGTATTCTTTTTTTACGTGGTATATAGTTACATTTCCATTCTTTTCGGTTTTGATAATCATTATTTATTACTCTTGTTATAATAACAACAGATAAAAATTGATATAATGATTGCTTTATAACAAGGATATAAATCATATTATGTCAAGACCAGTCCCTGATTATCTTGCCAAGCTCAACGCACACCCACGTGATCAGTTTATTACCTTTGATGAAGGTCCGCATATTTATACGGTTCACGGTGAACAAGGATATACTTCAGTAACGACTTGGAACCACCACCATTTTCCCGTATTTAATGCCGATGCAATTATTGATAATATTCTGAAAGGTAGACGCATGTCCGATCCTACGTATAAATACTACGGAATGACACGCGAGACAATCAAGGCGGATTGGGACCAAAATCGCGATTCGGCGTCTGGTGCAGGAACGAATATGCACTATGATATCGAGTGCTATTTTAATAAATTGCCAGTTACCAATACGAGTATCGAATACGAATGGTTCCAGCGTTTCGTCCGCGATTTCCCCGAGCTAAAGCCTTATCGCACGGAGTGGATGGTTTACTACGAGGAGATCAAGATCTCCGGGTCGATTGATATGATTTTCGAGAACCCCGATGGAACAATTCAAATCTATGATTGGAAGCGTTGTAAGGAGATTCTATACGAGAGTCCCTATAATAAGACCGCGCTCACTCCTTGTATCGCGCATCTACCGGATACGAACTTCTGGCACTACGCGCTTCAACTCAATGTCTATAAGACAATCTTGGAAGAAAAGTACGGAAAGAAGGTAACGGGATTATATTTAGTTTGTCTTCATCCAGATAATCCATACAAGACATATGATCGTATTGAAGTACCATTCTTGGAAAAGGAAATGCAGGATTTATTTACACTACGTAGAACTCAAATAGAATATTCTGATAACGGTTCTCATTAAAACCACTTAAAATCAAGAACTAAATAACATGTAATGTGGTTATTCAGTGCTTTTGTTTATTATATTTCGTCCATTTTCAGATGGATTTTTCGAGAACCACCTAAGATCAATGATTTGATCAAGCCTTCAAAGACGGAATTATATAAAGAGTTCCAAAAAAATGCGTTTATAAAAACGTTTGGTTATGAATATTTGTTCAATAAAAACATTGAACCCGTTTTTTATATTCGCGGTGAATATAACAAGGTCCTTCAAACACCGAATAATCATTTGGAAGAGATCTGGAAGACACGTATCTTATTTGAAACCATGGACGGAACTAACATTGTTATGTGCTACGATGCATACAAAGAAGGGTTTTCGTATTATTCAGATAAACAAATTGGTTACGATAGTTTAAATGCGATAGCAATGAAGTATTGTCGTATATTCATGTGCCGTGATTTTTTTATTGACGAGACTATATGCACTGACGATAATATGATTTCCCCTTTTTTGAAAATAATAAGGGAAGCAGATGAAGTAGAAAAGGAAAAAAAGAAGAAATCCATAGCAAATCAAACAGTCAAGGGGGGTCCGTTTGCCAAGTTTAAAAGTTACACTAAGGAATCGTCTAACAATGTATCTTATTCAAAGACTTCATTGGAAGACAAAATGACAGAAAAAGAATGCGTAAAGGAAATATATAAGAATAAATTCATATATCTAGGTAAAATCACTAACTTCACGCCACTTAAGACTATCCCTAAATCTCGTATCTCTTTTTCTACTGAATTATCCAAATCCTTGGTCGAAACGTCAGTGAAATCTCAATCACATGTTTTAAGCTATCGAGACTTCAAATCTCGGTCACGTCCTCCTTCCGAAATAGTCGGAACAGCATAAGTCAGCTTCCATTTTAAAAATCCGCTAGACTTACTCAAATCGAACGAAGATCCTAAATGTGACAATGCTATATTATACGCCTTTCGCTCTTTATCCGTAAGCGATTCGATATACGCGAGTTCAATTGTTTCCATGGTTAAATAATATTACGTTACGTTATAACGTTAATATTATATTCAATTTTATGCGCTACCCAAAATACATGAGTTTTGAGTTGTGGATAAATGTATAAAAACATCGTTATCAGCACATTCGGCGTCCCAGTTCTGCATATATTCGTCATAAGAACGCCATGTATTTTTTACGGCGGGATTTTTAACCACCGCTCCGGGAACTCTAATACGCCCAAGAACGCTAGACGAACCGTTGCAACAACGTGCTATCTTTGGTGGCGCAGCGCGATTACACTTTTTCAGAGTCTGTAAGGTTCTACGTGATAACGCAAAAATATATTCACCTTGTGTGTTTTGATTCAATGTATCATCCGGTTTCACGCTTGTAAACGGAGCCGGACGGTTCATCCATCTATATTTGGTAGCAATCATTCCGTCTGTTCCAAGAACAGAGGGTTTGATTACGTTCTCGTCTTCTTGAGAAATAACAGCAGATTGAATCGGTGGTTTTACAACATAAGTCCCACAACATCCACCGTGTCCCCGCATCGTATTACCGTCCATTGGTGTTTTCGGAAGAGATCGCGAAATCACGTTTTGACCAACATAACCTTGGTTACGATATCCACCATTAAGCGAAAAACCTCCTTTTGCTCCGACGCTCATATTGTTATATTTGGTTTCGGTTTTGCGTTTTAGAGTTACGATTGACATTATATAATGTACATTGATAAAATTATTTACCTTCGTGCGAAGTATATAATGTATCACACAGTAATGTAACCGACCAATCTGATCCGTTTAAATCTACCAAATACCCCAAATCGCTAACTAATTGAACGGTCATTCGAGAAATATTCACAGGTCCAAAGTATTTTCGATCTTGGGATAAATTCTGACCACCATTATCTACATAATTTTGCCCCCAAGTGGGAAGTTTGTTCAAAAATAAAACGGATAATACATTTTTTATCGAAGCCCCTGTTGAATTTGTTAAATTCGAAGTATCTACAGAACGTGCCTGATTTAATTGCGCAGAAGCTGAAAAAAACTCATTCCCGGTAATAAGTTCATTTGGATTCAACATATTATTATAGGATAATTCGGTTTTTGAAGAAGATACGGGATTACATTTCGCTGCAGCTAAACTAGTGTATGAAGGCAGTTTGATACTAGGATCAGGCTTAGAAATTACAACTACTCCATCGTTGATATGGTTTTGGGCATAGTCTTCTATAGACAAGTATATATTTGTTATATTATTCGTATTCACTACTGAGTCGCTTTCAATGGTTACAATATTTGTAACTGGATCATATGTATAAGAATTCGAAGAAACGTAATCGGTTTGATTGCTTAAGTTATAAGACTGATTCGAATGAAATCCTAACATCCATCCCAATGTTCCTGCCCATGGTATGGGAGTCAATGTAGACTGTCCACTTGGAGTTGTTAAACACGAAACGTAATCAATAAAATTATAAAAGGTTAAACTATAATCTCGTGCTGTATATACCTTATTCACATTAAGTCGAAATTTTACAAATTCATTTCCACCCGAATCCCATACAGATTGGATCGACGAACCCCTTGATATGGGATTCGATTGAAATTGTTTATTTATAATAGAATATAATTGGGATTTTGTATAATATCCGTCAGGAATAGTTATCGTAACAGTATTTTCTCCGCTAGCTGTGTATAGTCCACTCGCAGTGGATTGGGGTGTAATATTAAATTTATTATTCGCTATATCGATACGTATTATTTCATCCTTTACCGGACCATTTGCTGTAATACGAGAAAAATCGGACCCGACTATATCTAAATTACTTACTATATAAGGCGTCTGTGAAAGATTAAGATAATTCGCCCATGTATTTGACGTCGCATCTACAAACGTTATCTCATAATCCAATTCGGTGATATAATCTCCATCTGTCAATTCTTTGTATATAGAAAGGTCGATTGTAAATTTATTGGTTGTAGGATCCTCGTATATACTTATGTCAAGCGTTACATCCGGGCTCGACCCTACGTCAGTCAAAAGAGCCGTTTTTATTGCGTTTATATAAGAGTTTTTCGTATAAGTCTCGTCGGGAATTGTAACCAAATAATTATTGGTAGGATCGCCATTATAAGGTGGTGTAATACACTTTAATTCAATCGTCGGACTAGACGTAATTATGTAATCTGAATATACCGGACTAGTGTCCGAATATATATTATTTATTTCACGCAATGATGCATCGAATAGAAACGCCGAATTTTTTTTCGGAGTGCTGCTGGTAAATCCGGTCCATAATGGATGTTTGTTCGTCGTTTCGTCTGGGAACTGAACTATTTGTTTCATGTTTGGTAACTGTGTAGTAGTTGATCGATTTAACACTATATTTAATTTGAATTTTTGATACGTATGCGTATTACCCGCCGTGTCATTATACAAAACATCTACTATGGTTATTGACGAATCTTTGGTTAATTGCGGATTCGACTGAAGCGCTGCGTTGAAATTCAACAACAAATCCGAACGTGTATAATTAGAAACAGTATCGGGATTCAATACCCCCAAACTAGAAGATAATGTCACAGTTATTGTATTCATTACTTTAGATGAGATTATGGTAATGGTTGCCCCTAAGTTTGAAGTCAATGCCGCAGAACTCATTGTTAAAGTGCCGGTTGATATGTCAACTTCAGTTACCGTTGTCCCAATTGGTATACCAGACCCCGTTACTTCCGATCCCACATAACTATTGGATAATATTCCCGATACGAGAGAAAGTTCAGTCGATCCTTCTTGTTCGTTTGCGGTAATTATACTAGGGGGTATATAACCCGTATTATTCGGATCTTGATAATTCAAAATAGTTATATAATTATTTTGTTTATATAATATTCCATCTGTTAGTGTGTCTTTAAAATACAAATCAAAAATAAGAGAAAGATCAAATGGTTTCTTTACTACGGGGTTACCAGGAGGAGTTATTGCTCCCGTTTCTGATATAGACTGAGTAATGTTCGAATATATCGAACTTGGAATATATGTTTTTTGTGAGAATCCTAAAAACCCCGGAATTGTTTCCGATCTAGTTTTCAAAGACCCGTAAGGGCTGGTTAATGTTGGAAATTCTAGCATATAATTCGTTGCATCGTATATATTGTTGATATCAACTATTATTTTGGATTTTCCTGTATCAATTTTTTGAGTTCCCATTATCTTATCATTAAGTACGATATCCGTAGATCCAAGATTTATGTTAGGATGACTTGATTTATAACTTTGAATAGCCGTACTAATTGCAGAAATGAGACTATCGTTTTCATAATGTCCCGGCGGTATGGAAATTTTGATATCATGTGTTCCGTCGTTTATTCCGGGAGAAACCCCCTTCAATAGAAAAAAATTCGCACCAAAATCGTTCGTAACGTTGTACCACGTATACGGAATATTCACCGCGAAATATCTAAGGGAAACCACATTATGTAAAGTCTCGCTAATATTTAAGCTATAACTACTCGCATTTTTATATAGCTTTCTATCTCGAAATTTACTATCTAGTGTCATCGTACGTGTAACGGTTTCTTTTAACACTGGGTTCATCTTTCCCTTGGTGTATTGAAAAACAGTAGTCTGTACAGCTTCTTTTGATTCTGACTGACCTTTATTATCCTTTACGTTAACCGTTCCCGCTTTTTCTTCCTCTGTTGTTGTTTCTATCGTCTTTGGTGGGGGCGTTAATCCTTGTTCTTTTAATAGATTCGCTGTATTAATAGATTTTTTTTGTTTTTTACTGGAGTTGTTCTGCATTCCCTCCATAGTAGCAAACCCTTCCACTTCGTCGTCGTCGTCGTCGCTGCAACTGCTCTTATCATCAGAATCACTATCTTGAAAAAAACGAGAATATATTTTTTCGAAAAACGATACCATCGATGTATTCGGAATTTCTCTTTCATATTTCCGTATCATCATTAAAATCTTTGCTTCTAGTTCGCGATCACTGGGGCTCACTAAATCCAAAATATTGAATAGTTCATTTTCTGAATATTGCGATACGTCGTATAATTCATCACTCATTTTTAGTATATACTATTATATAAAGTTTATGTATTTTCTTTCTTTGAAACTTTTTCCAGTCTGCATTTAAACATTTTTGTGATAAAATCCAACAAATCCATTATTTTGCTGCATTTATATAACATATCCATTGGAAACGCCTTTATTCCTTGCAGTCTTTTCATATGTCTCGCGCCGGTAAAACATAATACATCGAACACCCGCATTATATTCTCCTCTTCTTCTGTCATTTCGGATCTATCAATTCTCGTTTTACCGACATACGCATATCGATTGTAATTTTCTTCGGTATATACCCGATATTTTTTAATAATTGCGTGATTTCGAACCATTCCGATTCCCATAATCCGATTTTTGTCATTATTCATTTCTAACACAAACAGGATTTTATCCGGAGAAATCTTGGAATTATTAAGCTGCGGTGTCGGATATATACATCCAATTTTTTCAATTTGTTGTCGGTACCGTTCATTTTCTTTCCACGTAAAGTCGTTGAATCGTGTGGTCATCAATACATTCCGACTACTATTTTTATAATCAGCAAAGTCAGTATTCGCTGCAAAGTATTTTCGCCGCCTCTCTTTTGATGATATCTTGGGTTCAGTTTCTTGATCCATTAGTTATTTTTATGTGTTAATCAGATTATGGTGTTCGCTCGATTCAATTTTTTCTCAGCTAAAATATATGAAGAAATCCAATAATAATCCAAAAATAAACATTAATTATGATATTGAAGCAAATGATAATCTTGAAATTGAAGATATAGGATCATCATCTCCTGATAGTGTTGTGCCTTTGTATATTGAAAATTTACACCATGAAGACGCTGAAGAAAGTCAATTTACGCACAAATTGAATAAAAGTCTGGAAAAAATAAACGAAAATTTCAACGCGTCATTTTTTAATTCACCTAATCAAGTTTCGGCGAATTGGTCTACTGTGCGTCATAATGACTTCTGTAGTGATAGTCCCATTACTTTGTCGCCAAATAATAGCGATAGCGAAGGGGAATTCTCAGAAAATAATAACAACGGATTTCATCGACTATCGCGCAATCAAATAGAGTCATCCTTGGATAAATATTACGATGAGGACGATTCTTCCGTGAAACATTCCAATGAGCTCGATATTCTCATTACTTATTTGAAAGGACAGAAAAACTTATATATTCAATCAAAGAATATATCACAGTATACATTAAACGCTCTTCTTATACCATCTCTTTTAATTACCGCCGGGATTACTATATTCGCACCGTTTGTTCAAATTTATTCTTGGAGCGGTGGGTTTATTTCGGGATTGAATGCGACTTCTACCTTATTGATAACGTTGGTTAATTATTTGAAACTAGAATCGGCAGTTGAACTTTTTTACCATACCGCAAATCAATATGATAAACTAGAAACTGGGCTAGAATTCATATCAAGCAAACTTTTATTTATTGAAAGCAATAAAGAAAAATCGTGTTTAATCTTGGAAAAAATCCAGGATACAGAGAAAAAAATATGCGAGATCAAAGAATGGAATACAATATTCGTTCCTGAAATAGTACGATCCATGTTTCCAGTAATCTGTAATATAAATATATTTTCCCTAATCAAAAGAATAGAGACTCATAAAAAAAGACTAATTCTTAAATTCAGAGATATAAAAAACGAAATACGTTATATTACATATACCAGGAACCAGAACGCCAAAGTAGAATTTTATGAGACTAGATTGAATTTATTATTGAACACTAAAGAAAAACTAAAAATAGAGTTGTTATGCTATAAAAATGCATACCAATGTATTGATGATATTTTTACCCAAGAAATCAAGCAAGCACAAGATTCCCGTAAAAAATGGTCGATTTTTCGATATAATAACCCCGACCATTCTGATATTGCAAAAAATAATCCTATCGTGGATAAATATTTAAGATCAGCCTTTTCTAGTTAGTAGTGCCTATATCTTACTAGCCATTATTTTCCAATACCACGGCGTTTCGTAAACTACTTTTACAGTTTCACCGGAATTCAATCGATTATATATAAACCCCCCATTTGGTGTTTGACGATCCCATTTTATTTTTATAAAAACGCGCTTATAATCGCTATCGCTTCTTAATGGAACGTCGGTTATTTTTTGTATGATACCAATCCGAAGTTTCGAGAAAATTTTGAAGATATACTCGTTTGATATGTTTGATTCTATCCTTGGAATACATATCTTCAAATCAGATTGTTTCAAAGACGCGTCTTGGCTCATGAAATTTGGTTATTTATAAGATGTGATGGAATACCATCACGCCCTATGGTTTCAATTTTTGTTATTACGAAAGCTATCTTTCTCCTTTCCATCCCCTCGGAAATTAGGAGGAAACTGCTTTTACTATAACATTTATTGAAAATCCACTGCCTCGTGTAAAATCATATATGCTGTATTAGATATCATTTTTCTAAAAGTTAATCAGGACTTTATGAGATTATGTGCTGTTACGAGACATATGTTATATGTACACGGCTTTATATGATTTAGATATATTTTGTTATTAGTTTGTATTCTAGAAAATCAATATGCCTTATTGTAACAATGACAGATTCGGTTGATTTATCTTGGTTAAATGATATCAATAACCCGTCTAGCTATTTTTTGAAAGAACCGCTGACGTCCATTGATGTGTTTTTTATATATATTAACAAATCGAATAGTATAGACAAAACTACATGCGAAAGTCATCCGGTTATCAATAATATCTTGGAAAAGGAAAATCTTATTGGTCTCATACAAAAAAAACGAAATCCTAATCCTAATACGCGATATAAACTATTAGATACAATGTTATTTTACATCGATATCGAACCTAATGAAATAATGGATTATGCAAATTCGAAAGAGTCGGACAGCGGCGGTTCAAGATGGCTGAAGTCATTGCCTATTATCGATGATGTGGTTATTAATCCGGCAATTGAATTGTTTCACGATACGAATTCGATATTTATTATTCTACAAGAAATGACGCCCGTTAAAAAGGTCCCGAATAAACCCGTGATTATTCCCCCGTCCATTTTAAAATCATCCAACCCTGTTAACGACGCCAATAAGAAGACCAAACGCGTGCGGATTTCACCAGAAGTTATTGAACGTCAGACTAAGTCCAAGAAAACATTGAAGCAACGAGAGACCTGAGATTTTCAACGTTGAATTGATACTCACTACATTATTGTCGTCTCAATATGGGACAGTAATAATACATAAACCATATAAATATTTGTAGTCAGTTTAATCTAATGGACAACTTGTTAGAATATCCTATACTTCAAATAAAATCCGATGAGGATTTTATTAGAGAATCTATTTGTAAATTATGGTTCAATCTTTCTCGAAAAAATGATGGCGGATTGAAATTGTTTGGTATCGAGCTATTTGATGTGTTGACTAAGTTGAAAACTAAAATAAAAACCAATGGACAGTTTATGGAATACTTGAAACTCTTATTTTGCATGATTGCTCATACTCGAGATATTGCTTTTGGTAGAGGTGAGATGGATATTACATATAGCATGATATATACATGGTATCGTGTCTTTCCGGTTTTGGCGGTTTATGCTCTAGAAATACTAGTTCAATCTTCCGGGAATGGCGATTTATCTTACGGATCTTGGAAAGATATTTCACGATTATGTGAATTTATCAAGAAAGAAACGCGTAATGACGAACATCCTCTAATAATAACCGCAATTGAAATGGCGAACAAGCAATTACGGCGTGATATTACTAAGACACGTAATGGCGATGATAACATATCAAATGTATGTAAATGGATCCCTCGAGAAAAATCAAAACGTGGGTGGCTGTTTGATATGTTCGTTAAGGATTTTTACCCTGTCAAGAATTTCTACCCAAGAATGCATAGTTATGACGACCTTTTTGAAAAAAGGGTCAAAACATTTTCTTGGAATAAAGCTAAATATCGGAAATTATTGTCCGAACTAAACGCTCGCATTGACACCACTGAAATAAAACTATGTCAAAATAAATGGTCTCATATAGATTTTTTTACACCTTTCAACATTGAAAGTAACGTTGCATTTTCACTTAAAAATAGCGACAACGTCGGCGATTTAAATGTGAAAAGGTCTAGGAATATCAATCAGGGCTCTCTAAAAAAATACTGGAATGCTTTCATGAATATTGGAAGTGATACTAGAAAAAGGCATCAGTCGCTCGATCGCTTAGAATGCTCGCAACGAGCTCTATATTATGCTCAAACTACATTTGGCGGCGAAGTTTGTCTGAATAAATATTCACATTCTTTTTTTTGCGGAAATGTTGATCGCTTATCTAGATCCGGATTTTACTCTGTCGGTGAGTTTGTCAAAATGGCAATTGAGTTATATGAAAAGAGAAAAACTGTTGAGCCGCTTTCTTTGAATTCTATATCAAATCAATACGAAACTAATCTTCTTAATACAATGTGGAACCAATTTTCATTAAGAGTAGGGAAGCCGCTAGGTTCAACCATTCCTATCTTGGACGTATCTTTATCCATGGCGTCTTCTCGTGATTTTTATGCAGCGATTGGATATGCTTATTTGATTTCTGAAAATTCTGATATTAATAGCCGCATAATTGCGTTTTCTCATCAAACAGAATGGATTTCCTATGATAATATGGGTTTTGTCGACGACATATATAATATTATTACCCAATTTCCATCTTCCTCAAATAAACGGTTCGATGGCGTTAGTTATCTATTACAGGCTGCGTTGGATTATAGTGGACACAACTTGAATGAGATGAATTTTGTTTTGATTTCAGATTTTACACAAGAACATGTATTAGATAACGATTTTTTTGTTAAAAATATTATTCGGTGGAATTTGTCTTCATATTATGGTTCGTCTATTAATTCTATTTCTCCCATAGGCATTGTTGAGTATAGTAAACCTTTTGTTTCGGGTGACTCACTATCTTCATTTTGGCAATTGTGTAATATAATATCAAAAGACGTCACACAATTTGATATAATTCGAAAAACGTTAAATCATATAAGATACGCTCCTGTTCGCGACTTATTTTGTAAGATAATAGCTTTATGATATTTCACCCCGTATTGCATTTCACCCCGTATTGCATTTCACCCCGTATTGCATTTCACCCCGTATTGCATTTCACCCCGTATTGCATTTCACCCCGTATAATATTTCACCCCGTATTGCATTTTACCTTCGTTTTTTTAATTCATCGTCTTGCATTAATTCGCTAAGAGTATTCTCTGCGCGACGTTGTTTTATTTGATTTGGTTTGTTCAAATTAACGCTTGCTGTTTTTTTGAATGATGTGTATTCCGATTTATTTACCTTTGAGAAAATAGATTTTATTGAATCTAATGTTACCGATATTTCTTCTCTTTTCGACGGAGGGGCTAGAATTAGATTTTTCAAAATACCCATATACCCTTTTAAAAACACAGAATCAGATTGTTGGTTATATATACCTGAATGACTTATTTCTCTAATTAATATTACAGCCACCGAGTAACTATCCCATGTTTTGTGTGTCGCGATCAGTGCATCCATTAACTGCTTCCACGTCTTCTCATGGAAACTATTCAAAAAACTATAAAGTTTTAGTTTAAATATATTTTTTTCGTTTTCTGAAATATAATGTTTTAATGCTTCGTTTTCCGTTAAATAAATTATCACCTGTTTTTTCATATCATCAATCGCTGCTTTTTTTATTAGCGATTTTATCGATTCGGTCTTTTCTTTATAAATTCGTTTTATTATGTAGCATAATATCATTATTTCTGCACACCAACATGTGTATTGTGCATATAGTGTATAAAATGCGTCCGCATAATTGGATTCAGTTAGTTTGTTTATTTGAAAAGATAGACCAAAGTCTATAATTACCGGAATATCATTTGACGTATCAAACATAATATTATTTTCTTTAAGATCATAATGAATAATACTATTATTTACTAATAATTGCACACTTTGTAAAAGGTAAATATTAATATCGATTATTTTTTTGAAGTAATTTTCTACCGATTTGATAGCGTGTTTATCATTTTTTATTAATAAATTATCTAAATAATCACCAAGCGATAGTTTCCCGACGTATTTAATTTTGTTCGAGACAAATTTTGAATTGGGTTTGTTTTTGTTGGCTTCAACTATTACATCGCATTTTTTTATTTCTGTTGCTCCTATAGTCGATATATCAATAGGGCAAGTTTCTATAATTGGCGCAAACCTATACTGATAGTTTGGAATCGCCATTACTATTTTTCCGATATTAATCTCAATAAGGACTTCACTTTTATCCACCTGAACCTTGGTAATATAATTATCGCTATCCGCCATTTTGGATCCACATTTCAACCCTGGTCTAAAAACACATCCAAATGTTCCCTGGTTTATAAGTTTAATAGTTTTTGATACTTTCGGTTGTATTTGCGCCATTTATTATAACTATTTATATTTCCCGGCGAAATTACACCGTGACATTTGTTTCTCATGCCAATATAATGAAAACTTTAGTATTATTCGTTTTCCATGAATACAACGATAGAGTTAAAAATTTTATAGACAAATCTGTTTTCAAAAACGACAATGTGGACTTTTTGTTCATATGTAATAAAAAGGATATTAATATTACTATTCCTGAATATGTTTCAATTATAAAACGTGATAATATCGGATACGACTTTGGTGGTTGGTCAGAAGGGATTTTCCATAATAATAACTATAAAAAATATGACTATTTTATATTTGTAAATTCTTCTGTTATTGGTCCGTTTCTTAGAGATAAAACTGAAAGATGGACTGATATATTTATTACCGCATTGAATGATGACATAAAATTATTCGGAAGCACAATAAATTGTATAGATAACCCTAAAACTGATTGTCATATTCAATCCTATATCTTTTCAATGGATAAGAACACATTACAATACTTAATTGATAAAGAATTATTTTCTAAAACTAATGTCGCGAATACTTTTGACGAAGCGGTCATTGATAAGGAAATTCGTATGTCCAGATTAATTATTGAAAATGGTTGGAACATAGGATGTCTAATGCCTATTTATAAAGAAGTTGATTTTAGATTTAAGGATGGTTTACCGAAAGATGTTCTATTCAAAAAAGATATAATGTACGATAATTTTTATAAAGAAGGCGTGTTCAATGAATTTGATAATATTTTTATTAAAGGTAATCGGGGCATTGAGGTTTCCATGGAGAATTTTGAAACGTTATCAAGTTTTCAATATGCATATTTTTTTATAGCTGCGTTTCTAATTATAGGTATACTAGCTTTTATATACAGGCGGCGAAACAGAAAAAAATGGTTTTTATTCTAATATATCTATAAGTTATGTTTATGAAAATGAATTATATAGGCGGTGGTGAGGGATCAACTAATTTTATAGAAAGTCCGTTTACAAAAAGCAAAACATTCGTTCTCTATTTAGAACCATTATTGAACACTTATTATAAGTCTTATCAAAATGTCATTACATTGAATTGTCTCCCCTCCGGACCTCTTGCTGACATGGTTGTTCAAATTGATATGCCCAAATTATCGCCATTTCAGTCGGCGGCTGCATATGCGTCACCTTTTTATAATGGATCAAACTGTCGTTGGGTTTTACTACGTTATCCGAAAACGGTTATTGGAGGTATCGGGTCTGGTGTTTTTAAAAACGCGGACTCTTTCATGGGTGCGGATGATATTCCCGCCGTTCTCGGATATTTGATAGAAAATGGATATACCGTCGACACGGCTTTATCCAAGATGTTATATCAATCCCGTGTTGAAATTGGTGGCGTTTCTGATAGACAATTATCTGGTGATAGAAAAATGATTGCCATGATTACATTGTCTACTTAATTTTCGCATAATATAATAATGATTTATGATATTATCGTTTTGGGTGGAGGTATCGCTGGATTGAATACAGTTTATGAAATTTCCAAGAGGTTTCCGGCGAAAACGGTATTATTAGTAGAGAAAGAATCCAATCTTGGAGGCAAAATTTACACTTACTCTGATAAACACATGACTGTAGAAGCAGGAGCTGGTCGTTTTAGTAAAACGCATCATTTACTATTCAAACTTATCCATGAACTCGGGCTTGGGTCCAAGATTAGGGAGATGACTGGGTCGGCGGTTTACGCGCCAGTAGGCAAGGGGATTAAAGAATCATTATTCGATGCTCCTATGGATCTTACGAATGTGAGCGTATTCGATGCTTATTTGACATCTGGGTTAGATGTATTGCTAGGGTCGAGTAAACTCCCGAATGCTGGGCTTATTGCGAAAGTTATTTTGGCGAGTAAATCGGAGAGTCCAGACACTTTACGTAATGTCACATTCTTGGAATATAGTACCAGGATTTTATCGGAGTCTCAGGTTCAGTATATAGTCGATTCATTTGGATATTATTCCGAATTGGTCGTTATGAATGCCCATGATTGTATTCAGGTTATAATGTCATTGAGTCCACAAAATAAATTCTATGGCTTACGCGGTGGATTATCACAGCTAGTCGATGGTATCTCCAAGAGTATACGAAAGAATAAGAATGTACGCGTCTTATTGAATCGCGATGTTGAACGAATAGATCTGGATAGTAGCGATGGTATTATCGAAGTTATCACGAATAAAGCTAGTTACCGTGGTAAAAAATGTGTATGTGCTCTACCCGTCCGAGCCTTGGAATCTTTGAGGTTTTTCAAACCATTGGCTCCGATTTTGAAAAAGATCAAGTCCCCGCCACTTTGTCGTATCTATTCCAAGTTTTCTCCGGATGCTCACGGAAAAGTCTGGTTTAAAGGTCTACCGAAACTTACGACAAATAATAATCTAAGAATGGTCATTCCGATCGATGAATCTGCGGGTGTTATTATGATTTCTTATTCCGATAATAAATTCGCGGACTTTTGGCATAATCTCTATAAGAAAAAAGGGGTTTCGGTCGTGGATCAAGAAATCGCGCGCCTTATAAAACAAACCACTGGTATAGATATCCCGAACCCCATAGAAACCCGTGTTTTTTACTGGGATTCTGGAGTGGGATATTGGGGACTTGGACTCAATAGTAATTTGATAGCTGAACGGCTTGTCCAGCCTTTTGATAAAATTCCAGTGTATATATGTGGCGAACCCTTTTCCGCGGAATCACAACAGTGGATGGAGGGCGCGCTGGAAACTAGCTGGCGTGTCTTGGATCGAATTTTATAAGGAACCCATACAAAATCACAAGTCTGATTTTGTAATATTATATCTTATTATTCTAGTAACAAATCCATGTTGTTTCAATGTATTATAGTGTTATTGATATTTGGATTGACACCGCTATTAAATAAACATACGCTGAAACATATTTCTGTAGAAGGATTTATGTTTTTTGCCTCTTTTATTACTTTTATTTTTATCTTCGTATTTTTCTCCTTTTTCTTTCACCAAAAAATCACATCGGATTTAGTAACCTTTTCAAATAAACCATATTTGTATGGTTATATAAGTATTAGCACTATATTGGTTTTCGTTGTCGCCGATTATTTCTATTTGAACGTTCTCAGAGATCATAGTCCTTCTATTTTAGTTCCAATTATAGCCACATACCCGTTGATTACTATATTATATACCTATCTTTTTACGAAAGAGCATCTTAGAGCTATTCATATTATTGGATCCGGACTTATTGTTTCCGGGCTGGTGTTATTGAACCAATAAAAATTGATATTTCTTTTATGTTTTATAGATATAAAATATAAACATGTCATCATATCAGCCCGGACCTTATTGTAAGCATTGTGTAAATCTGAACCGTACATTATCTCCATCTGATCGGGTTCCAGTGGATCATTATTTACGTAAAACACGCGATCCAAATAGTCCAGTTGTGTGCCCTGAATTATTGAAAACGAAATGTTCGGAGTGTGGAATAAATGGACATACCAAATTCTATTGTTTGAATAAAATGACATCTTGGAGATCACGTGATAAAATATTCGAGGGTTTGAATCGGGGTGTTATACCGTCCTCGTCTTGTTCGAAAGAATGTAATAATATATTCGCACCTTTATCGAACGATTCCGACTCTGATAATGATTCAGTGGTTATATTTCGCCCAAAATCGCCGGATTACCCCCCTCCTGATTGGGAAAATACATAAGCCGAAAATATATTAAATAGTAGACGTCGGTTATATTAGAAATATGGTTCGTTTGTTTTCTCTTACCAAGTTTTTTGTAGTTGGACTATCGTTTCCCTTTCACCAAGCGTCTCGGATGCGGAGTAATTTGACTATGAAATTGAAAAAGGGTTCATCCGGTAAGGATTTACGCGCCATGTCTCCAGTGTATAATCCACGTGGTCCGAATCAGGAACAATACGTGGAATGGTTAGATGATAAAAAAGTATCGATATTACTAGGAATTGGTCCAGCGGGAACCGGTAAAACGCTTTTTGCGTGTAATGCTGCGGTAAAGGCATTAAAGACTGGAGAGGTAGAGAAAATTGTCATGACGCGCCCGGTTGTTCCCGTCGAAGAGGATATCGGATTTTTACCCGGAGATATGATTACCAAAATGAATCCATGGACGCGTCCTATATTTGATGTTTTAACCGAGTTTTATATGCAAAAAGATATTGATGCGATGTTACAGAGTGGGGTAATCGAGATTTCTCCTTTGGCGTTTATGCGCGGGCGGACGTTTAAGCGCGCGTTTATTGTCGCGGATGAGATGCAAAACTCGTCGCCGAATCAAATGCTTATGTTGACTACTCGTATAGGCGAGGGATCTAAAATGGTTATTACTGGAGACTTGAAACAGAGCGACCGTGGTGTCGATAACGGTTTGGCAGATTTAATGAAAAAGTTGAAGAGTTATGGGGATTGCGAGTCTATCAAAATGGTAGAAATGAATGTTGCTGACGTGGAGCGTAGCGCAGCGGTTTCCAAAATTCTAGATATTTATGCTTTTGTTCCACCGTCACCAGTTTCCGTTAGTCCACTTAATGCTTCTGTCAACTTACCTACTTATGGTAATGAAACCTTGGAAACATCCTCTTTAAACAACTCTGTTGTTTCTAAAATTATTGATAATGATGCCGCCCTTATTCCGAAACGTTTACTTTGGAAATCCGATCCACTATACAAAAATTGATCTTACTGAATGTCATTATAAATAATAGCATCTATAATGAAATTTATAACCTTATTACTATCGATTCTTCCGTCATTATGCCGAGGGTTTTCGCCTCTACAAAATTTGATGGTATCTCGAGGAATAATTTCCGGAATTAGGCAAGGTTTATATAACGAGGTTTCCATACAAAGTAATATTATTAATATGGCTGTTCAAGCGAGAGATTATCATTCTACGCATCCTTGGATATTAAATGCCACAATTAGTATTTTGCTATGGTGGGCGTTATTGAAAGCATCAAATGATCCGGTGAACTATCGTATTCGGAGATGGAAGAGATTTTCTCTATCTGAGAGAGTAGCGAAAATCTTCGTCTTGGTGTTTTTGGAGGTCATTACCAAAAATATTGAATCTGCAGCTTAACTTTACATTGATGAAGATTTCGTAACTTTTGCTTTTCATCGATAAATTACCTTTATTATCATATATAATTCGGCGATTGAAAGGTGTAAGAATAATATTTTTATATGTTATATTTTTTAGGTTTGTTTTTGACTCTTTACAGTGGTGAAAATATATTCCCGCCGTATATATATATGTCAAATTCAACACAAAAAGACATATATATATGCCACAAAACTGAAAATTATGGACAAAGTTATTGTAGTAAGCTGAACAAACGTTATAAACTCTTACCTGAAGCTGCTTCTAATTTAGCAAAAGCAAAAGATGAAACTTTAAAGTATTTAAAAACAATACTACCAGATAATGAAAATATAACAGATGCGGATATACAAATTCACAGTGGAACTTTAAGAAAAAATACACACGGCACCGAATATGTAACGGCAAATTCTAATACTTTTGACGCAACTTTTGGAAAGGTTAATAGCGCAAAACGCTTTGTCGCATTTATTCCTACAAAATTCAAGTTTTTATCTGCTACCCCTAATACTTCTCACACCAATTCTGAAGATGTTAATGCCATCAATTCTGAAGATGTTAATGATACCAATTCTGAACATACAAACTCTAGTGTTATCGGGGGGCATAGAAGATACAAAAAAAAAAGAACGGCGCGCAAAACAACACGTAGAGGTAAAAAGTCAAATCGCACAACTAGGGGTAAAAAATAGACTAAAAGTATGACTACGTCCTAAGGAGGTCTCTTACTAGGCAGCGCTGTATTTGACCCCCTTCTATTTATGTAAAGCGTTTTATTTCAAATTATATTATTAAGCACACGCTCTACAAAACTCGCAATCTCCACATCCGTCTTCTTCTTCGGGAATTTCCTCACTTAAACTACAACTTACTCCATGTTGTAGCGTGGCGGAACACATAGGGATGTGTTTGGGGATGGGGAAGGGTGACGGGGCATTCGGGTCGTCCTTTTTCTTTTCCGAGATTTCGATTCTTCCAAGGAAGGTATTAATAGTTAGAGGGAGCTCGTCACTACAGTCATTTCCTGCGTAAATATATGCGATTACTGGTCTTACGAGCTTCAAGAACTTGGATATGGAGTCGGGATCGTTGTATTCGCGGTTCAAATACATGTTAATATTAATCTCACGATTATTATTCACGTTATTCAAATTAATGACTTCTTGTTGCGGTCTCACTTCTGCTAACGCTTGTTCTTGTGCTGATGCTAATGCTTGCGCCAAACGGCGTTCTTCTCTTATCTTTTCATCCTGCGCTTTCTCTTCTGCTATTTTACGTTCGAATTCTGCTGTGCGATATTGAAGCATTTTCATGAGTCTCGCAACTTCGTCTTCTGAAACAGAAGAGTTTGTTAGATGGGTCGGGGGAGGTATTGTTTCCGGCGTAGTTTTGTCACATTTTTTTTGGTGCTTTTCCAAGATGGATTTATACACGTATTCTTTTCCGCAAGCACATTTATGTTTATTACTTGATTGTTGTGTTATCGATGTTGTTATTGTTTCCGTTTCTAACGTTACCATTTGGGTAGCTGGTGTTGCTATCACTTCATTCGTTACTACTAATCTCTTATGTTTCGCTGTTCCAATATGTCTTTCATAATCCTTTTTATTAAATCCTCTATATTTACAAGGCTCGCATGCGTATTTGTTTGCAGTGTTCATTACTCTGATTTATAATAATTTATCTAAATTGTTTCCAAGATTGTTATTTTTTATTAAAGGGGGTTTCTAGTAGGTGTTGGAACCGGGTTTGCGAAAGTGGTTTGCGAAAGTGGTTTGCGAAAGTGGTTTGCGAAAGTGGTTTGCGAAAGTGGTTTGCGAAAGTGGGTTTGCGAAAGTGGTTTGCGAAAGTGGTTTGCGAAAGTGGTTTGCGAAAGTGGTTTGCGAAAATTGTTACCCGATGATCCAGGACGTCCCAAGCCGCCAGCCTTTAAGTGCTCTTTCTATAATATTATTTGCGCTATATCAAAAATAATATTCATCACTTCATATATGCATTGGACGTAACGAGAAATGAGTGGGATATCAAAATTGTAGTCACATTGTGTATTTACAGTGTTTTCCAAGACCTAACACGCTAATTTCGATGCAACCACGATGAATAAATACTATTTTGTAAAGCCATTGCGCCAGACCATTGCGCCAGACCATTGCGCCAGACCATTGCGCCAGACCATTGCGCCAGACCATTGCGCCAGACCATTGCGCCAGACCATTGCG
>Ga0209550_10000554_pt1 | contig 35435 bp, 29 predicted proteins | sample LauGreSuBDMM15SN_2_FD_187567 | JGI IMG/M metagenome (GOLD analysis project Ga0209550, IMG submission 187567) | Freshwater lake microbial communities from Lake Michigan, USA - Su13.BD.MM15.SN (SPAdes) (version 5) | ecosystem: Environmental > Aquatic > Freshwater > Lake | place: Lake Michigan... | reverse complement strand
CTCTACGTCTTGGCGACCGGTGCCGGGCTGGACGAAATCTAGCGGATGCTCTGATTGCGCTCGCACCGACCGCGTCGAGCGAGCGCGGACCGGGGGCTCAGAGTTGCGAGTAAGGCGTCGGAACAAGGAAACGCGCGGTGTTCTTGGACGTGTTGTCCTTGTAGCGCGGCTCGTCCTTCATTTTTACCCAACGGGGATCGGGACCGAATTTTTTCCAGTTGGCCAAGTGGGACGTGAGATCGGGGGCGCACGTGATGTAGCGGAGGTGCGGCAGGTTGGGGCCGGCGACGGCTTGGCCGAAGAAGAGCGGGGCCATGCCGAGATCGCGCATGACCTCGATCTCGCCGTCATCGAACATCGCCATCTTGTTGAGCGCCCGCTCCTCGCTGTGGCTCTCGTAGTCGCGCATCTCGAAGACCCGGGTCGCTACTTTCGTTTTGGAGAAAGCGGGGACGGCCAGTTTGGGCATGCCGGCGAAGGCCCGGAGGAGCCAGGAGTCCACGCGGGTGTAGGCGGGGCTGGCTTTGGGGGTGAGCAGGTAATCGCGCCCGGCAGCTTGCACCGCGGCTTCGGTGTTGAGATCGGCCGCAACGCCGATGAAGGAGTCGAGGTTCGGATGGGTGATCAGTAACCAGAGCACGGCGGGCGCTTCGACGGTACCGACTTTGGGTTTTGAGGTGCCTGCCTTTTTGTCCACTTCCAGTTCGGTGAACGCGCCGACGGGGCCAAGGCCGCGCTTGCCCAAGGCGGGGATGAGGGCGGCTTCGAGATAGTGGTCGAGTGGGGCGGTGGCAGCGCCGGGCTTCAGCCGGTAGGCCCGGAGCTCGTAGAATTCACGGGGTGCGCCCGGGGACCCGGTGCGGTCGGCGGCGCGGAGGGAAAGCGCGGCGGTGGCAGAAGCGGCGAAGGAGGTTCTTAGAAACGTGCGGCGGGTGGGATTCATGAAGGATAGGTGAGGGCAGGACGAGGGACGAAGGAAAGAGTTGCGACTTAGCCGCGGCCGGGGTGGACGCCGCTCAATTACCTGCTGATTGAGGCGCTGGAGCGGTATCACCATTTTTACGGCGACGCGTTCACGATAAGGTTCCCGACGGAGAGCGGGCGACGGTTGAATCCGGCCCAGATCGCGGAGGAACTGTCGTGGCGGCTTACGACCTTGTTTTGCCGAACGGTGGTGGACGAAGGTCGGCGCTGGGCATGCAGGCGCGGTTTGTAAACGATCCGCATTGGCGGGAGCTGATGTGGTTCCATGAGTATTTCCACGGGGACACGGGATAAGGCTTGGGCGCGGACCACCAGACGGGCTGGACGGCGCTGGTGGCCCGTTTGATTGAGCATTTGCCTTCGAAATAGGGCGACGAGGGCGGCCTGCAAAATGCACGGGCGATGAGTTCCGCGTCGGCACGGTGATTTACGCAGATTTGCCGCGAACTTGAGGTCGGGGGGGGCGGTCGAACTTGGCATGACCACCCTTACCCTACCTGCAAAGTTTGTCCGGAGTCTCTCATCAGTGAGTAGTGCGATGCTTGTGTTGGTTTTGCTGATCCCCGCGGGTCGCGCGATGTCACGACAGGTGACGCTAGAGGCGATCCATCAGATTGAAAATCCGCGCAACCTCACGCGGCCGGGACCAGCGGGAGAGCTGGGAGCGTATCAGTTCCGGGCGGCGACGTGGGCCCAGCACACGCGGCGGCCCTTTTCGGATGCCTTGGATCGCCGGTGGTCGGATTACGTGGCGGCGTTGCACCATGATTGGCTGTGTGCGCGGTTGGTGCGAAACGGCCTAGAGCCCTCGATTTACAATATCGCGCTGTCGTGGAACGCGGGCTTGAGCGCAACGGTACGTGGACGGGCGCCGCGGCGGAGCCATGATTACGCGGTGCGGGTGGGAAACATCGCCGGCGAACTCAACGACCGGTTGCGGCTCGCTTCTCAGTAGAAAGGTTCTGGAAAAACCGATTGGTTGTGGGAGGGGGCCGCTCCTGCGCCGCCGGCGAACATGACGAAAGCGGAGCTGACTCTCTTCCGGCGGTTGCCGCTGGCGCCGTTGCCCACTCCGTGGTCGCGGCCATCCAGGCGGCGGTGCAAGACACGGTTCAAGGCACCGCAGCGACGAACTCGGCCCAAGCGCAGTAGCCGCGCAGGAAATCACCAACGCGGCGGCACGATCGCCGCGAGCAAAAGGTTGCCGTTTCGACGCAGGCGATCACCCATGCAGCGTCCCTGGTAGCAGTGACCGGTGCGGCAAATGCGGGCTCCAAGGTCGCAGCTCCAGTGATCGACACGGCGACCAACCCGCCGACGACGACGACGTTGCCGCCGCGCCCGATCATTCCGGTCGATAATTCCGCAGCCAGCCCGTCGAGTTGGCGGGGTAGAACATGGACGTTAAAAAAGCCGGCAAACCCACGGCTCTTTTGTCGCCCGCGTGTGTCGTAAATCTGGGGAAGGAGCGCCGAGTAGTGGGCCTTGGATTCGCCCCAATACTTACTCCAGAAACGATGACTGCTTCGGGGCTTTGGCGGCGCGGTGGGCGGCTGCTTCTTCGGGCGACGGATTGAGGTGGCGTGGAGGGCGCGAGGCTTTGGCGGCTACGGCGGCTTCACGGTCGGTCACGATACGGTCGCAGATTTGATGGATGTGCATGCGCAGCCATTGGGTCGTGCTGCTGCGGGCGGTGTAATCGGCGGGACCGTAATGATCGATGCGGTCGACCTGCCGCAGCCGATCGTTCTGCGCGAATTCCTCGGGCTTGGCGGGATTGTATACGCCGAAGGATTTGCCGCCGTTGCCCTTGACGACGGAGAAGCTGGGGACATCGCTCGGACCGTCGGCGATGTAGATCATGTTCTGAAACGGGATGCGACGGTCGGCTTGGGCCATTTTCGAGTTTACGTCGATGGCGGGGTTTTTGTTGGTGCCCTTGTTGATTTCGAAAATCGCGCGGGTCTTGGTGGTATTGTCGATGACCATACCGATCTGGGCGATGCCTGCGGCGGCCTCAATGGAAAGTTCGTTTTGGCGCAGGAAGCCCGGCTGCAGCGGATTTTCAATGAACTCGCAGGCCCAGATGCCGTCCACGTGCGGCGCGATCGCGCTACCTCGGACCATCTCGGCAATTCCGGTGCTGACGATGTAGTGCTCGAGCGAGATCTCGTGTTTCTGATATTCGGGGCGCTCAGCAACAAAGGTTTTGGCGAGGTCGAAGAACGACGGGAGGCCGGGATAGAATGCGATGTCTTTTCCGCAGGCGCGTAGCGCCTGATTGCTCAGACCGGACAACGGACCGGCGAGCACGTAGGTGAGCAAGTGATTGAGGTAGCTGATCTCGGGAGCGAGGTGGTAACCTCGTTTTTGATAGTGGCCGACGAGGGCATTGGTCTCGGCCCAGAACGTCGCCTCGTCGATGCCGTAGCGTCGGAAGAGGGGCGACTGCATGTAATCGGGGATTAAGGTCTTGTCGAAATCCCAGATGCACGCGATAATGTTTTGAGTGAAGAGCGTCGTGGCCATTGCAGATCAGCACCGCTAGGCATACTCTGCCTGGCGCGGCGCCGTGACGTAGACAAGCCGCGCCCCGCAGCTCGCGCAATTCGCAAATCGCCGACGCTCCACGCACATTTTTGGTCCAATGGATTCCCTGCCCGATATCGCTCCGTTTAAACGCCGCCTCGACGAGCTTGATGCGCAGATGGCCGAGCCTGCCTTTTATGCAAACTCCCGGCGCGCCGCCGAGGTGATGCGGGAGCAGCAGAAGTTGCAAAGATTGGTCTCGGACCACGCGCAACATGAGCGGATCGAGCAGGAGAAAATCGAAGCCTCGGAATTGAGCCGCGACCCAAAGGCAGATGCGGATTTCCGGGAACTCGCGATGGCAGAGTTGCCTGATTTGCAGCGGCGGGCAACGGCGCTGCGCGAGACCGTGTTGCTGGCCATGATTCCGCCGGACCCGACGGATTCCCGAAATACGGTCATGGAGATCCGTGCCGGGACCGGGGGGGAAGAAGCCGCGCTCTTCGCTGCGGAGTTGGCACGAGTTTATCAGCGCTACGCGGACACCCAAGGCTGGAAGATTCAACCGATGAGCACGAGTTACTCCGAGCGCGGGGGATTTCGTGAGACTATTTTTCTCATCTCAGGGACGGATGTTTACAAACAGTTGAAGTTTGAGAGCGGGGTGCAGCGCGTGAAGCGCGTGCCGGTTACTGAGGCGAGCGGGCGAATCCATACGTCGACGGTCACAGTGGCGGTTTTGCCGGAAGCGGAAGAAGTCGATGTCGTCGTGGATCCGCAGGAGCTCGAAATCACGGTTGCGCGCGCCAGCGGTCCCGGCGGGCAGGGGGTGAATACGACGGACTCAGCGGTGCAAATTCTGCACAAGCCGACGGGCCTGATTGTCACCTGCGCGGACGAACGCTCGCAGATCAAGAACAAGGCGAAGGCGATGACTGTGCTGCGCTCGCGACTCTTGCAGAAGCGTCAAGATGAGGAGCACGCCAAGTATGCGGCCGTGCGGAAAAATCAGATCGGTTCCGGTGACCGGAGTGAGCGTATCCGCACGTATCACTTTTTGCAGAATCGGGTGACGGAGCACCGCATCGGGCTGACCCTTTATAGCCTGCCCCAGATCATGGCGGGCGACATCGGGGAGATCATCGCTGCGCTGCAAAAAGCGGATTATGAGGCCAAGTTGGCCGCGCTCACGGGTCGTACTTTTGTGCCGAACCGTGGATTGGCCGACGACGAAGACTAAGATGCCCTCTGTCCTCGAAATCATCCAAAAGAGCGCAGAATTTCTCGGATCTAAGGGGGTGGAGTCTCCGCGACTGAATGCCGAGCACCTGATCGGGCACGCATTGAAATTAAAGCGGATGCAGCTTTATCTCCAGTTTGAGCGCGGGTTGACGGAGCCCGAGCTCGAATTGATCCGGCCGCTAATCAAGCGCCGGTCGCAACGTGAGCCGCTGCACTACATCGTCGGCACGACGGAGTTTGCCGGGCTCAAATTGAAGGCAGACCGGCGCGCGTTGATTCCGCGGCCGGAAACCGAGTACCTGGTGGAGATTTTGACCGGACTTTTTCGGCCGCCGCCGGCACGGGTGCTGGACCTTGGCACGGGAAGCGGAGCGATCGCACTGGCATTGGCCCATGCCTGGCCTGAGGCGCGGGTGACGGCGGTGGATTCAAGCCCGGAGGCACTTGAACTTGCCGATGAAAATCGGTTGCTGACGAATCTAGCGGACAGGGTGAGTTGCGTGCGATCCGTGTGGTTCGAGCGTCTCGAGTCCGGCAGCAAGTTTGAGTTGATCGTCTCAAATCCACCTTATCTCTCGGGCCAAGAAACAGCCGAGGCGGAGCCGGAAGTCAGAAATCATGAACCGAAAGCGGCATTGGTGGCGGCGGACGCGGGACTGGCCGATTTGCGAACGATCGTCCGAGCCGCGCCGCCGTTTTTGGCCGAGGGCGGCATGATCGCGTTGGAAACAGGAATCACACATCACGCCGAGCTGACGAAGCTCGCGCTGACCGGCGGGTTTTCCCGGGTCGAATCGCGTCGAGATCTGACTGGCAGAGACCGATTTTTGCTCGCTTGGATGGCGGGCGTCTAACAATTCAGCTTTTGCTTTTGGCCGTCAGCGGCAGCTTAGCGGCGTCGGTGAAATCGCGGGACTTGCCGAGCTCCATGGCGTCGACGATTACGCGAAATGCTTCACGGAGGTGAATGTCCAGCTTGGGGTAGCTTTGGTTTTCTTCGGCGGCCGTTTCCGTGTCGTCGCCCTCATCGTCATCCTTCTTGGGCGCCTTGATGCGCGGGGCGGGCGGTGGCCCGAGACGGTATTCTTTAAACCCGAAATCATTCCCCGCCAATCGATCGCGTTCCGCCTTCATCGTTTTGCGGAATTCGGCATCGGCGGCCTTCTGCTTCTGGCGATTATCCAGATTCAGCGAGACAAGTTTCTGGGCCTCCAATCGGAGTTTGAACCAATCGATGTTGCGGCGCAGGTAGTCGAATTCCTCGAGCGTGTTCTGGCGTTCCAGACTGGCCCGACGCAGCGGCGAGAGCACCTTGGGCTCCAAGGGAGAGCCATCGAAAAAGCTAGTGGGAATCTGGTCCCAAATCAGGGCATGGGGTAATGAAGCTTCGCCGATGGGCAGGTAGTCGTCGATCGAGGGCAGCACGATATCCGGGACCACTCCTTTGAGCTGGGTCGAGGCGCCGCCGGGCAAATAGAACTTTTGAATCGTGATTTTGGCGGCACCCGTTTTCGCCGGAGAGTTGGCGAGGAGGCGGGAGATATTCTTCATTTCCATCACGGTTTGGACGGTGCCTTTGCCGTGGGTTGAGGTATCGCCGATCACGATGGCCCGGCCGTAATTTTGCAGCGCGCCGGCAACGATTTCGGAGGCCGAGGCACTGAAGCGGTCAACGAGCACCGCGAGTGGGCCGGTGTAGGCGATCGCGGATGACTTGTCCCCATCGATTTGAATGCTGCCCGTGTAGTCTTTCACTTGAACGACGGGGCCGCTTTTAATGAAGAGGCCGGCGAGATCAATGGCTTCGTTTAGATAACCGCCCCCGTTCCGCCGCAGGTCCAGAACCAAGCCGTCGATTCCGGCCTCCTTGAGTTTCCCTATCAGGCGGGCGATGTCCTGCGTGGCGCCGGTCTTGCCGCCGTCGCTGTCGGTATCTCCATCGGCGGCAGGGCCGTAAAAGGTGGGCAGAGTGATGACACCGAGCGGACGGGGGACGTCGTCGGCGGCGGGGACTTGGAAGATCGCAGCATGGGCGCGCTGGGAATTCAGTTTCACCACGTCGCGCGTGATGATGATGGTGCGGCGCGCCGAAGGATCGGTGGCGTCGGCTGGCTGGATGAAGAGGTAAACTTGGGAGCCTTTCTCGCCGCGGATCATCTCCACGACCTTGCGAAGTTTCATGCCGATGACCTCGACCGGCTCGGCCCCGGTTTGCCCGACAGAGATAATGCGGTCGTTGGGCTTGAGCTGACGTCCGAGGTCCGCCGGACCACCGGGGACGAGTTCCTTGACGATGCAGTTGTCATCTTCCATCGCGAGCATCGCACCGATGCCGACGAGTTGAAGTTTCATCTGGATACCGAATTCCTCGAAGGTTTCAGGAGAGAAATAGGTCGAATGCGGGTCATAGAGCCGGGCGATGCAACCCAGGTAGATTTCGGCGAGGTCACGACCCTCGGTCTCACTGAGACTCTTGAGCATTTGCTCGTAGCGTTTGCGCACCGTCTTCTTGGCTTCCTCGATCGGCTTCTTGTTCAGAAGTTCGGCAACAAGTTCGAACTTGAGCCGAGTGTGCCAAAGTTCATCGGCGTTGACGGGATTTGAGGGCCAATCGGCCTTGGTGCGATCGGTGCGATAAGTCGCGTCGGTCGTAAGATCGAAGTCTTTTTTGAGTTCGTCGAAGACCCAGTTGATCCGGGTCGTGGCGTGGGTCTCGTAGGTGGCGTAGATTTGATAGGCGGCGTCGATGTTGCCCAAAAACGAGGCGTTCTCGTAAACCGTATTACCGTACTTCTTCTCGAATTCCGATTTGTCGCTGGCGAGGAAGAAAAGGCGTTGGCCGTCCAAATCACCCATGTAGGCGGAAATGACCTCGGTGTAGTCGGAGCTCTTGACGGCGTCGCGGTTGAAATGCGCCTGCTCCAGCAACTGGATCAGAGTCCGGGCCTCGGTGGAAAGTGAGGTGGACGTAGAGAACTTGCGATCGGCGGCCGATAGAACGGCTGACGTGCCGAGGAGGATAACTGCGGCGACGAAACGTAGATTTTTGCTGAAGAAAGCGGTGGTCATCGAAGAAGGTTAAGATCGGTTCAACGGGGGAACGTTGCGGAGAAAAATCGGGGGGATGGGTTTAGTTTCGGGCGGATAAATTTTTTGCTTCGTCAAGCAGTCGTTTTTCGGTGGCGGTGAGCGAGGCCAGACCCGACGTGTTGATCTTGTCTAGGATTCTATCGACCTCGACCCGCAGATCCTGATTGCTGGCGGGGGCAAAATCGACAGGCAAGCTCGGGCTAGGTGAGGTTAAAGCGGAGGCGACGGCGGCTCGACCGGCCGAAAGCAGAGAGCGTTCCGAGTAAAAGTAGGCGTAGAAAATCAGGCCGGTGAGCATCCCGCCCAAGTGAGCCGAGGGCGCGTAGGCAAAAGGCGAAACGGCCGAAGTGAATTCATAAAAGGCACAGCCGGACAGATCGAAGACAACCAAAGCCCAAGCCAACGTCCGGGGCCTCAGGGTAACCGGCACGAAAAAGAAGAGCATGAACCGAATTTCGAGCTTCGGGTTTAAGCATGCGAATAGAACGAAGAGACTGTAGACCCCGGCGACGCCGCCGATCAGAGATCCTCCTGCGTTCCAGTTAACGGCCGCCCACGCGGCCGCGCCCACGGCAGAGGCACCAAAATACAACCAAATGAACCGCCGCGCTCCCATTACGGGCAACATCTCGCGGCCGAGGAGAACCAAGCCGCCGATCACCGCAATTATGTGTAGAAAATTGTCGGTGCGATGCAGGATCGGGTGCGTGGCGATGGTCCAAAGACGCAGTTCCTGCAGCGCCGCGATGGAAACTCCGAAATGGTGTGGGAGATAAACTCCCATTCGGAACCAAGATGCGGTTACGACCAACTGAATCAGGAAAGCTGCAACGATGAGTGAGATCAGCCACATGAGGGATGCTGACGCCCGTTCAGCCGGTGTTTCCCTTAAATATGAAAGGTCTGACCTCATCTTATAGCGAACGGTTAAGTTGCTCGGTCGAAAACACAAGTCGTCAGCCAGTTGTTACAGAAATGCGGGCTGATGATGGGGAACGGGGATGATGCACGGTGATTGCCGCGCCCGCTTGACACTGTAAGCCGTCGCACTTTGTTCCCTCACCATATGGCAAACAAAGCAGATAAATGGGCCCAGAACGCTTCGGGTAAGTTTTTTGTGGATCAGCAGTGCATCGACTGCGATCTCTGCCGCGAGACGGCACCGGCCTTTTTCACGCGGCATGACGAAGGCGGGTTTTCCTTTGTCCACAAACAGCCCACGACCGAGGAAGAGGTGTCCCTTTGCATGGAAGCACTCGAAGGTTGCCCGGTCGAAGCAATCGGCAACGACGGCGACTGAGTCCACTCGGGTTATTTGGCCCCCAATATTCGGGGGTTTTTTTCGGAAGTGCCCGGTAAGTAAAGTGTTTAATTAAAAACTCTTAACAAATGACGAATTGGCCGCGTACAATCGCAACTGCTTCGGGCTGGTTGGCGATTTTGGCCCTGTGGCATACTTCGTTACCCGGGCGGCCTTTGGGCGAGATCATGCCCGAGTTGCAGGTGGTATCTGCCCGAGTCGCGAACCAAGTGCCTGCGGGGACTTTCTCGATGCCTGTATCGGGGTTGCGTTACGAACCCCGCGTTGATTTCCACGCGCGCAATTTGGGCGAAGCTCAGGCGGATCTGACCATCCGTGGAGGAACGTTTGAAACCGTGGGCATCAGGATTGGCGGAGTCTCCGTAGTCGATCCGCAGACCGGACATTATTTGGCCGAGATTCCCATCGCGGCTGAGATGCTGCAGCCGCCCGAGGTAATGACTGGGACGGACTTTGCCATCAACGCGACGAATGCGACCTCCGGCGCGGTTAGCTATGGTTGGCGTCCGATTCGAGCGGAGGGATCTCTTCGCATCACGGCCGGCGAGGGTCAACTGGTTGGAGCGTCGCTCTACCAAGGATTTTCCGGAAAATTTATTCGGGGTGATGTGGCGGTCGCGCACTCTTCGAGTGAAGGGTTGCTGCCGGACGGCGATCATGAATTTGGGCGCGTAAACGCCCGATTGCAACGGGTGGGTGCTCGCTCGCAGACCGACCTTTTTGCAGGCTACCAGGCAAAATTTTTTGGTCTGCGTAATCTTTACACGCCGTTCAACTCGCCAGAATCCGAGAACTTGCAAACGGTGTTTTGGGCCCTCAATCACCGACTCGTGCTTGGGCCGGAGGCCTTCCTCGAGGCCGCGGCGTATCACCGGCGAAACAAGGATGATTATGCGTTTAATCGTTTCGCGCCACTTGGCCCGATTCACCCCTTCCAACATACGACGTGGGTCAGCGGAGCAGCGGTGTCCGGGCGCGTGGGTGACCGCGAAAAGGCCGTCGTGTTTCGCGGCGAGATACTGGGCGACGAGATCACGTCGACCTCCTTGAATTTCGGGCGTTACCAAACGCGCACCCTCGCCAAGTTAGCCGCGGTCGGTGAAAAATTCTGGCGTTTGGACGGTGCGAGCCGAATCGGGGCCAAGCTCGGGGCTACCTATGACGACTCCAACCGCGCCGGAGGATTCGGATCGCCGGTGATCGAGGTCATTCGCGAGTGGTCATCGTCGGCTGTGAGTCGAATGTTTTTGAGTTACGCCGGGTCGTCGCAGTTGCCCAGCTACACCGCGCTCAACGCGAATTCGGCGGCGGGGCTGTTCCGGGGCAAGGCTGGCCTCGGCCGTGAGCGTTCCCAAAATTTGGAGCTGGGCTTGGTGGGACGGGCCAAGGATTGGATCGGCCAAGCCGCTTTGTTTCGCCGGGCGGATCGTGGGTCGGTGGACTGGACCTTTCGCCGTGGGGTGACGGCTCGTTCCGCGAATGCGGTGGATGTGGATACGACCGGATTCGAATTCGTCGTCCGCCGCTCGTGGTTCCGGGTGGATTTGATGGTCGGTTACACGGGGCTTTTAAAAGACGCGGATTATCGGGGCGCGCCGGTGGATGCCAGTTTCTATGCGCTCAATTATGCGCGGCATCGGCTGACTGCCGCCCTGAACTATCGGCTGAGCGCAGAATGGAGTCTGGCGTTGGACAACGCGGCGCGGGTTCAGGCGGACAATGCACTGCGAGCTCGCGGGGGCGATGAAGCGCTCTTCAGTGCGCTCGGCCTGGCGTATCGCCCGGCCGGCTGGCGAGGGTTTAGCGCCACGGTGCGGGCCGACAACCTTTGGAACAGCAATTATCAGGAAGTGCCGGCCGTTCCAGCAGCGCCGAGGTTGATATCTTTCGGGGTGGGTTACGCGTGGTAGTGGATGTGGTTTGACTTCGCCCCCTCGTGCGAATCCTTGGATTTCCATGCTCTCCCACCCGTTTCTGGATTCTTCGTTTCCGCCCCTGTGGTCGGCTCACCTACCGGCAAACGTGGTGGCGGATATCGCTTTGGCGGTGGACCGGGCGCAGGTCGCGATTGATGCAGTCGCCCTTCAAGATCTCGGCCAGTTAACATTTCAATCGACCTTTTTGGCGCTCGAATCTTCGACGGAGCCGTTGGGCAACGCCTGGTCCAAGGTCGGCCATTTGCAGTCGGTGGCCGATTCGCCGGCGCTGCGCGAGGCGCATAACGCCGTGCTGCCGAAAGTAACTGCGCTCTACGCCGGAATCCCGCTCAACGCGGCGCTTTGGGAACGCTTGAAAACTTTCGCCGGGACGCCGGCGGCGTTGGCGCTGACCGGCGTGCACCGACGCCTAGTTGATGAGACGATGGCGGACTTTCGCCAAGCGGGCGCAGATCTCCCGCTGGAGAAACGGCAACGGCTCGAAGCGCTCCAATCCGAGCTGGCCCAGCTCACGCAGCGCTATTCGGAAAATGTTTTGGATGGGACGAACCAGTGGGAGCTCATCGTGGATGACGATCGGCGGCTGGCGGGTTTGCCGGCTCACGCGGTGGCCGGAGCGAAGCGGAGTGCGGAGTCAAAAAAAATGGGCACGCCCGAGAGGCCGGTATGGCGTTTCACGCTGCACATGCCGTCGCAGGAGCCGTGCATGACTTATCTGGAAGATGAAGGTTTGCGGCGGGAGATGTGGCACGCAGCGGCGGCGATTGGAACGGCGTCGCCGGTGGATAACACGGAGCTCGTGCGGCGAATTCTGACGCTGCGCGCCGAGAAGGCGGCGTTGTTGGGGCAGGCGGACTTTGCCGATCTCGTGTTGGCGCGTCGCATGGCCAAAACGGGTGCGCGGGCACTTGGGTTTCTGGAGGAATTTCAGGCGCGGGCGGCGCCGGCTTTTGCCCGCGAATGTCGGGAGTTGGAGGAATTCAAGGCCCGGAAGACGGGAGCGCCTCAGCCGACCCGGCTGGCGCCTTGGGCGGTCGCACTTTGGGCGGAGCGTTTGCGCCGCGAAAAATATGCCTTCGACGAAGAGATTTTGCGGCCGTATTTTCCGATGGCTGGAGTCATCGCGGGCCTCTTTGAATTGGCCCACCGAGTCTTTGGATTACAGGTGCGCGAGTGCGCCGCCGGAACGTTTGAGACATGGCATACGGAAGTGAGGTTTTACGAAATGCACGACCGGCGCGGCCGGCATGTCGGTTCATTCTACGCCGATTGGCATCCGCGTGAATCCAAGCGTGGCGGCGCCTGGATGGGCTCGTTGATCACCGGCGGACCCACCGCCGGAGGTGGGCGGGCGCCGCATCTCGGCTACATTTGCGGAAATCTCACGCCGCCCAACGGGGCCCGGCCGGCATTGCTGACGCACCGCGAAGTTGAGACAGTGTTTCACGAGTTTGGCCATTTGATCCATCACCTGTTGGGTGAGGTAGAGATCAAGTCGCTCAATGGCACCAATGTGGCGTGGGACTTCGTCGAGTTGCCGTCGCAGATCATGGAAAATTGGTGTTGGGAACGAGCGAGTCTCGATCTGTTGGCGCGGCACTTTGAGACTGGGGAGCGGATCCCCGAAGAGATTTTTGAAAAATTGATCGCGGCGAAAAACTTCCGGGCGGCCTGCGCGACGATGCGGCAAGTAGCGTTTGCGAAGATGGATTTGCTCTTGCATCGGCGGACGGCGGCTTGGACCGAGGGCGAAGATGTCGAGCCAGTTGCCCGGGCCCTGATCGCGGACTGCTTGGTTCCGACGGAGCCGCCGCTCCCGACGATTGTGAAACGTTTCAATCACCTTTTCTCCGATCCGGTGGGTTACGCGGCCGGTTATTACTCCTATAAGTGGGCCGAGGTGCTTGATGCGGATGCATTTTCCCGGTTTCGGAGCGAAGGATTGTTCAGCGCCGAAGTGGGTCGGGAATTCGTGGAGAAAATTCTCAGCCGGGGAAACGCGGCCGATCCGCTCGAACTCTTCCGGGATTTTATGGGGCGCGATCCGGATGTGTCGGCGCTGCTGAAACGCAGCGGACTCGCGGTGGCGTGAAGAGAAAAAAGTTCGCCTCGACTTTGGGTGAGACCCAAGGGTGAGCGGATGATTATCGCCGATCTCGCCAAACTACCTGGAGGAACTTTTCCCGCGCGCCGATGGGGCCGCGGGCTGGTGGGTCAACTCGGACAACCTATCGCCGCGAAAGGTTTCTCGATGGGTTACTCGATCTTAGAGCCAAAGGGCGGCCAAGTGCCGTGGCACAATCAAGAGCAGGAGGAGGTGTATTTCATCGTGCAGGGCGAAGGCGAAATCTGTGTCGGCACGGAGCGGAGTCCAATCAAGGCGGGGCAGGCTGTTTTTATGCCGCCGACGGTGTTTCACCAACTGACGAACACCGGCGACGAGCCGATGCATATGATTTATGTGTATTGCCCCGGCGGCGACGTCGCGCACTGGCGGCAAGAGCTGAACGGCACGTTGCCCAAGGCAGGCGAAGGAGCGATCCCGCCGCTGCCGGCCGGTGCGCAGCCGCAGTGCACAAATGTGCCGGAGGGGTTGACGCCTTAGCAGTCGGTCAAATTGTGGCGGTTCTACGGCGCGGACTTGAGCCCGCTGGCGAGTAGAGTTTCGAAAAAGGGTTCGGCGGGTTCTTTGGCGACGGTGGTGACTTCGACGTGGTGGAAGCCGGCTTGTTTGAGGAAGCCGTGCAGAGCGCTCTCCTTGAAGCCGAGCCAGACGTCGGCGTAGAGTTCGCGGGCTTTTTCAAAGGTATGTTCGGCGAGATCGAGGATGAGGACTTGGCCGCCGGGCTTGAGGATGCGGTGAGCTTCTTCGACGCCGCGCTGGGGGTGCTGGGCGTGATGGAGGGCTTGGCTGAGGATCGCGAGGTCCACTGAGTTGTCGGCGAGCGGGACACGTTCGATGTCGCCGAGTTTGTAGGCGAGGTTGGCGAGGCCGTTTTTGGCGGCGAGCTCGGTGCCGACTTCGACCATGCGGGGGGAGTTGTCGATGCACCAGACCTGCGAGGCGCGTTGGGCGAGGAGCTGGGAGACGAGGCCTTCGCCGGCGCCGAGATCGGCGATCGTGATCGCGGGCGTGAGGCGCAGGGCGAGGTGGCCGATCGCTTCCCAAGAACGGCCGGGGCAGTAGGCTTTGCCGAGGCGGCCGGCAATCAGGTTGAAATATTGTTCTTGAGTGCGCCGGCGCTTTTGGAGGATGCGGTCAAGGTTGGCTCGGTCGTCGGTGAGTTCGGGCAGGGACGCGACGGAGGCAACGGCGGCGCGGAGCAGGGCGAGTGAGGCGGGAGCGACGGAGGAACGTAAGGAGTAAAACGCTTTTTTCCCTTCGCGGCGGTCGGTGACGAGGCCGGCTTGGCGGAGCAGGGCGAGCTGGGATGAGATGCGCGACTGGCCCATACCGAGGATTTCCTGCAACTCGGCTACCGATAGTTCCTCGTTGAGCACGAGCGCAAGCAGGCGGAGTCGGGTGGGGTCGGAGAGAGTTTTTAGGATGTCCCACGTAGCGTTCACGGAGGTAGGATGTGAGGGCTGGGCGCAGGGAGGCAAGGTTCCGGATGGCGTGGGTTACGCGGTTCGCAATCGCGCGGTCGGAGTCGTCGGCTTTCCCGGCCGTTCACCCGAGACAGAGTGCAAGTTGGGCGAGTTGCCAGAGCGCGATCAAAACGATGCCGGTGCCGGCGATTAAGTTCAGGGCGCGGAATCCGCCGGAGTGGAGCTTGCGGGAGAAGTGGGCGGCGCCGCTGCTGAGCATCAACCACCAGGCGGCGCTGCCGAGGAAAACACCCAGGACGAGGCGCAAGGAGGAAAGCGGATCGGAGGCCGTGTGGCTCAATCCGGCGAGGATGCCGATGAAGGCGAGCACGGTCAGCGGGTTGGTGGCCGTGATGGCGAAGGCCGAGACGAAAGCGATCCCGGGGTGGTGGGCCGGGCGGTCAGCGGTTGAGGCCGCCGGGCGGGAGCGCAAGGTTGCAACGCCGAGGCCCAGCATGAACAAGCCGCCAAAGAGCTGAAATGAGGTGCGATGATCGACGAGGAAGTTGGTCAGCGCGGTGAGGCTGAACGCGGCGGCGAGGCCATAGAGCGTGTCGGCGACTGCAGCGCCCAGACCGGTGACGAAGCCGGCGAGCCGACCATCGCTCAGCGAGCGGCGAATGCAGAGGAGGCCGACTGGGCCCACCGGAACGGCGATGGAGAAGCCAACCAAAGCGCCTGTGATGAGGGGGTCCAACTTAAGGCGGAGAAAGGGTTGCTCGGGTGCGGACGGAAAAAAGCCCGACGGCGCGTGACGCGGTCGGGCTTGGGGCGGCCGGGGGACGACCGCGCTGCCCTCGTTTACAAGGTGTCGATGTAGCGGGCTATGGTCAGGATCTCGTAGGACTCTTCCGAGTTACCGGTCTTAACTTTAACGGTCTCGCCGACTTTCTTGCCGAGGAGAGCGGCCCCCATCGGGGTCTTGTAAGACAGGATATTTTTATCGGGATCGCCGTCCCACACCCCGAGCAGGGTGTAGGTAGCCTTATCGCCGCCGGTTTTAACACTGACGATGCTGCCCACGCTGACTTGCTCGATCGAGGCTTCTTTGAAGTCGGTGATGCGGGCGCGGCCGAGGTCTTTTTCGAGCAGGGTCTTCTGGGCCATGAGAACCTGTTGGTCCTGCTTGGCCATCTTGTATTCGGAGTTCTCCTTGAGGTCACCGTGCTCGCGGGCGGTGGCGATGGCCTTTGAGTTCTCGGGAATCTTCTTTGAGACGATGCTCTCGTATTCCTCGCGCTTGCGCTCGTAGCTTCCGCGGGAAACGAGCAGTTGCTCCTCCTTGCTCTCGGCATCGGCGGCAACGAGTGATTGGATCTTGGGGAAGATCTTGATGAAGCGGGCGAGGAGCGACTTTTTGGTCAGTTCCTCGAAGCCTTGGTTCAACATCAGGGTATTCGCGAGGTCGCGGGCGGTCTCGGGATCGGCGGTGGACAACAGGTCGGCGATCAGATCGGTATCCTCGGAAAGGATGTCGGCCAATGGAATGCGGCGCGCGCTGGCGGCTTGGAGTGCTTCGTAGTCGATCGCGAAGAAGACGGAGCTGAGCAGGCGGGGAGTGATCAGGTCATTCAGCAGCTTAGCAAATTTCTTCGAATGACGATTCTTAACGATCCAGAGCAAAACCGGGGCGCGGAGGTTTTGCTCGGTTTGCCAACGGGAGAGGGTGGCCGCGAGATCGTCGGAGTAGCTCTGTTCGATGAGAAAGTTGATGCACTCAGTGGTGAACTTCCCTTGAGAAACCTTGAGGAGGCCGAAGACGATATCGCGGGTCTCGATCGGGTGGGTGGCCAAAATGAGTTCAAGGAACCGACTTTGGAAGTGGACCGGGATCTTTTCGGCGATTTCGGGCAGGTCGCGCTGGTTGGCGATGAGGCTGGCTTGAGTGGGTTCGTAGGCCGTCTCCGAAGCGACAAGCTTCGCGAGATCATCGCGGACTGCCGCTCCGTAGAGACGTTCGGCGGCGTCGAGCTGGTTGCTGTCCCTCACGGACTCGGCGAGGCCAGCGAGAACGGTGACCAAATCTTTTTGGGAGGTGGCCTTGTCGGAGCCGTCGACCAGTTCTTCGGCGAGAAGGATGCGGCGACGGGCCGACCGGGTGCCGGTAAATTGCTCCACCAGTTCGTCTTCGGCGGAAACCGGTGTCTCGCGGATCACGTAGCAATCGGTCTTCTTAACCGGAACCGAGATGCGAGCGTCCTTGGCGATGAGTTTCTTGGCGGCGGACCACCATTTCTTGAATTTCTCTTCGCCGAGCACCTGAGAGAGAACGATCTCAACCTCGATGGCGGTAGCGGCGTTGTTGGGGTAGCCTTGGAGGGTCTCGACGAGAAGTTGGGCGGGATTCTCAGCGATCAACTCATTGATCGTCTTGGTGTCGGTCTCTTTTCGGACGAGCAGATGTTTGGGCGGCAGCACATCCATGGTCGTGATACAGAACGAAGGATCCATTGAATGACCCTTCTTGCCCTTGAAATCGATGATGAGCTTTTGGGCAGCATCGTCGTAGCGCTTGATCTGGCCGAATCCCCAGCTCCGGTGTACCACGTAGGCGTTAGCCTCCATGGACTCCAACTTGGCTTTGGACGCCTTAAGCGTAGGGTTCTTGGCGATGAGCGCGGATACTTCAGCGGAATTCATGGTTGCGTGAGTGATGGCCTGAACGGGAGAGTTGAGCGGATAATGACGAACGCTGTCAACCCGAGTCTCGAATCCACGCGCCCATGAGCCCACAAAATGAACCATCACGGCTAACGGCGTGGCCCGCAGCGGCGCAATTGGTAGCCCGTTGGCTTGAGCGCCGCGAGCGAATCGACGCACTGTTTGAGACGTTGCCCGGTAAGTTGGCCGGGCCGGAGCGGGCGCGTTGTCAGCACCTCGTTTTCGGAGTGGTGCGTCACGCCAGCCGGCTCGAAGGGGAACTGGCGAAACTGATCGCCCACCCGCCACGCTACTCGACTCGATCCGTGCTTTATCTCGCGGGCTTCGAGCTCATCGAGGCGGAAGGGGAGCATGCGGATAAGGGATTGGTTGCAAAGATTGTCCACCATGCGGTCGATCAAGCAAAGCAGTTGGCGAGCGCGGCGGAGGCGAAGTTGGTGAACGCGGTCGTTCGTAAGCTCGCGATCGCGTTGCACGCCCAACTCGCCCCCAACCGCCTCGCGGCGTCGGATGTGCTGGCGAGCTACTACTCGCATCCCGAGTGGATCGTGAAACGCTGGCTCACCAACTATGGGGCCGAGCATACGCGGGCATTGCTGAAGTGGAATCAATCGCCGGCACCGGTCTATGCGCGTTGGCGCGCCGGGGCGGCGGCGCCACCGGATTGGCTGAAGGCCACACCATGGAACGGGTTTTGTGAAGTTCCGTCCGGACGTTGGAGCGACGTCGAGCCGTTGCTAAAAAAGGGGAAACTTTACCTCCAAGATCCCGGGACGCGGTTGGCGGTGGAGTTGCTCGCGCCTCGCGCCGGCGAGACCGTGCTCGATGTGTGCGCTGCGCCGGGTGGAAAGAGTCTGCAAATCGCCGACGCTATGGTCGTCTCGGGAGTCGGCGCCCCGTCGGCCAAAGGCCCGGGCCGCGTCGTCGCGATGGACCTGCCCGGGGAGCGGATCGCGCGCCTCAAGGAAAATCTGGCGCGGGCCGAGGTGGTGGAGGTGGCCTTGGTGCAGGCGGATGTGGCGAAGGATGGATTTGCGGCGCTCGACGCATCGCGGCTGCCGACGAGCTACGACGCGGTGTTGCTGGATGTGCCTTGCACGAATTCCGGCGTCATGCGGCATCGGGTGGACGTGAAATGGCGTCTGCAAGAAGGTGATTTTCACAAGCACGGCCGGCAGCAACTCGAGTTGTTGCACGCGGCGGCACGACTCGTGGCTCCGGGCGGACGGTTGGTCTATTCGACGTGCTCGATCGATCCCGAGGAAAATGAAAGCGTGATCAAGGCCTTCTTCGACAGCCGGGCGGGTGGGCCGTTTAAGCTTGAGGCCAAGAGCATCAGTCAGCCTTGGGTCACAGGACACGACGGAGCGGGTGCGTTCTTGCTGCGCAAGAAGCTCTGAAGAGCTCAGCGACGCTACGGCACGAGGTCGAAGACCGGAAGGCGTTTTTCGGTTTCGCTCGTGCCGTTGAGGAACGTAAAAGTGAACGCGTCCGCTGTGTTGATGAGCTGTTCGTAACGGCTGAAATCCCAGCGGGCCACCGGCTCGCCATTGATGCGGGTCACCAAGTCGCGTGACTCCACCTGAGCGGTGGCGGCGGGCGAGTCGGGTACCACTCCGGCGACGCGCCAGTAGGCGGGATTTTTGGCGAAGCTGACGCCGGCACTACGGCGGCGGGGCGTTAGGATCGGGGCGGGCGAGTCGCGGTAGAAGGTCACCTGATCGCGGTCTTGGTCGAAGGTGACACTAAAATTTTTGAGAATTGAGCCGCCGATCGAGGACAGCTCGTCGGAGAGTTCGACGATGGGGGTTGGAAAAGCGTAGTCGGCGATGATTAGGGTTTCGGCGAGCCGCCCGATTTGCTGGGGCCGGTCGCCGGCCAACGTGCCAACGGTGCTGCCTTCGCGGGGGCCGAAGGTGAAGTTGGGGCGTAAGCCCACGGGATTCAGGCTGAGACCGCCGTCGCTGCCGCTGTCGATGAGGGCAATGAAGGTGCGGTCGGCGAGCCGGATGGAGATCAGCGGAGTTTTATTGGCGTTGCTGAACGGCACGGAGAGCCCCGGGACCAACGCTTCGCTGCGATTGGGGGTGAGCACGACGCGGTTGCGCGGGTAATCGAGGGTGAGTCGGGTCTCGCGAAACAGCGGGAAGCCGAGGACCCCGTCGATCTTGACGCCCAAGTGGGCGGAAAGCGCGGCGCAGTCGTAGATCCGCGCCGCGATGCGTTCGAATCGGGCGCCGCCGAGCTCCAGCTCGCGAATTGTGACCGGTTGCAGCGAAACCGGAATACCGTCGGCGCTGAAAACGGTGACGGGCGCCGCTGGGGCTGCGAGGTCGTCTTTGACGCCGTAGCGCTTGGCAAATTCCGGCGTCACCAACGTGGTGTTGGCTCCGGTATCGACGAGGAAACGCCAAGGGCCGCCGCGATCCCATTTGCCCTCGACGACGAGATACGTGCCCAGGCGCTGGGCGGGTAAAATCACCAAAGGTGAATCAAGGGTGGTGCGGCCCGGCCGCGGCGCTTCGCGCCGAAACGTCGAGCAGCCGCCGAGCAGCGCGCTGCCAAGACCGGCGAGGGCGAGGGCGATGAGACGGCGTCGGTTCATTTCGCGGGCTTGGGCAAGGCGAGGCTCAGGCTGAACGCTCCGATGGCGAACACGGCGGCCGCAAGAAAAACGCTGCGTGAGCCGTAAAGCCAGAAGGCCGCGCCGGCGACGACGGGCGAGATCGCGCGGGCCAGCGAGCCGAGCGAGCGGAAGATCCCGAGCACGCGGCCTTGCTCATGCGGACCGCAGTAAAGTGAGATGAGCCCGGTGCTGGCCGGATTGACGAGACCGGAGCCGGCGGCGAGGAGCGCGAGACCGGCGTAGAGCAACCAAGGCTGCAGCGCGAAACCGACGGCGAGCAGCCCCACGGCCGAACAGACGAGCCCGGCGCTCAGCACGCGGGTTTCTTCGACGCGCGCGAGCAGTTTGCGGACGATAAAGCCCTGGGTGACGATGGAGCAGACGCCGAGGAAACCGAGCAGGTAGCCGTTTTCCCTCGCGGTGTAGCCGAAGCGTTCGGCGGCGAGAAACGTGAGCGAGGCCTCCATCGCGACGAAGGCGAGGGCGTAGACGAAGGCCACGAGATTGACGCGACGGATGCTGGGATCGGCGAGGCCGAAGATGGCGGTGACGGGGTTGCGGATGCGCGGATCGCGGGCCTCGGCGCGCACGGCGGGCGTGAGGGTTTCGTTGAAGCGGCGATGAATCCAGACGAGGTTCACCAAGCACAGAACAAAGGCAAAAAGGGCGGGAACCGAAAACGGATTGATGCCGAAACGCGCGAGCCCGGGGTGGGCGGTGAGCAGGTTGAGCTGGGCGGTCAGGGCGCCGAGCATGGGGCCGGTCACGAGACCGAGACCGAACGCCGCCCCGACGATGCCCATGGCTTTGGCGCGCTCCTGCCGGGTGGTCACGTCGGCAACGGCGGCGGTGGCAACGGAAAGGTTGCCGCTAAACGCACCGCTGACGATGCGTGAGATCAGAAACACCCAGAACGAACCGCTGATGAACCATAGCAAATAGCCGAGCGCGGTGCCGGCGACCGTTAGGAGGAGCACGGGCCGACGCCCCCGTTTATCCGAGATCGCGCCCCAAAACGGGGCGAAAATAAATTGGAGAATCGAGAAGAACGAACTGAGCACGCCGCCGAAAAGGACGGCGGCGAAGGCATTGTCCCGGCCGAGGCTCGCGGCCAAGGCGTCGGTCTGAGCGAGGAGCCAACCGAGAGCGCCGGTGCGGCCGTCGGTCGAGAGGTAGTGGCCGAGCAGATCGGGGCCGAGGGGGAAGATGATCGAGAAACCGATCAGATCGATGTAGAGCGTGAGGAAAATGACGCCGAGGGAGAGCGCGCGCTTGGGGGCGGCGGTCGGGGCGGTGGGACTGGCGGAAGCGGGAGACACGGCGAGCGGAGGTGAACGAAGCCGAAAGAATTACGGGCCGAAGGCGGGGCGCAAGGGGAAGTTCCCGGAGCTCTCACCCGCCCTGATTTTTGGAAAGCCTAAATCGGGAACGCGAGAGCAAGTCGGTTTTTTTTGGGTAGGCCGGCGACGACCAAATCGTAGCTGCGGCGGAGGTGGCGTTCGAGTTCGGGGGCGGGCAAGGCGGCGAGATCGCTGACTTTTACCCACATCCGTTTCGCGCAGTAGGGGGCTTGGGTAACACCGTCGATCTCGGTGAGCGCGTCGAAGTCGGCCGGATCGCATTTAGGCGAGGCGGTGGGACATGGAATTAATTGGGGACCGGAGATGTTTTTAACCACGAACTACACGAAAAACACGAAAGACGGACGGGAAATCTCGGAGGGGTGGCCCACGGGACACGCGAAAGACACGGAAGGGCGGGGGAGGGTGTATGGCGCTTTGCGCGGGTGGTGGGAAGCTGGATCGCTACGTCGCTGCGCACCTCGCGATGAGAAGTGGACGCGGCGTGGGAGGGCGGGTCGGAGACCCTACCCTACTTTTTTTACCAGCTGAGTTCGAGGATGCGGCCGGGGGTGAGGGGGCGGCCGCTCTTCGTGCCGTGGTGGCGGGTGTAGTCGAGGATGTAGAGTTTCTGGCCGACTTGGAGAAAGTCGATGGGGCGGGAAAGCGGATAAAGTAAGGTTTCCATCCTCGCTTCGAAGACACCGGCAGCATTGCGGCGGAGGTCCACGGTGAGGAGGTCGTAGCCGTATTCGCCGTGATCGAGAAAATTGCCAAAACGGCCCATAATGAATTTCCCGCGCTGCGCGGCGGGCCAGTCGGGGCCGCAGAAGATCATGCCGGCGGGAGAGGAGTGCGCGTCGAACGAGGCGATGGGTTTTTCGGGCGAACCGCCGGCGGCGGGGCCAAAGTTGCGGATCGCGGGGGTGATCACGAGGCCGGGCGGCGCGGGCGGGGTGTAAGGATAGGGGCGGTCGGTGGCGGGGGCTTCGCCGTATTGGTAAGGAAAGCCGTAGTGTTTGCCGCGCTCGACGAAATCGAGTTCTTCCGGGACGTGGGCATCGGGGCCGTTGCTGGCGCTGAAGAGTTCGCCGCGGTCGTTCCACGCAAAACTCCAGGCGTTGCGGATGCCGCGGGCGAAGACATCAACGGTAGGGTTTTCGGCGCGCGGGTCCACGCGCCAGATGGCGGCGGTGATCTCGGTCTCGGCGCCTTTCCAATAAATCGCAGACTTGCCGGCGACGCCGCCGTCGGTCTCGCCGCCGTCGGTGCGGGAGCCGCTGGTGATGTAAAGAAAGCCGTCGGGGCCCTCGGCGATATGGCCGACGCCGTGGTTGTAGTAATTATTGCCCCAAGGATAGGAGGTTTGGAGCCAAGGTTTCGGCAGGGGAATCGGGCCGGCGGTGGCGTCGAGCGGGGCGGTGCGGTAAATGACGACGCGGTTGAGGTGGTAGGGTTCGGCGGGGGCTTGGCGGTTGGTGACGACGTAGAGCCGGCGGGCGGAATCGATGGTGAGACCGAGGGCGGCGATTTTGCCGGCGGCGATGTCGGTGTAGGCCTCCGAGGCGAGGAGCTTGGTCACGACGCCGGTCGAGAGCGTGACGCGGTAGAGATCGCCGCGCTCGTGGAGGACGATAAGCCAGTCGGCGCCGGGCACGGTGGCGAGGCGGAGGCCGTTGACGGGGAGGCGGGCGATCTCGCGCAAGGCGAAGCCGGCAGGGGCGGCCGGGAGCGGGGCATACGGGTCGTCGCGGACCGGTTTGGCGGAGACTTTGGCGCGCTCGGCGGCGACCTCGGTGGGGGTGACGGGTTCGCCTTGGTTGTCCCAGGAATTGCGGACGTAGGTAAGGATGGCGGCGACCTGGTCATCGTTGAGGCTGAGTTGGCCGGGCATGACGTTGTTGTAGTCGACACCGTTAACCTTGATCGGGCCGGAAAGCCCTTGGAGGACGATACGGATGCTGCGCTCCTTGTCCGCCATGAGGTAGTCGGAATGCGCGAGCGGCGGGAATATTCCGGCGATACCCTCGCCGGCGGCGTTGTGGCAGACGGCGCAGTTGAGTTGGTAAAGGGCGGCGCCATCGAGCGGCGTGGCGGGAGAAGCCGCGGTGAGAAGCGTCGGCAGGGAAAAGACGAACGCGGCGAAGAAAACGGGGAAACGCATGGGAGGGAGAAAGAGAGAACCGGGGGTGGGGGCGGGCAAATCATTTTCCCCGGCGGGACGTGCGGTCATTGGTGGGCAACGGGAAAAACCAAGAGCAGGCGGCGGAATTTTTAACCACGAATGGCTTCGCTACCGCTGCACCCTACGAGTGAGTTTCGACTGATCGTCTACCCTGCTGGTTTTTGGGCCGGCTCATCGCCGGCGTAGTTCCCCTTCGGGGGTGGCCAGGCTCCCGACGCGACGGGGGCGTCGCGGCTCCAGTGAGGCGATTTCAAGACAAAAGACCCCGGTGATGGCTAGGGGCGGCCGCACAATGGGCTTCGCTTGGGGCAGAAAGTTTTTCCTAATGGCGGGCTTGGGTGGCCGCCGCCCGTTTTTCAAACGCACATGTCACGACTCAATTTCAAATTGGAAAAGGAAGCGACGGGCTCGAAGGCGCGCGCCGGCACGTTTACGACGCTGCATGGCGAGGTGCAGACGCCGGTCTTCATGCCGGTGGGCACGCAGGCGACGGTGAAAGGGCAGACAGTCGAGACCCTAAAAGCGACGGGTGCGCGTGTGCTCTTGGCGAATACTTACCACTTGCTGCTGCGGCCGGGTCCGGAGGTATTTAAGAAATTCGGCGGGATTCACCGCTTCATGAATTGGGATGGCCCGGTGCTGACGGACTCGGGCGGATTTCAGATTTTCTCGCTGCCGGGCGAGCGCGCGATGAACGAGGAAGGTGCGCGGTTTAAGAGCTACGTCGATGGCACGCACTATATGCTCTCGCCAGAAACGAGCGTGGCGATGCAGCGGGCGATCGGGAGCGATATCAACATGGTGCTCGACCAGTGCATCCCCTCGACGGCGCCCTACGAACAGGCTGAGGCGGCGATGCACCTGACGCACCGGTGGGCGGTGCGCTCGTTGGCGGCGCGCGGCGATGGACCGCAGGCGATGTTTGGGATCGTGCAGGGGGCGTGTCACCACGACCTGCGCAAACAGAGCGCGGCGTATCTGACCCAGCTGCCGTTCGACGGGCTGGCGATCGGCGGGCTGGCGGTGGGCGAGACGCATGCGGAGCGGTATGAGTTCACGGGGTTCGTGACGGATTTTCTGCCAAAGACGTTGCCGAGGTATTTGATGGGGGTGGGCACGCCGATCGATATTTTGGAGGCAGTGCACCGCGGCGTGGACATGTTTGACTGCATCATCCCGTCGCAGCTCGCGCAGCGCGGCACGGTGTTTTCCTCGCACGGCAAACTGCGGATGACGCGGGCGTGCTACAAATTTGACGAGGCGCCGCTCGACGCGAAGTGCGACTGTCATACGTGCAAAACTTTTTCGCGGGCGTATCTGCATCATCTGGTGAAGGCAGACGAGACGCTCGGCTGGTATCTCCTCGCGACCCACAATATGGCGTTTTACCACCGGCTGATGCGCGAGATCCGGGCGGCGATTCTGGGCGGGACGTTTGTAGAGTATTACGAGCGGCAACAGCCGGAGCTGGCCCGGTCGGATGACGATAATCCCAGTGTGCCGCAGAAACGGCAGAAGCCGGCGACGCTGCCGAAGCTCGGTGACTACGACATTGTGAAATCGGCGGAGGGCTTCGCGAGCATCCGCCAGATCAGCTCGGGCGAAGTGATGCACTCGGTGAACCGGCCGAGCGATGAGGCGGAGCGCGTTTATGTGCAGCAGTCGGGGTTGGCGCAGCGGTTTCTACGGCGGGCGCCGGTCGCGGGAGCGGAGCAGGCGGAGGAGGAACTGGTGATTTGGGACGTGGGGCTCGGGGCGGCGTCGAACGCGATGGCGGCGCTGCATTGTTTTGAAAAAGTGCTGGCCGAAGTCGGGGCCGAGGGCGTGCGCAAGGTGCGCGTGGTGAGTTTCGAGATCGATCTCGATCCGCTAAAACTCGCGGCGAAGCACGCGGCATTTTTTCCGCATTTGCGACACTCGGCGCCGCATGCGCTGCTGGAAAACGGGCGCTGGTTGCATGGCAGCGGGACGTTTGAATGGGAGCTGCACCACGGGGACTTTTTGGAGAAGTTCGCGGCCACGCCGGCGCCGGACGTGATTTTCTACGATCCGTTTTCGACGAAGACGGATTCGGCGCTGTGGGTGCCGGAGGTGTTTGTGCGGGTGCTCGCCCACTGCGGGGGCAAGGCGGCGGAGTTGTTTACGTATTCGTCGGCGACGGCGGTGCGGGTGGCGCTGCTGTCGGCGGGATTTTTTGTGGGCGACGGCGTGAGCACGGGGCCGCGGGCGGCGACCACGGTGGCGGCGACCGACTGGTCACGGGCGGGGGGCGAGGGGCCTGGGGCGATGGGACCGAAGCTGCTCGGCGAGGAATGGCTGACGCGCTGGCGGCGGAGCGATGCGAAGTTTCCGGCGTCGCTGGCGGTAAATGCGCGCGCGGAGTTTGAGCGGCGGATTGAGGGGCATCTGCAGTTTGGGCGGGCGTAGAGCTTATCCGAATAACCTCCCGTAGGGCACGAGCTTGCTCGCGCCGGATCGGTCTCGGAGAGGCAGCGACCAAGGTCGCGCCCTACAAGCGAAGCTCGGAGGGCGGGTCGGCGACCCTGCCCTACTTTTAGTTTTTGCGCGTCGAGACTTCGATCACGTCGTGGGGCGCGGCTTCTTTTTGGCCGGCGGGGCTCACGCGGATGTAGCGGGCTTTTTCGCGAAGCGCGGGGAGGGTCGCGGCGCCGAGGTAGCCCATGCCGCTTTGCACGCCGCCGATAAGGTTGTCGATGGCGTCGTCGAGGGAGCCGCTGACTTCCTTGAGGGCTTCGATGCCTTCGGCGGTGGCTTTGCGCGCGGTGTCGTTTTTGTCGTGGCCGTAGCGGGCGGCGCTGCCGGCTTTCATCGCGGCGAGGCTGCCCATGCCGCGGTACTGTTTGTAGAGTTTGCCGCTGATTTCCATGATCTCGCCGGGGGCCTCACGGCAACCGGCCAAGATGCCGCCGCAGATGACGGCATCGGCGAGGGTGAGGGCTTTCACGATGTCGCCGGACTTGGTGATGCCGCCGTCGGCGAGGAGTTTGACGTTTTTCTTTTTCGCGGCGGTGCGGGCAACGTAGAGGGCGGTGAGTTGGGGGATGCCGACGCCGGCGACGATGCGCGTGGTGCAGATGGAGCCGGGGCCTTGGCCGATCTTGATGGCGTTGGCGCCGCAGTCGGCGAGGAACTCGGTGCCGGCGGCGCTGGTGACGTTGCCGGCGATGATGGTGAGATCGGGGAAGGCGGCGCGGACGAGTTTGACCATGTCGCCCACACCGGCGGTATGGCCGTGGGCGGTGGAGACGGCGACGGCGTCGATGGATTCTTCGACGAGGGCGCCGACGTGGGAGAGGATTTTCTCGCGGTCGAGCGCGCCGCTCGGGAGGCGCACGGGGGCGAGGGCGGCACCGACGACGAGGCGGAAGCTGGAGTCGCGGGCGGGCTTGCGGCGGGCTTTGGCCTCGGTGGTGATGCGCTCGACATCGGAGGCCGTGATGAGGCCCTTGAGGCGGTCGTCGGGGCTGACGACGAGCATTTTGTTGATGCCGATGTTGGCGGTGAAGAAGCGGTCGGCGGCGGCGATGGGGTCTTTTGCGGCGGCAGCGGCGGTCTCGGTGATCAGGGCGGAGCGGGGCGTCATGACCTCGGAGACGCGTTTGGTGCGGTAGCGGTCTTTGACGACGTTGCCCGAGAGCAGGCCGGCGAGGCGGCCGGCGGCGTCGACGACGGGGAACGTGGAGAAGGAAAAATTCTTGGCTTCGATCATCGCGAGGACGTCGCCGATGAGGAGCTCGGGGGTGACGGTGATGGGGTCTTGGATGAGGCCGTGGATGTGGCGTTTCACGCGGGCAACCTCTTTCACCTGCTCCTTCGACGGCATGTTGTAGTGGATGAGCCCGAGGCCGCCGTTGAGGGCCATGGCGATGGCCATGCGGGACTCGGTGACGGTGTCCATGTCCGAGGAGATGATCGGAATATGGAGCCGGAGGGAGTCGGAGAGGGCGGTGGCGGTGTCGGCGTCGCGGGGGAGAATATCGGAATGGAGGGTCGCTAGGGAGACGTCGTCGAAGGTGAGCGCGGTGGGGAGATTGGCGCGGAAAAAGGCGTCGGCGGGGAGGTAGAATTCGGCGTCGGCAGCGGAGGCGTGGACGCGGGCGGTGCGCGTGGGACGAGGCGAAGAGCGTTGGGCAACCTTGGTCATGATTGCCGAGAACGGAGTAGGAGAGTGCGAGGCGAGGGCAACGGAAAAGTCGGGGACGGGGCGAGGTTGAGGCGGAGCGTTGCGTTGGCGGGGGAGGTGAGTTTGGTGGACGGCTTTCATATGCGGGTGAGATTTCAGTATCGGCGGTATCGGTTGGCCTTTCGCACGGCAGTGCGGACGGCGCATGGCGTGTGGAGTGAGCGCGAGGGAATACTGGTGCGGGTGAGCGACGAGGGCGGGCTCGCCGGGCTGGGGGAGGCGGCGTGTTTGCCGTGGTTTGGGACGGAGACGGCGGACGCGGCCGAGGCGGCGTGCACGAAATTTGGCGAATGGGTGGGGGCGGAGGAGTTGGAGGAGGTGCCGTCGAGCTTGGTGTGTTTAAGGAATGCGGTGGCCGCGGCACGGGGGGAATTGGAGGAGCGGGTGCAGATCGCGGACGGAGCGGAGCGGCGGGTTAGGGATAACGCGCCCTACCTTGGAGTGGCGGCGCTTCTGCCAGCGGGGCGGGCTGTGCTCGCAGCGTTGGGGCCGAAGGCGGAGGCGGGGTTTCGGATTTTCAAGTGGAAGGTGGGGGTGGGCGATGTCGCGGATGAGTTGGGGCTTTTGGACGATGTGTGTGCGGCGTTGCCGGCCGGGGCGAAACTGCGGCTGGATGCAAACGGCGCGTGGGATCGGCGGAAAGCGGAGCGTTGGCTGGAACGGTGCGCGGATCGGCCGGTGGAGTTTGTGGAGCAGCCGGTGGCGGCGGACGCGAGGGGCGCGGAGGATGTTTTGCGGGGGCTCGCGGAGGATTGGCCGACCCCGATCGCGCTCGATGAGTCGCTCGCGGGTGACGGGGACGTGGAGCGCTGGATCGGCGCGGGATGGCGCGGGGTGTGGGTCGTGAAGCCGAGTCTGCTGGGCGATGTGGCGCGGACGCTGGCGCGGTTGGAGAAAGTGAAGGCGAGCGTCGTTTTTTCGTCGGCGCTGGAGACGGCGGTGGGGGCGCGGGCGGCGTTGCAGTGGGCGTTTGGCTGGAAGGGCGAGGCGCGCGCGTTGGGGTTTGGCGTGTGGCCGCGGTTTCAGGACGCGCGGTGCGACGGGCCGTATGCGGCGCCGTTTATCCGGGTGGCGGATTTGGACCGCATCGACGCGGAGGCCGTATGGAACGCGATCAACTGAAGGCGCTCGTGCGGGCGACGGGTGTGGCGGTGGAGCAAAATGGCGTGCTGCTTTTGGGCGAGGCGACGGTGTTGAAGAAGTGGGAGGAAACGTGGCAAGCGCAGCGCCCAACGCTGAGCGCGGAAGATTCGGAATTGGGGTGGTTAGCGATCGCGACGGGTGGGTCGAGCGGCGTGGCGAAATTCGCGCGGCATGATGAACGCACGGTGTCCGCGGCGGTGGAGGGATTTTGTCAGCATTTCGAGATCGAGCGCGTGAATGCGATCGATGTGTTGCCGGCGTATCATGTGAGCGGGCTGATGGCGCGGGTGCGGTGTGCGGCGACGGGTGGGCTGCACGTGGCGTGGAACTGGAAGCGAATCGAAGCCGGCGAACGGCCGGCATTGGCAGTAGGCGGGGGTGATTGGGTGATCTCGCTCGTGCCCACGCAGCTGCAGAGGTTGCTCGGATCGGCAGGGGCGGTGGCGTGGCTACGGGGGTTTAGGGCGATCTTCGTCGGGGGCGGGCCGGTGTGGCCGGAGTTGGCCGCCGCCGCGGAGCGGGCGGGATTGCCGGTGGCGTTGACCTACGGGATGACGGAAACGGCGGCGATGGTGGCGGCCTTGAAACCCGCGGAGTTTCTCGCGGGGGAGAGAAGCAGCGGGGCGGCGTTACCCCATGCCAAGATTTCGCTCGGGCCCGGCGGGGTGGTGCGGATCGGGGGCGAATCGGTGTTTCGCGGGTACTGGCCGGAGCGGGTCGAGGCGCGTGAATTGGAGACGGATGATGTGGGCTGCCTAGATGAACGTGGCCGGTTGCGGATTCTTGGTCGGCGCGACGCGGTCATCATCACCGGTGGAAAAAAGGTGCAGCCGGCGGACGTGGAACTGGCGTTGCGGGCGACCGGCGAGTTTGACGATGTGGTGGTGATCGGCGTGCCCGATGCGGAGTGGGGCGAGGCGGTCGTGGCGTGTTATCCGGCGGAAGGACGGCAACCGGATTTGCACCGCGTGACCGAGGGGGTGAGGAACTTAGCCGGGTCGCTGCGACCAAAGCGCTATGTGAAGGTGACTCAGTGGCCGACCAACGATCTCGGGAAGGTCAATCGGGCGGCGGTTATGGCCGCGGCCTCGGCGGTGATCGCGGGGCCGAGCCGGGCTTCGCTCTAGGGCGTAGCGGGTGCGGGAGAGAAGAGTGGGCGCGGTAGAATTTTCGGTTTGGGAATTTTCGGGCCCGGCTTAAAGTGGACCGATGACCAAGAATGAAATCATCGACGTGTTGGAGGAGATCGGGGTGTTGCTGGAATTGAAGGGAGAAAATCCGTTCAAGATTCGGGCGTATCAAAGCGGGGCGCGGGCGCTGGCGGCGATCGAGGAAGCGGAATTGGCGCGACTCATCGCGGCGGAGGAGCTGGGCACATTGAAAGGATTCGGCGAGGCGCTGGTGCAGAAAGTGACTGAGCTGCATCGAACAGGAAGGCTGGAGTTTTTCGAGAAATTGAAGGCAACGGTGGCGCCGGGACTGATCGAAATGTTGGAGATTCCGGGACTCGGCCCGAAGAAAATCAAGGTCCTGTACGAGCGGCTGGGGATCGCGAGTATCGCCGCGCTGGCTGCGGCATGTGGGGCTGGCGACGTCGCAGAATTGGACGGATTCGGTGAGAAGACGCAGGAAAAAATTTTGGCGGGGATCAAAAATCGCGAAGCTTATGGCCGGCGTCATTTATGGTGGGATGCCAGTGAGATTGCGGAACCGATCGTAAAGGGCCTGCGGGCGCTACCCGGGGTGAGCCGAGCGGAAGCGGCGGGAAGCCTGCGCAGGGGAATGGAGACGGTGGGCGACCTGGACTTTATCGTAGCCGGGACGGATGTTGCGGGCGTGGTGGCGTGGTTTACTTCGATGACGGGGGTGGTCGAGGTGACGGCGCGAGGCGAAACGAAGGCGAGTGTACGTTTCGGCAGCGGGCTTCAGGCGGACCTGCGCATTGTGCCCGAGGACCAGTATGTTTTCGCGCTGCATCACTTCACCGGCTCGAAGGATCACAACGTGCAGATGCGGAAAAGAGCACTGGCGAGAGGCCTTAGTTTGAGCGAATGGGGGTTGGTGCCGGCGGAGGGCGAAGGCACGGCCAAGGAAAAGGCGGCGCTGGCGGGCAACCGAGTTGCAGTGAAAGATGAAGCCGAGTTGTTCGGCGCACTGGGTCTCGCCTACGTGACCCCGGAATTGCGAGAGGGCTTGGGCGAAATCGAAGCGGCGGAAGCAAACCAATTGCCGCGCCTCGTTGAGCTTCAGGATATCCGCGGCGCGTTTCACAATCACACCACCGCCTCGGATGGAAAGGCCACGTTGGCCGAGATGGCGGCTGCGGCTGAAGCTCTTGGCTGGGAGTATCTCGGTATCGCTGATCACTCAAAATCCAGCGTCCAGGCCAACGGTCTCGCGCCTGAACGATTGCTGAAGCAAATCACCGAGATTCAAGCGCTCAACCGCTCGAAGCAATTCACGACCCACGTTTTTGCAGGGACGGAATGCGACATTCTCCCGGACGGAAATCTTGATTTTGACGATAGTTTGTTGGCCCAGCTCGACTACGTGGTGGTTTCCGCGCACAGCGCCTTTTCCCAGAGCGAAAGCGCGATGACCGCGCGGTTGGTGCGAGCTATCGAGCACCCCCGAACAACCATGCTTGGTCATCTCACCGGTCGACTGTTGTTAAAGCGTGAAGCTTACGCCGTTGACCATGAAAAGATCATCGATGCGGCCATCGCAAACGGCGTCTTGATCGAGCTCAACGCAAGCCCTTGGAGATTGGATATGGACTGGCGCCTTTGGCGGCGCGCCGCTGAAAAGGGGCTGCGGTGCGTGATAAATCCGGACGCACACGAAGTCGACGGGCTGACTCACTTGCGGGCCGGTGTAAGTGCTGCGCGCAAGGGGTGGCTCAGCCCACAACATGTGATAAACTGCTTATCGCTTCCCGAAATGGAGCGATTTCTGGGTCTGAAATAGCCTTGGCGGTCCGACTGAAGCACCCTGAAGCCAAAGGAAGTAGGTCCAAAATGGAACGAGATCGAAACGGATGCCGAGCCGCTTGGAAAAGTTTTCTTCTAGGAAAAATTGGGCGCCAACCGTGTCCGAGATTTCGTGAAAAATTTAGCAGGCGATTCCACCACAATCCCTCGTGAAAGCGCATTCTCATCGAAAAATCGATTGGCTTAAAAATCTGTTTCGCATCACTGCTGCGTGATTTTTTTAAGTCAGATCGAAAGTTGGTTGACACGAAACTTTTCATGCGGCCACTTACGCGTTCCTTGCGTTATTTCCCAGCTGCACCCCGTAACCATCGCAGATAACCAACCGAATGTTCCTATCGGTATGATTCCTGCAAAACGGGTTTATTTTTGTGTTCCTAAATCTAAAATTGAAATCCCGATCCGCTCGTTGATTTAAAAAACTGAACTGTCTCAAACGTAAAAAGTTTTTCACCACAATCCACACACTCATATGATTACAAGCCTACCGCTCGCGTTCCTCCTCAACATGACCACGATGGAGCTCTTCAAACATGGAGGCCCAATCATGTGGCCCATTTTGCTGATCTCGTTGCTTGGTATCACCGTCATCGTCGAGCGCATGCTGTTTATCATCAAAGAAAACGGCCGGCGTGAACCCGAAGTCGTGGAAAAGATGCTTGAGTGCGTTGAAAAGGGTGATGTCACGGGCGCCTTGGCGCTGGGCAAAAAGAGCAATGATTCTGTCGCTCGGATTCTTGTCTATAGCTTGAATAACAAGCAGTATTCGCTCGGGAACGCGTTCGTCCGGGCCTCTGGCCAAGAGCTCTCGCGCTATTCGCAGGGTATGGCGACGCTGGACACGGTGATCACCTCCGCCCCTCTGCTGGGTCTTCTCGGCACGGTTACTGGCATGATGAAAACCTTCGGAAGTATGTCGGGCGACATCAGCGCGGCAGCAGGTGCGATCACTGGTGGTGTTGCTGAAGCGCTCATTGCGACCGCAGCCGGGTTGGCCATCGCGATTGCAGGGTTGCTCCCCTACAACTATCTGAACGCTCGCACCGAGCAGGCGAAACAAGAGATTTCTGACGCTTCCCACGCTCTGGAGATCTTCTTGAAGAAGTCCGATACACAGGCAGCGACGAGCCGTTGAGACAGACGGCCAACCAAAGATAAAAGCGATCGCCGAATTTTAAAATCTATCTCAATATGGCTGGAACAAGCTCTGCCTCACATGGTGACGGCCCCAAAAAAGCGCGTATTGAGATTATTCCTCTGATCGACGTAGTTTTCTTTTTGCTGGCCACGTTTGTGTTGTTCACTCTCTCACTGAATAAGTCGCAAGGGTTGAACGTAACTTTGCCGCAGTCTGAGACCGGCGAGGTCCGAGATCCAAGCGGAACGGCGACGATTACAGTAACGTCAGAGGGCACGATTGCTTGGGACAAGGACCCGGTAACGTTAGACGAGTTTCTCACACGTTTGAAATCCTTCAAGAATACCCACGCTGACGAAGCAAAGATTTTGATCAACGGAGATGAGAATGCTCCGTTTAACCAAGCAATCTACGTTTTTGACGAGGTTCGGAAGTCTGGAATCCAAAAGGTGTTGATCGAAACACGGGTCAGACCGCCTTCCACCTAGTAGCGACATACCGACCAGAATTTTGGACGATCAAAACTTAAGCGACTGACTATAGTATGAAAAAAGCTCGTATTGAAATCATTCCATTGATCGACGTTGTGTTCTTTCTTTTGGCGACCTTCGTTTTGTTTACCCTTTCGTTGAACAAGATCCAAGCTGTTCCTTTGAATCTTCCGGTGGCCAATCCAAATCCAAGCTCGAAACCGGATGAAGATAGCGTTACTCTACAAGTCTCGGATCAAGGCACCTGCTACTGGAACAAAGAACTGATCACAATTCAGGAAATTCGTCCGCGTTTGAATCAATACAAAACCCAAGTGCCAACACCACGCGTTCTAATTGCTGGTGATGACAAGGCGCGCTTCGGGACCGCCGTTCTCGCACTCGACGAAGTAAGGAAAGCTGGAATCGAACAAGTCTCCGTCGAAACCGTTGTGCGCGGCACGGGAAAGTAAACTTAACCTCCTCGAAAAATGCGCCGCGACCTCATAATTGGTATATTGGTTTCCTTCGCTCTTCATGGAGGGTTGGCTTGGATCGGTGAGTATAAACCCGCGTCCGATGTCAAAAAAGTGGTTGATGATGCTCCAACCATCCAACTGATGGAAATGCCGAAAGTAGAGCCAGACGAACCCGAGCCGGTTGAGACCAACGAGGCCCCACCAAAACCAGCTGATTTTGCGCCGCCCATGCAGACGGATGTTCCGCAGATTATTACCGACACATCTTTTATTCAGAAACTACAACCCCCACCCCCGGAGGGACTCACCATCAACCGAGGTGCTATTACCATTCCACAAGGACAAGTAGGCGGATTGGGTAAAGGTATCGAGGTATTCGATATTTCGAAACTCGACCAAATTCCAGTCGCTCGGTTTCAAGCCCGGCCCCAATACCCATTTGAAATGCGCCGCGCTGGGATTGCGGGAGAGGTCTTGGTCGACTTTATCGTAGATTCAAATGGAGATGTTCGAAACGCTTACGCGGTGCGCTCCTCTCAGCGGGAATTCGAAGCTGCTGCCGTGCAGGCGGTTTCGAAATGGAAGTTTCGGCCTGGCAAGAAAGGCGGTCGAAATGTGAATACGCACATGCAGGTCCCGATTGTTTTCACGCTCAACGAAGAATCCTGATAGGAGAATTACCCAGTGATTTTTAATCTTTTCCAATTACGTCTTCGCTCTAAAGCAATCCTCCTTTTGGTTGTGTTGCTAACTTCGGTCATGATTCTGCCGAATCGATCCGATGCGGCCGAGGAACAAGGGCCCCCTGGGTTGAATGAAAAAGTGAGTGAAGCTTTGCAGCAAAAGATGAAACCTTTGCTGGATGCTAAGAATTGGGATGGTGCAATGGCGGTCATCGATGGTGTGTTGGTTGGTCTTGATCCCAATGGTTACGATACAGCCTTTCTATCTGACATTAAGGCCAAAATCTTCCTCCAGAAAAACGATTACGCATCCGCCATCGCGCCGATGGAAACCACTCTTCGCTTGGCCGATGCGAACAAGAATTTCTTCGATAAAAAAACGATCCTAGATGTGGTCTATTTTTTGGCCCAAATTTATTATCAAGAGGGGACCTCAAGCAAAGATGCGACTGTCCAGAAGAACTACTTTAACAAATCGTCTGCTTACATCAAACGATGGCTCCAAACAACTCCTAAGAAAAATCAGGAAGCATCGCTCTTCTATGCGTCAATTCTATATAATCAGGCAGTCGTTAATCCAGATAAGGTAGACTTCGATTTAATTAAACGCGTTCAAATCGAAGTCCAGGAAGGATTACTCACCTCGTTGAAACCGAAAGAGGGGTTTTATGTTCTGCTATTGGCCTCGCTTCAACAAATTGGTGATCTTGCGGGTTCCGCTGAGATTTTGGAACAGATGGTAAAGGTTAAACCTGATAACAGGACGTATTGGTTACAGCTGCTCGCCACCTACCTCAATTTGGGTGGTGGAACCGAAAAAGATGA
>Ga0209550_10000553_pt1 | contig 35442 bp, 36 predicted proteins | sample LauGreSuBDMM15SN_2_FD_187567 | JGI IMG/M metagenome (GOLD analysis project Ga0209550, IMG submission 187567) | Freshwater lake microbial communities from Lake Michigan, USA - Su13.BD.MM15.SN (SPAdes) (version 5) | ecosystem: Environmental > Aquatic > Freshwater > Lake | place: Lake Michigan... | reverse complement strand
AGTTGTTGATAAAAATAGAGATTCAGTAGTTGAAGAACAAGAACCAGTTGTTGATAAAAATAGAGATTCAGTAGTTGAAGAACAAGAACCAGTTGTTGAAGAAAATGGAGATTCAGTAGTTGAAGACAAAGAAAATGTATTTGCTTCTGCCGCTAAAGAAGCAGCAAATTTAATAGCTTCTTTAGTAGTAGAAAAAATAAATAATTATAGTGAAGAAAATTCTTCTAATAGTTTAAAAAATGCTACCAACTTAATGGGCAAAGCTTCACTTTTTGGTGGCAAAAAATAAAAAATAAAAACGCTTATATTTTATATTATAATGATTAAATGTGTATAATATAAATAACCTTATTTCGCAACAGAGTTTCCTAGTCCACCAGATAATTTTTTCGCAATATCCATAATTCCGCTTAGCCCATTTTCGCCCTCACCCATTCCACCTAATAAACTTTTTGCCTGTTCCATCATAGGTGCCATATTTTGAATCATGGGTGCCATACTTTCCATTGATTTCGCCAATTCCATTTGTTGTTTCATTAAGCCTTGGGTGTCACTCGTTAGCCTCTTAATGCCATCACTTCCAAGTATTTGATTTAATTGGTCGTAAGCGTCTTCTATAGTAGCAGCATAATCGATATCGTGACCTTTTCTTTTACCTCTGCCAACTTCAAATGATTCTTCAGTTGTAGATGTAGCATTACTATCTCCTTCTTCTAAAGGTGTATGGTCTATTGGTGTAATAGGAAGTCCTTGTTTAGTCTTTGCGTCTTGAGTATTTATTTTTTTTATTATATTTTTTTGTTTTTGTGTTTGGTCTTCACTCTGTGTATCTTTTTGGTCTTTCGTTGCGTCATTGTTTTCTAATCCTTCTACAAATGCGTTTCCTTTCGATACAAATAAATTAACAAATATTAATGGAATACCTAATACTATAATCATATTTTTGCTAAAGAATGAAATCAATACAGACAATACAACGTAATATGCTACAGCATTATAATTTTCCATAAAAAGATAACCAATAATATTTAGTGCAGCCAATATTGACACTACGTTTAAAACAATTTTATTCGTAATAAACTTAGAGATTGCGGTTTTAAAATTCATTTATATATATATAATATTTTTTTAAAATTGTTATTTATGTATTTTTTATTTTTTATGTTTTTTATTTTTTTTGGTTATACCCGTTGGTGAAGAAGTTCTTCTGGGTTCTGGGCTTAAACGTGTTGAGGATAGTGGATAAGTAAAACCGCCTCTTTGTTTTTTTATTTTTCTTACTTTTTTTGTTTTTTTTACTTTTTTCGTTTTTTTCGTTTTTTTACCTCCTGAGATTATTCTGTTTTTTATTGTCACCTTTTGCAATGCTTTTTTTAAAGTTTTTAAATCACCTCTTGGATTTTGATTTATAATTTCAAGCGCTTTGCTATATTTATTATCGGGATCAAAACTTTGAACCTTATTATTTTTTTTTTCTAATTGATTTATTACATTAATATAAGTTGTAGATTTATCTAATCCATCTATATTTACTAGCGAATCATCCGTTAATAATGACGGAGACGAAGACGAAGATGAAGGTGATGTTCCACCTATAATTAAATTACTTAGATTATTAATTATACTTACTATTTCATTATAAGTTTCATTTATTTTATCAGGATCTAATTTATTAGAATCTAGTGCGGTTAAACTTTGTGCAAGAGAAAAAAGTGATTTCGCCATTGCTTGTTTTAACTTATTGTTATCATTTGTTAGCTTTTCTACATTAGTTTTCAATTCTTCAACTTGACTAGGTATGCCTGCTTTATCAGCATTTATTCTGGTTATTTCATCTTGTAATTGTTTTTGTTTATTTTGTAATTCGGTTACTTGCGTTTTTGTTAAGTCGCTTCTATCTGCCAGCTGTTTTTGTGTTTCTTCTAACTCTCCTTTCAAATGCGTATTTTCTTTATTTATTTCTTGTAATTCAATATTTAAATTATCAATTTCTGCCTGTCGTTGACTAATTGTTTCATCTGTTTCACTAGTTTTGATCGCAGCTTTGTCAACAATTTGTGTAAGCTCTTCTTTTTTTTTCAGTAATTCTGAAAGTTTTGCTTTAATTTCACTTAAATTAATTGTTACTTGTGTTCCAAACTTTTTGTCTGAATCTAAATGTTCTTGTATTTTTTGTTTAAGTTGTTCGACTTTTGCGTTAAAATTAGCAATAAAACCATCTGTATCTACTGCGGACATATATATTAAATTAATATAAAATTTTAATATTTTATATGGTTTTATTTATTAATTTGATTCATTTGATCCATTTGATCCATTTGATTCAATGGCGGTTCCACCGTTTGATCTGTATCATCTATTAACGAATCTAAACCCATTTTTATATCCTTAATTTCTTTAAGTATTTTTCGTTGTTCTTCTTTCGCATCTTCAATATTATGTTTACTTAACTCACCTGAATAAGTCAAATCATCAATGTATTTATTAATCGTTTTGAGAGCCATAATCTGGTCTTGTTTTTGTTGATTTATATAATTATAATATTTGTTATAATCATTTTTAACTTCATCCAAAAACTGGTTTTGCTTTGATATACGTTTTAACTTTTTTTGTTTTTCAAGAAGAAAATCTCTTTTTATATCGATTAAATTCTGTATTTTTATAAATTCTTCGTCTCTTTTTGCTAAAGAATTTATATTTGAATTTTGTGGAATTATTTTATATGTTATAATTTTCATATAAATTATTTTATTATTTTATTATTTTATTATTTATAAAATAAATTTAAAATATTCCCTATATATTATTTAGGATGTCAAAAATATTAACCGAACCTTTGCTAGCTCCTGACGATAATCGTTTCGTTATGTTTCCAATTAAACACCAAGATATATGGGAAATGTATAAAAAACAAGTTGACTGTTTTTGGAGACCTGAAGAAATGGATTTAACAAAGGATTTTTCTGATTGGGAGAGCCTCAGACGTGACGAAAAATATTACATTTCGATGATTTTGGCTTTTTTTGCTGCTAGTGATGGGATCGTTTTGGAAAATCTTGCTTCGCGCTTTATGAATGACGTACAATTATCAGAGGCGCGTGCTTTTTATGGTTTTCAGATAGCAATGGAAAATATACATAGTCACACTTATAGTCTTTTAATAGAAACATACATTAAAGATAAAACTGAAAAAGACAAGCTGTTTAACGCAATTGAAAATTTTCCCTGTATAAAAAAGAAATCAGTTTGGGCGCAAAAATGGATACACGATAACCGCAGTAGTTTCGCAACCAGATTAGTCGCGTTTGCGTGTGTTGAAGGTATATTTTTCAGTGGAGCATTCTGCAGCATATATTGGCTTAAAAAACGCGGATTAATGCCTGGTCTTACATTTAGTAATGAATTAATATCACGTGATGAAGCACTCCACTGTGAATTTGCTGTGCTATTATATTCCAAACTCGTAAAAAAAATTGATAAAGCACGCATTCACGAAATTATTAAGGAAGCAGTTGAGATCGAAACCGAATTTATTTGTGAGGCTTTGCCGTGTAGACTTATTGGGATGAACTCAGAAATGATGACACAATATATTCAATATGTGGCTGACCGTTTATGCGTTCAGCTAGGTTATAAAAAAATTTATAATGTAAAAAATTGTTTTGAATGGATGGAATTAATTAGTCTTGAAAGTAAAGTGAACTTTTTTGAAAAAAGAACAGACGCTTATGCGTTAGCAAATACAGATAAGAGCGACAATATATTTGAGTTAAGTGATAATTTTTAGTATAGTCTCATTGTTATTTTTGTCGGTGTAATTTTATGGATAAATATAGTTTAGCAAATTATTGATATTTTATTTTCTAAATAAATTATATAAAATGCCATATACATATACTTGGTATCAAAAAATTGTTTATCCGCGTTATAGACCAAATCCTCAACCTATGTACAAATGTATTTTTAGGGTTAACCAATTAAATGAGATATCAAATGTGTACGAACTAAACAATAATTCAGTTGATTTAAATTCGGATAAATTAAAAAACCATTTTAAAATGCCACCCACCCCAACAGCTATAAACCCAATTTCTTCACATTTACAAAAGTTTACAGGCGATGGTGTTTTAGTAAAAACTGTCATAAGTGAATTAAGTGATGATTTAAATTATTATTTGTTCTATGCTAATCAGGATACTAAAGCACCAACTATTGAAGGCGCAAAACCAGAACCAGTTACATTTGTTATTACAGAAATTCCTGATCCGATGTGTTTTAATGAAGGAACTAAAATTCTTTGTTTAAACTCTAACTTTGAAGAAGAATATATACCAATTGAAAAATTAAAAAAAGGAGATTTAGTTAAGAGTTTCAAACACGGGTACAGAAAAATAGACTCTATTGGGAAAAATTTTTTTATTAATAATTCTGACGCATATGGTGAATGCATGTATAAAATGTCAAAAACTGATACAAACGGACTATTAGAAGACTTAATGGTTACAGGATATCATTCTATGTTAGTTGATGAGATAGGGGATTATAAAGAAGAAAATGATAAACATTTTCAAGATAACAATACACCAATGATAGATGGTAAATATTTATTGTTAGCATTAGTTTCAAAAGATTTTGTAAAAATGGAAAATAACAATTTATATAATTATTATCACTTTATTTTAGAAAATGATGGGAACGATAATGAAAGGTATGGAGTATGGGCGAATGGAGCTTTGATGGAAACTCCAAGCAAAAACATGTTTATTAAATCAGTTGCTGAAAAACAAATATTTTTGTTGTAACAAATATTTTTGTTGTAACTTATATTTTATCAATAGTTGTAACTTTGGTAATATTTTTTATTATTTTGTCTTCTTTACCATTATCATCATTGCCTGAACCTCCCATTGATTCAACAATAATTTTATTATATTGGTCCGAATAGAGAGAAGACGATTTATTACAGTCTGGATGGGCTTCTCTAAATTGTGGTAATAGTCTAGCATTTTTTAGTACAACTCTTTTTATAGCCTTTCGTAGCCTCCTTTTTTTGTCATCTTCTTTTTCCCATTTGTTTTCATCTTTTACATATAATATTTCTCTCTTTTTATCCGTACAATGTATTGGACGCTGTGTTACGTCAAGTGCGTTTAAATTCGCAGTAATAATATTAGATATTCCTTCAACATAACCAAGTTTTCCGACCTTTTCTAAGTCGCTCAGTTGCAACTTAATTGAATCTACAAAATCCATTATATTCATCGCATCTTTACAGGTTTCGTTTAAAAATAATTGTAAATTAAATGATTTGTTATGCGAATTTGTAGTATTATGTGTCCCATTTTTTGCTATTTCTAATACTATATTTTGTTGCTCTATCATCATCTGTTTAATATTCGTTTGTTCTTTAATTAGATCTGTATTTTGTTTAATTAGCATCATTATTAATTCGTTTTTATCTACTTTATCAATCTGATAATCCGAGTTGTTACCTATTTTACATTTTTTTTCTCTTGTTCGATGTTTCCATAGACCAGAATTAGTCTTAAATTTTTTACCACATAGACAATAATATTTGGCGTTTTTTGGCGTAAAACCCATTTCCGCGGTTTCCAAATCATTTCCATTGTGACTGAGACTATGTTTTATCGTGTTGACGTGTCTTATCCAATCACTGCGTTTAAAGCATTTAAAGTCACAATTTTCGCAAGCAAAATCGGCGTTTTTTGGCGTAAAATTCATTTCCAATATTTCCATATAATGGAAATCGAAAAAAACGCCTAAATCATTTTTCTAAAAAATAAATTTTTTTATCGTCACAATTTTAAAAATTTTTATTTTGCTAGGTTACGCTAATTTTTCATTATCGTCACAATTTCAGTTTTTTCCGAAACTTTTTTGGGAAATTTGAAAATGGACAAAAATAAATGTCCAAATTTGAAAATCCCAAAAAAATCTTGGAAAAAAAAACAGATTTTTTTTGTGGGTGGGTTGGAAAATTTGAAAGTATATATTTAGTTTTTTGTTATTTTTTTGTTACTTTTTTGTTTTATTTTTGATTTTATTAGGTTTTACATCTATAAATTTTACTGTTTCATAATCTAGTTTTTCCTTCTTGTTTTTATTTATAGTAGAAATTTTTCCCAAAAGCTGAGGAAACTTTATTTGTTTTTTGTTAGTGCATTTTAAAGTAGCTTTTATAGTATTTAAAGAATTATAAGGTTCCATATCTATTATATCTATGTCCGATAATGTGTCTGCCGAGTAAGCGATATTTTCCATCCTTTTTATATCATCATTTGCGTTTAATATATTATTTATATAATTTTCTTGAATCATTAAAGTGTGAATATCATTTGCCATCCAGTATATATTATTTTTTTCTTCAAATTCTGTTTCCCTCGACAATAGTTTTCCTGTTGTTTCAAATATATTTTGGCTTTGAATATTTTTACTTGTGTCGCCTTTTTTAGCACCCAGTTGTAAACTATTTAATACGAAACGTATGTCGCCATTTGAAATTTCAATTAATTTTTTTACACCTGATAAACTTATTTTTATTTTTTCGGCTGTTACGACTTTATATACGAGTGCGTATATGTCATCATAAGTTGGTTTGCTAAGTTTGATATCGATAGTATAATTAAGTATAGGTTTAATAGACTGGTCGTATCTATTATCGCAAATACAGATAATTGGAATATGACTTTCTTTAATACATTCAGTTAAAGTTGAAATAAAACCGTAATCATTTCCACAATCTATATCACTAACTACTAAAATGTTATCTTGACCGTTAAATGTTTTGGACGTTTTCAATAAAGGTTTAATAATATTAGTAATAAAATCTTTGTTTCTCTCTTCATCAATAGAAAGATTAATAATATTATAGTCATATTTATTACAAATTAGTTCAACTAATAACGTTTTACCTATACCGCATAATCCAGAAACTAACGCGCATTTCGTTTTTTTATTTGTTGGTTCCCAAGTTAATAGCCATTTGATGAAAGGCTGTATAACCGATTTATTACCAATAAAATCATCTAATTTTCTGGGTCTATAAGTCTCAGTAAACATCTTTTATTATAATTGTGTTTTCTTTTTCTTCTTTTTTATAAATTCAATTCATTTTTAAATATATTTTAAAAATGAACTAAATAAAAATGGTATAGAAAGAAAGTTATAAATATAATATATACATCTCTTAATTTCTCAAAAATATGGAAACTATTCACGAATCTTGGAAACCACTTTTCGAACAATTTAATTTTAATTTAGACAGGGTGTATACTGTTTCAGATATAGTTTATCCAGATAGAAACCATATATTTCGCGTATTTGAAATGAACGTAAAAAAATGCCGAGTTGTATTATTAGGTCAAGACCCTTATCACGGACAAGGTCAAGCACACGGATTAAGTTTTTCAGTTCCAGATGGAACAGTTGTACCACCATCACTAAGAAACATTTATAAAGAATTACAAAGCGAATTTCCAGATCGCGAATATAAATTTCTCTCTGGAAACTTAGAAAAATGGTTTTATAGAGAGAATATTTTGCTATTAAATTCTTCTTTATCTGTTATAAAAGGAAAGCCCGGAAGTCATATGGAAATATGGGAAGAATTTACAGATAAAGTTATACAGTTTATAAGCGAACATAATAAAACTTGTGTATTTCTTCTTCTTGGTAACTTTGCCAAACAAAAAAAAAGTTTTATTTTGGATAAAGAGAGAATAGTTGAAGGCGTACATCCTTCGCCTATGGCGGCGACACGTGGGTTTTTCGGATCCAATGTATTTATAAAAGTTGAGAATATTTTGGGAGAAAAAATAAATTGGCAGAATTAATAATTTAAACACTTTATATAATTATATATTATACATAATGATTACTTGTAATTTAATGGGTGGTCTTGGAAACCAACTTTTTCAAATATTTGCGACAATTTCTTATGCGATCGATTCTAAACAACCATTTAAATTTTTAAACGTAGATAAACTAGGATGTGGATCTACAACAGTTAGATATACTTTTTGGAACACTTTTTTTTATAATTTGAAACCTTTTTTAATCAAAGAAATCCCTTTAAATATTGAAGTTGTCAGGGAACAAGGATTCGCGTATAATGCACTACAAACAAATAACGCAAATAATAATATTATGTTATATGGATATTTCCAAAGCTATAAATACTTTTACGACAATTATACTATGTTGATTAGGCTTATTGGTTTAGAAACCAAAAAGGACACCCTAAAAAGAAAACTTAATTTGACAAATGAGTATTTAAAGAAAACAATAAGTATGCATTTTAGAATTGGCGATTATAAAAAAATACAACACGTTCATCCTTTAACTACTTATGAGTATTATGAAAGAGCTTTAACGTATATCCAACAGCTAAATGTTATTAACAATGATAGCGATAACACAACACAATACCATATTCTGTATTTTTGTGAAGATGTAGATAATGAAGATGTTTTAAAGATAGTTAATAAGTTAATTGTAAAATTCCCTGATTATTCATTTGCTCGTGGAGATAATACATTAGCAGATTGGGAGCAAATGCTTTTAATGAGTTGTTGCCACCATAATATTATAGCAAATAGTTCATTTAGTTGGTGGGGCGCCTATTTTAATTCTAATAAAGACAAAATTGTTTGCTACCCTTCTGTATGGTTTGGCGAAATTGCTGGTAACGATGTAAAAGACTTGTGTCCTAAAAACTGGAAAAAAATCGATGTATAAATAAAAAATTTTTATAATATTCTCAATATTTTTTTAATAAATTTTTTAAATCTTCTGCCTGTCTTTGATTTGAATTAAATGCAGAATTACTATGTATTCTATGTTTTATTAAAATTTCTTTACAATTAAAAAACTTTTTAGATTGTTGTCTTAAACGTAACCATAAATCATAATCTTCAACAAAATTATCATTCCAATAACACAAACCCTTATTTATTATAGAACTTGAGTTAATAATAGGATTCACAGTCTTAAAATCGAACGCACTGATATCTCCTAAAGGTATCTGTGGAACTATACCTTCTCTCTCACCAAACCAAACACAGTTTGAACCTACAACGTCGTAATTATCTAAATGTGGCAATTGTATTTCTAACTTATTGGGATACCATATGTCGTCAACATCTAATATGGCAACATAATCGTAAGAACAGTATTTTATCATTTCATTCAGCGTATTAGCCTTGCCTTTAATAGTATAAAAATCAAAAACGCGTATTTTATTACTTAGTTGTTCGTATGCTTTTGCGGACGTGTAGACATTAGACATAGGTGAATGACCGTTTACAGCGATTAATAACTCCCATCCATCAAAAGTTTGTGTTAATACAGACATTACGGATTCATTTATAAATTCTACACCATTATAAAGAGGCATTAAAATACTTATCATATTTTTTATTGATAATAGTTATTAATAAAAAATATAGTCTTAAATAAACGTATATTGTAAATTCTAACTAAGAATTCTTTGAAACATAAACCAATTATCATATTTTGTATTATTTTCTCTAAACAAACAAAACAAGCCGGGTTCTGTCATTATGCAATCAAGAAGAATAATTTGGTCGTCTTTTACAAGATATCTATTTTTAAAATATAATTCTAATTTTGCGTCAAATGTTTCAGCCCACCAATTAATTTTTTTTTTATGTAATATAAAAAATCCGCCTGCTATAGAATTTTGATAATGTGGTATAGGTACAGCAGGCAAACCATTGTCGTTTTTATTATTTACAATTTTACTCAAATAATCCATAAAAGCATCAACATTATTTATACAAGCATAAAAAATTTTTCCTTTATCGAGCTCTAAAATTTTAGTTTTAGAAGCCCAAGTAGAGAGAAAACTTGTATTCAAATCATTTGTGCGATTCCTGAAATATCCGATATCACACCAACCGTAAAAATCTGTTTCAAAATATTTTCTCTCTATTGTTTCTTTCACAAACTGAATTTTTTCAGCCCATAACATATTAAGTTGCCAACAAGATACATTATTTAATAAAACATTTTTTTTGTGATTTTCTATCCAATAATCTTTATACTTATAGTTATAAAATTGTTCTAAAGGTTTCACGACTATCTTAATGTTTTGGTTACCATTTGTATTTATATATTGAATACTATTTTCATCAGTATAAATTATTAAATTAAACTCGTTTACAATTGAAATAAAATTATTCATCCATTCAATATAAGTATTTGAATCAAATTTTGACTTAATAATATAAAAACAACTAGAAAAAGTAATAGACATAAATTAAATAAATTCAAAAACTTTAAGTATTTTTTTTAACGGTTAATTAAACTTTCACGAATATAAAAAGCATAACGCAAAACAATTTATCGAATAAATAATATTAATTCATCCAATTACATATTGAAATGTAGTCGCATTCTAAATAATTATTTATGTTTGCGTTTTTTTGAACGTTTTGCCATTTTAAATTGCGAATTATAATATTGTCCTTATAATTTTTAACAAGATAATTAAAGTATAATTCGTATTCTGATGCGCCAGATTCATCTATAGAAATGTTACTATATTTTTTATGTTCGTTTACAGATAGAATAAAAACTTGCCAAAATGGTTTTTTATGTTTTTCTTCAACAATATTTATTATTTCAATTATATATTTTTTGTTATACAACATATGATGACAAATGCCACTATTTGGATGGACTTTTATAAAATTATCATGCAATAAATTCATATGAGTAAAATATGGTTCGTGATATTCATCACCAGTCGAAAAAATAGGCTTGTCATCTTCTATAAAATTAATAGGTTTAAGAAAAAATACATCTGCGTCTATTATTAAATAATTATCGAGTATACCATCAATGTACTTCCAAGCATGCAGTTTTATTAATTGTTGAAAATACCACCCATTTCTATTTTTTTTACCATTATGTTGTGCAAAATAGTCAGCAATAAAATTTTTATATGGAAATACATTTTCATCAATTGTAATGCAATTATTTATTTTTATATCATTATTGCAAGTAACGATATATATATTTCTATAACCGACAATATTTTTTTTTGTATATTCAATTTGTTTATCAATATTTGAGATTTCATTAGGTCCTAAAGGAATAACAATGTCAAAAACCATATATTGTATTTTTATATTTTTTAAAAAATCGCAACACGCAGCTAAAAATGTTATACGAATTGATTTAAATTTTTGGAATGAATATGAAGGTTAAATATAGGTATTTTTTTGTCCTTAATAATAATGAAAGGTTTATTCATATTGTTTATTTTTTCAAACCATATTTTATAGTTATTGTATTTTATGATACAAGTCTCATTTATGAAACCTACAGTATTTCCTTCACAGTTTCGTGGATCAACACCACCTAATAATTGACCTATTGCTGCTGCATCAAAAATATATCCAAATATGTTATAGTTATTGGATACAAAGTATATTTCTTCATTAACCGTTTCATCTGTGTAAAAAATCGGTAAATTTTGTATTAAGTTTGTTTTATTTTTTATTACACTAAAATTTTCCATATCATTTTTTGTAAAATCATAGTTATCTAAAACAATTTTAAATGTATCTGCTGAAGGTATATACATTATGCTTGCTATATTTCTTTTAAACGTATCAAATGGTATATAAACATATTTTTTGTTAAACAAATTAATAATTTCATTACAGTTGTAATAGATTAATACATCATTTTCTAAATGAATAACATCATAAACATTATATTTTTTCATAAATTCATAAATATAAAAAAACCTAAGAGATGTTAAAGTCCAAAATCCATTTCTAAAATTTTTGTCAAGATTAGTTGAACTGTAAAAATTATATGTATCATTTAAATAATCTAAATTAATTAATTTAATTTTATCAATATAGTTTTTAAAATTTTCAAACAATGATAAATTTGTAATTACATAAATATTTGTATGGCCTAATTTGATAAGTTGGTTAATATTTGTTAAAATATATTCCTGAAAATTATTAATGCACACTAAAACAACGTTCATTAAATATATTGATGTAACGATATAAATAGTAATGTTTATGTTATTTACAAATTAATATGTTAATTTATAATAAAAACAGAGGAAGATTAGGAAATTCGATTTTTAGGTTATTTTCAAATATTATATTTAGTATAGTTAATGATGTAGACGCACAAATATTTTGTGATACAACTGATATATATAGTTATATTGTGGATGATACATATTTTATAAATTTTATGAATGTAATTTTAAATGATTTAAAACCAACAAAAATAGATGCTAACGCAAAACTACTATTTGATGGTTATTATCAACACGACAGAGTTTATGTAAAATATAAAGAACAAATAATAGATTATATTAAAACACATCAGGATATTATTATAAAAACAGATAGAAATGACGCCTATAAAATAGGTAATTTATTGGATTGTAAAATAGAAAAAAAATACAGAGTAGTAATACACTTAAGATTAGAAGATTTTATTGAAATATCTCAAGCAATTAATCCTAATTCAATCAAAAATGTAATTGATAAAATTATTAATGAATTTAGGGACGAACCAATTTGTTTTGTTCTAAATAAACCTCAAACTGATTTAGAGATTAGATATATAAATTTTTTAAAAAATATATATAGTAATATTATTTTTGAGTCAAATGATGTTATAACTGATTTTATTATAATGAGACAAAGCAATATATTGGTTTGTTCTTGCTCAACGTTATCTTGGACTGCTGTTATATTATCAAAAACAATAGAAAAAGTTTATATGCCTGATTACAAAAATATAAATGGCTTTCATCAAACTTGTAAATACCCACACCCTAATACAGAATTATATAGTTGTGAAACATGTAGTCAAGAAGAATTGTGTAATATTTTATTGTAATTAAACCATACAAAAATAACAAAAGCATTCGGTTAAATCGATATTTTTATAAATATTGATACAAAAACGTACAATTAATAGTAATATACACTTTTGCACCTTTTTTCATATAAAATGGACGTTTTTAATGAGAAAAGGTGTAAATAAATATAACATAAATATAACATAAATATAACATAAATATAACATAAATATAATGATAAATTCTAATTTGATAATTACAGGAGAAAAAATACAAGAAAAGTGTGACATATATTTAGGAAACTCTTACAGCGATTTTGCTTTTAACCCTAGAATAGCAGAACAAACTAACAAACATTTTTATTTTGATAATATAAACTCAACATTTAATAACCCAAAAATAATTTATACTTATACTTTTAATATTCACATTTTAGCAAACAAAATTTTATTTTTTATAAATGATTTTATATTAATAACACATAACTGTGATGAGAATATTGTTTTTTGTGATTCTGTATTAAGTATTTTGAATAGTAATAAATTAATTAAATGGTATACACAAAATTTATGCTATAACCATGAAAAATTATTATTGTTACCAATCGGTTTAGCAAATAGCATGTGGCCACACGGGAATTTAACTATTTTTGATAATAACAGCATTATAAAAAATTTACATATAAAAACAAAAAAAATATATTTTAATTTTAACATTTTAACTAATGCAAATAAGAGACAACAATGTTATGATATTTTAAAAGATAAAATAGAATGGTTAGATAATGTAGATCCAAATGAAAACTTGTATAGACTAAAAGAATACGAATTTTGTATATGTCCTGAAGGTAATGGAGTAGATACACATAGGTTATGGGAATGTTTATATTTAAAAGTTGTTCCTATAGTTATAGATAGTGATTTTTCTAAAATATTACAAAAAAATAATTTGCCTATTATTTTTTTAAAATCTTGGGATAAATTAAAAATAGATAATCTTAATTATAAAGACTTTAACTTTGACATCATTTATAATAAATTTAATATGAATAATATTTTATAGAATAAAAATATAATAAAAACAAAATTATAGTTATTATATGATAGAACAAGAATTTATAATGCTTATAATGAATTGTAAGAAGTATTTAAAGAAGGCAAAGTTTCAAAAAATGACTTGGTTAAAACAAATACCTTCTTATCTAATTTATTTTCACGTAATTGGTGATGAAACGCTTGATACCGAATATAAATTTGATGAAGAAGCCCGTATTTTATGGGTGAGAACAGCCGATGACTATAATTCATTACCAAAAAAGGTGATTGCGGCATATAATGCTATACACAAAACATATAATTTTAAATACATATTTAAAACAGACGACGACCAAATTTTGGTGAAGCCGCCATTTTTTGATATAATTAAAAAGTTAATTATGGAGACATACCCACGTCCACACTATGGTGGTTATATAGTAGATGTAGCAAAACCATATTTATCTCAATACCATAAAATACACCCAGAACTTCCTCAACATTTGCCGATTTTACAAACGAAATATTGTAGTGGAAGATTTTATTTTCTCTCTAAAATCGCTATATCAAATTTGGTTAATAAGAGTGAACTAATTGGAAAAGAGTATTTAGAAGATTATGCGGTCGGATATTATTTAGATGCCTTTTTTAAAACGAATATTTTAAGTATAGCAACAAATAAATTTTTTACTGATATTGAACTAAGTGACTTTCCTCAACTTTTAAAAGAAAATAAAATTTAAGGTAATTACACCGCTAATAAGACCCAAAATATATTTTATATAATATTTTGTTATTATATATAATCAATGGGTAATAAACAGTCCGCACCTAGTTATAATAATCAACAAAACGACGAACAATTTGTACTGGAAGTAACAGATAAAGACATAAATGAAGCAAAGATATACTATGGAAAACCGAATGAAAGTTTAATAAAAGTAAATGATGTGTATAAGGATAAATTTAAAGAATTAAATAAACAACTGACACCGTTAATTGGTGAAGATAAACCGACAAATTTTATAGTGAAAATATATAAAAAAGTAAAAGATAAAATTAAAGACACACTTGTTTATAATAAAAACAAAGCAAGTACAGTAAGAGAAGCAAATTTTGATGTGTTAAATATTGGAATAAAAAGTGCTGCCGAAATAACAAATGAACATGTAACAATAACTTTGGGTATAATAACAACTACAACTTTAGCAATTGCTCCACCTATAGGTTTGCTAATAGCAGCATCATCTATATTGATTTTAAAAACATTACATACTATTCGTTCAAATCATGAGTTATTTGATATTATGAATGACCTTTTAAGTTTATTAACAGTTATAACTGAAGAATTTAAAATAATAGATGACAGTGATGTCCCTCATTTAGTAATATTAAAAACCCATATTGTAAAAATTTTTTCATTAATGTCAAGTATAAATGGTATTTATAATTGGCGTAAAATGGTAATTTTTCCAAATTCTGTAATAAATTCGTTTGTAAAAGAAATATCTCTAATTAATACTGCATTAATAGTTGATTTAAAAATTGACCTTACGAATTTGACAAAAAATCAAGACAAAAAAACAAATAAAAATGACGACAATATAGAAACAATATTAGCTAAAAGTATTGAACCTAGTATATACGAAATGGGTGTTGCGGATGATAAAGGAAATAAAAACGTAGAAAATGAATTACACAAAGAAGAAAGTGAACAAGTAAAAAATATATTAAGTAATGTTGTAAATAAAAATATAACTATTAATGACCCAGGATTAAATAAAAATATAACAGAATTAGTTAATACAACAAATTTAGCTGCAACAGATCAACAACTACGTAACGAATATATAACTTATTTAAAACAAGTACAAATACAAGAAGGTGGAACAAGATTAAAAAAACGTAAACATACTAGGTTAAAAAAAACAAATAAGCCAAAAAAATATAAAAATAAAACTTCTAAATGTAAAACTAAAAAACATATGTGAGTTAAGAGAAAAATATAGATTATAATTGATAGTATATAAATTATGGATTAAACAAATTTAATTTCGGTCTAGCCTGTTCTTTTAACTGTTCTTTTAATTGTTTTTGAATTTGGTTTTTAAAAAATTCTTTTTTATCTAAATCTAACATTAGTCGCCCATAGTTAGTATTTTTCTTTTCTATATCACTATAGTCTTCCCTCTGTATTACAGTTAATGGAACAATTAAATACCAATAATCTTTTTCCTGAAGTTTAAACCAATATTTATCTATAGCAAAAAACCGATGATTGTCTGGATACTTCATAAGATTTTTCATTCCTTCTCTATAATTTTGTATAAGAGTATCAAAATAATGAGCTTGAACTAAATATCCTGTAGTTGTCTGACACTTTGCGACTTTTACACACGAGTCGTCGACAGGCATATAAGGAGGCACATTATTACCAGCTATAAGAACAACATCGAACGTCTTGTGTCTAGAGAGAAAATAATTTAATTGATTAATAAATAACGAAGGGTTTGTAAATAAAATATCATCTTCGACGATTAATAAGTGAGGCCAACCATTCTGTTTTGCCAATTCTAAACATTTTAAATGACTCATGCTACAACCGAGAGCACCATTTGGTAACTTAATTGCGTTAAATCTTTCGCACTTAATACCCAGAGCATCAAATTGTTGTTCTACGTGAGCTTTTCTGTCTGGTCTAGACTCCAAATTAATATAAAGCGTGTGTTTAATATCTTGTATAGAATTCATAATAATAATTAATAAATAAAAATACTTTAAATGAATTTAAAAACAAATTTAAAAATTTCTCTCTTTAAAAAATAAATGAATATTAGCATAATAAGTTTCACAGATGAAGAAAAGAACAGTATAGCAAAACAAATAAAAAACATTTCTATAGATGAAGTGAATAAAGAAATAGATAAATTAATAGAGATAGGAAATAGTGCGAATAGTTTATCTTCGCGATCAAGAATAGGTAATAACATAGTAGATTATTTTACTTTTACTCAAAGACTAGAAACAAAAGGAAAATATAATGCGAGTTTTTTTGATTTTTTAGCTAATTTAGAAGAATTTAAAAAAAAGAAATTTATTCAGACAATGTTAAAATATTATAAAGATGTGAAAAATAAAAATGGGACTAAAAATGAGTATATCGTTTATAAAGAAGTATATAACATATGTATTAGCGCAATTAATATAATGCGTCCATTAAATTGTATGGAAATTTATACGAGATTTAAAGCAAAAAGGGTGTTAAATTTTTGCGCTGGATGGGGCGGTTCTATGGTGGCCGCTGCTGCTCTTAATTTAGAAGCTTTTTATGGGATAGACATCAATACAGAGCTGTCTCTTCCTTACGATAATATGGTATCTTATTTGAAAACAAAGTCGGCAACAAAATATGAGGTATATATTTGTGATGCTATGACCTGTGATTATAGTAAATTTGTCTACGATACAGTATTTTCATCACCGCCTTATTATTTTATAGAAAAATATGCGAATTCAGTAAAATATGAAACGAAAAAAGATATGGACGAAAAATTTTATAAGCCAATATTTAGAAAAACTTATAACGGATTAAAAAAGGGAGGGCACTATATAATAAATATTTGTAAAGAAGTATATGAGAATATACTTAAAGAATTATTTGGAGAAGCGCACGAAATATTTCCACTAAAAAAATCAAAAAGGCAAAACAATTATACGGAAATGGTTTATGTATGGGTTAAGAGTTAAGGAATTCATTAAATTTAGCAATCATATTTTTTGTTACCGTTTCTGGGTTAGAATGAAAGCTTATTTTTTTATTTTTTATATGTTCTATTTGTAGAGTTTTGGGGTTTACGCGTTTAATAGCATATTTTATGTTATCGTGATTATCGTGACTATAGTTAAATCCTTTTAACAATAAATGAATATGATTATCACGGTTATGAGTTTTGTCAAACGAAAAATAATAATCTTTTAGATAAATATCCATTTTAACATTACCACCTGTATGTTTTTTCCAATAATAAATTATTTTGTTTATAAAATTTGTTTTATTATTTATTTTTCTTTTTGTATTATTATTTTTATTTATTTTTCTTTTTGTATGTGTATTATTTTTTAAATTTTTATAATTTCTTCTTGTATTCATTATATAATTTAACTATATAATAAATTTTTGTATTTTTATTTCAATACGCACCACCTAATCCAATTCTTACACTAGCCTGAGCTCTAGGTTTTACGCCAATATAGGCGGCATATTGAGGTGAAAATTTGTGTGGTGGATTTTGTTGAATATATTTGTTACGGTTATCAATTTGCGTTTGAATATTAGCAGGTTGAATATTATTATTATTATTATTATTATTGTATAAGTCCATATTATTTTCTTTTTTCTTATCTTCTTCAATTTGTCTTATTAAATTTTCAGGTACTTGTTTACCCATAGATATTAGGTATTTTGCAACATTTTCACGTTTCTCTCTAGTAGTAGGATAATAAGGAATATTAGACCAATCAGACGTTGTTGTAACAGTTTTTTTTATTTCTTTTATTTTGTCTGGATTTAATATTTTTCTTTTGGGTTCTCTTAAATCATAACTGTAATATTCTTCTGTACCAAATGGTATAAAAGTTAAAAAAGTTGAAATATTTATAATAAATATTTTCGGATTATGTACGATAAAAATATTATCATTTGGATTTTCAGATTTTTCATCAATAATATATTTTAATTGTGTTATGGTTTTTAATCCGTCAATCCCATTATCATTTTCTCCTCTCCACGGGTCTTTTTTTGATATAATTCGAGAGATGCCATCAAATAGTTGTAGAATTTCAGGGCTTCCAATATTATAAAAAACAGATCTGTCTACTTTTAAACCTATTCTATCGCATCTTTTTTGCAAAGCATTATCTTCCATACCCCAACCCCAGAAACAAGGATACCCATTTGTCATTTCAAAATCAGCTCCTTTTATGACAACAATGCCACCTAGAGCGTATTTAAAACCATAATAGTGTTTGACAATTCCGAAAGTAGTTTCATAATCAAAAATTTTATTAAAAGGAATTGTATCAACATCATTAAAAATAAATGTAATGTTTTTATAATGTTCTGGATATTTTTCTTTAACTGCCAGAAACCCAATATTCTTTGTAGCTCCTCTATTAAAAGTTCTCGCATCACATTGGTGAGAGAAATAAATTTCATAATCATCTGAATCTTCTAAAATGAAACTCATATATTTACTAAAAAAGAACTTATGTTGAACTCTATTTCTATACGGAACTATAAAAACACGTTTGGGAACCTTTTTTTCTTCTTTTACTTCTATATTCATTTATATTTATATCTTATAAAAGTTTATATTTTTAAATTTATAACATAAATGCTATTTATTATATTTCAAATATATTTAAAGCCACTATTATATATAATATAATAATTAGAAATAATGACACCATATTTCATCATAATTTTTACAATTAATATTTCATTTGTAATTGCCTATACAAATTCTTGTCAATCTTGTAAGCATCTTATTCAACATAGTAGAGGAATACCCGAACTGGGATTATGTGGAATATTCAAAGGTAATTTTGCTGAGCACTGTAGGAAAGACAAAAATTTATGTGGCGAAAAAGGATTTTTATATGAAGAGGAAGAACGTATAAACGAAGATTTTCTAGATGTTTATGATGAATTAAGTAACCGTTGCTCTGGTGAAGTTAATGAAAAAGAGGAACTCGAACAATTGGAAAGGGACTTTGCTGAAATGTACGCGAAAATAAAAAAACATAATAAAAATATGAAAAAATCATTTTTTACTCATAAATAAAAAATGTATTTTATATAGGGTTTTTTATAGGGTTTTATATAGGATTTTTTTATAGATTTTTCTATAATAAATTATTGTATTTTATATTTTTTTAAAATAGCTATAGGTATTAGTTTTTCTTGAATTTTTTCTAATTTTTTATAACATTTATTTATTGTTACTTCGCTCGTTTCACTTACAACATTAACATCTCGTTTACTTATATTTAATTTACAAATTTGCGAAATAAAATATACTACACCAGCTGCTATAGAAGGCGGAGTATTTTCAGGCATAATATTTCCTTTAGTTATTTTCATAGAAACGAATTGACATAATTTAGTTAATTCATTATTAATATTGAGTTTACTACAATATCTTTCTATAAATGATTCAGGTTTTGTTTGTCCTAAATTTGTTTTTTCTTTATTATCCATATCCTTTTCTAAATTGTTAATAATAGCAACCGCATTTTTACAACCTTTTGTTGCACTTGTTACATCAAGAAGAAATATATTTGCGATTTCCTTAGCTGTTCTAGGGTAATTGTTTACACGACACGAAATGTAAATTGATGCGGCTAAAATACCGTCGCGATTGTCTCCTCTAAATGTTAGGTCATATTCCGAAATTTTTTTATGATATCTTATTGCGTCATCGATAATCATTTTTGGCATACCGGCATTTTGTGCCATAGTTGTAATAATTTGAAATTCATCATATTGTGATTTTTCTTTATAAGGCATAGATTGCCATTCTGTATAACGTCTTATTTTTCTCATTTCATAAGACATTACACCATTATATAATACTTTACACCCATAAGAAGATTCTTCTAATAAAGTATTTATAGGCATTCCACATCTTGTAGGGTCCGAATTTTGATTATCATCCGCGCCATAGTATCTCCATTCAGCAGATTGATCCACTATATCTTTATATATAATGCCACATTTTGTATTGGTACAAGTCAAAAACCCTTCATCTGAAAATGCTAAAATGCTTTCACAACTTTCGCACATTTCTCTGTTTCCGCACGAACGATATACACATTCTAGTGGAACTTTTTGCTTATCGGGATTTTCTACTTCAGCATCAAATATATTCCATAATTCTTTTTTGTTAATCTTGTTGTTTTTATTTTTTTTGCTTTTGTCGTTACTCATCATCTTTTTATTATCTTTTATAATATAAATAAAATTTTAATTCAATTTTATTTATATTATAAGTTTTATTTAATTTGTATTTTACTTTTATATATTTTTAAAACGTTATAATATATGGGAAATACAACATCTACAAATACAAATATAAATAATGCTAAACAAGAATTCAACAATTTTTATGAGATTATTGACTATGTTGCTACATATTATATTTTAACAATGGACTTTAAAAGCTTAAGCAAACTTTCGGAAAAAGCCTATTGTGACAAGTTAGTTATATTAACGAGTGACATTATTGACAGATATTTTAACGATACAGACGTTACTTATTTAGCTCAAAGAGTAAAAGATGGTGTAGAAGTAAATAATTTGCAAAAAGAAAAAATAAAATTTATAAATAGAGATAGTCTTGAAAGACTCGATATTTCAAATGATGAACGGAAAAATATTAGAAAAAAAAGAGTATGTATTGGAATTGCTAAATTTTACGTTAAAATAGCACACATTTTTGCGGCAATTGTTATGACAATTAATCCAGTATATAAATATAAAGATGAAACCGGACAAATGGTAAAAAGTGGATTACTAGAAAAAGATAAAATTCCTAAAGGCATTCAAAAAAAGTTATTTAAGTATAATATTTGCGATAACAGGATAAGAGCACTAAAAAGGAACGAAGTGCTAGACGCAAATACAGGAAATGTTACGATTCAGCCTAAAGTTTGTGATATGAATATAGATGCTAAAGGTTCTATTAAAAGTTTAGAAGATGAACCGGGAATACCAGAATTTATGAAATTATACTTAGATGATAATTATGATTTTTCAAACGGAACTTTTACAGGAATGTCAGACGCAACAAAACAACAATTTTTAAAAGATTTAAAAAATTTTTATAAAGCTTTTACGGGTAATGAGGATATGCCTCCTGAAATAACTAAATTTAGTGACATAAAATTAAGAGACTATAGGTCTAAACAAAGTTGTCAAGGCGACAATTCTATTTTGAAAGCAAAGTATACCATAAATAAAAAAGATAAACTTTATGTAGATTATGCTGAAAATCTAAATAAAATGATACAAAGAGCAGCAAATAATCAATATAAATTGCTTTCTGTTATTAATGAACTATTTACTTATGTTATAGACCCTTATTCAAAAAAAAGAGTTATAAGAGTAAACCCAAAATTAAATGATGAAATGTTACAAAAATCTGTTGAAAAAACTAGAAGATTTATAATAGATTTATATGTCAATTGTGAAAATGATTATGTAAATGGCGTTAAATTATATGAGGCAATTGTAGAATCAAAAATAATAGAAACTACAAAAAAACAAATAGAAAATTTAAAGAATAAGGCGAACGAAATGATTGAAACAACACAAAAAACAGTTATTACAGAAAAACCAATAATAAATAAGAATGAAATAAATAATAATGAAATAAATAATAATGAAATAAATAATAATGTCAAAACCCTCTAAAATAATTATAGTTTGCCTATAGAACCAAACAATTTTATGGCATTCATTTATGCTTGTTTTTTAACACCTTTTAACATTTCAAATGCCGATACTATAAGTTAATCCTAATTATAATATAAAAGTTTAATATGTTTATTATATAATGGAATTTGCGGTTTACAATCTTTTAGAATACGAAAAATATATAAGAGAAAATAATTTAATTCAAATTTTCTCTATCAATCTATGTTGCTATAAAATTAATTTTTATAAAAATCCAAAGTATTATTTTACGTGTTATTGTTATAAACGTAATTGTAAATAATTATAATATTTTTAAATACAAATATTACAATAAAAAACGGTGTTTGAAATGTTAAAAGGTGTAACATTTCAAACACCGATTTTACGACATTTTTGTATTATTATTTTTTGATGACTTATTACGTTTTGTATTCATTATATATAATTATAAATATTAGTTATGTAAAAATAATATTTATAAAAGTTCATATTTTATTTACGAAAGACTGCGAGAAGCAGCACGAGAAGCAGCAGCGGCAGCAGCACGAGAAGCAGCAGCAGCACGAGCAGCGGCAGCAGAAGCAGCACGAGAAGCAGCAGCACTACGGGAAGCCGATGCGGAACGCGAGGCAGAAGCAGCACGAGAGGCAGCAGCAGAAGCGGCACGGCCAGCAGCAGCAGCACGAGAAGCAGCACGACCAGCAGCGCGAGAAGCAGCACGGGAGCGTCCAACGGACATTGATCTAGATCTAGAACGACGATTACTGTTTTTGCGGTTTTTGCGAGTTGCCATTTTGTATATATATATATTTTATAAAAAAAATTTAAAAGACATAATAAAAAAGATATAAAAAATATAAATTATTTCTTAATATATATTTTTTTACTTAATTTAATTTTTTACTTAATTTAATTATTTACTTAATTTAATTATTTACTTAATCTTCAAATATTCTGTTTGTAGAATCCCACCACATTTTATCACCTTTTTTTATATTATAAATTGTTCTAAATATTGGATGTCTTGATAATGGAACATTACATCTATATTTATCTAAAGGATGTGGATTTGTTTTTAATTGTGCTCTAATTGCCTTTTTTTTGACTATTTGCCTATACTGCATAGCATAATATATGAAAAACATTTCAAACGATTTTTGTTGAACTGGTAAAATATATTCATTTTTTAATTGAAAATCCTTTAAGTATTCTAAACATATATTTATTCCATTAATGTCTGCTATATTTTCTCCTATAGTAGGCCACGCGTCAAATTTTATACCATCCTCAGCCGCAAATGTTTCATATTGTTTTACTACATTTTCTTGTATGCGTTCGAAATGTTTTTTATCATTTTTGGTCCACCAATTAGTGAACGCGCCGTTCTCGTCATATTGACTACCAAAATCATCTAACGCGTGCGACAATTCGTGAGCTATAGTAAAACCAATTCTAGATAAATTATATTCTATTCCTCTTTCATCTAAATCTACAAAAGGTTTTTGAATATATCCTAATGGAACACGTATGCTGTTTTCAAATGGAGTATAATAAGCATTTACAAGATAGGCTTCTGTCCCTATGAATTTAAGTGGCGTTAACGACCATTCCAATGAATGGCTATTATTAAGTACTGGTTTCCCAACTAAGTGAATAAAATTATTTAATCTCCATAATGACATTTTTTGTAAATTCCCCCAAGGATCATCTTTTTTATAGTCTAGGAGAGGGTCTTTTTCTAATTTTTCTGGAGAACCTATAATAAATTTTAATGTATTTAATTTTTCTATAGCTTTATTTTTTGTCTTTCGTTCAAGCCATTTATTACGTTTTATTATTCTAATAAAAACAGCTTTAAGGTTATTTGCCATAGTTTCAACATAATTTATCGTTTTCATATTTTTATGCGTTTTAACATATTCATTCGTTAAAAATGTATTAAACAAATAACCAATTGTAAAAATAGTTTTTATTCCGGGATCTAATATTTTTTGTTGACCACGAAAAAACTTTCCATTAAAGTCATAAGATAATTCAGAACCTTTTTTGGCCCATCTTTGTTGTTGTTTTATATAAACATACATCCAATATGTCTTCCATTCAGGCAAATTCCATTCTTCTAACATTAACTTAGAGCAGCACATCAAGTAATTTATGTTTGTTGTTATGAAATACGGTGGAACAATTTTGAATCCTAATTCTTTTGTAAATGCTTCCCAGTTGAATTTATACTTTTTAATTGCTTCGCTTCCTGTTATTGAATTATAAATTTTATCTTCATCCTCTTTTAAAACATCGCAATACATAGCTTTAGCTAATTTGCACTCGCAAATAAATATATCGTGTATATTAAATTGATTATACTTTCCAAACGCATTTTGAAATAAATTATGTAAATATCTTAAATAACCATTTTTATAAGTATTTTGATAGTCAGCATTTTTTTCGCCTTCTAAATAAACATTAATGTCTATTAGAGTTAACTGAGGAGGTTCTAAATAACACGCATATACATTAGGATTTTTATAGTCAGGTTGTATAGACCATACAAAAGGGGCACACCAAGATATTACTTCATTTTTATTAAAAAAAGCAAGCATTTTCCAGAAATTATTTTTGTTTTTACTCATAGTATCAATTAATTCGAATATTGTCTTAGCTACACTTGATTGTTGCTCTATTGTATTATCTCTTATACGCGCATTGCGAGCATTTCTAATACATGTAGCTAATTTTGTATTTTTTGTTGTTGGATTTGTAATATAGTCCACAGATATTTGTATTAATTCACGATAAACCTTATCCTGAATAATTCTAAAATCATCAATTTGTGTTATATATTTATGTTCTTCTTTTAAACGATATGTTTTTAACCATTTATAGTTAATATATGAATAATAATCATTTTGTGGGGTTATGTTTGAAGGACTTATAGCTTTTTTCAAACTATTGACTAATTCTTTTGTGGAAACATTTTCAAATGAATTATTTTGCTTTAACGTTATTTCATTTTTATTTATATTTTTATAATTTTTATTGGTCTTATTTTTATTGGTCTTATTTTTATATTTTTTTGTATTTTTATTGGTCTTATTTTTATATTTTTTATTAGATTTTTTTGTATTTTTATAATTTTCATTATTTTTATTACTTAATTTATGGCTTTTCATATAATTTAATTATACTATTATTTTACGTTATTTAAAAAATTTGTCTTCTAGTTTATTTAATAATTCATCATCATATACTAAATTACCTTGTGGTTTGTATGACTTAATAGGTGTATATTCTTTTTTTACTAACTTATTTTTTTGATGGTTGTCTGTATTTTTATTTAAAATTAATTCATTTGGATTTGTTGTGTCATAACCTGTATTTGTTTCTTCTAGTTCTTCTTCAATTTTTCTTCCAAATTCATCTATTGAAATTCCTGTCTTTTTCTTAAGTTCTGTCCTGACATAAGACGGAATCCAATGTAACCAAGAAATAAACAATGTATTTGGATGAATATATCTAACGTTAAAACCATTATCTTTTAATTTGTCTATTAAATAAGCAATACACGCACCTTGGTCGTACTTAGGAACACCAATCATTATTTCTGGTACAACAAACCAACAAAAACATTCGTCGATTTTTTGTCGAGATACTGTTTTAATTCTTACGTGTATTCTATTTAAAAGCTTATTGTATAGTTCTAATTTATTTAAATCATATTTTTTTTTTTTTTCATAGAGTTCATCAATATTTATTTTCTCGGAAAAATCCTTAATATTTTCTAACGTAAATATATTTGCCATTTGTATTTTTATACGAAAAAAAAATACAAATTTAAATTAATATAAAAAATACAAATACTTAAATATAAAACTCAAAAAAATATATTAAAATGACAATAAAAAATTTGGTAATTTCAGGAGGCGGACCTATAATGATTCAAATATTAGGAGCTATTCAGTTTCTTGAAAAAAATAAATTTTTAGATATGAATAATATAGAAACTATTTACGGAACATCTGCAGGCGCCATGATTGGATTGTGTTTATGTCTAAAATTTGACTGGGATACTATAAATGATTATATTATTAAACGCCCATGGCAAGACGTTTTTTCAATAAAAGTAGAAAATATTTTTGACGTATACACGAGAAAGGGAATATTTGATATAAAAACAATTGAAAAATGCTTCAAACCTTTATTTGACGCAAAAGATATTTCAATTGATATAAATTTAGAAGACCTATATAAATTGTCTAAAATAGAATTACATATTTTTGCCTTTGAAATAAATGAATATAAAACTCATGATATTTCATATTTAACACACCCAAAACTTTCAGTATTAACGGCTATACAAATGAGTAGTGCGTTGCCAATATTAATAACGCCTGTGTTTTTAGAAGATAAATGTTATATTGATGGAGGAGTTTCTTGTAATTATCCGTTAAAATATTGTATTGACTCCGGAAAAAATATAGACGATATTTTAGGTTTCAAGGTTAAATATAATAATAATAATAAAAATATAATAAGAGAAGAATCTACTATATTAGATTTTTTGTTTTATTATTTGTTTAAGGCTATATTTAGTATAAATATAGATAGCGTGCAACCTTCTATAAAAAATGAAGTTCTCTTAGATGTTAACACAAGTTGCGTTACTTTTCATATGTTTCACGTTTTAAATAGTGCGGAAGATAGAAAGGAATGGTTCAATAATGGAGTTAAAAGTAGTGCAAATTTATTAACTAGCTTAGAGTACAGTATTCAAGAACTGAGTGAGAGTTTCCTTTGACGGTTTTGCGTCATATTCAATTACTTGCCCGTCTTTTAATAATTTTATTGTTGGATAACCTTCTACGTTATATTTATTCATCATTTTATCTACTTCTGCTGTCTCTGTAGAGCAATCTATTTCTGTAAATATTACGTGATAACCATTGATAGTTTTATTTTCATATTCTGCCTTTAAGTCATTCCAAATTGGTTTTGCTGCTTTACAATGAGGACACCAGTCAGCAAAGAAAAATAATAATTCTGATGTGTTATCTCCAGATGAATCGCCTTTTGATATTTTTTCGCTGTTTGGCTTATAACTTGCTTTCATTTGTGGCGAAACATAATAAAAATATAAGAAGACTGAAACGGCACAAAATAAAACTATTGTTAAAATAATAAATTTATTGTTACTTATTCCGTTAGCAATAGTAGATAAAACGCTTTTAGGTTCACCACCAATAGGCAACTTTATATTTGAAGAAGATCCAAAATTCATTTATATATATTATAAAATAAATTGTTAAACTGTTTTAACGAATACAATCTAAAGAACTATTAATAAATAATGAATTCATATATGTTATTTAGAACATCTACTGGTGAGTTAATTGAAATAAAAAAATATGATTTTATAAATGATAAAATTTATTACAGTAAATTGTATCAATTAAAAAAAGAAATACTTGACAAATTTTATATGTCTAGTCCTAAATTGGAAAATAAAAAATAAAAAATAAAAAATAAATCTAAATAAAACTTTTCACAACAAAAATAATCAATAAACCAATAAATACTGTAAAAACATAACTACATATTAAGTTAATTCTTAGTTGCGATTTTATTTTTTCTGTGTTAGCAGATTTTTCGGCTAAACTTAATAAATTAGTTTGTTTTGTGTTTAAATAAATTGTATAACATAAAACAAGTAAAGTAATTAATTTCATAAAAACAGATGTCTTAAAAAATTTGCTTAATGGACTGATAATAAAAAGTAAAATTAAAGAGATTGATGCTGCTGAACATATACAAATATTTTTTGTGCTATCAGTAAAAATAGTTAAATTAAATGGCTCAACAGTATCCATATAATTTTATGAATATTTTATTTTATACATTTAATGTATAATGACACAAACACGTAATAATAAAAACATACATAATAAAACCAGAAAAAGAGTTTTTACAAAAAAAGATTATAACTCCGGCGATGGTATGTTAACTTCTGTTTGGGGACCTCCTTTATGGCACGTGTTACATACAATCAGTTTTAACTATCCTATAAATCCTACAGATGAAGATAAAAATAGATATATGGATTTTATACTAAATCTTAGATATACATTACCCTGTAAATATTGTAGAATAAATTTAATAAATAATTTTAAGAAAAAACCATTACAAATGTGTGATATGGCTAGCAGAGCGACGTTTTCACGTTATATATACGATTTACACGAAACTGTAAATAGAATGTTACACAAAAAATCAAACTTAACATATTGTGATGTTAGAGAAAGATACGAACATTTTAGATCAAGATGCACTGAAGAAAAACCAAAGGTTTTTACATTTAAAAAAACTTCTTCAAAGAAAAAGAAAGAAAAAGGATGCACAGAGCCGTTATACGGAAAAAAATCAAGATGTGTTATAAATATTGTTCCACAAGAAGATAAAAGTGCGACATTTAAAATACACAAAAAATGTATAAAAAGCAAAAAAATATAAAATATTTAGGTAAATATATGAAAATAATTTATTTTAATATTGTATATGGTTTTTACTAACGAAACTAATGGTGCTAATGGTGCTAATGGTGCTAATGGTGCTAATGGTGCTACGTATAAAATTTTACCATTAGAGTGTTTGCACGATTTTTCACCAAATTTGAAAGCCAAAAATTTTGGCCTTATGCTTGCGTCAATATATTCTTCTTCAATTCAAATACCGTCTACAAATAAAATTAACGGTAAAGTTGATTTAACAAATTATGACAGTGAAACATTTAATTATGTTTTTTTCGGTTTAAAACTAGTTTTTGAAGAAAAAATGAAACAATTAATTACAAATAACACGTTAATCTTTGCCATCGATAAAATAATCAATATTATTTTAAGCCAAGAAAGTGAAGAAATTACAGACCCGACTGTACCTAAATTGTTGGAAATGTTGAATAATGGAAATAATGAAAATAAAACTGGTGGTGGACCTTTTTATAATTCGCAAATAATAATTATTTTGTTTTGTTTATATTCTTTTATGTTGCGTGAAGTTTATCCTTCTAATTTTTTTGAAATTGTAAAACCTAGCGACACAAAAAACATAAAAATAAAAATAGTGGAAGGAAACAATCAAGTAATAGGTAGTCCAGTATTGATATTGGGAAATCAAGATAAGCAATATGTTAATGATACAGATAGTAAAAATATATCATCTGTGACTAATGACACAACAATAATTAAATTTAACGAAACGACAATTTATAGTGATGGTGCGAATGATGGTAATATAACTCAAAAAGAACTAAATCTTGGTCCAATAGCAAGTGCAATTGTCGATAATAGATTAAATATAATTCCTTTTGGAACGACGACAATTGGGAACAAACCACAAGAAGAAGAAGAAGAAGAAGAACAAGATGAAGATGATGATGATGATGAAAAAGATGATGATGAAGAAGATAAAAAAGACAACACCAACAGTGTCGCTTTAGTCCCAACAAAAGAAGCGTCGAGTAAGAAAAAAATCTTGCCTAAAGATTTTTATCAAGATAAAGAGTTAAAAAAAAAGCAAAATATGATTGAACTCAAAAAAAAATACGGACCTCTTGCCGTAATAGCAAAAACCTTTTACGAATTAACATCATTTGATGATAATAAAACAACTAAAGAAGATTTAACACATGCCGTACAATTTTTAGAAAAAGAATACACTGCTGTTTATAATGAGGTATCAAAAATATGTAAAAAGCATTCTATGGATTCATATAATTTATTTGAACGCGCGTTGGATGAATTAATCGAAAAAAAAGCAAAAGACAGTCAAAATGGAGATGATGGAGATGATGGAGATGATGGAGATGAAGAAATTATAGATTTAGATAAAAATATTGCAAATTTTGCGACTGAAACTGCTGTATTAGTAAAGGAGACTTTGCTGGGTACTATAACCAGTTTTAGTAGTCTTTTTTCACAAACAACACCGGCAACAACTCAGCCTCTAAATGAAGACAACATCTTGTCAAGTGAAAATTTACAAGTAGCAACCATTGTCACGACAACTGATTTAAAAACAGTTCCTGAAGATAAAAAAATTATAGAACATATTTTATCTGCAACACAAAAAAAAATAAAAGAACGTAACATCGTTAAAGAAAATGTACAGAAAATGAATACATTTTGTGATGTCGCTTTTAAAAATGAATTTAATATCGCTCAAAATGATGATAAACTTTATATAATAAAAAATGTTGCGGGCGAGAATGTATTTTATGGTGATAACACAATATTTGATACATTAATAAATGTTTTTACTTTTATGGGTGATACCGCAAAAAAAGAATTAGAAAAACAAAAACAAGAAGCATCATTTTTTTCATCCCCATCACAATCTTCATTTTCATCTAAAAATAGTGATGACCTAAAAAATTTTATTGAAAAATCAGAACTGTTTATACGTATAATAAAATATTCAGGAGATGTTTTAACTGAATTTAAAAGCGAAACAGAGTTTAATAGTAAAATAATTGAATTTAAAGAAAACCTAAAAATTATAGACAATTATGTGTCGGCATCTAAAAGAAATTTTCCAATTACATATTTAAATAATTTAGCTGAAATGCAAAAAGAAATAGAACTCTCGAAACAAGAGTTAGAACTTGAAACTATGGAACGTAACGCCTCATTAGAAAAAAATAAAATATCAAACAATTTAACGGCTCAAGAAAATATAGAATATAACACAACTGTTGCAAATAGAAAACAATCAGTTAATTTAGCTGTAGAAGGAACTATCGGTGTTGTTACGGAAGGTCTCGGAACAGCAGTTCATGATGTATTGGATGTCGTTACAATTATTCCAGATTTTTTGATTGGAAAAGGTTGGCAAGCAATGGGACTTGTAGGAACTAGTTTAGCAATTTATCTTGTTTTTACTTCGCATAGATTTTTTGGTAAAAAAAAAGTCTTAAATGAAGTCAATAAACACGACAACACAAGACCACAACAACTAACACAACTAACACAACAACTAACACAACAACCATCGCAAATAGACACCGATGTGTATTCAGGCGTAATCTTTCAAATGAAATGCGCAAATTTTGGAACTGAAAATGTTGCTGTTATAACAAAAAATCTTACTATTGATGACGCAGTTAAGTTTTTATTACAAAAATTGAGTATGTCTCAATGCATTGAATTGTACGATAGCGGAGAAAACTCATTAAAATATTTGTATAAAGACGCCCTTGCTTTAGATTACTACTACAATATCCATAACACTCCTCAGGAAAAATTAATTATATATAATGACGATGACTGGGGACAGTATTGTTCAATTAATTTTGTTAGCTGCAAAGATATAAAAATAAAAATATGGAAACTTGAAATGGATGATAATCAAAATTACAAACGTGTTGGAGAACTTGTTGAAATAAAAAAAATTATAAAACCTTATTTTGATGATAACAAACAAAAATACGCAGAATTTGCAAATAACCAACATGTGAAAAATGAACTAACACAAATTAGCGAAATGTCGTTAACGCCACAAAAAAGAATAATAAATAGAATTGTGCGACCTCCTCTTGGACCTCCTCTTGGACCTCCTCTTGGCTTATATGGTGGTAAAAAAAGAAAAACAATAAAAAAATATAGAAAAAAACATAACACAAAAATAATTAAACGTAATAATAAATCAAAAAGGCGAGCAACAAAAAAGCATTCTAAAAAAGGTAAGACCAGAAGATACTAAATGTAAACTCTTTAAGTATTAAAATTATATTTGAAATTATTTATGTTTTAGAACTGAGAGAAATCACTCAAAACTGGTTGAGGTAAATATTCGTCATTTACAGAAGATCCAGACATACTACTATAATTATTATTATAGCCGATATTATAGCTACTATTGTATCCACTACCATAACCTGATGAATTACCATATATGTCTCCATAGTTTGGTGTGTCACTTGAATTTATGGCATTATAATTTGGCACTTTTTTACATTCAAATGAAGGCTCAGGGCATCTAGCACAAGCAGGACATGGAGGACATTTTTCTTGTCTAGGATATGATGAAGCTGCAGGACACATTGGGCAAACAGGAGGGACTATTTCAGATTTCAAAATATATAAGTCTTCTTGACCTGAAGGTATTTGGCTAGAAGGTATTCCAGGTGGTAATGTGCTATAGTATGTGTTACCATAATTTTGTGAACTAGACACACCAGCCACAGCATTTCCGTTTGGACTTTGAGCGTAAAAAGCAGTATTTCCTTGTGGTCCTGTAATGGCATTCGCACTACTATTATAAGCAGTAGAATACATAGTTGGATCTACAGAATAACCAGTACTTCCGTAATATTGTGTTGAAGACATTGTTCCTGTATTAGTATTAGGTTGTGTAAATATAATTATCTGACCGTTTGGAAGTTTAAATTGAATAATTAATTGTCCGTTACTTCCAGTAATAACTGTAGCAGTAATACTTCCATAAGGAGCATAAAATGTATTTGGAGCTGCCACTGCTTGAGATGATTTTGGTGGCGTTGAAGATAATATCATAGGTGTAGTTTGTCCTACTTGTGACAGTTGCAAACTTTGTGTTCCATCGCTGTTAACTATTACAGTAACAGTGTCACCACTCGCATCTGTAAAAACCATACCATTTTGAAGTTTAATAGAGGATCCAGAACCTGTAAAATGATTATAATTATCAACTATATCAAAATAACTGGAAAAAGAAGATGTACTAGGTGTATTCGATGGTGGAGGCGTAGATGTGCTAGGTGTATTTGATGGTGGAGGCGTAGATGTGCTAGGTGTATTTGATGGTGGAGCAGTAGATGTACTATTTGTATTTGATGGCGTAAAAGTTTGCGAAAAACTATTATTAAGAGTCGTAAAAATAATATTGCCATTTGAAAGTGTAGCAGTAAAACCAAATGGGTTTGTAAATAGGTTACTATTACTCGGTGATTGCGTGAATACTACTGTTGTTGAGCCGCTTGTCTGTGTAAGTTGAATAGTTTGAGAACCGTCAGCATTTGTTATAAGGACTGCTGTGTCTCCATTAGGTCCATTATAAACGGCACTAGTACTAGTACTGCTACTACTTGCTGTATTATTAGTTAAACCTTCTCTATTACAAATGCCTCCTAAAAAAGAACATACAACTAAGCCTAATAATAAAATCAAAAAAAGAAATAATGCTTCCGTATTCATTGTATAATTTATATAGTGAAAAAAGTTTAAAAGTATTTAATTATAATATACAATATAAAATAAACATTATATGGAAAATCTAAAAAAAGTAAATCATAATTTATTAAAAAAATGGTACATTGAAGACAACAGTGTATATGAAATTGGCGTTGACGAAGCAGGACGTGGACCCTTATTTGGTAGAGTTTATAGTGCTGCTATAATTTTACCTAAAGACGATAGTTTTGACTTTTCTCTTGTAAAAGATAGTAAAAAATTTCATTCAAAAAAAAAAATAGAAGAAGCAGCAAATTATATTAAAGAAAAAGCGTTAGCTTGGTATGTTAGTTTTGAAGACGAACAAACAATTGATAAAGTTAATATTTTACAGGCAACCCAATCAGCAATGCATAATTGTATTTTGGAAGTTCGAAAACAATTTAATTTAATTCTTAGTAATAAAAAAGAAGAAAAAGATAATAGCCACTCTTATTATCTATTAATTGACGGTAATTATTTTAATCCACTAACATATTTAAATACAAAAACAAATAAAATAGAAATGTTGCCTTATGTAACAATAGAAGGCGGAGATAATAAATATGCTTCTATAGCAGCGGCTTCTATTTTGGCAAAAGTAGAACGAGATAAATATATAGAAAGGCTATGTGAAGAAAATCCTGATTTGTCTTTAAAATATGGAATAGATTCAAATAAAGGTTATGGAGCAAAAAAACATATTGAAGGAATAAAAGAGCACGGTATTACTATTTGGCACAGAAGAAGTTTTGGAATTTGTAAAAATTATACATAACAAATTTTATTCATTGTTTTTATAGATTTATGTGTTGATGTATAATGTAAATAAATTAGTTATACATTCTAAATTTATTTATATAAAAAATTGAAACAAAATATATTTGTTACACTGTTATAACAAATACTTATTTAAAAGGGTTTAAAATATTCATTCGAAATAGTTATAAGCAATGCGTGTTTTAGTTTTTGATACAGAAACTACCGGTTTGCCTAAAAGCAAAATAATGAATCAAGAAACTTTACATTTATGGCCTCATATAGTTCAATTTAGTTATATAATCTATGATACAGATACTAATACATTCTTAAGTACTAGCGATAAAATAGTAAAAATGTGCGACAATGTAAGTATTCCAGAAGAGTCTACAAAAATTCACGGAATAACAAATCAGAACTCTCAATTAAAAGGTATAAATATAACAGATATATTAGACGATTTCTTTAAAGACCTTATGAAAATAGATTTATTGGTAGGACATAATGTTGCTTTTGATTTAAATATATTAAAAATTGAACTGTTAAGAATAATTTATGCTAATGAAAAAAATGTACTAAAAAGTTTTAAAAAATATTTCCATTTTATAATAAATTTTAAAAATATTTGTTGTACGTTACAAGATTCTATTCAATTGTGCAATATTAAAGCATTAGATAAACACGGAAAAACTTATTTAAAATTCCCGAAATTAACAGAATTACACGAAAAATTATTTAGTACAGTTCCAAACAATTTACATAATTCTTTAAATGATGTTGTCGTAACATTAAGGTGTTTTATGAAACTTAAATATGACATAGACATTTACGAAAAATCTAATATGTTTATTAGCTTAGTAAATAAATTGTGTATATTATAACTATAAATTTTTACACCTTTTCTCATTTAAACCACACATTTTAATAGGCAAAAAAATAATAAAAAAAAAAGAAATCAATGTAGGAAATAAATAATTATTGTTTAAAAAATTGAATAGTTATTTCAAACAATATTGTTACCTTAAACAAAGATAATATAACAAATGAATT
>Ga0209550_10000552_pt1 | contig 35464 bp, 34 predicted proteins | sample LauGreSuBDMM15SN_2_FD_187567 | JGI IMG/M metagenome (GOLD analysis project Ga0209550, IMG submission 187567) | Freshwater lake microbial communities from Lake Michigan, USA - Su13.BD.MM15.SN (SPAdes) (version 5) | ecosystem: Environmental > Aquatic > Freshwater > Lake | place: Lake Michigan... | reverse complement strand
TGATACGTCTGAAGAAAAAGCTGATCAATCTTTTTATCTTCCATTGATACTTTCAACTTCGCAAGCTTGGAGTTTTATTAGAAATCCTAAATATAAAATTATTACCGAAAATACTAAAAATGAATTGATTGCCCGAGAAGTCGATAAATATGACCAAAAAGTTTTTCTCGAAGCCCTTCATAATTGCATTGCTCATCAAGATTATTATGCTGGTAAAAGAATAACAATCTTAGAAAAAATTGATAAATTAATTTTTACCAATGCTGGAAATTTTTTTGACGGTAAGGCTGAAGATTACGTTCTAGAAAGAAAAAATATCGCTAGTAAATATCGCAATAAAGCCTTGGTTAATGCGATGAAAGAGTTGGGGATGATTGATAAACTTGGCTCGGGAGTAAAAACTATGTACGAGACTCTAAGAAAAAAAACTTTTCCATTTCCAACTTATGATTATGATGAAGGATTTGATGAAACAAAATTAGAAATTTACGGTAAAGAAATTGATAAAAAATTTACTGAAATATTGATGAATAAAGGTGATTTGGATTTTAATACAACGATTATTCTTGATAAAATTCAAAAAAATAAGATTGATGAAATTGACAAAAAAGATTTAAAAAAACTTAGAGATCAAAAGTTAATTGAAAAAATTGAAAAAAGTTATTTTTTGTCTAAAAAAGTTGCGGAAATTCTTGGTAAAGAAACTGAATATACTGAAAAAAAAGGCTTCCCCGATGATTTTATTATTGATAAAATAATTAAGCATTTAGAGCATTGGGATAATGGACAAACAAGAGCACAAATTAATGATTTAGTTTGGAAATATTTACCAGGAATTTTAAGTGATCAAAAAAAGACTAGAAAGATTAATAATATTTTAACGAAATTATCTAAGGACAATCGAATTAAAAATTTTGGTAATAGAAAAAAATCAAATTGGAAATTAGTAATAAATTAGTAATAAATTAGTAATAAATTAGTAATAAATTAGTAATAAATTAGTAATAAATTAGTAATAAAACCATCTTAAACCCTTGAAAACACTGAATCCAAAAAAATTCCGATTTTTTTCAATAAAATAATTTTTAAAAAGATTTTTATTGAGTAAAAAATAGCCTCCAAAGCCTTGGAAATAAAGGCTTCTTAAAAAGTCCGAAGAAATTTTTAAAAAGCTTTTTTTTGTAAAAATAAAATCACCGACTCAATAATAACAAGCTTCCAGAGGCTATTTTTAAAAAAATGTTAAATTTCTAGAAATTTTACTCTTTTTTTCGCAATATTTTTTTCTAAAATTTTGCTAATTTTTTAAATTCAAAACGTAATATTTAAAAAATAAATTAAGAAAAATTTTGAAAATTTAAAACATGATTTTATAGAAATATTAAGTCCCACAAAAAGTTTGCAAAACCCTCTTTTCTTTGCTTGGAGGAGTGTGATAAAAAATATTTTTTTTATAATAATTAAAAGGTTTTTTTAATACTTTTAAAAAATTTTCAAGCGGTTGAAAATCTAAATTATTGCCAGCATCGATAACTTCTTGAACGATATGATTTCGCGCGATGATATATGGATTATTTTTTCGCATTTTTTTGGCAATTTTTGGCAAAATATTTTTATCGCTAAAATCATATTCTTGTTGTAATAAATCACGCCAAGATGAAAACCATTTACGATATTCTTCATCCTTGATTGCCAAGGGTTCTTGTTGCAATAAATCGTCGCTTAAATTAAAAAAACTTTGGTGATAATCACAATTTTTTTGTTGCAAGATTTTTAAAAAATCGGCAATTAATTTTTGCGGAATTTGTTTCTCAAAACCAAGTTTTTTCGCCATAATTTTTAGATAATTTTCATCAAATTTTTGTTGAAATAAATCTAAAATTTCTAACAATTCTTGAGAATTTTGATGAATTAAAGACAAACAATTTGCCAAAATCCACAAATTCCATTGAGCTATTTTAATCTGATTTTCGTAGGCGTAACGACCATTTCGATCAATCGCGCTAAAAACTTTTTTCGAATCATATTCGTCTAAAAAAGCGCAAGGTCCGAAATCAATCGCTTGTCCACTTATGGCCATATTGTCACTATTCATGACGCCATGAATAAAGCCATTCGCCTGCAGTTTTGCGATTAAATTAGCTTGAGTAAAAACAATATCGCTAAATAATTTTGTAATTGATTTTGACGAGGAATTTTCTTGCGGGAAATGGCGATTTATAACATAATCGCAAAGTTGTTGAATGGCGATTTTATTGCCTTTCGAGGCGAAATATTCAAAAGTTCCAACGCGAATATGACTTTTAGCAACTCGCGAAATCACTGCGCCCATATTGATTTCTTGGCGATAAACGGGCTCGTTAGTTAGGCACAAAGTTAAAATTCGCGTCGCCGGAATTTGTAAATAATGCAAGGCTTCGCCGATGATTAACTCGCGAATTGCGGAGCTGAGAGTCATTAGCCCATCGCCATTGCGCGAAAATTTAGTTGGCCCACTGCCTTTTAATTGAACATCGAAGCGTTGAGAATCGCTAATAATTTCGCCAAGTAAAACCGCGCGCCCATCGCCAAGTTGTGGCACGAAATTGCCGAATTGATGACCCGCGTAAGCCAAAGCAATTGGAATCGAGGTCGCATGAATTTTTTGTCCAGAAAAAATTTGTTTATAAATTTCTTTAATTTCCGATTTTTTTAGATCTTTTTTTACAAAATTTAATTCTTGCGCTAATTCATTGTTAAAATGCACCAGATCTGCTTTAGGAAAATTTTTCGGAGCGATTTTTTGATAAAAATCTGACGAAAACTGATCGTGGAAACTATTTTTAAAATTTAACATTTTTTTACTAGAAATCATTTTTAAACTTTTATATTTTAATCATTAAAATTTATAAAACCTAAACAAAATTGCTTAAAAAAATCATGTTAAACTTTTTTTCCAATCAAAATTTATCTTACATCTCTTTAACTTTTTTAATTGTAAATTTAATAAGTTTTTATTTTACGAATACTAAAAAACTACCAATAATTCTTTTTGCATTTGCCTTGTTGACTGGTCTAATTGGGGGTGTTGTTAATTTTATATCTTGTTCGATAATTTTGTTATTTGGACTTCTAATTTATAGTTTTTATCAAAAAAAATTTCCTTCGCTATATAGAGTTTTTATATATTTTGGCATTATTATTATCGCCATTCTTAGTTTTTTACACCAGCTTCCAAGTATTAATAATATTGAGCTCTTGACCAATATTAAATTAAGTAAAAATTCTTCAAATTTTGACATATGGTTAAATTTCGATAAACCACTTATTGCCATTTTTATATTATTTTTTGTTTATAATCCGCCAAGAAAATTTAGCGATTACAAAAATATTTTTATACAAACAATAAAACTCTTCGCGCCTTTATTGATAATACTCCTAGCCCTTGGCACTTTTGGCAATTTTTTAGTTTTCGACCTCAAATTTCCAAATTTTGAAATTACTTTTTTATGGCTGGTAAAAATGATATTTTTAACAATTTTTGCCGAGGAATTTTTCTTTCGATTTTTTGTGCAAAATAGCGTAATTTTATTGTTCAAAAATTCTAAATATTTTTCAAAAAACTCGCAAATTATCGGCTTAATTTTCACTTCAATTCTTTTTGGCTTGACGCATTTTAGTCAAGGATTTACTTTTATTTTATTAGCAACAATTTGTGGATTTTTCTACGGCTTGATATTCATCCGCACCAGATATATCGAGGCTTCAATTTTATTACATTTTTTAATTAATTTAACGCATTTTATATTTTTCTCTTATCCTTCGGCTTTGGAAATATATTAAATTTAAATCTTAATGCTAAAAATCCCAAGCTATTCCGCATTATATCTTGCAAAACTACATTTTAAAAATACTCGTAATGCATACGGGCTGTAGCTCTCCCCTTTAGGGGGAGCTATGGCACCGAAAGCGTTGCGAGTGTTATCATAAAATGTAGTTTTGTAACCCCGTAAACGTTGAGAGGTTTGGAGTAAGGGGTTTTAAAAGAAAAATTTAAAAACAAAATCAAGAAATCGTCAAGCAAACCGGGCAATGATCCGAGGCTTTTTCTTGGTCGCGGACATTTTTATCTTCGATGTCGCAATCGATAATTTTGTCGGCGCAATTTGGCGTGATTAATAAATAATCAATCCGCGCGCCTTTATTTTGAGTATAAGAATTGCCACGATAATCCCACCAACTAAAAGCTTGATTTTGCGGATATTTGGCGCGATAAGAATCGATCAAGCCAACATTCAAAAGTTCACGAAATTTTTGTCTTTCTTGCGGATGAAATAAAATTTGTCCGGCAAATTTTTGCGGATCAAAAATATCAATTGTTTCACATGCAACATTATAATCGCCACCAAAAATTTGCATTTCATCATAATTTGAAATGTTAGAAATATGAGCGCTAAGGCGTTGTAAAAATTTTATTTTGTAAATAAATTTTTTAGAATCTTCCAATTTTTCGCCTTCATTTAAATCACCACCGCCATTTGGGACATAAACCGAAGCTACGCGAAGAGCGCCACTCTTGAAAGAGATTACCGCTTCGATATAACGAGCTTGTAAATCTTGAGCGCCATCGATGCCAGAATTTGCATCTAAATCGGGCAAACCTTTAACCACATCTTCAATTTTATATTTTGATAAAATGGCGACGCCATTATAAGTTTTTTGTCCGTAAACTGCCGAATTATATCCCGCGTCGAGCAAGGCTTCAAATGGAAAAGCATTTTCTTCACATTTTAATTCTTGCAAACAAACAATGTCGGGATTTGAAGATTTTAACCATTCGAGAAGTCTCGGAAGTCTTGCCTTAACTGAGTTTACATTGAATGTTGCAATTTTAATCATACTATTTTGGCGTTATTTTTATAAAATTATTAAAGTTCAATTTGCGCGAAAGCAATTTTTAAATCCGCTATTAAATCATCGGGATTTTCAATGCCAATTGACAAGCGAATCAATCCTTCAGAAATTTCAAATTTATCGCGCAATTCTTCACTTAAGCCTGAATGCGTGGTCGAAGCAGGGTGACAAACTAAAGATTCCGTTCCGCCCAAACTCACCGCCGATTTAAAAATTTTCAAAGAATTAATAAATTTAAAAGCGTTTTTGCGACCACCATTAATCATAAATGCAAAAGTGCTTCCGTAGCTCAAGCATTGATTTTTAAAGGTTTCTTGATAGTTTTTTTCAAGCAAATATTTGGAATGATAAATTTTAATTTGTGGAAAATTTTGCTTAAGCCAATCAGCAATTTTTTCTGCCGATTCGGTGGCGCGATTCATTCTTAAATATAAAGTTTCCAAAGAGCGCCCGATCATCCATGAAGAATGCGGATCGAGATGCGATCCAAAAGCGATGCGATAAGAGCGAATTTTTTCCATCAAAGATTTTTTGCCAACCACCGCTCCCGCAACTAAATCACTGTGTCCGCCGATATATTTAGTGAGTGAATAACAAACTAAATCAACGCCGTGAAGTAATGGTTTTTGAAAAACTGGCCCAAGCAAAGTGTTGTCGCAAATAATTGGAATTTCGCAATTATTTTCGCGATTAAAATCATCGACCGCTTTACGAACTTTAGAAAAATCGACCAAAGCGTTGGTAGGATTTCCCGGAGTTTCAATAAAAACGGCGCCGATTCGTCCAATTTTCTTGCCTTCTTCGAGGGCTTGCGAAATTTTTTCATAATCCAAACCGCAAGTAAATTCTATAGAATTAATGTTCCAATCTTTTAAAGCTTTGCGAATTAAGCCTTCGGTTCCGCCGTAAAGTGGTGAAGAATGGACGATTACATCATTTGGTTTTAACAGCGCTAGAAATGTTGTGCTAATTGCCGCCATGCCACTTGAAAAAACTGCGCAAGAATCACCATTTTCGAGCAACGCGATGCGATCTTCAACAATTTCTAAATTTGGATGATTGATGCGACTATAAATTAACCCGCCAACGGAAGATTGTGGAGCAGGCTTTTTGCCAGTTGCCACTTCAAAAAAATCAGCACCGTCTTCGGCGCTTTTAAAAGCGAAAGTTGAAGTTAAAAAAACGGGCGGTTTAACCGAGCCTTCCGACATAAATGGATCATAGCCATATGACATCATTTGCGTTTCTAAACTTAAAGTGTGTTCGCCAATTTTAGTTTTCTTATAAGAAGTTTTATTCATTTTAGTTATGGAATTTTATTTTTTTTAGTGAATATTTAAGCCATATGATACCAAATTAATTTGCTATAAAACAACAAGTAAACTTAAAATTATGAATGAGTTAAATTTTCAAGATATTTTATCGGCAGAAAATAGAATTAAAAATTATATAAAAAATACCGCAATTATTTCTAATAAAAAAATCGATGAATTGTTTGGTGCAAAAATATTTTTTAAAATGGATAACCGCCAAGAAACTAAGTCTTTTAAAGCCCGCGGAGCTTTTAATGCGGTTTTAGCTTTTAAAGAAAAACATGGATTTTTTCCAGAAAAAATTGTTGCGCAAAGCTCGGGAAATCATGCTCAAGCTGTAGCATTTGTTGGTAAAAAATTTAATATTCCTGTCATAATTTATATGGCAAAAATAACATCACCAATCAAGGTTGAAGCTACTCGCAAGCTTGGTGCCGAAGTTATTTTATGCGAAAGAAGAAGCGAAGCTAATCGCTTAGCCGAAGAAAAACAACAAGAAGGTTATTTTTTTATTCACCCTTCTGATAATGATGATGTAATTGCGGGTCAGGGTACTTGCGTTTTGGAAGCGATTGAAAAAATCGGCGAAGTGTCGGCGATATTTGCCCCTTGTGGTGGCGGAGGTTTGCTCTCGGGTTGTTTAATTGCTAAAAATGGTGTTTCGCCTCAAGCCCAAGTTTTTGGTTGTGAGCCATTGAATGCCAATGACGCTTCGCGATCAGTTTTAGAAAATAAAATTGTTGGCTTCGAAGAGTCTCCAATAACCATTGCCGATGGAGCTAGAACCTTAAAGGTTGCAGAGCGATGCTTTAATTATTTAAAAAAACTTAACGGTATTTTGGAAATCGCAGAAGAAGAAATTATTTTTTGGCAAAAAGAATTAGAAAAAGAATTTCAAGAAAAAATTGAACCAACTTCAGCCCTTTCAATTGCTGGTTGTGCACAATATATAAAAAATAATCCGCAAACAAAAAATCAAAAATTTTTAGCAATAATTTCGGGCGGAAATTTATAAAAGTAAAGAATTCATAATTTAAAGTTGAAAAGATTTATGAATTGAAATTTACTAAATTTATATTTTAATAAACTCTTCAAACAAAGCAAAATTATGAAAAAAATCAATCCAATCAAACAGCATTTAGTTGACACTGATGAAAAATATTTTGAACATTTTTCATTTGCTTTCAAAAGTGGAACGCGCCTTTTAGGAGTAAGTTTAGCATTGATTACTCATTCAATTTTGCCATGCTTTTTTACCACTACCGCAAGTCGCAATGTTACAAAAATGAATGAAAAATTTCAACATCGCGTTGAGCAAAAAAAAATTCGCAAATCAAAAGGCAACTAATTTAAAATGTCATGAAAAAGATTGCGATTGTTGGGTTTGGCTTTTGTGGAATAATGGTTTTTGGCAATATTTTAAGAAAAATTTCTGAACAAAAATCTCAAATAAAAATCAAATTTATAATTTTTGAAAAAAATGGCGCCGATGCTATAGGGGCAGGTTTTAGTGATTTCAATGATAATTATATTTTGAATGTTCCTGCTAAAAAAATGAGTCCGCTTGAAAAACAACCTAATGATTTTTTAGATTTTTTACAAGAAAACTTCCCAGATATTTATAAAAAAAATGGGGCAGATGGCTATGTTCCTCGCAACATTTACGGTCAATATTTAAAAAAACTTCGCGATAATTTTTTTCAACTTGCCGATGATTTAAAAATTAATTATGAATTTATTGAACAAGAAGTTGTTGATATTGAAGAGGGTTTTAAAATTATCACCGCTCTAGATATTATTGAAGCCGACGAGGTTGTTATATCTTCAAGCTTTGTTCAATCGCAACTAAATTATTGCGATAATGATGAAAAATTAATTTCACCATTATGGTCAAAAAATTCTAAAAATTTTCATCAGAAAAATAATTTTAATGGTGATGATAAGATTTGTATAATTGGCACCGGGCTTAGTGCGGTAGATGTTTTGGTTGGTTTAAATGCTAAAAATTTTTCAGGAAAAATTTATGCTATTTCGCGCAGGGGAAATTTTCCAAAACCGCATTTTTTTCAACAAAATTTAGAAATAAAGCAGGATTTGATTGATTTAATTAATGTGAATGATGCGAAGTTGGGAATTTTAAATATTTCATTAAAATTTAGAAAATATTTAAGAAAAAATAAAGAGTATGATTTGCGTCATTTAATTGATTTCATTAGAGTTAAAACTAAAACTTTGTGGCATAATTTAGATGAAAAAAATAAAAGAAATTTTTTGAAAAAAATATTGCCATATTGGAATATTTTTCGTCATCGCGTTTTGAATTCTTCGTTGGAAATAGTCAGCGAAATGATTAAAAATAATCGATTAGAAATTGTTAAAAGTTCGGTTAAATCTATTTTAAAGAAAGGTGATAAATTTATGATTAACGCTGGCAAAAAAAGCTTTGAATGCCATTATGTAGTGAATTGTTTGGGTTTTGATTACAATATCAGAAATTATCCGCTAATTGAATCTATGACAAGGAAAAACTTATTACAAAAAGATTTGATTTTGGTAAAAAGCAATCACCCAAAAATTTATTTGGTTGGAGGTTTAAATATCGGAAGAGATTTTGAAATTACCGCAGTTCCGGATTTAAAAATAGATGCAAATTTGGTTGCACAAGAAATATTTTCAAAAATTAATTTTTGATTATACTTTTTTAAAGTGACCGTCGATGTTGGCGCCGTCTTCAACTGATAAAATATCATATTCAATTTCACCGGTAACTTTGGCTTTACTTGCAATGCTGATATTTTTAGCTTTAATTGTGCCTTCAAATTTTCCACGGATACTAAAATATTCAGCGAAAACCGTGCCATAAATTGCGCCGTTTTCGCGTAAAATTACGGAATTACCATTAATAGTTCCGTTGATATTTCCTTCGATTTCAATGACTCCAGCGCTAAAGATTTCGCCTTGAATTTTTAAGTCGCGAGATAATATTGTTGGCGTGGATTTGAAATTTGTCAAAACATCTAGTTTTTTTGTTATAACTTCACCATCTGGTAAATTTTGTGCTGAGGTTGCTTGATTAAGCTTTGCGCGAATATTAGATATCGACATATTTTATTTCGTTTTCATTGTTAATTAAAGTATCCCCAGCTTCCAAGAATTTTTTTGGATTAAGCGGTACGTTTTTATAGCGAACTTCGTAATGTAGATGCGCACCAGTACTTCTGCCTGTAGTGCCTTGAATACCGATAACTTTCCCTGTTTTTACTTTTTCGCCCTCAGAAACTTTAATTTTAGATAAATGGCCATAACGAGTTGTAACGCCGTAACCATGATCGATAACTACTGCATTACCATAATCGCTAAACCATCTGGCAAGAATAACTTTTCCAGGAGATGGGCTTATAACTTTTTCGCGTGAAGCGCCGACGAAATCAAGACCGCGATGCGGAGTGTGTCGATGATTTATTGGGTCAACTCTAGTTCCAAAGCCACTAGAAATGTAATAATTTTTCATTGGTCGACCAAGAGGTAAAGCTTTTGTAAGTTTCTCTAGGACCATCAAATATTCGATTCCGCCATTAAATTGGGCTTGTTCGATTTGTCTTTCAATAAATTCTGGATCTGATATTTGTTTTTCTGATAAAGCTTTTTCGAGCTCGTTATCGAAATTATCATCCGGACCACCTTTTGGCAAACTATTAATTTTTGATTTTTCGTTTAAAGAATATTCTTTAATCTTTTGATTTTTAATTTTTTCAATATCGATGACTGGTCTTTTAATGTTTAGGCCAGTTTTTAGTATAGCTTTTTCAATTTTTTTAATTCTATGAGAGCTTGTGCTAACAAATGAATTTAGGTGCTGGTGAGATGATCTTATTTCATTTAGAGTTTGCTTGTCTTTTTTGGTTAAATTTTCTTCATCTAAATCTTTTGGTTTAATAAATTTTTCTTTGTGCATATTAACATTTTGTACTGGGCCATTAATTGTAGAAAAATATTGGTTAACTTTTTTTAATTTTTCATTAACAATAATAAACTCGTCGGAAAAAAAAGAATTAGCGACCTTCAGTTTGTTGATTTCTTCGGATTTTGTGTTGATTATTTTATCGTAATTTAACGATTGCGTAAATAGATTTATTATCCAGGCAATAAGTATATAACAGAAGGCTTGAGAGAATGGGCCAAAGGTTACGCTACGAATTTTTTGATTCGTCACGAAAAGAATGGTTCTTTTGGTAAAAATTAATTTAAAAATGCGCACAATATATTTTGCGATCCCAAACAAGAAAGGCTCGGCAGCGATTTTTAATTTTTTTCTTAATATAAATTTCTTCATTAAAACTATTTTGTAATGCGATTGTTTGTCGATCGCATAAATTAAAATTAGACTGGTTAGTATTTTCGAAGCCCGTTTTGCTAGAGCTAATTTATTTTTTTTACAAACTGTATTTTGATTTCTTAGAATTTTATAATCATCAGCAAGAAATGTCAATATTATTTAATAAATTACAAATCGATATATCCACAAATAAGAAAAAATTATTATTGGCAAATCAATGCTATTGACAAAATTTTTCAAAATTTTTAAAATAAAAACATTCAAATAAATTAATTTTTACAAATCAATGTCAGTAGCTAAAACACAGAAAGCTCCTTTGGAGGGCTTTAATCCTAAACAACATTTGATAAATGTTGTAATGACCGATGGCACAAAATTCCAAGCACTTACTTCTTGGGGAAAAGAGGACGCCACTCTTACTCTTGATGTGGATCCAAAAAATCATCCAGCATGGCAAGATAATAAGAATCAAGGATTCATTAACGCTAACAATGAAAGAGTTAACAAATTCAAAAGTAAATTTGATTTTGATTTTGGCGTCGAAACCAAAAAACCTCAAGAATAAAATCAAATAAAGTCAGTGAAGTCAATTCTCTGTTTCTCTGGGTGGGGTCAAAATTTTAAATCTCTCGAGCCGTGTTTTTCTGAAGACATCTCTCAAAGATTTAAAATTTCATCCTTCAATTACTCAATATTTGAAGGCTTTGAGGATTTAAAAAAATCTCTTAAAAACTCTCCATCTAATCCCGATATTATTGTCGGTTGGAGCCTAGGTGGTCAAATATCTTTAAGGCTTATTCAAGACAAAATTTTCAATCCCAAACTACTTATTTTAATAGCGCCACCTTTTCAAATGGTTAAGGATGAAAAAATTCAAGCGGGCATGTCTATTAAAACATATAATGATTTTTTTCAAAGCTTATCTCAAGCGCCAGACGCCACTCTAAAAAAATTTTCAGTTTTATCGATTATGAACGACAAAAACAAATCGCAAATTATTAAAAACCTTGAAATTAGCGATGAAAATCATCAAAAATTATTAATTTGGCTTAAAGAATTAAAAGATTTTTCATGTTTCGATCTTGATTTTGCAAATATTCCGCAAACACTATTCTATACTGGCGCGGGAGACATGGTGGTACATAGTTCGCAATCAAAATATTTTGCTGAAAGAATTAAAGATTTTGAGTTGCATAATTTTGATAATTGTGGCCATGCTCCACATTTTAGCGATAAAGAATTGTTTAATAATATTTTAATAAAAAAGCTAAAATATTCGAATTTATTTTAGCTTTTTTTATTTAGCTACTAAATTTTCATCGGTAATATTACCATGTTCAAGCCTTTAACATGAAGCCTTCTTTGCATAATGTAAGGGACGTGGTTAAAGAGTGTTTGTGTAAAAATATTTTCATTGTCAAAAATAAATTTAGTTCCAAAGAAAATAACATTTTCATAATCCTTGGCAACACGATCAGTGAGTTGCGATAATTTTTCGATTATATCAGTATCGTAGCCAATATAGGCTTTAGCAAATCGACCATTGGCATTGCAATAATTTTTATATTTACCCAAAACAGATTTGGTTTTTCTGCGCATATCATGCCATTTTCGTTCTTCGCGCAAGGTATTTGAATCAACTTCTCCAACCGTAACAAAGATAAAGTTTTTAAAAATTCCAGGGAAGAGTTTTTTAATTTGAAGTAAGCAATTCATGCCACTTCCGAAAGTTTGGTCAACAATAATTGCGGCAGTTGGCGCCTTCTTATCAATAGTTTCAAGAAGCGATGATGGGCTCAAGCATTGTTCATGAAAATCATCAAATTGCGATTCTTTTAAAGCTAAATTTTGACGAAATTTTTGATAAACTCTTTTAATTGACCATCCAATTGCTACGAAGAGAGAAGTTATCAGAATTGTAATCCAGCCACCTTCATAAAATTTTTCAAAAATTGTCACCATTAAAATGCTAAAACAAACTATGAATCCAGCAAGAGCTACCAACATTTTACTAAGCCAATTTTTTTGTCTTTTGCGATGACGAAGCCAATATATTGTAAGGCCTAAAAGTGACAATGAAAAAGTAATGAACACATTTATCGAATATAAAACGACTAAAATATGAACCGAGCCACCAGTTATTATCAAGGTCGCGATGGCGGCTATTGCCATGAATAAGATGCCATTTTTTATCACTAATCTGCTTGAAAGAGAGCTAAATGATTTTGGCATCCATTCATCGGAAGCCATGCTGGCAACAACATTTGGACCCGCTAGAAATCCGGCATTTGCCGCGACAATTAATAATCCAGCTTCTAAAATTAATATTATTGGAACAACGAATTTACCGAGTTGAATGTCGTTATAATACCAACCCTCGGTTATTGCATAAAAAGTTGTGGCATTTAAAGTTTGTCCTTGAACTTTTTGTACTCCCCATAAGAGATATAATAAAATTATTCCCGCCGCCATGAACGCCAAAGATATTGCCACTAAAAACATTGTAATTTTAGCTGTTCTAACTCTAGGTTCAGAAAGGGTGTTAACATTATTTGAAACCGCTTCTAAGCCTGTGTAAGTTCCTCCTCCCATTGAGAAAGCTTTAAGAAAAATTGACAAAACAAAAATCCAGCCCATGGCGCTTTTCATTTCTGAAACTTCTGCATTCGCCTGAGGAATTAAAGCAGGCAGGCCGTAGCCATGAGCTATGATACCGTGAATAATTAAGAAGAAGTGGGTAAAGATAAATCCTAAAAAAATCGGCAATAAAAATTTTATTGATTCCTTCATCCCTCTGAGATTTAGAACAGCTAGAAAGGCTACAAAAAATATAGATAAGATAAGTTTTGCCCCTTGAAAATTTTGTGGTAAAAAACTAAAAATGGCATCGATTCCACTGGCAATTGAAATTGATATAGTCAATACATAATCGACTATTAAAGCTGAACCAGAAACCAAGCCAGCATATTTTCCCAAAAGTCTTGTAGCTACTCGATAACCACCGCCACCATTTGGAAATAATTCAATTACTTGAGTGTAGGCGTATGAAATTATGAAAACCGTAAGCGCGGTTGCGATGGCTAAGTAAATTGCTAATTCAGTGTGATTTCCTAGGGCAACGAAGGCTTCTTCCGGACCATAGCAAGATGATGAGATTCCATCGGCGCCAAGACCAACCCAAGCTAAAAAAGCAACCAACGAAATGCTTCGGCGCGTTTCTTTGTCAAAAAAATCGCGCGGATTTCCAAATAAAAAATTTCTTAATTTTAATAACATAAATTTTGTTTCGACTTTGTCTAATTTTGAGAGTTATGAAAATTTAAACAACATAAATAATATTATTAATTTTTTAGGTTAATAGATTTAATTTTTTGTAAAATCTCAATAATCAATTTTGATGATTTAAATCCTCTTATTTCTTCAATTCCAGAAGATACATCAATAAATTCTGGATTAACTATTTTAATGGCCTCATCAAGGTTAAAAAGATTAATTCCGCCAGATAAAAAATAAGGTTTTGCGGGTTTAAAATCTTTTAAAAATTCCCATTTAAAAGACTTACCACTCCCAGGATTTTTATTATCAAGCAAAAAATAATCTACATAATTTTCAAAATTTTTAATTTTGTTCAAATCATTTTTTTCTGAAACAGAAATTGCTTTAATAATTGCAATATTAGGCAATTTTTTTCTTAAATTTTGGATATATTCAACATCTTCTTCGCCGTGAAGTTGAAAAAAATTTGGTTGAAAATTTTGATTTATAATTTGTAAATTTTCTAACGGTTCATTGGCGACGACCGCAACTTTATGGATATTATTTGGAATTATAGAAGAAAGCTTTTTTGATTCTTCGGGACTAACATAGCGAATTGAATTTTTTACAAAAACAATTCCTAAAAAATCACAGCCATGATCAATTGCGGTTTTAATGGTTTTCAACTCGGTAAAACCACAAAGTTTAATTTTCATATTTTAGAATTTAAATCCGGGCGGAAGTGGAATTCCAGAAGTTGCGCCACGAATTGCTTCGCTGGAACTGTCATCTGATTTTTTCTTAGCATCATTAAAAGAAGCGACAATTAAATCCTCAAGAATATCAATTTCATCTTTGGAAATTAAAGATGGGTCAATTGTAATTTTTTTTGCCACACCGCCACCATTTATAACGACCTTAACTAATCCTCCGCCAGAAGCGCCTTCATAGTCTTTATTGGCCAATTCGGCTTCAACTTTTTTCATCTTTTCTTGCACCTGTTGAGCTTGGCGCATCAATGCTTTTATGTCCATAATTAAGAAGATTTTGATTTAAAAAAATTTTTAGCTTTATATTCTAAAACCCTTTTGATTTTTCTGATATATCCAACCTTGTCAATATTTTCTTTTGCGTAAAGATCATATTTGATGGTTTTTATGCCCTTAATCTCAACGAATAAAGTTCCTATCTTAGAATCTTTTTTAATTGGTGCGTAAAGTGGACTTTTAAATTCCGTGCGAATTTTTATATCCTCAATTGATTTGTTGTGAGGAATATTAAAATCAATTCGATCTTTTATTATTGCCTCAACTTTATTTTTATTGCCAAGCCAAACATTAATTTTTGTTATTACCTCATCTTTTTCGAAAAAATTAATTTTTTTATAATTTTTAAATCCATAATCAAATAATTCAGTGATAATATTTTCACGAAGTTTCGGATTCGGCGCTTTATTTACCACCGCCACCAATCTTCTATTTTCTCTTTTAACAACAGCCACAACGCCGTACCCACCTTGATTAGTATGACCAGTTTTTCCGCCTAAAGTGCCATCATAATTTTTTTTAATTAACGGATTGCGATTTCGTTGAGTTATATTGTGATAAGTAAATTCGGAAATTCCTAAAAATTTAGAATATTCTGGAAAATCTTCGTAAAGCCTTAGGGCAAGAGTTGCTAAGTCGCGCAAAGTCATGTAGTGACCATTTTCATGCAATCCATGAGGATTCATAAAATGTGAATTTTTCATGTTTAATTCAAGTGCTTTTGAGTTCATAAGTTTAATAAAGGCTTCATAGCTAGAAGATGTTGTTTGGGCTAAGGCAATCGCTGCATCGTTGGCAGAAACGGCTAATAAACCTTTAAGTAAATCTTCGATTGAAACTACATCGCCATAATTTAAAAACATCGAAGAGCCAGTTTTGCGCCAAGCATCTTTACCGATCATGCATCGATTATCTAGTTTTACGATTCCCTTTTTTATTTGATCAAAAACGACATAAGCTGTCATTAATTTTGTCATTGAAGAGGGTGGAATTTTTTCGTCAGCATTCCTTGAGAGCAGGACTTCTCTGTTATCGAGATCCATCAAAAAATAATATTTACCTTGATTAATATTTTGGTAAACTTCGTTAGCAAAGGAGTTTTTTGGAGAAAAAAATAGTATAAAAAGCGTAATCAAGATTCTAAATTTTTTTTTAAAAAATATAAGATTTGTTAGTTTATCAAAGCTGTTTTTTCGTAATAATTTCATTGTAAGTCTTTTTGAGGACTAATGTTTTGCGATGCGACATTAATGTTTTTAGAGTCTACAGATTTTTCAAAAAATTTAACATATTCATCATTTTCATTATAACGATCTAGATTTTTTTTGCGAATCAAGAATTTTTTATCAACAATAAGTTTTTTGGAAAATTCTATATCTTCGGCAGTTTTTGATTTGTTTATAATTTCTATTGAATCCTGAAGGCTTCTAATCGGAATCAAGGTGTAATTTTTATTAGTTGACGATGATTTTATTCCAAAAGAATCGGACTCTGGAATTTCAATGAAATCAAATTCAACTCCGCTTTTTGTGAATGGTTGGTTCAGATAAGTGTTATAGCCAATTTCAAAAATTTTTGGTGAAAATTGATCTGATGGATTAGAAAATTTTCCCTGTTCGTAAGTTTCGTAATCTGGGAAATATTTTTTTTGATTTGAGCCGAAGTGAGACATGCCAACATAATCAAATGAATTTGTTCCATTTAATCCGGTATCGCTTTGTAAAGATGGGGTTAAGAGTTTTTCAAGTTCTTCCTTGGGTGATTCCGGAGCATTTCTCGATTGGCTAATTTTTTCAATATCGTCACTATATTGGTCTTCAAATTTTTGATTAAAAGAAATTTCTTTGAAGATAAGTTGGCAAGAGGTTAAGCTGGTAATCAGTAATACAAAATATATTCTAAAATATATTTTTTTCATTATTATTTTCCAAGAATTATGATGGCTTCGTTGCCAGAATCAATTACTTTATCTCGGAATTTTAAGGCTGAATTTTTTGACTTAAAGGGTCCGTAAACTGAACGATAAACTCTTTTGTTTTGCTTATTGTAACCAACTAGTACCTTACCTTTGCCAAAAGTTTTGGTTTTTATTAATCTTTGTTTGGCGCCACTTGAGGTGAAAAAGGATCCAACTTGAACATAAACTCTTCCGCCAGATTTTCCAATATATTGTGTCTGAACTTCCTCGCTTTCTTCTTCAGCTATAGTAATAGGCTTTGGAGCCTTAGGCGCAATTTTTTTGTTTGAATAAGTGATAAATTTAGAACTTTTTTTAATTATTTTTTTGCTTTTAGATTCATCAGCATCTTCTTCAGAATATTCTACATTTTCATTCTGATTTAAATTAATTTTGTTGGTGCTATTTCCTTTGGCGGTAATCGAAGATTCATTTTCTAGGTTTGAATATTCTTTTTGAATTGAGGTTTTTTTATTGGCTATTTTATTGTTGGAATCGTCTTCTTTTGAGAGATCATATTCAACAACTGGTTCGTTATTATCGGTAACATTTTGATTTTCTGTTTCGACTCTTGATTTAGTAATTGGGGAGTTTTTTATATAGGTATCTGAGTCGGTAAATTTTGGAGTAAAATTGTTTTTTTGAACAATTAATTCTTTGTCGTTGGGACTAGCAATTCCTACTGAATTTTTTTTATTTTCTATATATTCGTTTTGAATTTCTGGATTGCTTTGTTGGGTGTTGTAATTGTAGGATTGACCAGACATTATTTTGGCGTTCGCTTCAGGCACTCTGGTTTTTATAGAGCGGGCATTTCCTTGTAAATCAACAAATCTAACCTCGGGTTTTTGTGCTTCATCAGAAGAACAGCCAAAAATTAATGATAATGATAAAATAACAAAAATTTTTAAAAGATTTAATTTCATTTTTACTTTTTTAAATTAGAGGTTATTTTAAAATAAATTATAAAAAATTCAAAAACAATATAAATTTATTTTTTTAAAGTATCTTCAAATAGAATTCTATTTGAAGCTCCGTCTAGATCTTCATATTGTTTGTTTTTAACCGCCCATAAAAATCCTGCGAGACCGCAAAGTCCAAGGGCTAGAGTAATTGGAATTAAAAAAAGTAGAACATTCATATGTTTTTATTTTTTTTAGAATTTAGGCGAAGCGAATTAATTGTAACAAATAATGATGATGAAGACATCGCTATCGCCGCGATTAGCGGTACAACATAGCCGGCCATAGCAAATGGTAGCGCAAAAATATTGTAAATCAATGCTAAAATTAAATTTTGTTTCATTATTTTCAAAGTAGTTTTTGAGTATGAAAAAATTGAAATAATTGGACTAAGTTTTGAAGAATTTATAATTATATCCGCGATGTTTTGAGAAATGTCAACCGCTTTAGAAAATGAAACAGAAACATTTGATAAAGCCAGTGAGGGAGCGTCATTTAGGCCATCACCAATCATCATAAAATTAATTTTTTTATCGGATATTTTTTGTAAAAATTGCGCTTTTTCGAGTGGATTTTTTTGCCAATAAAATTCTTCAATTCCAGTTATTTCAGCGATTCTTTTAACTTCGCTCTCGATGTCCCCCGAAAGTAAAATCACTTTTTTGTTAATTTTTTTTAAAAAATCCACAACAATTTTGGCATCACTTTTTAGTTCGTCACAAAAAGTAAATATAATATTTTTATCATCAAAATTCATATAACATCTAAGATTGGCGAGTGAATTAGATTGAGAATTGGCAATAAAATCTTGAGGTTTTTTATTGTAAATATCACAAAAATTGGCGCTACCCAAACGCGCTTTTTTCTCTCCAAAAAATGCTTCCAAGCCCTCGCCATTATACTCTTCAACCTTTACGCCCTCTAATTCTCCATCAAAAGAATTACATAATGATTGAGAAATTGGGTGCTTGCTAAATTTTGCCATAGAAGTTGCAATTTTTAAATAAAATTTTGCATCTTCGGAATTTAATTCTTCAATATTATTACCTTTAATTTCGTAAATATTTTTAAGAATTGGCTTGCCAATTGTAATGCTTCCAGTTTTGTCAAAAATAACATATTCGATATTGTTAATTTTTTCCAACGATTCACCATTTTTCATAATAATTCCTTTCTTCAAAAAATTACTAATAGCGATAGTTTGGGCAATTGGAATTGCTAGAGCGAGTGCGCAAGGGCAGGTTATTATTAAAACCGCCGTGGCATTCATTAAAGCTATTTCCCAATTGGAATTAAAATAAAAATACCAAATTGTAAAAGTTACTAAAGCTAGAGCATGAACTATCGGAGTGTAATATTTAGAAAATTGATCTGCGATTCTTATGTAAATATTTTTCTTATTTTCGATATTTTCAATTAAACTTATTATTTGTGACAAAATACCGTTTTGAAAAGTTTTGGTAATTTTTACTTTAATTGGAGAATTTAAATTTATTGAACCGCTGTAAACTAAAGAATTTTTTTGAATTTTTTCGGGAGTTGATTCGCCAGAAATTAGAGAATTATCAACGGCGCTCAAGCCTTCTAAGACAACGCCATCACAAGCAATTTTTTCTCCAACGGCAACGATTAAAATCATATTTTCACGAAGTTCTTTTATGGGTAGAACTCGAATTTTTTCAGCGCTTTCAATTCTCCCAAATCCGGCTTGAAATATTGAAAATTCTGAGGCCACATTAAAAGCTTTTTTACGCGCCTTGAAATCAAGATATCTGCCGATTAATAAAAAAAATACTAACATTACCGCCGAATCAAAATAAACATTTTGACCTCCGCGAAAAGTTTGAATTAGACTTACGATCGACGCCAAAAAAATAGCAATCGAGATTGGAACATCCATGTTTGGAAGCCCGGCTTTTAAAGAGTTGAAGGCGGAAACAAAAAATATTCTTCCCGAATAAATTAATACTGGCAAGGCAATAATTGATGACGATAAGTGAAGCAATTTGCGAGTTGAACCGCTTATTTCAAAATTAGTATCAAACCACAAAGCGAAAGAAAAAAGCATAATATTTCCCGCGCCGAATCCCGCGACGGCTAGGGATTTAAAAATTTTATTATCAAATTTTGCTTCTATTTTGTTTAAAACTTCTTGATCTGCCGGCAATAATTTATAACCAATCTGGCTTATTAATTTTATTAAATCATTGCCAATTTCCTTGTTTTTGAGCCACTTAATGCGCAATGTTTTCTGACTTAGATTTATTCTAGCGTCGATTACATTATCTTGTTTTTTTAAAAGATTCTCAATCAGCCAAACGCAAGCTCCGCAATGTAAACCCTGAATCATTAAATCGATTTGAAATTCATTATTTGAATTAATTGAGATAAATTCCAGAATATCTAATTCGCTCTCTAGATCTGGCTTTAAACTTGATTCTTTTGGATTTATTATGCGTGAATCATAATAGCTATCAAAATTATTTTCTTTGATGATTTTGTAGGCGCATTGACATCCATTGCAACAAAAATCTTGTTGATTTTCTTCAAGATTTTTTTCGCAATGTAGACAATTTTTCATATTCCAAGAATTATTGTGAAATATCGGGATTTATTATAACGGTTAAATCTTTGACATCTTGAGCAACAAATTTGCCATTTGAAACAATGGTTTCAATTTCCCAATCACCACTTTTGGGTAAATATATAATGGATGCACTGAAGGCTCTATTGCTTTGTTTTGCTTGAATATCAAAATCATATTTAGAATCAGGTCGGTACTTAATTCGATAAAAAACTTTTAGATCAGGAATTATTTGATAATTTTTGTCCTTAACTAAGGTTTCAATTAGAAAAACTCCATCAGAAGTTTTTTTTATGCTGGTAAAAATTGTAATTCCAAGCTTTTTTTGCTCTTCAGCTTTCTCTAAGGTTCTGTTGTGACCTAAGCCTTTTTTATAGGAGTTTTCGGTAAAAAGTCCGCGCCAAGTATTGTTTGCAACGACTACATACGCAATGTTTACAATCAAAACAATAATGAATGAGCCAAAAATAAGATATGGCCAATAAATTTTAAATTTATTAAATCGCATAAGAATCAAAATTTAGTTTTTATTATAAAGCTTCCGCTTCAAATTTTGAATAGGACACTAAATTCTTTTAAAGCAGAATTTTAAATCATTGTAAATTTTTTTATAATCAACTTCAAGTATTTGTTTCTTAGCAATTATAACGTAATCGTGATGATTTTTTGCGATTTGCGGAGCGATAGATTTGGTAGCTTCACGAATTCTTCTTTTGATTAAATTTCTTTCGCAAGAGGATTTGCTGACTATCTTTGATACGGTAGTTCCAACCCGACAAAAATCTTGAAGATTTTTGCCAGATTCTTTATTAAGTAAGTGTTTCGTGGAAGTTTTGGATTCGGTAAGAATTAAACTATTGCTGTGATATTTTTTGCAATAGTTTTTGATATTTTTGAATTCCGCTGATTTTTTGATTGTCAAAACTTTAAGAGTCATGATTTTAAATTTTGACTTTTAAAGTTTGTGTTTAACTATCAGAAACTGTTAAACATGTGCGACCTTTGGCACGACGGCGCGCCAAAACTCTTCTACCACCAACTGTTGCCATTCTTGATCTGAAGCCATGTCTTCTTTTGCGAACAATCTTACTTGGTTGCCAAGTTCTTTTCATAAAAAATTAAGTAATTGAAATTATAACGAAGGGTCATTTTAAACAAAGCTCTTTTTAAAAGCAATAGTCTAAAATTATTTTATAGCGATGTTTTGGTTGTTAACCAAAATAACCTTTGGTTGAAATTTTTTAGCTTCCTCGATCGCCATTGCTCCGTAGGCGATAATGATTATTGGGTCATTAATTTGAACCTTTCTCGCGGCCGCGCCATTAATTTTAATTTCTCCAGAATCCTTTGGAGCCTTAATCGCGTAGGTTGTAAATCTCTCGCCATTATTGATATTCAAAACATCAACCATTTCATTTTCTAAAATTCCGGATAGCTCAAGAAGAGCGCTATCAATTGAAATCGAGCCTTCATAATTTAAATCGGCTTGCGTAACAACGGCGCGATGAATTTTAGCTCTCATTAAAGTGATTTGCATAAATTTTATTTGTTAATTTAGGTTTAAAAAATTCAAAATTAGTGATGACTTTTGTAAAGAGCTATGGCTCTTTGCTCAAAGCTATTCATCATTTTTTGAGTTGCTAATGAAAAAATTGTACCCAACATTTTGCTAAGTAAAATAGAATTAAATTCGAATTCTAAAAAAAATTCTACTTGGGTTTTTTTATGGTCAATTTCAATAATTTTCCATTGATTTATTAAACTTTTAAAGGGCCCCTTAATAGCCTTGGCCTCAACAAAATATTCTGTTGAAGATTTTTGTAAAAAAACCACATCGGAAGTATATTTTTCAAAAATATTTTTAAAATTTATTAATAATTCAGCTTGAATATTTGATTCGGAAATATGCTTTGATATATGGGCGCTCTTGCACCAAGGTAAAAATTCTGAATAGTTTTCAACATCGATTACTAAATCGTAAATTTCTTTTGCAGAAAAATTCATAATTCTAGTTTCTACAATTTTTGGCATAATTAATTAATTTGTTGATTTTTCATCATTTCTTCCATTTTCTTTGGATCAATTTTCCCAAATTTCCCCATCATTTTTTGCATCATTTTATATTTTTTTATTAAGCGGTTAACCTCTTGAATATTAGAGCCAGAACCTTTAGCAATTCTATGTTTGCGCGATGAATTTAAAATTTCAGGATTTTCTCGCTCTTTTTTTGTCATCGCCAAAATAAGGGCCTCTTGCATTTTCACTTCTTTTTCAAGGTGAGTCATATTTTTAAGTTGCTCCTTCAAAGCCCCAGCACCGGGAAGTAAATTAAGAATTGAACTCATGCCACCCATTCTGCGCATATTTTTTATTTGACTCAAAATATCGTTAAAATCAACCTTACCTTGTTTGAATTTCTTGGCAGTTTTTTCCATTTCATTCATGTCGAAAATTTCTTGAGCTTTTTCAACCAAAGAAACGACATCGCCCATTCCAACAATTCGCGAAGCGATTCTCGACGGATTAAATTCTTCGAGATCTTCAAGTTTTTCGCCGACGCCAATAAACTTAATTGGACAATTAGTTGAAGCCTTCATGGTTAGCGCCGAACCGCCACGAGCATCGCCATCAAGTCTTGTTAAAATAACACCCGTAAGCGATAGAGTTTCTTTAAATTTTTGTGCAACATTGACGGCGTCTTGTCCAATCATGGCATCGACCACTAATAAAATTTCCTTAGCATCAACTTTTTTGTTAATTTCAACCAACTCATTCATCATTTCTGCGTTGATGGCAGTTCGTCCTGCGCTATCAAGAATCAATACATCGTAACCACCTTCGATGGCTTTTTTCTTAGCATTTTGCGCTAAAATTTCGGGTTTTAAATTGGGATCAAAATCAGCAAAATCGACATTAATTTTATTGGATAAAATTTTAAGTTGATCGGCCGCCGCGGGGCGATAAGTATCGAGCGAAGCCAATAAAACTTTTTTATGATTTTTGCTTTTTAAACGAAGCGCTAATTTGCCCGAAGTGGTAGTTTTGCCCGCGCCTTGTAAACCGACCATTAACAAAATTACTGGTGGATTTGAAGCAAAATCAATTTCAGCTTTTTCGCTTCCCAGTAATTTTATCAATTCATCATTAACGATTTTTATAATCATTTGACCAGCGGAAACGCTTGAAATTACTTGCTTGCCAACCGCTTCATTTTTAACTTGTTCAATAAAATTTTTAGCAACCACAAGTGAAACATCGGCCTCTAAAAGAGCGATGCGAATTTCGCGCAATGTCGCCGTTAAATCATCTTCAGAAATAAATTTTTTTCCCGAAATTTGGCTAAAAATTTTAGTAATTTTTTGTGAAAAATTTTCAAACATTGATTAAATCTTTTAAGTTTTGTGAAATTTTATGGGGCTTTAATTTTTCTAAATTAATGCAAGCCAAATCGACATTTAATGTTGATAAAATTTTCTTATCAATTTTAATTTCTTGATAGATTTTAATTATAGTAAAAGAAAATTCTTTTATCGCAACGCTCACTTCAATTTCATTATCTAAAATAGCCGGTGAAATATATTCAATTTCACATCTGCGCACTACAAATCCAATATTTTCTTCTTTGGCAAGTCTTTGTTGTGAAATGCCTCGCGCTCTAAGAAAATCCGTGCGCGCTCTTTCGTAAAATTTAAGATAATTCGCATAATAAACTATGCCCCCAGCGTCGGTATCTTCAAAATAAATTCGATAATTAAATTTATTCATGAAAAGTGCCAATTTGTGCCGAACAATTTGGCGTTTCGTGAACTCTAATGCCAACGCATTTTACTGGATAATTCGCAAAAAGTTGTGGACAGATATCTTCAAATAAATGCTTGGCAATATTCTCTGCTGTGGGATTTTCAGCTATATAATAAATTTTTTGACCAGTAATTTTAGAAATATTTTCGCCTAAATTTTTATCTTTTTCAAATAAAATTGTGGTGTGATCAAAATTATCATCAATCCATTTGCCCAATATTTCGCGAATCAATCCAAAATCAATAATGCGACCAATTTCATCAAGTTCTTTAGCTCCGAAACTGGCTTCAACCACATAGCGATGACCATGCAACATTTTACATTTACTTTCATGTTCCATTACGCGATGAGCGCTATCAAATTCAAGTTTACGAGTGCAGATTATCATTAAATAAATTATTTGGTTTGAAAATTTTCTCGATGATAATAACATCTTAAAACAACAATTTCAACCTTTTAGAATCCATGCAAGAAATTATTAACAAACTTAAATTTAACGAGGCGGGACTTATTCCCGCAGTGGCTCAAGATACAAAAACCAAAGAAGTTTTAATGTTAGCGTGGATGAATCTCGAAAGTATTAAATCAACAATCTCTAGTGGTTACGCCACATATTATTCTCGTTCACGCAAAAATTTATGGAAAAAAGGCGAGACTTCGGGGCATCTTCAAAAAATTATTAATATCACCGCGGATTGCGATTTTGATTGTATTTTATTAGAAGTTGAACAAATTGGAAACGCCTGTCACACTGGTGCTAAGACCTGTTTTTTTAATAAAATAATTTCATAAATTATACCATTTGGAAGTGCTGATAAATTGTGGTTTGTGCCAATTTTGATTTATTATTTTTATTATTAGCTTCATGCTTAAATAAAGCTAGTTATCTTACCTGCTTTTGAAATAGATAAGCTTGGTTATTTTGAGTGTCATAAAAAATTATTAATTGCATTTTATTTTTATTAAATTCTCTAGAAAATATTTAATTAAAGTTAAAATAAAAAAATTTGTTATGCTTAATCAAAATACCAAAACATTATTCTCCTTGCTTGGCGAGTATGTATTTACCCCCGAAGAAAAAGATAAAATTTTTGAACAAGTTCAAGCCTTATTAAAGCAAAATATTGACATAAAATATAAAGATGAACATTGTCAGAATGCTTTACATTTAGCAGCTCCAAAAGGTGATGTAAGGATCATTGAGGCTCTTATTGCAGCTGGAGCAGATTTAAATTCTCAAGATGATCAAGGGCAAACCCCAATTTGTATAGCGATAATTGCTGGTCAAACTGAAATCGTAAAAAAATTGATAGAAAAAAATGCTCGACTTGATACCAAAAATATTTACGGCAACAACACTTTGCACATTGCTTCAACATCCGGCAAAGACTCTGAAATAATAAATGTTTTATTTGGAGCAGATGTTTCTATAGGCACTCATATTGAAGATGGTCAAGAATATCTAAATTGCCAAAATAAAGAAGGCAAAACACCGCTTCACATTGCTTCAGAATATAATAAGGGTGAAGCAATAAGATTATTGCTTTGGGCGGGAGCTGACAGCCAATTAAAAAGCACATCTGGTGAAAAAGCCCTACATTTAGCGGCTAAGAATTTTAGTACCGGCGCCATAATTGCTTTAAATCGAAAATTTATTAAAGGCGAAGATATTTCTTACATCGAAGACTATAAAGTTGCTCTGGATACTATTAAAAGTTATCGCCCTAATTCTTCAAGTCCGAATTGGAATAATTATCAAAGTAGTTTAGAAATTCTTCGAAGCGTTGTTGCTCAATATCAAGAGCAAGAAAAAAATAAGTTAAAATCAATGTCTTTAGAAGTCACATTTGAATGTTCTGGCCACAATGAAGAATTGCCAACGGGAAGCGCTCTTCCTGATGAAAAAAAAATTGCCAATGACAGAGAGTCTGAAGCTGGCTCGCAATACGAATCCCCGTCAAGATCTCCGTTCCCATCTAACTCTGAATGCTCTAGGCTCCAGGATGATACCCTTCAACAACTCCAACACTGATAGGGAGTATGGCTCAAAGGACCAGAAGTAAGGACTTAAAGCGTGTCTTTAATTTGGGCGCTTTCAGATTAAACCTTCCTCTCTTTTTTATCAACTTGGAGTAGGGCTTTGAGGGGTTTGCGATACAGCGCTGGTTCCAGTGGCGCCGACAGCAGTTGCTGGAACATTTGCTGGGTTTCTTATGGAGTTAAATCCGTTTGCTGGTTTTCTTATGGGGTTAAATCCGTTTACTAATAACCTTTCATTTAATTTTGATGTTAAGACTTTCGCAGTAGCATCGTTAACTAAAGGATTATTTTCGCCAATTTCGTAACCAACAAGTTTGAGCGGTATTAATTGTGATACCTCTGGAGGAAGTTGTTCTTCTTTTTTAGTTACTTTATTAAATATTTTAAAAACTGCCGACTTTCCAAAAGCTAAACTAATTTTGGTTTTTTCATCTCTTACATTTTGATCATCAAAATGCTGAAAAATTTTTCCAGCTTCAAGAAGTGGATTTATATTTAGTTCTTTAAAATCATCAGCTAAGCTCTTCACTTCTTTAGCTAATTTTTCCCCGTTTTTTTCTGTAAAAATCGAATCAAAAATAGCTCCTATCAATTTTTTATCATCAATTTTTTTACGATCATTAGTTATCAAAAATCTTTCAAAATTCCTTTCCAGTTCCGGATTTCTTCTTAATAAAAACATCAGCGAATTTTGACAATTATCGCAATTTTTAATTGCTTGATTATCTGCATTATTAAGATAACGATAAATTTTTTTGATCATTTGCTGGTTTATTTCAGTTCCAACTCCACCAGTCTTTTCAAAGAAAAGCGGTAATGCCGCTGGGTTGATTTGTAAAAGAAGTGCATATGGAGAATCTTGACGATTATAAAATTGGGCTCTTCTTAATACTTCATTAAAAAGTTCAGTTCCTGTTAATTCACGAGAAATTTGTGTGTTTTGCTGAGTAAAATTAATAGCAAGCGGGCCATTGTCGACAATCATGTTTAATGCTTCGATTAAATTGCCATTTTCTACTCTAAAACCACCAGTATTTATTATGTGACTAAGTAATGATTTGGTATTTCCTTGAAGTTCTGCTTTATTTGCTAAATCTATTAACATTCTAGCTGAATCAAGATTCCTGCTCAAAAGATCAGTTAAAAAATTATCTACAACGGGGTTATTGATTGGTTGATTAGCTAAAGGACCTTGAGCTTGTTGATTTTGTTGAATTGGTGGAATTAAATTATTTAGAATTGTTTTCTTATTTTCGTCAGGAAGTTTAGAAAATAAAAGTGCTAAACAATTGAGCGTAGATGAATTTTGATTTTTATTTAAAGCCTCCCTTATCGGTTGGAAAGATTGGTTTTGTGCGTTAAAATTAACGGAAGCAAATATTTGCTCTTTATTAATTAATGGCTGACTTCCGCCTATTAGTTCATTTAGCAAATTTTTATCACCTATTTGTAAAACTCTTCTTAAAAATTCACAATCATTATCAATTGCATCAGCTATTAAAAAATTTCCTTTAGCACCCCTTTTTTCCAATTCTTCATATACTTTTTTGGTACTACCTAAGTAAATAATTAAATTTTTAATTTCTTTTGATGTAATAGCATCTTCTTTTTTCAAAATATAATCAAAAAAATGTTCATCTAATTTGCAAGATATTTTTTTATTATACAAAGTTTCGACTATATTTTGTTTAAATTCGAAAATTTTGGCTTCTCCATTGTTGCAAGCCTTTCTTATGTAATGGTCCAACTTTTTAAGCTTTTCTTGATCACCGCCAATCATGTCTTCAATAAAAAGTTTTTTAACAAAATGTTTTATGTATTTGTTTTGTTGTATATCATCTGTAATTCCAGATGAACCAAGGGCCTCTTTCATTTTTGTAAAGCCTTGTTCCGCAGGAAATGATTCTAAGATTTCTCTTGGGAAAAATGCATTCATTTTTTTTGAATAAGATCCGTCTTCCCTAACTCCCATCAATTTTTGAAAATTTGCCTGCAAATTATTGCCTGAGTGAGCGTTAATAATATATATTAAATGATTAAGGCTATTTTGAATACTACGTAATCCGCTTCCTTTATTAAAAGATCTCTGTTCGTGCAAACTATCCACAGCATCTTTAACTATTTGTGGCCGACTATCTTGTGGCAACTCTCTAATTAAATAATCAAAAAGTTCAAGACCCTTATTGCCAGAGATACTTTGGTTTAAAAAAGAAAATGATTTTTCGGTTTTATATTGAGAATGATTCTCCCGAGCGATTCCTGATCTAAGACACCAAGGAGCATTTGGTGTAAATGTTGTGGTAGTTAAAAGTCTTTCCAAAATTTTGTTTTTTGTTTCATCTGTTACCTGAGCATGAATAACTTGCGTTAATTCACGAAAGATTTGTTTAAATCTTTGATTGCCCTCATCGGTATTACATTCTAAAGCCGAAGAAAAGATTTTATAATTATCATTAGTATTATCAGTAAAGGCCAAAATATTCACAATATCATCAGTTTTATCGGAACCATAGCCATCTTGCGCAATATCTGCCCAATCCAAACCTACTTCGCCCTTGACATAGCTAGCAAGTAAATTTCTTTTACCTCTATTGTCCATAATATATTTTGATTAAAAATTAAAATCGGATTGATAACTTTTAAGATCTAAAAAATTAGAAGCCAATTTTTGGGATTTCTTATGATTGAGCTTCCTTAAATCGCTTAACTACAAATAAAATTCATGAATAAACTAGAAATAACCAAAAAACTTTCAATACAAAAAAATTTTAATGTCATTTTGAGAAAGCCAAATCAATTTTGCTGATCGTTTTGTTAAAAGGCGATTTGGTTCGCCAAGTCAATCAAGGTAATTTCTTATCGCATTTATTGTTTCACCTTTTGTTTGTGGAAAATCTAAATCTTCAATAATTTTATTTATAATTGAAAATGGAATTCTTAAATATTCAAATTTTCAAATTGTTTTTCGTAAAAATCGACAATGCTTTCCTTAATCTCTTCACTCGCTTCTAAAAAATAATTTTCTGAATTTTTTTGTGATTCGCTAAAGCTTCCGCTAATATTTATTTTAGCACGAAAATCTGCCGAGCCAGCAAGTCCAGAGCTATACCAGCCAATGTGTTTTTTTGCCAAAGAAATTCCAACTTGCGCTCCATAATGTTCAATCATTTGCGTAAAATGTTCTAAAACAATATTTTTTTGTTCAAGCAAAGATGGAGTTTCGATAATTTTTTTACCGCTAAGTTGCGCCGAAATTTGCGCGATAAGCCAAGGTTTGCCATAGCAAGCACGACCAATCATAACGCCATCAGCTCCTGAAAAATTCAAAGCGAGTTTGGCGTCTTCGGCATTTTTAATATCACCATTCGCAATTACGGGAATTTCAACAGCATTTTTAACTTTAGCAATTTCGTGCCAATTGGCTTTGCCATTATACATTTGGCACCTTGTGCGCCCATGAACCGTAAGCATTTTGATACCGACATCCTCAGCTTTTTTTGCCAAACTTGGCGCGTTAAGATTCTCATAATTCCAGCCCAAGCGCATTTTCATCGTTACCGGAATTTTTACCGCCTTGACCACGGCTTCCATGATTCGCGTTGCCAATTCTTCATCTTTCATCAAAGCGCTTCCGGCAAAACCATTGACGACTTTTTTAACGGGGCAACCAAAATTTATATCAATAATATCCGCACCCATTTCTTCGTTAAGCCTTGCCGCTTCTGCCATGACATCGGGTTCGCACCCCGCTAATTGAACCGACATTGGATATTGCGAAGCATCTTTTTGACATTTTTTTAGCGACTCGCGAGTTTGTAAAATCATGGCGCGCGAGGCGATCATTTCCGAAATCACCAAAGGTGCGCCAAAACCTTTTACCAATTTACGAAAAGGCAAATCGGTGACGCCCGACATCGGCGCTAATAACACATTCTCTTGCAGTTCAATATTGGCAATTTTTATCATTTTGATTGTGCTAATTTTTAAGAGATTTTGATTTTATTAAAAAAATAATTTATTGCAACTTTTGTTTATTTGAGCTAATTTTTACAAATAAAAACCAATAATTATGTCAAAAAATTTGGAGAAAAAATCATTAAAAATTCAGCTGGCGCAAATTAATTTTGTGGTCGGTGATATTCAAGGAAATTTTGAGAAAATAATCAAAGAATATGAGGTTGCGAATCTACAAAATTGCGATTTGGTGGTGTTTTCGGAAATGGCGATTTGTGGTTATCCTTGCGAAGATTTGTGGCTCAAAGAGCATTTCATCAAAAAATGCCAAGAAAAAATTTTAGAAATCGCTACAAAAACTAAAGATAAAAATTGTGCAATTTTGTTTGGTGCGCCAATTTATGAAACTGAAAAAAACAAAAAAGTTTTGCGTAATTCGGCAATTTTAATTGAAAATGGCGAAGTTAAAAATGTTATAAATAAAAAAACTTTGCCAAGTTATGGCGTATTCGATGAGAATAGATATTTCAGGCCTTCAGCATATATTTCTAATATTGAATTTCGTAATTTTGATGTGGTGATTTTGATTTGCGAAGATTTGTGGGACGAACGCAATTTATTTTTGCTCGGCGAGCAAGTTTTTGATTTTATTATTTCAATCAATGCTTCGCCTTTTGAGAAAAATAAAAACCAACAAAGATCAATAATTGCGCAAAAATATTCACAAACTCTAAAAAAACCACTGATTTATGTTAATCAAATTGGTGGGCAAGATAGTTTAGTTTTTGACGGTGCGAGCTTTGTCCTTGATAATCAAGGTTCAACGGCGTTGCAAATGGCAAATTTTATTGAAGATTCCGCGCAAATTTCAATTGATAAAAAATCTAAAATCGAAATTATTTCGCATCATCAAAAAACTTTTGGTTTTGTTGATGATAATATTGAAAAAAATTATCAAGCCAGTGTTTTAGGGCTTCGCGACTATGTTCGTAAAAATAATTTTCATAAAATTATTCTCGGAATGTCGGGCGGAATTGATTCGGCTTTGGTGGCAACAATTGCAGTTGATGCTTTAGGAAGTGAAAATGTTGAACTTTACGCGCTTCCTACAAAATTCAATGCGCAAAGCTCTTTAGATGACGCCAAATTATGCGCTAAAAATTTGCAAGTTGCTTTAAAAATTATTGAAATTGAAGAAATTTTTCAAACTAATTTAAAAATTCTTAAAACCCACGAAACCATCTCTTCACTTGCACAAGAGAATTTGCAATCACGAATTCGTGGCAATATTTTGATGGCAATTTCTAATTCTAAAAATGCACTTTTAATGTCGACGGGCAATAAATCCGAAATGGCTTGTGGTTATGCAACACTTTACGGCGACATGAACGGCGCCTTCAATCCAATTAAAGATTTTTATAAAACTGAAATTTATCAATTGGCAAATTTTCGTAATCAAAATTTATGCAAAATTTCTGATTTTAAAAATATAAATTTGATTCCGCAAAATATTATCGACAAGGCTCCGAGTGCTGAATTGCGCTTTGATCAAAAGGATTCGGATTCTTTACCCGATTATAATGAGCTTGATAAAATTTTATATGCTTTGATTGAAGAGCAAAAATCTATTGATGAAACAATTAATCTTGGCTTTGAAGCGGAAGTGGTAAAAAAAGTTGCTAAACTTGTTTCTGTAAGTGAGTATAAACGCAAACAAGCGGTGCTTGGAGTGAAAATTTCACAACTATCTTTCGATAAAGATCGTCGCTATCCAATCACCAATAAATTTATTTTTTAATGGCAAAAATCCAAAAATATATTTGTAGCGATTGCAAATATGTTGGCAAGGCAAAGAAGGTTAAAAGAGGAAGTCGAAAAACCGCAATTTTTTGGTGGGTGGTTTTTAGTCCAATTGCTATTTTTTATTCACTATATCGCCTTACGGGTTCAAAAAAAACTTGCGAAGAATGCGGAAGTTTTGATATTTATAAAACTAAATCTGATCTGCTCGAAGTTATGTCCCATCAAAATAATACCGCATCCACTCTTAAATGATGCGAGAAGAATTTTTCAGGTCTCGTCTTTGCGCGCCTACCTTAGAGTAGGCTTGCGCAGACTCGCCTTCAAATTCAATCGCCTGATTTAAGATTGGAAGCGGTATTTTGAGTATATCATGAATTAAGTAAAAATGATGCGAATGAATTTATCACAACGCTTCATCTTTTTTTTCAAAAAAGATTCGCGACTGGGACCCGCGTCGCATTCGCTCCTGATCCCGTTATTTTCTAAAAATAGCCGTTTAGGCTATTTTTTTGGGCGCAAATAACCTTCTAAAAACTTCAAAATCCCTTTTGAAGCTTGAACTGCGGTGCTAAAACAAGCTTGCAATAAATATCCTCCCGTCGGAGCTTCCCAGTCAAGCATTTCGCCTGCTACAAAAACTCCGGCGAGATTTTTTAGCATAAAATTATCATCAAATGATTCTTTTTTAATGCCACCGGCACTGGAAATTGCTCGATTGATGTTGTTAGTTGCGATTAAGGTAATTGGTAGATTTTTTAAATAATTTGCCAGCTGTTGTGAATTAGCATTATTAATTTTATCTAAGCTAATTAATTCTCGAAGTAATGAGTTGGTGTAATTGGCAAATCCGGCTTTTTGTAAATAATTACTAAATGATTTTTTATTTTGAACCGCCAATTTTTTTTCAAGATTTTCAAGCGACATTTCGGGGCGAAGATCGAGATATAAAATCGCCTCGCCTTCTGTTTTAATAGTCTCGCGAAGATATGAAGAAAGGGCGTAAACCGCATTGCCCTCAATGCCATTTTTGGTAATAACAAACTCGCCTTTGTGAGTAATATTGTTATGAGTGACGGCAATCGATTTTAGTGGAGTTCCGGCAAATTTTTGGCTAAAATGATCTGACCAATTTACGATGAATCCACAATTTGTTGGTTCAAGTTTGGTAATTTTTATGTCAAAAGTTGATAGAATATCAACCCATTTGCCGTTTGATCCGAGTTGAGGCCATGAAGCTCCACCAAGGGCTAACAAGGTTGCATCGGATTTTTCACGAATTAAATTATTTTCACGATTTTTGAAAATTAAATCTTGATTATCGAAGCCTTGCCATTGATGATTTGGATAAAATTTTACTCCTAAAGTAACGAGTTTTTTAAGCCAATTGCGAAGCAAGGGCGAGGTTTTCATGCTCTTTGGAAAAATACGGCCACTTGATCCAACAAAAGTTTCTTGACCCAGTTCATGACACCATGCTTGTAAATCATTCGCATCAAAATCTTTAATAGAAGGCTCGAGCCAATCTTTAGCTTCAAAATAATTTTTTATAAATTTTTCAAATGATTGACTGTGAGTTAAATTTAAACCTCCTCTGCCCGCTAATAAAAATTTGCGACCAAAACTCGGCATTGCATCATAAATTTTAACTTGATGACCTGCGCTAGCAATGATTTGCGCCGACATCAGCCCAGCAGGTCCTGCGCCGATAATAATTACCTTTTTTTGCAACATGATTTATGGTTTTTTAAAATAAAATTTTATTATGATAAATTTGATTATTTAAGTAAAGAGCTCGATAAGTTATTGGTGTTTAAAAAATAGCCTAAACCTTTACAAGCCTACAATTTATAAAAGAACTCATCAAACTTTCGGTGCTATAGCTCTCCCCTTGAGGGCTCTTCGCGTTAAAAAAATAGCCTAAACGGCTATTTTTAGCGAAGAGCGGGATCAGGAGCGATAGCGACGCAATCCCCGGGGCAAGTCGTCTTCGAAATCAAAATTTCATTTTGATTGAGAAAAGCGACGAAGCCGTGAGGGGTCAAAAACTTACGACATCAAAGGTTTTAAGATTATGTAAAAAGTTGAAATGAAAAAATTCCAAAAAAGACGATTTCTTGATTTTGTTTTTAAAATTTTTTTTAAAACCCCTCACCCTAACCCTCTCCTAAGCAAGCGGGGAGAGGGGATTGGAGGGAGTTTTTCTTTTGCTTCAAGAAAAAATTTATGAGAGTTTCTATTTTAATCTAAAGATTTTTAAATTTTATATTTCCACTTTTTTAGTAAAAAATTATCGTCCTTATCCCATCTCCCCGCCTGTGGGGAGAGGGTTAGGGTGAGGGGTTAAATATTTTATCAGATCAAAATTTAAAAACAAAATCAAGAAATCGCCATTTATGGAATTTTTTTTGTTTTAACTTTTCTTGCAACATCAAAACCTCTGATGCTCTTAGTTTCTGACCCCTCACGGCTCCCAATGTGCAACTACCGTTGCAATCGTTCGCCCGCTCTCCCTCAAGGGGAGAGCTATAGCCCGTAAGCGTTGCGAGTATTTTTTTTAAGTTAAAGGGTGTAGGGGGTGAGGGGTAATTAATGAAAATTTTTAGAACCTAACCTCTACCTATTCCACGGCATTTTGGCGATAAAATTTGCTAACATACAAATTCCGCTGAAGCCTGCAAAAATAAGACCAAGTCCAATAATCAAAGTTAAAATTAAAAAATTTATACTTACAAAAAAACATAAAAAAACCGAAATAACGACAAAAGAGCCAATTATTATCTGCACTTGGCGATCAAGAGGTATAAAATTATTTGACTTAATATTGCCACCGCATCCGCTAGAACACCAGCTATTAATTCCGCCTTCGAGATTATAAATTTCGATACCGAGATTTTCATTTAATAATTTTTGACAGGCCGATAAGCTTCTTTTGCCACCTTGGCAATGTATTACTAATTTTTTATCACCAATTTCTGGTAGTTTTTCTTTACAAATTTCGTCGAGAGGTATCAATTTGGCTTTATCAATTTTTTGTGAGCGATGCTCGGCGGGTTGGCGAACATCAATCAAAATTGCTTGGTCATTATCAAGCCAATTTTTTAAAGTTTTCGCATCAATATTTTTAATAGTCATAAAGATTTGGTGAGTTAAATGAATAATAAATATTTTTAAAAAAGTAAACTTAAATAACAAAAATCTTTTCAATAAATCAACTTAGCGATTAAGTAATTTTAATCAAACCATTTAAATTATATTCTTACTTGAATTTCCACTTTTAAAATAACATAATTACCAAATAAATTTTACAAAAACAGATTTTATTAAAAAATATTTATGACCACTAAAGTTCGCTTTGCTCCATCGCCGACAGGCTTTTTACATGTTGGTAACATTCGCGCCGCCATTATCAATTATCTTTATGCAAAAAAAACCGGCGGACAATTTTTCTTACGCCTAGACGATACCGATTCACAAAGAGTTCGTGATGAATATCGCGACATGATTTTTACCGATATGAAAT
>Ga0209550_10000551_pt1 | contig 35520 bp, 29 predicted proteins | sample LauGreSuBDMM15SN_2_FD_187567 | JGI IMG/M metagenome (GOLD analysis project Ga0209550, IMG submission 187567) | Freshwater lake microbial communities from Lake Michigan, USA - Su13.BD.MM15.SN (SPAdes) (version 5) | ecosystem: Environmental > Aquatic > Freshwater > Lake | place: Lake Michigan... | reverse complement strand
ATTTTTATTTACAAATCATAATCCATAACCTGCATCCAACTAATTAAAATTGACAACTATTTCTACCTTCTCCTTTTTAATACTTTTAGTGGCAGAAATAGACAATTCTTCGCGCTTTTTTCTTGTTTTATTATTTGTATCATTTGTTAACGCTAGTGATCCATTCTCGATAGAAGCGTTGGTATTTGTATTTTGAACGCTGCATTCGCCGCATTCGCCGCATTCGCCACATTCGCCGCATTCGCCGCATTCGCCACATTCGCCATCCCCATCCGATGAAAAAGATGCTGCGGATGTAGTAGAAGCCATAGACATCTCAGACGCAATCGACGAACACATCGAATTTTTCTTTGCATTGCTGTTCCGATTATTCATATCTTTTTCGATATTGGCGTAGTTCTCTTCAATATAACGAATCACGTCGTTTTCGAGCGCCCATTTGAAAAAATTCAATTGCCCGATCGTTGTTTGAATATATTTGTCGCCCTTGTATGGAACATTGATTCTATCCCACCTGCAAAAAGGGTCAAACCTTTTCTTTGAATACGCTTTCAGCTTCAACTTATAATCTACATATACTTTAAACCGCCTACCTGTATTATGAATCGAATATAGTGTGTAATATTTCTTGGCATAGTTTGTAGCAAACCAGTCAATAATCCGAAGCGAGATTTTCGACTCTCCATTTATAATTCGCAGCATATAATCCATGTTATCGTGTAGTGCGTAAAATTTTAACAGATTGGTAAGTAGTAGACTATTTTGTGTTGTGTAAATAGAATTTGTCATGGAATTATTTCCATCCGTATATATGTTTAAGTTTGACATCACGATGTTTTGTATTTTGTTATTTGCATTTCATTTGTAAGTTGATTTTAAATTCTTTTTTTCGTTATTTTTATAATTAATTATGTTTTTAGTTCCGATTCCGATTCCGGTTCCGGTTCCGGTTCCGTTTCCAAGTCCAAGTCCAGTTTTTTAATACATTTCAATAATTTTCCAAATTTGTATCGTTCGCTATCCATGGTTCCACGTCGCAAGTTACAATTCAAACAAGAAATAACTATATTTCCCTTGTTATGCCCGTAGTCGTTATCAATTCTGTCAATCGTCCATTGTGTTTTTGATAATACTTCGTTATATATAACATAACATTCAACACTACAATAGTGACATTTTATTCTAGACGCAACTAGCAACGATAATACCTCTTCCATATCTATGAATTTATCTTTATCATAGATTTCCTTTTCAATATCTTGACGCCTGTATCCTTCTATTTTTTTTTGCATCTCTTTCGTAAAAATATCACCATTTGGTAGTGGTTTTACATTCATAAATAATTTATTTACTATGCTCATTTGCTCCCCATGTTTTTCGTATAGTTTTACTATTTCTTGTGACCATTTTTTAGCTACATTTCTTTCTAATACTAATTCGGGGTTATCGCGTGTTTTCATTTTATCGGTATTCCTTTTACCTGTGATTGATATTGATTTCATTTATATGAGGTGACTGACTGACTGACTGAGTACGATATAATATGGAATAGTAAAATAGATTTTCTAATATAACTAATAAAAACAAGTTAAACTTTACTATTTATATAATATATATATACCAACGCTTTAAAAATGAGCAAAGAAGATAAACACAAAGAAGAGAAAACCAAATACGAAAAGAATAAAGATAAAGAGTTACATGAGTTGAATCAAATAAAGTATAAGTCAATGATTCTGCCAAACAATAGAAACGTTCATAATAATTTGAGTCCGAGAGAATCAAATGATTCAAATATTGCAAATATAAATGACTTTCTTGAAAAAGAAAAGCAGCAACATGTCGGCGAACAATGGTGCAAATTGGATAAAACGAGCAAGATGCAAAAGATTCGCGTGTTTATTGACAAATATGTTGTCGATAATAGTTTGACTACAAAAGATAGTAAAACTCTTCTTGAATTTTTAACAACGAGTTTAAACCAGAAAAAATTATCAAAAACAAAAGATGTTGTTTATGATAAATCAACGGGTCTTATCAAATCTATTCCGTGTCTTTTGTTTAATCAAGGTCAGCGAAAGTTTACACTAAAGCGAACAGAAAAACGCCAGACAACTATGCGCGTGGTTGGTGCAAAACGTGTAGCTGCAAATAAAACACGCGACCATAAATCAAGCAAACCTACATCGCGTTCAAATAGTGCAACGCACTCAAGGAATACTTCAAATCATAATAGTGACGATGAAGGTGTGACGTTAGTTGTCACAAGCAAGTAGTGTTTTTGCGGTGGATAGGATAGGATAGGATAGTCATAATATAAAATTGATACTATTTAAACATATCGTCGCTATAATATAGATACATACATACAGCAAACTTTATTTAATAGCACCCCCTCCCCCTTCCCCTCTCAATGACAGAAATTGGTATACAAACAGACGAGTTGTATATCAATGGTATGCCGCTGCGAGAATTCTTGCTCTTAGATATTCCGCAAACACAATACTTGAAAATGCTTGACGATGGCGATGCTGATACCGACGCCGACGCCGACACTGACACCGACACAGAGGAAGAAATATTTACACAAGAAGAACTCGAAGCACTTTACGAGGCTGTGATTGGTTACATTGACTACATAGTCATGTCAAATATTTCATCATTTAGTGACCCCCATTTTCATAAAAAAGTAGAGTTGGGTATATATGAATTATTAGAAGCGACTTTTAGTGACATATGCGGCACCGACTTGTTTATGATAACGTATGACATGGAGATAGAACTTGAAAGTATAGTGGATAGTTGTATAGAAGATTATTTTACTAGCATAGTTCCACTTCGTTCGTATTCCACTTCATTTATTCGACAAAGTTGCGATGTGAGTCTGAGTCGGAGTCGGAGTCGCGTTGAACAAAATATTGAATATCTTCGCTCGGTTCCTCAACATCCGCAACGCACACCAGAATGGTATAAGCGACGCAATGAGATGATTACTGCAAGTTCGGCGTGGAAGGTATTTAAAAGTGAGTCCAATATAAATCAGATCGTGTATGAAAAATGCAGTGCAGCAGGGGTGGCGACATCGGCAACCCTGACCGAGTCTTTGTCGTCTGATGACAACGATTTATCAAATGCAAACCAAGAAGCCTTGGCACAGGCACCCATACCAGCACCAGCACCAGCACTGACACCAATAAAGTCACAATATGTAAACGTCAACTCGCCTCTACATTGGGGTCAAAAATATGAAGAAATATCGCGCATGTTATATGAATCTAAAAATAACACACAAGTTGGTGAATTCGGTTGTATTCCTCATTCGGCGTATCCATTCTTAGGTGCATCGCCCGATGGAATCAATATCGACCCTTCGTCGCCACTCTATGGTCGCATGGTTGAAATCAAAAATATCGTCAATCGTGAAATTGATGGTGTGCCATTAGAAGAGTATTGGATTCAAATGCAGCTCCAAATGCAAGTATGTAAATGCGACGAATGTGATTTTCTAGAGACGCGATTTAAAGAATACGCGGACGAAGAAGAGTTTTTGAAAGACTCGGCTTCCGGTTTTGATAACGAGTTTCATCTTACTGCTGCAAGGACGCTAAAGGGTGTTTTCTCTTATTTTATAAAAGATGGTGGCACGCCTGTATACTATTACGCGTCTCTATATCTGACGCGCAAAGAATACGATACATGGTGTGAAGAAATTATCGACAAACATACGGATTTAGTTTGGATAAAAAATATATACTGGTATTTAGACCAATATAGTTGCGTGCTTGTTTTGCGGAATGATATATGGTTTCAAAATGCGATACCCCAAATAGAAAAAGTATGGAATATTATAGTCCGCGAACGTGAAACCGGGTTTATACATAGAGCTCCTAAAAAGCGTGGTTCGCCGTCGTCGGCAGCAAATAATAAGAAACTGAAAAATGGAACCGGAACCGGAACCGGAACCGGAAACGCAAACGCAAACGCACCATCCGATGCAATCACGAATGCGGCACCGAAACCAAATAACGGATGTTTAATCATGATATCCGACCTGGAATTGAATATTTAGCGAACCTTATTGTTTATTGGTTTACTTCTTGCTTGCCCACCAATTTACACGCGTTACAGGTGCACCGATTGGTAAACCAGGGCTGACTTTTTCTACTTTTATATTTGTCTTGCTATAAGGCGTCCCACAAAACTCGGCGGGCGAACACAATCCATTATCAGGAGTGCTCCAGTATCGTTTATTATTTGTTTCTTGTTTGTATGAATTCGTGTATACCGGATATTCTTTCCATATGTTATAATTATTATTTTTTGTAACATTTGTGTTCTCTTTTATATTATAGTAGCCACGTAATAATAGTTCATCCTGCGACTTTGGATATTGACCCGGTGATAATCTATTATTGCTATTTATTTTAGATTCGAATGCTTCTTTTGACATAAATTTAAATATTCCAAAATAGCATACAACTAATAGTATAAGAAAAATGAATAGTATTGTGTTTATATAACTTGACGGCTTTTTCATTATTGTTAAATAAAATAAAATATAATATTCTTGTATATAATATTTACGTATATAATATTATATACAAGAATATTATTTAATGTTAGTATATTATATATATACGCGTAAAGTTTAAAAATGAGTGTTAGAGATCCTTTCGAAGGTTTTCCCGCAATTGGACTTACTCCGCAACCACCCCCCGTTAGTCAAGGATTTTCTAGTAAAGGTATGAAACCGAGACCTGAATCACGTTTTGATTATGGTAATTTAAAACCAATAGAAGTGAACCTAGGAGCACACACCCCACAACTATCTAGAGTGTCCAAGCAAGATTATAGTGAACTACAACGAAAATATGCTAACGAACTTCTTAGAAACAGAGTGAAAAATCACCTTTACCAACCTCTACCAAATGCGGCACCTTCTCCTGCACCACAATCAATGTTTGATAATATGTACAGCGAGGCAAATAGACATGCCACCAATTATTGGAGTCAACGACAGCATCAACCGCATCAACAGCAACATCAACAACAACAACGTCCGCATACAATAGATCTGTCTTCTCTTAAAATAAATAATGCTTTACGTACTCTGGGGTTATCTCTTAATCGTAGCCCTACTTACGCTGATGTTAAAGAAGCTTATAAGATGGCAGCTTTTGGAAATCACCCTGATAAAGTTGCAGATAGGACAGAAAAATTTATAGAAGCTAACGACGCATATGTGCTTCTTATCAATAGTCTTCGCAATAAAAATGGTGGTAATATGGCAAAAACCGGAGGCAATAATACAATAAAACGACGACACAAAAAGCATAAACATGCTAAAAAGACTCGGGGTAAGACCCGCGGCAAGACATACAGAAAAACTCGTAAAAATACAACCAAGAGAAGAAGATAGTCAAAATACCGCAAATACCGCAAATACCACAAATGAAATACTATATAAAATAGTATAAAATAGTATAAAATGGTATAAATATATTATGTTTAATAATATTATACATCCTATATTCCCAAACCATGTCGGTAGTTAAGGGCGAAAATATAACAGAACAAGAAATGCGTGTAAAGAAGCGCGACGGCACGTTTCAAGAAATCCAGTTTGATAAAATTCTAACACGTGTAAAGAAAATCGGCCAACAAGCCAATGTTTCTATTAACTTCTCCGCGCTTGTTATGAAAATCATTGACCAGCTATACGACGGCATCCCCACTACAAAAATCGACGAACTCACCGCCGAGCAATGTGCAACTCAATCATCGCAGCACCCAGACTACGCCACTCTCGCATCTTATATTATTATTTCCAATCATCACAAAAATACCGACCCTTCATTCACCGGCGTTATGCGGCGTTTATACGAATTCCGCGACAATGAAAATAAGCATACACCCCTTATTTCGCAGTCGACGTGGAATATTATCGAAAAAAACGCCGACTTCCTCGAAAAATTTGTCGCTAACCACGTGCGCAATGATTTTTTATTCGACTATTTCGGTTTTAAAACACTGGAGCGCGCCTATCTTATGAGAATCAACGGAGTCATCCAGGAGCGTCCGCAGTATATGTGGATGCGTGTGTCGATAGGAATACATGGCGGCGATATTACAAAAGCCTGCGAAACATTTATTCTTATGTCGGAGAAATATTTCACACACGCCACGCCAACCCTTTTCAATGCAGGGACGCCGCGTCCGCAGCTTAGTTCTTGTTACTTGGTTGCGATGGAAGACGATTCATTGGACGGCATTTTCAATACACTAAAAGATTGCGCCAGTATTTCGAAATGGGCGGGTGGTATTGGTCTCCATATTCACAATATTCGCGCGTCTGGGAGCCTTATTCGCGGCACAAATGGGTCGTCGACAGGAATCGTGCCGATGTTGCGCGTGTTTAATAATACGGCGCGATATATTGACCAGGGCGGACGCCGCAACGGAAGTTTCGCCATTTATATTGAACCTTGGCATGCCGATATCGTCGAGTTCCTTGAACTGAAGAAAAACCAGGGCGATGAAGAACAAAAAGCACGTGACCTTTTCTACGCATTATGGATGCCCGATCTTTTGATGGAAAAAATAAAAACGAATGAAGACTGGTGCCTTTTTTGCCCCGATGAGTGCCCCGGATTGGCGGATGTATATGGCGCCGAATTCAAGGAACTTTATGAAAAATACGAATCCGAAGGCCGTCAAAAACGTAAAATCAAGTCGCGCGAATTATGGTTTAAAATCTTGGACAGCCAGATGGAAACAGGCACACCTTATTTGTGCTATAAAGACGCCGCAAATTCGAAAAGTAACCAGAAAAATCTGGGCACGATTAAGAGCTCCAATTTGTGTTCGGAAATCATTGAATACTCGGATAAAAACGAAACCGCGGTTTGTAATCTTGCAAGCATCGCTCTGAATAAATTTGTGCGGGGTAGTGGTAGTGGTGGTGGTAGCGTAGACGCTGATTCGGAGAAACCATTTTTCGACTATACACATCTGCACGATGTTGTGCGTGTTATTACGCGAAACTTGAACCGCGTTATTGATGTCAATTACTACCCGACAGAGAAAACGCGTGTAAGCAATCTGCGGCATCGTCCGATTGGAATTGGAGTGCAAGGACTGGCAGACGTATTTTTCATGCTTGATTTGGCATTTCAGAGCGAAGAGGCACGCACGATTAATCGTCTTATTTTTGAAACGATATATCATGCCGCACTTACGGAATCAAACGAGATGGCAAAAGAACGCTCAAATTACTTCGCTGCGAATCCGACCATCGTTGCGACACAGGCCGATGACGCAGCGCTAGATATATCCACAGACACCAAATACTTACTTACTTGCGAAGAATATGATAAACTATGTAAACATTCCGACACTGACTTGCTGGGCGCCTATTCTTCGTTTATTGGTTCGCCGACCTCGGAAGGAATATTTCAATTCGATATGTGGAATGTTGAGCCTACACCTGGGCGATATGACTGGGACCATTTGCGCAAACAAGTGCTGCGATATGGTGTGCGAAACTCATTGCTTCTGTCGCCGATGCCGACCGCAAGCACATCGCAGATTTTGGGCAACAATGAATGTTTTGAACCGATAACTAGTAATATTTATATGCGGCGGACTTTGGCGGGGGAATTTATTATGGTGAATAAGTATTTGATGAAGGAATTTATTGATTTAGGAATCTGGAACGAACGCGTCAAAAACAATATTATTGCGAATCGTGGAAGTGTTCAGCAATTATCGGAAACATTATTTCCCGCCGGGAAGGCAGAACATATTAAGAACAAGTATAAGATTGTTTGGGAAATGCCGATGAAACATTTGATAGATATGGCAGCAGAAAGAGGGGCATTTATTTGCCAAAGCCAGAGTTTAAATCTATGGCTGGAAGAGCCGAATTATAATACGTTGACGTCTATGCATTTTTATTCGTGGGTGCGTGGACTCAAGACAGGGATTTACTATTTGCGTAGAAAGGCGAAACACCAGGCACAACAATTCACGATTGAACCGGAGGGTGACGGGAATGGGAATGGGAATGAAGTGCTTGGTAGTAGTAACAACGAGAACGATATTTGTGAAATGTGTTCTTCATAGGATTTTTATATTGGGATTTTTATATTTGTATAGTTTATAGAGGGGATATACACAATTACCAATTGGCAGCAATGGCGGAGACAAAAGAAACATCTCTTCAAGGTTTTAGAAGTTTAAAAAAAACAACAGAAGATGAAAAAAGGAAGTTGATTGAAAAATATAATACTGAAAAATCATTACTTGAAGGACAAATTACAACAAGATTGTCTGAGTTGGAAAAAATTACACTTAATGATATTATGACTAGTCAATCTAGTGAATACAGAGAATTATTAAAAATTTCTAAGGAACTTGAAACAAAAAAGAGTGAAATGGAAAAAAAGTATATAATAGATTTACAAAATAAAGATAATATGATTTTAAATTGTAAACGAATAATTTATCTTATAGAAAACGATGTTGCCTTACCAGAAAATTATGAAAAATATGATTTGGCATACGCATTCACCTTGAATCTAGCTGAGAAACAGCCTTCTTTTCCCGGGTATAAGAAATTACTTGAACATAAAGAAAGTTGGATAAAAGGTTTTAACAAACAACAAGAAGAAGAAGAACAACAACAAGAAGAACTAAAAGCAGGCGGTTCCAGATCCAGGCGTAGACATCGTCGCAAACCCGTGTGCAAAACTCGTCGCGGGCGTGGTCGCAAGTCCAAGTCCAAGTCCAATAATCATCGCCACAGACGTAATTCACGTGTCCGCAAGCATAAGAAATATACATCTCGTAGAAGGTAAATATAAATATAGATGTGTAATAAAGTACATATTTTTAATTAAATGTAGTAAATAATTAAAAATATTTGCGAAATGTGTTCTTCGTATATTTTTATATTTGAATTTTTATATTTGTATAGTTTATAGAGGGGATAGTTTATAAAGAGAAGTAATAAGAAAGAAAGATGGATCCACAGGAAGCCGCCACCCACGATGCAAACTTTAACAAGACCATCGCAAAAGACTGGGAACAAACCGGCACAATAGACTCGGAACAAGCCAGCACAACAGACTTCGGACAACCCAGCACATTAGACTTGACCCCAATAGTAGATAATATAGCAGAAAAACTTATAAGGCTCAATCTCGAGACATCTGATATTATGGATGGTATTAAAACAAGTATACGTAGTTCACTAGAAAAATCAAAAGAATATTTAAATCCTAAAGTTGTAGCAGAAATTCTTGCTCTTATATCAAAAATGGAAATTAAAGTAGTAAAAATACAGAATAATCACTCTTTTGGTGTGGTTCAATTTGTATATAAATTAATGTTTGAATTACATGATACTATAGGATTATATTGGCGTGATTCTTCTACAGAAAAATGCAATGGTATTCATGTAATTAAATCGTTAATAAATGCACTAATATTATATATTAATGACAACCCAGCTTATTTTGGATATAAAATTATGGAGTTTGATCAGGATTTACAAATTACAAGTGAAAAAACAAAAATCATCACTGGTGCATTGATGAGCCTTGGTGAAGGATTAACGAAAAGTGATACTGCATGTTCTAATAAGGTTCGTCTTTTTAATGCTCCAGGACACACTGCTGTCTCAAGAGGCGGTTCCAAATCCCGGCGCAGACATCGGCGCAAACCCGCGCGTAAAACTCGTCGTGGGCGCAATCGCAATCGCAAATCCAAGTCCAAGACTCATCGCCGCAGACGTCATTCACGTCTTCGCAAGCATAAGAAGAATACTTATACACGCCGCAGGTAAATATTCATTCTAAATATTCAAATATTCAATTATTCATTTTAATTATATTGCATAAATATATACTTAAAATGACCAAAAAGTATGGCAAAGATACATTTAGACATACTAAAAAAAATATATTGCATAAAAAAAGGGTAAACTCTAAAAAACGAGGGTTGCGGGGGGGAGGTTTGTTTAGTATAGCACGAGAATTTTTTAGACCTACTATTACTAGTCCTAGATCTAAATTTACTAATCCAACCATATACGATCCTGCTTCAGTATTTACGCAGAATAGCCCTGCCTCTAGTCAAGTTAGTCCTCAAGAAGGTGAAATACATGGTATATATGGCAGTGCGTTACGTGATAGTATGAAACAAAGTATGTTAACAGCTACTGATTGTACAGGTTTATTAGGACAAATAATATCTAATCCTAAAAAAACTCTTACAAGTAATGCTAAAACTGAAGTAAGACTATGTAAAGAAAAATTTTATAGTGACTTAAAAGTAAAATTTCCAAGACCGGATAGTATGGAAGGTGTTGAATACTTTGATACACAACTATCAACAAATTCGAGCCCTGTTCAAAAACTTACTCTTAGGAATTGCAAAGTATTAAAAAACCCTATTCACTCAAATAGGTTAGGAGAATTATATGAATATAGAATATTTAGCCCTGCAGTATCTACATTGCCACCTATTGGTGGTATACAAGAAGAAACGCCCGTTGGAACTTTTACTCAGTTTCCAGTTGGAACTATTCTAAAAATGGTGGGACAAGAAACTCCTTTTGATTTTGCTTCGTTTTATACTACTGATGACAGAAAAGAATATTTTTCTGATTATATGAGCTGTTTACAAAATGTAAAAGAAAAATTTGTTTCAGTTAAACCAAGTGAGTATAATAATGAAAATGGTCAGTATAGTGCATTTCTTCCTGAATCATCTAAGTTGCAAACATATGGAAAAAGTCACCAATGTAAAATAATTCTTGTTGCAGGAAATATTGGTGTAGAAATTCAAAATTTAGCAAATAATGGTGCAATATTTGTTCTACCTTCACAATTTAATGGTGCTGAGTATCTGAGTCCTTTGGCTGGCCCTGAAACAACATTAGAGACATACAAGGGTGACAGAACAGGAGGACCAATTGGGCAACTTTCATGTCATCCTCTTCCTGCCGAAGTTGTCAGATTATTTGCTGCAAGAAAATTACTAAATTCGGATAATGAATTTAGTTCAAAGTTTTTAGTTATTAATGCGATTGGTGATGTAATATCAGAATTATCTACTCGTAGTATAACATCGCTAACTCTAAATAATGGATACCTTGAAGTTCCTGAAAAGTTACAAAGTGAGGAAGAACTTGATTTAACAAATAGTAAAAACCCACCTGAATCTGCTATTGCTATTTTTGATTCACTTAGCCAAAAGTTGAAAATGTTACAAACTGATGACGTTCCTACAAATGGATTAAAACCACCCGTTCAGTATACAGAATTTAATTGGCAATCAACCTCAAAAGTATCACTTATATATGCATCAGCAGTTCCGTTGAAGTATGTATATTATAAACGTGAACTCGACTCTACAACAGGAAGAAATAAACTAACAGAAATGCCCCCTATAAACCCCCAAAAGTCAACACTTCAATATTGTGTAGCTGGATTTGATCTTGTAGCGCAATACTTTGGTGCAATGGTTAGCGCTTATCATAAAAGCGAACAGCTAAAATCTACGGCAAAAGCAGGACCAGCGGCAGCAGCGGTAGGAGGGAAGATAAAACTATTTCTTACACCATTAGGTGGAGGCGTATTTAATAACCCAAGAGAACTTATTGGTTGTTCTGTATTATTAGCATACTATCAAGCGCAAGAACTATTTACCGACTTTGATGATAAAGTTCAAGTTAATTTTTTAGCATGGAATCAAAGTTCTCCGGAAGTTTATGATTTTAGTAAGTTTTTTAAACCTGATAAAACAGCAGAACCTATAGTAAATATAATGCAGGAAGTTGTAAATGAACAGCAGGAATCAAAACCATCAGGTATAGCACCGGAAGCAGCAGGTGCATTACAATCAGTATCACAACCACAAAACCAGGAAGAAAATCCGGAACCATCAGGAGCAGCAGAAACACCAGAACAAAAACCAGTTGATCTTCATGCTCCTGATTTAGGCGGCGGTTCCAAATCCCGTCGCAAACCCGCGCGTAAAACTCGTCGCGGGCGCACTCGCACTCGCAAATCCAAGACTCATCGCCGCAGACGTCATTCATGTGTTCGCGTCCGCAAGCATAAAAAATATACATCTCGCAGGAGGTAAATATATACGAACGCAAAATACCTATTATATACGACACCTACTATACATAATATTGCAATAATAATTATTATAATATTATGTTTGTATACATATATATACATATATAAGTTACATATTATAAGTAATGAGTGTAAAACGGAAATTTAGAAAAAGTAAAAAAGGTAAAGGAAAAACTAAAGATAATAATAAACACAAAAATAATGAGAAACGTAGCAAGATACAAAGAAAAACCAAGAAGAGGGTTTTAAGGGGGGGGAGGAGAGATCCATTATGCCCCCCAGATAAAGTTGTACATAGTCAACTTACAGACTTTGAACGTTTTCGTGGAAAAAAAATAACACTAGAAAAATGCGATGCTTTGAAAACTGACATACTTGATAAACAATCTAGATGTTTAACAGACAAAGCAAAAAAAGAAGTAATGTTATGTGGCATAAATATAGAGGAATTACTTACCCAAAATCCTGTGTCTATTGTAAGATCAGTAGAGGAAGCGGAACTACTGGGACCGGCATTGGCAACAGGAGATACATCGACTGATTTGGAAGCAGCAGAAACAGAAGTACAAGCAGCAGAAACAGAAACAGACGAAGAAAGAGAACAAAGACTAGCAGCGACAGCAGAAGCCAGAGTGGTTGAGGAAGCAGCGAGAAAATCGGAAAAAATAAAAGAAGCAGAAGATCAAGTTGAAAAAGATAGTGAAGTTCAGACAGAAGAAATACTGAATGATTCAAATGCTACTTTAGAATTATCCCAAAGACATGAAGCTCTTGCAAATAAATATAAAAATCTAGAAGAAATTGAGGAAGATTCTGAAATAAAAGAAATTTATAGTAACGCTAAAATATATCACAATTTTGCCAGTTCTAGACTAGAAGCAATATCGATGGAACAAAAAGAAAAAGAAATAGAAACAGAACAAGCCAATACTAGTCCAGTTGTGGGAGCACTACAACCTCCCATATCCAATGTAGAAACCCAACAATTACAATTGCGTCAGGGTGATGAGGGTGATGATGGTGACGAGGGTGATCTGATTGTTCAAGCTGAATTATCTAAACAAATGTTAAAAGCAATCCAAGAAGTTAAAATACCTCGTACCGCTCCTCTCATAGAACAAAAAGGTGCTGATCTTGTAGCTATAAATAAAGCAGTTGGTGAAATTACCCTAGACCTTAATACTTCTACAGAAAAAATACCGAATAATTCAGATGAAACTTTAATCTTAGCTGGAAAACATTGTGATCTTGTAGCTAAGTATGAACGTCTAGTAAATACGGAGCAAAATTATGATGTAAAACAAATGTATATAGTTGCTAAAGATTATCACACATCTTTTTGCGAGAAACTACGACAGGAGGCGGACTTACAGAAACTAGAAGCATTGGAAGCACAAACACAAGCACCCGCTGGACCTAAAATAGTTGATGAATTGAAACTATTTCCAAACACTTGCTTTGGTAAATATTCAATATGTAAAAAAAAATTAAATGAACTAGAAAATCAGTCATATTTTTGTTATCAGTTTTTTAAACGTATGAAAGATTTTTTTATTAAACAATCTACATCAATAGTTTTTGATGATTTATTAAGTTCCGAGAATGTTCCGCCATTTAGCGCTTCTCTTAATTTTTTTGAACTATATTTAAATTTTTTTGAATTTTATAATGAACATATGGCAAGCGATGATGAAAAAAAAAAAATTATTGTCAAAAGACAAGAAGATGGAAAAGTTATTACTTCCAATGATGATAAAGGTAAACCAAATATTGTTATGGAACAATATCCAGAGATAGATTTAAAAACTTTTTTTGATAATTGTTACAAATTATATGAGTTATCATTATCCCAAGTTTGTTCATTTCGCTTAGCAGAATCAGCATATGATACTGAAAAATTTAAAAGAGATTTTGATGATTCACGTGCTTCAGAAATGAAAAACATGCTAGATACTTTTACCCCTACAATTTTTACCCCAACAAGTATAGAACAAAACAACCTTAAAACAATCATCTATGTTTTGCAACAACATAGTGACCAGTATACAAAATTAAATGCACAATCTATAGATAAACAAGTGTTTTTAGATTTAACCCATTACAATGCTATACTTCCTTCTGGTTCTGATTTTGTTACATCTATATTATCCGTTCCACGTGATACAGATGGGTATTCACTATTAGATTTTATTGAATTTATAGCAAACTACCAATTATTATATCCTAGATATAGTAGCATTTGTGTTGCTTTTGGTGATACAACAAGAAACGACATTAGAAAGAATGTTCAAGCTATGTTTTTACCTGGTGGTGGTATTGATATTCAAGTGATTCAAGGCATGGTTGATAATGGTTCTATTTTTACAAGCACTTGTCCATTTATTGCAGAAAATGCTGGTATTAAAACAGAAATTATAAAATTAATTAAGGGTAATAATGAAAAAATAACTAATCCTAGCTGGATGAATTTTCCAACTCCAGAAGAAAGAAACTGCGCTATAAGAAGTGCAAGTCAAATTTTAACAGAACTAGAAAATCCATCTAAAAATTTTAAAACAAATTTTTTTTTCCATATGATTATTTTTGCATGCTATCATACTTATCTTCAAGAAAATCGGTGGGGTATTCAAGGAACAACTCTCATGATGTTATATATGAATATATTCATTATAAAATTTTTTAATAATATTTTACAATCAGTTAATACTTCTTGTTCAACCATTCTTGCAAACGCGCACGTGAATGGTTTTATATTAATAGATAAAAATGTATTTACTTTGTTAGAATATATTAAAATATTAAAAGAACATTTTTTAAGTTTAAAAATTAAAAAAAAAACGAAAAATACTTTTCATCTTGAAGAAGAACGTACAATAGCTTTATATGACGAGTTTGAAAGAATACAAGAAAGAATTAAAGAAAGAAATAGTGAACAAGTAACGTTTATTGAAGGATTGAATGGCTATTATACCCCAGAATCAACAGAGTCAGTCCAATCAACACAAAAAAAAACTAAGTTACGAGAGATGAATGATTATAATTTAAGAGCAAAAATGATAGAACTATGCAAAACTTTAAAAGAAAAAGTTGAAAATATACACGATACAAAATATCCAGGAAAAAGCGAACTCCAGGAAAACCCACAACTAGCAGTTACTTCTGACGTGTCAGTAATGTTTGACTATGAAACTTTAAATAAAAGTCAATTAACAAAAATAAAAGATGAATGTAAAGAATTTGTTGTTAGTTTAATTTCAGTGGCTAGAGCAAAAAAAGCAAATAAATATTTTGATGAAAATAATAATAATATAAGTAGCATACCTCTTCATTATAGTAATGAACAATTAATCCAATTAAATAGATGTTGCGACCCTAGAGATGTATTTAACAAAGGCAAAAATTCAAGAGAACATAATAAACGTATTGCTCGGGCTTTTTACGGCTTGTCGGAAATATGGCCTTATATAGACGAAATCCAAAAACCAGTAATATTACAATTACCTGGTGTTGATGCATTAATACAAAAGTTTAACACTGATGAAAGTTTTAGAAACTTAGTTAAAAATCAGTGCAATGATGATGGTAAAGCTGAAAAGAAATTTGGTGTAAGATGGTGGGGTAAGAGTGAGAGTAGAACAGAAATCCGTGGAGATATGACCGATGAAGTTTTAAAATCCACATGCGAAGATGATTTTGTTAGATCACCTTTAAAAATGTCAACAAAACCGGAACCAGTATCAGCACCACAACGTGCGACACAACAAGAAACGCCAGAAGAAACTGCAGCTAGACTAAAAGATGCAGCTGCTAGACAACGTGCTCAAAAAGTGTATGCCAAAGATTTAGCGGAGGCTGCGGCTGATAATGCAAAAAAATATGCTGAAGCATTCAAAATAACTCCTACCGAAGTTGAAGCTAATTTAATAAGTGACGCGCAGCGTAACTTAGAAATTATTGATAAAATAATAAGAACTACTAGCCAGTTTAGTATACCTACTGCAATAAAAGCTATAGAACAATTTAAAAATTCTCGTCCCCTACTTTATACCATAGCATTAACAAGACACACATTAAAAATACCTCGTGATAAACAAATATCTGCAGACCAGCTTGCGCGAGAATATGCTGAAAGCCGAAAAGTAATAAACCATCAAATTGAAGAAGGAACATATAAACCCCCAACGACAATTTTTGGAGGAACAACTTTAACCAAAACCAAGCACAAATCCAATCATAAATCTAAAGCTAAAACTCAATCCAAACCAAAACATAAAAACAAATCCAAGCCTAAGCATCGGACCAAGGCCAAAACTATTAAAAAGAATAAAAGGGCACACCATAAATTCGATAAAAAATATACTCGAAAGCGTTAACCACAACGCCCATAACCTGTCACCACAACGCCTCTAGCAACAATTCTCGCGATAAAGCACCCGGAATTCCCGTGAGTCCAGTGACAAATTCACATCATGTGCCATTTTGCAGTAGCATTTCAGTGTAATAATCGTATCTGCAAAAGAGTTGTGTAAATTCAGGGGTGCTGGAATCCCCGGAAATAGGTGTTCATACAGCTCCATCAGTTTAGGAAACTTGAATCCTTTCTCACCATTCGAAAATGTGAAATCGATTTTGCATATTTGTTTCCCGTTTTTCATCGTGCAGTAGTCTACCGGAAAATTCATGCGAATGCTATTGCGGATGCCTTCCACGATCATGAACCTCTTATCGAACGACACATTGTGTCCCACGCAAATATCCACCTTACCAAGTGCATCACGCACTCGCACAAGTGCTTCCTGAATCGGCACACCCTTCGTGTCCATGATTTCGCGCGTAATTCCGTGTATTCCTTCCGAAACTGGATCGACTATCACCCATGTGTTCAGTTTAATATACGCGTCGTATTTTTCGTCGATTTCACCCGTCTCCGTATTGTAAATAATATAACTGACTTGCATCACATGCGGCCATTTGTCAGTATCATAGATTGACGGATTTCGCTCTTTTGGCAAGCCGGATGTTTCGGTGTCGAATACAAGAACTTTCATGTTGTCTTTGTTTATGTTTGTTTGCTCGTGTTTTTGAGGCTTTTCTTACTTTTCTATTTAATATAGAGTTGCGTATATATGATATAGTATACTATTTCTACTTCAATTTAATGTTTATTTTATTTTATTCTATGTTACATTGAATATAATAAAAATAAAATATAAAATAATAATACAATAATAATAACCAAAAATAAAAATAATATAAAATAATAAAATAAAACATTAATAGTAAGAATTTGTATATAGATAATGTCAATGGATTCTTCAGTTAGCTTGCCAAAAAAAGGTTGTTCAATATGGGTTTCTGGGCACGGATATCAACCTGTATCTCAACAAGAACAAACAATTTCAATGAGAACAAGAGCACAGAACACAATTAAATACGACGGAACCTTAAATGTGTTTCACCTTAGTATGGCTGGGTTGGCTAATGTTACGACAGAGATGGGTATTATATATAAGATGTTTGAGAGTCTTAGACTAAAAGGTGACTACCTTACTCCTGAAATTGTGAAACTATTAAAACACCGCTCAACCGAATATGCCACACTTACATGGTTAGTACATAAAATTTATAGAAACCAATATGATAAATGTCAAGAAAATATGGTCCGATTAAAATTAGAAAAATTAAAAGAAGAAATGTTAGTTTTAGAACAACTAGCTAACATTGAATATGCAATATTTTCACCCCCAACTATAATAGAAAATCCACATTCTAATAAAGTTTATTCATTAAAACCAAATCCCGACGAAAACATCCGCCGGGATAGTACTCATCCCAGTGGAGGCAAGGTTCGTAGCGGTTCTGCTAGATTGACTGGAGACCCAAAATATAACCGATTTTGGGCGTTTTATGGATTATATATTTTGGATACATCTGACAAAGATCTTGCATACTTTTCAATATCAAATCTACCAGTCAATGAACATGGTTTTGTAGACCCTCAAGAAATTATAAAAAAAAATCTATTAACACCAGAAAACTATGCAAAATGGAAGCTTTATTTAGATAAGAGGGATTTTAGCGGCGTTCTTGATTCTCATGTTAGTGATATAGACCATGATCCCCAAACTAGTTTTGTTATATTTAAGAAATTTTGTAAACAAGCCGGTATTGTGTATTCTGCGCGTAAGCGGAAAGTTGTGCTAAAGCACCACCCCGTCATTGAAGCACATATCGAAACATTGCGGAGCGATGTGATGGTAGCAGCAAACACGATAAAAGATGCTATCAAACTAGTACATGATTCTGCTAATGTAGTGTCTGTTGTTAGAGCTGAATTTAAACGCACAGCAGATTTGGCTGATGAAGCTGAAAAAGAATATAACAAATTATCAACTCGTCCTGTAACTAGATTACTTTTCACTATTAGTGAACCCGCGTTACGTGCCGAATATAATAATGCTGAAGCCATATGGCGAGAAGCAAGAAATGAACTTGTTCAAGCCAAAGCGAATGATGAAGCTGTTAATGAAAACGCACAGCAATTAGAAAAACACGCATCTGAAGTTATTATTGATACTATTAAAAAATGTATTGATGATATTATTCGTTTTTCAGAACACGATGCTGAATTAAAAAGAATATTAAAAAATATAATAATGAGTAACAAGCTAAGAAATATATTAAAAACAGCAATCGTTAATAAAAAAATATCATTAAAACAGATTATATTATTTTTTAGTGGTTTAGAACATCTGGAATTGGGTATAGCTGACCCAGCGTGTTCTGTTATTAAACCACTACAAAACCCACATGATGTGGATGCTACTGCTACTATGCAAATTGATACACAACAACTTGACGATCCATCATTCGTGCCGCCACCCTTGTTTGAAGATATTCTTGATTTTATAGATAGAGAACTTTATCACCCGACGGCATCACCAAAACGCAGGCGTACTAGTCTCGCTAGTCGCAGTAGTCGCAGTAGTCGCAGTAGTCTCGCTAGTCATACTAGTCATTGGGGTGGTGCAAAACGAAAACACCGCATGCGTAGATATTCACGAAAACGCCACACGCGTAGACGAAGATACACAAGACGACGTGCTTCATGAAACTGCATTTATAATACACTTATAATACACTTATAACACAACTAAGAAAACTTTTTACATATTCCGAAACTTCTCCTGTGCCACTGCGTTATCCCGTGTTCGCGAATCCCATCCATGTGTTTTTTCGTCCCATATCCCTTGTTATTCGCCAAATCGTATTTTTCAGCCAACACCGGATATTCACAGCACATTTCGCCAATATATTCATCCCGTGCGACTTTTGCAAGAATAGAAGCCGCCGCAATTGCCGCATATGTGTTATCGCCACTTTCAACGCAAATATGCGGGATTTGCACATAAGATTCACCATTTATCAGCTCCATCATCGGTATAAAATCATTCCCATCGATGAGTAGATACGCCTTGTCACCGGTTGTCTTGAGTTTGTCGCGAATTATTTCGCGCACCGCTCGATGCATGCAGTCAATAGTGGCGCGACGTATATTTACGCGGTCTATTTCGTCGTGTTCTGCGTAAACAACGCTCCACGCAATTGCATGGGTTTTGATATACTCCGCCGCCTCCTTTATTTTAGCATCAGATGTGAATTTTTTACTATCTTTCATTTTTGAGAAATCGAATAGTTTCGCATCTTTAGGTAAAACAACTGCACCGACATACACACGTCCAAACATAGGACCGCGCCCCGCTTCATCTACACCGATTTCAATAAATGGCATTGCGTAGTCATTCCCCTCGTCTCCATCTCCACTTGTAAAGTGTGATACTTTAAGCACATGTTTGGGCGGTTTTTCGACTTTCGGGGCTTTTGCGACTTTCGTAGGTTTTGCAGACATTGGTATTGATGCGTTATGTTTTTTCTTTCTATATTAATGTTACTAATTTTAATATCAATTTTAATAATATAAAAATAAAAAAAAAATATAATATTATATTAAAATGAAATTAACAAAAATTCATTTAATTATAATACTAGCACTTGCACTTATTTTATGTCCTATTTTGGGTGTATGTTCTAACATTCGAGAAGGATATGACAATATTGGTAGTGATCGTGATGTTAACGTAACTGAAGGACTCGTCGAAGGCGTCGTTGACGATGGCGACGACGAAGGCGACGACGATGTTCAGGAAGTCAATGATGGTTTCGCCCAAGTTCAATAAATGGTGTTGTGTATCCATGGTCTTGAATAATAAAAATAATGAATCAAACTAAAATAACATTTTTAGCATATATATAATCTTTTTCCACATATATATATAATTAATTATATTTTTAATTATATATATACTATGAAATTTACAAAGTTACATATATTTATTATCCTATTGGTTGCACTTGTCTTGTGTTCATGTTTAGGTATATGTTCAACAAAAGAAGGTTATACGAGCAGTAATTACAAAAATTATGCCAACTATTATGATAATTTAAATGATGCAAATATTTCTGCAACGAATTGGTCGCAAGGTTTAGACGCCAAAAATAATAACCCGTATTACAATAAGCGCGACGAATTTCACAGGAGGTATGGCAAAAACACCAAAGATACCAAAAACACCAAAGATACCAAAAACACCAACAACAGAAATAAGAACTATTCATATTATGACGACGACTTGAATGGTGGTAACAATGATGGTAGATCGTCATATATGATTTCTACATCATATAAGAATAATAATAAAAATTATGACTATTATAATGATACCAATCGTCGTGAAAGGCGCGATAATAAGATGTTTGATTCTGTATCAGCCGGTGCAATGAATGGGTCAGCATATTCTTATTCCGGTTCTGGATCTGGTTCTGGATCTGGTTCTGGATCTGGTTCTGGTTCCGGTTCAGGTTCCGGTTATGCTGTCAATATTACCAATGAAAGTAAAAATGGTGTTGCGCGTAACCAAATACCAGCAGGTCAAGAAGATTTGTATATACTGAAATCGCAAGCACTTACACCAATCTGTCCCGCATGCCCACCCCCACCTAAAGTAAATTGTGATGAAAAATGTAGTAAATCCAAATGCCAACCTTGTCCTCCTTGTGCGCGATGCCCTGAGCCACAATTTAATTGTGTAAAAGTTCCCAACTATAATACTACAAACTTGAACCAGAATTTGCCGATTCCTTGGATGTCCAAGTTGTAATATGGCCTTGTAACCATGTAACCATGTAACCATGTAACCATGTAACCATGTAACCATGTAACCATGTAACCATGTAAGTAAATACAAGATCGAATAAACTATATAAAAAATTGATTTTAAAATAATATGTGAATACCTATATACATAAAGACATAGACACAAACATATTATTTTAACAGACACGTAGTCGCATATTCACATCGTGTATCATGCAACAAGATATGTCCGCATCCGCTCCCACTCCCACTCCCGTGCCCCAATACGAAAAGTCCGAAAAATATTTATCCGACTATTTGAAAAAACTAAAAAACAAAGATGGCTCACTCAAGCGAGTATGTATGTCGCCACTACGATATGCTGGCGGAAAATCAAAAGCCATCGGTCTTATTTTATCCAATCTACCTAAACTAAAAACGAAACGAATCGTGTCTCCTTTCTTCGGCGGAGGATCATTCGAGATTTGCGTTTCACAGGAGCTAGGTATAGAAGTCATCGGCTATGATATTTTCGGCATGCTCACAAACTTCTGGAATATCGTTATTGACGCCACCACCAAAGCCGAATTTATACGCGAGTTACGGAAATTCAGTATTACTCAAGAAGAGTTCACATATAATCGCCATCTCTTGTTGCATTACTGGGATAAGATTAAACCCGTGGATTTGAACTATAGAACCCAAAAGGTTGTCGAATTAAAACCAGAAGACACGGCCCTGATTGACGGCAGTCCTCTCATGCAAGCAGTATACTACTACTACAATATGACGCTTTCCTATGGACCGATGTTTCTGGGATGGCCAAGTTCGAACGAAATCAACAAAGACAAATTTGCAAGACGTCTTGCGAAATTGGAGCAAACAAGTTTTCGCAACTTGCGCGTCGAGTGTTCGGATTTCGAGGGGGTGGTTGCGAAACACGCTGACGATTTTATATTTCTTGACCCGCCATATTACCTAGAAGGTGATAGTAAAATGTTCAAAGGTATGTATCCGAATTGTAATTTTCCAATTCACCATAACAATTTCGACCATAAAAAAATGCGCGATTTATTGAAAGGACACAAGGGTGGATTTCTGATTACCTACAATGACTGCACAACAATTCGCGAATGGTATAAAGAATACAAGTTTGAGTTTCCGGAGTGGCAATATACATATGGCCAAGGCGAAACCCGCATTGGAAAAAATAGAAAAAGCGCAGAAAAAGAAGACAATATTAAAGATTCGCATGAAATCATTATTATTTGTTGGCCGTGTTGAAAGTTCAAGTTCAGGCTAAAATTATAACCATGTTTCTACGATTCCTTCGGTGTGTTCATCGGTTTCTAATGCTTCTACACTATCATCTGTAACCACCGCACCTGCTGCACTAATAATACTCTCTTTTTTCTTGCGCTGGTTCACTTGTTCTGTATATAATTTTTGTATATGCGCTGGCCACTCTTCACCATTTTCTTGGAAATTCCACTGCGGATATTTTCCATATATTTTTTTATAATCTACGCGACATGCATCTTCCATTACTTTCACATCGGGGTATGTTACTATTTCATTTGTCGTGCATAATCCATATGCTACTACTTGTATTGGGTCATTAAATAATGTATAGATCTTGACTTCCTTACCTGCATCAAGCAACTCTTGTATCAAAGCATGAATTCCCATGGTTCGTATCGATGGTGAACCACCCAGTCCACCAATATAAAATGCAAATGTTGTTTTAATCCCGCCTTTACACGCAGATGAACCTATTTTATATATTTCACCATTAACTAAAATGAAGTATATTCTTCCATTTTCTTTTATTTGAATATCTTTGCTACACTTATAATCCATACTCCATTTTCCTTTCCATTTGTTTTCTGGTATATTTTCAATGCGTGGTTGTTTATATACGACTTGTCCAATGTATATGATTCTTTCATTTTTGCTGATAATATTTTCGTAGTCAGTTGCAGTATTGCTGGTTATAGCGTCGCTCGACATTTTGAATGCTCTGAATCTCTGAAACACGTTTCTGATACGTGAAGTAAATATTTTATTGTCTATATATACCTTTTACATATATAAAAATACATCAATTTTATTATATTACAATATCGGATAAGGATCCTGGACCCCTAACCCCGAACTTTTACGCACCGATTATCAACTGAAAATGAAGGCTCTTTTTCTTCTTCTGGGACTATTTTAATAACACATTTTGCATCTTTGCCGTATAAAGGAGCAGTGCATCCTTGTTCTTTGCCTTTGCCTTTGCCTTTGCCTTTGCGCGTTTTATTGAATTTAAATAATTTCTTCCCATCGCTTTCACTGCAACGCGACCGAAAATGCTCATACGTTTCGCGCACATCGCAATATGAAAGTCCTGACTTTTTCCCCAGCATTTTGTTTATGATTTCGTGCAAGTTGTATACATAACGCGAAAATGTATCCCGGTTTTTCATATGACATTCGCGAATTGGGTATATTTTTAAATTATTTGTTAAGTTAGTTCTGCAATATTTGCACGGCAGGACGTATTTTAGATTTTCAATATATTCTTTATAATGTTTTTTCTCTTCGCTTGTTGGATGAACGGGATAGTCAAAACTTATCGTATGCAACGCATGCCACATCGCTGGTCCCCATATAGACGTCATCATTCCATCGCCGCTCATATATTCCTTACGCGTAAATGTGTATTTCTTTTTTTGGTTTTTCTTTGCAGTTTTATATGTTTTATTTTTTTTTATTTTGTATGTCATTATATATAATATACTATAATAATATACTATAAAAATATACTATAATAATATACTATATTATGACAAATATTATAACATTTGTTCATAATTTTTTTGATGTTGCAAATCGATTTATATATATTATCGTGGCTGCATTCGTTCTTATTATTATAACATATGGAACCCCTATTAAAAATAATAAATTCTTGTCGTTGATATGCAAAATAGGTATAGTAGGTATATATTTTTATTTATTTACTACAAACTATAAGAATATTAAAACATTGTTTGATACCACCGGTATTTTTACAAATCCGGCATTATCTAAATTAAGAACTTTCATGTTTTTGTTTACCTTATTTGAAATATCTCTTGTTGTTCTTATCATGTATGTTTTATATACGATTTTATTTTAGTTATTTCTCTCGCTTCTCTCCTTTCTCTCGCTTCTCATGTCCTGCAATACAAGCCCATCACATTGGTTAGTTAGCCATCAAGAAATGTTATACAAAACTTGGTAGTATTCGTTGTCTGTAACAAAATTTGTTATTTTTATATCTATTATTTTCCCGTCTCTTGTTCGAACTAGCATATTATTGGATATAGTAGGTAAAAGAATATATTTATATATATTTTACAATAGTTATTTAGTGTATTTATATATTCTTATATTCGTATTATTCATGAAACATATTTATTTTTATTATATATATACACATATATAGAATTCTTATATCATGGCAGGTTCGGACTTAACGCTTAGGTCTTTTTTCAAAAATCTTCCAACTATTACGCGAAATATTTTAATAGGAGTTTTCGCAGCAGTTTTAATTGGATGTGCTTATTACATCTATAAAAAATATATACTCAAACAATCTGATCGTTCATTTTATGAGGGATACGCTAATGGTATGGATATGAGGAGAGAAAATCCAGATGGTAGTGATATGGTAACACTATACTTTTTCGGAACATCGTGGTGTCCTCATTGTATCTCCGCAAAACCGGAATGGAAAGAATTTGTAGAGGAGAACAAAGATAAAGAATTTAACGGAAAACGTGTAAATTTTGTAGACGTTGATTGCGACAAAGAACCAGCGCTTGCAGACAAATATGAGGTATCTGGTTATCCGACAATTAAACTGGATAAAGGTTCGGAAATTATTGAATTTAAGTCAAAACCCACAAAGGCTACATTATTGGAATTTTTGAATAGTGTTTAATTTGGCTACCTTTTTTGTATAATAAATGATAAAACTATATTTTATATTTTTATCATTATCCGTTTCTATTGCGATCTTATATTGGGAGTTTATATTTTCTATTTATTTCTCTCCTTTCTCTCCTTTCTCTCCTTCGCTCAGTATGCCTATTCCAGGATCGGTCTCTACGGGATGCATCGGTGATCCTGTCTCTGTTATATCGTCTCTATGATCATCCATTTTTTTACATGTTTCTAAAAAAGAAGGACAAATTTCCGCAGCAATATTAATCCCCGCTTCTATCATACTTACTCTTTTTTCCGAAACACTGAATATATTAAACCACTCGTCATAATTATTAAATATATTCATATCACATTCGACATCGTATGGTATAGATTCTACTTTATTATGGTCGCCGATGTCATCTAGCAATTTTTGAAATGATACATAAATATATTCCATAAAACTAGAATCTTTTGTTATTATCGGATACTGACATGTCTCTTTTTTTCTAACCCCTAATATTTCATTTTTGTTACATTTTGTTTCACTGAGACACGCGTTCAGAGGATAGTTTGAAAATATACCTCCATCAATAAAACATTTATCATCTAAAAAATGGGGAGTAAATATAACAGGCAAAGATGCAGACATAGTTAAAGCTTTAATTAATTCAATATCGGGATATGTTTTATGCGACAACACTTCACACTTGAATGCATTGATTTCAGATACTATAATATTCAGTTCAATGCCCGAGTATTCATAAAATTCTTTCAATGTCACACTAGACGTCATTCCTTTTGCTTCTAATACCATAGTGAGTGATTCGGTATACAGCGGATATATATCTATAGCCCCTTTATCGGTATATATATTGAATATGCTATTGACGCCAATATTTTTAAATATTTTTTCCCACGGACGTTTTACAAAGTAGTCATATATATAACTATAATCATAACCCAATAATAAAAAAGCACCTACAAGTGCCCCGATTGATGTAGCGTAAATAGTTTTAATATTTTTTATATTCCAAAATCCGACATCGTGTAGGTATTTTAAAACACCAAAAGCGGTGAAACCGAAAGGCCCGCCACCTCCTATTACTAAATGTTGTATCGTCATGGTTTTAAGGGTGTTAAGAATAGTCTTCTATTTTAAAAAATAAGAATATATAAAATTAATAAATATAACTCATTATATTTTTTTCTATCATTGAATTAATAGATACCACAACCAACAAACAACTATGGACGAATTATTCCGAAATAAAGAAGATAGCGATACGATTCGAAAAATAAATTTGGAAGATTTATACGAAAAAAAGAAGACATACGATTTGTCAAAGTTGTCCGTATTTAACAGAATTTTAAACCGGATTCATGAAAAAATTAAAATAGTATCTCGACAAAAAATAGATACACAATTTTGCTGGTATATTATTCCCGAAGTTATGTTAGGGGTATCTAGCTATGACCGCGTTGCGTGTATTTCATATCTTTTAGAAGAACTTACAAACAACGGGTTTGTTGTTCGGTATACACACCCTAATCTTATTTTTGTATCTTGGAAGCACTATATACCATCATATGTTCGCACAGAGTTTAAAAAGAAAACCGGAATCATGATAGATGAGCATGGAAATCGTATCCAAGAATACGACGAATATGGTAACGTAATCCAGCAACCCGTTATTACAAATACACCTCTAAGTAATAATACTATTGACCCCTTTAATATGGGACTTACGCGTAAAATAAATAATAAGTCGCAGGGGGATGGAGGTGCACCTAAAAAGGAATTCAAGCCGATTAACGAATATAAACCAACCGGTAATTTAATTTATGGCAAAGAATTCTTCAAAAAAATAGAAGATAAGTTTGCTTAATGTGGAGACTAGACTATTTTTATAAATTATTAATTAAAATTTATAAAAATATACGTAATGCGTCTTGCCTAGTGGTCGTTTTATTTACGAACGGGGATAGCACCAACGATTGTTGCAACGGGGCGAAGAGCAGGCACGATAGAAGCAGCAACGGGAAGAACACGTTGAGCGACAGGAAGAACCTTCTTGGCAACCTTGCCAACCTTCCTGATTAAATTCTTTTGCTGAGGAGCTTCTGAAGTAAAATTCAATTCCATCTTTATAATTCTATATTATACTATATACCAATATTATATTTTTATGTATGTTTTATCTATAACTATATATTATTTCGTCTAAACCTATTTTGCCAAAATATCCGAAATATCCAAAATATCCAAAATATCCAAAATATCCAAAATATCCAAAATATCCGAAATATCCGAAATATCCAAAATATCCAAAATATCCAAAATATCCCCCAAAACCGGTCATCCAAGAATCCCCCAAAACGGCCTCCCCATCCGTCGGACCATCCGTCGGACCATCTTTCTGCTGCAAACGATTCTGCTCCATCTCGCCGAATTGGATTATCCAAATCATCCCCCAAAACCGGTCATCCATGAATCCCCCAAAACGGCTTCCCCATCCGTCGGACCATCTTTCGGACCATTCGTCCGCCGATACTGCGCCCCCGCAATCCGCAGCATAATGGTCTGCACGTGACCACGCCCCCAAATAAAAATAAGAGCATAAAGGTAAGGCCGCGAAAATGGGTAGGCGGACGCTGAAGAAGTGAAGATGTAATGTTTTTTCCAATTCTATTTTGGATTTTTGAAAAAAGGACATTTATAAATGTCCTTTTTCTGATTTTCAGTTTTAGATTTGAAAAAAATGTTGAAAATCACACTCAGACCATAATGCTCTCATTTGGTTTTTTAAGTTGAAAAATTTGTTACGATAACTTTTTGGACATTTTTAGAATATTTATGAAAAGGGTTTAGGAGTTTTTTTGTCATCATATATATATGATGACAATGATGACAGAAAAAACGCCGACATTTTTCGTTTGTAAAAGATGTGACTATTCATCTAGCAAAGAAAGCGAGTATAAAAGACACCTCGCGACACGTAAACACCAAAATAATGTCAAAAACGCGAAAAAAAACGTCTGTATATGCGGCAGAGCATTTATGCACAGACAAGGACTATATGTCCATCGAAAAAAATGTCCACAAAATATTTCAAAAGGTGTTGGCGATTATGATTTTGAGCATGACACCATAGATGGTAACAAAAATGAAAATATTATATTAGGAAATAACAATAATAATAATAATAGTCCTGATGACCACGATATATGCACCGATGGAAAAATAAGCATAACAAAAGAGATGTTTATGTCTCTATTAAAAGATAACCAAGAAATGATGAAAATGATAAAATCGTTGTCGGAAAATCAGATATCTACGCCGCAACAAATAACGAATAATAATAACATTACGAATAATCAGTTCAATTTGAATATATTTTTGAATGAGAAATGCAAAGATGCATTGAATATGTCGGAGTTTATCGACTCGCTTAAAATAACACTTGACGACTTATTATTTTCGAAAAATAATGGTATAACGCGTGGTGTAACCGACATTATGATGAAGAAATTGAAAGAGTTGGATATATATAAGCGACCGATACATTGCACGGATATAAAAAGAGACACCATGTATATTAAAGAGGAGGACAAATGGCATAAAGACAATAACCACGATATGTTCAAAAATACGATCATAAAAGTAGCAAACAAAGAGCGCTCAGCATTACAACAATGGGAAATCGAAAACCCGGACTGGATGGAAACAGAACAAAAACAGATCCAGTATCTAACAATGGTGCGTTCTATTTGTGAACCGATCGAAACATATAGTAACTATGAACGAAAAATAGTAAAACATATAGGTAAGGAAATTTTGGTAGATAAGTAGTGCCAATCGTGTTAGTCTACACGTGATATTATTTGTTTAATAGTAAAACAAATAATATATAAATTAGTTATAGTTTGTAGTAATATTTTGTAGTAATATTTTGTAGTAATATTAGACCCTATTTCCGACAATATGCGCCTTCAAAACATCAGCAGCACATTGAGTATTGGAGGTTGAAAGTTTAATAGCGGCTTTCTCTTGCGACTTGAAAACATTTTCAACTTTTTGAATAAGGTCGCTAAATAGTTTCTCATCTTTCTCGGAAATAGCGTGAGTATCCTTGAGCTGTTTGACGATTTTAAGGATATCATTGTATTCTGCCAACGACTTGTCGCGTTTTGTTTTCTCGATACTATAGTCGACTTTCAGATTACTCATCATTGTTTCGTCTTTATAGTATTTGTCGGTATTCTTTTGCAACTGCGTATTGTATTTGTCGTAGTGGTCCATGAATGCCTTTGCAAGTAGTGCTGCGGACTTTTCGGTAGATGAGCGCACATCGTTGAGCAAAGCAAGCAGTCCATTTTTGTCGCCACCTTCTACGATAGTTGAGTGAACATCGCCTTTTATGAGACTTACGTGCGACTTTACATTTTCGAGAGACGTGAGGAATTTAGGCTTGAATATTTTAAGACGGGCGAGATAGTCGGACTCTTCGCGGATAGTTCTAAGATGTGAATGAAGGGTAGCATTCAGAGAAGTAATTTTTTCGAGGAGTCTGGAAGCTGCAAAAAAATCTTTCTTATATTTGTCGTATATAGAATTACCTTTTGTTTCGGCACCGACTATAGTTTTCTTATCAGCATCTAGTTGTTGTTTTTGTTTTGCCGACATCTCATTTACCATGGTATTGAATTTAGAAAACAAAGCATCCATCTTTTGTTGAGCCTGTTTGGATAATTCGTCGACTTGTGACTTGATCACGGCATGTGATGTAGGAGGAAATACTTCGGGTTTGCATGCTGCGACAACAGGCTGAGCAACAGGCTGAACAACCGATTTAGGCTGAGCAACAGGCTGAACAGCCGATTTAGGTTGAACTACAACAGGTGCAGGAGTAGGCGCGGGAGTGGGTGCTCTTCCATTATAAAAGAACCTGCAAAATACTCTATCATGATTTTCGTTGTTTGAAGTCCACAACCATTCAGCATCTCCTGGAATATTGGGACGTGAACCTCTACCGACAGACATCCAAATATTTTGCTGGTTATTCTTTCCATAACTTACAGCATTACTCCACGAAGAATCATCAAAGTTATTTTTATTCCAATTGTCGGATTTCTTTGTAGTGCATTTCCATTCAGAAGGCTTGGTAACCTTTCCATTGAAAACACCAATAAATGCCGCAGGACCGCCTTTGTCAACACCATCGATTGCAATAACATCACCAGGTTTAACTATAGGATTAAACTGATACGTTCTCGTCCAAGTATCACCTTTACCAACATTATTGCCATTCACGTATAAGTCAAATTCATTGTCGCATGTCATAGAAATGGGAAAAATTTGAGGTGTAGGAGAAACAACAGGAGCAGCTTTGGGGGCGACTACAGGTGCAGCTTTGGGGGCGACTACAGGTGCAGCTTTGGGAGCAACAACAGGAGCAGGCTTGGGGGCAACAACAGGTGCAGATTTGGGGGCGACTACAGGCGCAGGCTTGGGAGCAGCTTTGGGGGCGACTACGGGTGCAGGCTTGGGGGCGACTACGGGTGCAGGCTTGGGTGCAACAACGGGAGCAGGCTTGGGTGCAGCTTTGGGAGCAACTACAGGAGCAGCTTTGGGAGCAGGCTTGGGTGCAGGCTTGGGAGGAGGCGCAGGGCTCCTTCTAAAAATTTTAGAAAGCGATATCAAAAGTTTTCTGTTTGCTTTAGTATCCTCATTCTCAACTATTGCTAAATGCGGTTTTGAGCCATGATGTCTATATTTTGAATTGTCATAGTTTGTAATATTATCGTGAAAAACTTCAGGGTGATAGTCATGACTATCATAGGTTCCGTGTTCAGTTCCTAATTCTGTCATATTTCTATCATGTGGAACTACCATGACAGCGGACGCAAAAGATAAAAAGGCAAGAAACAAAATGGTCTTCATAATGTTTGTCTATAATACTATACTATATTTTATCTTTATGTATATTTGATAATATATAAAACGCCAGTAAATATCTTGATAATAAAAAAATATACTTATAAATATAATGGTAATAAAAAAAAGTAAAAAAATTATCAAAAAAGTAACAAAGTTAAGGAAAATTTTAAAGACGAAGAATATAAGAAATATAAAAAAAATAAAAAATGGTGCAACTCCACAAAAAGATAACAAATTAACATTAAAAAATATTATGGCTACAAATAAGTATAGCAAAAATAGAAGAGGTAAAACAGGTAAAGCAGGTAAAACAGGTAAGTATATAAAAATGCCCGAGATAGATACATCCATGATTCAGTCTGTTCACTTTTTACCACCCCTTAAATTCATTGAAAGTGATAAACAAGCAATTGATACCGAACAGATGGTTCTAGAACAAATTAAATTTTATGATAAAATTGAAAAAAGCGAAAAATTAAGCCCTAAAACGGATTTTTACATGTTTATTAATCACGCCTGGATGAAGGAACAAGAGATAAAAATCCAGTATAGAAAATTCTACTTTACGAAACTTGATAGTTTCCGATTTGTGCAGAATACAGTAAACCTGCGTATCATAAGTTTAGCAACAGAATACTATAAAACGAATAACACTCCTCTTGCAAAGAAGGTCGAAAATGTTATAAATTCAATGAAGTTTTCAAATTTTACGTTTGATAAAATAAAACCACACATCGACGATGTGATAACCCAACATGCTAAATATGTAAAAAATGACGACTTGATTGGTTATTTGGCATTTATTAATCGTAACGAAATAGTATCATGGGGGTGCCCCATTTCTTGGTCAATGTATCAAGATGAAAAAGATGCAGTAAATACAAGGAGTCATATTACTTCGCCGCAGTTATCCTTTTATGATTTCGATTTGTATATTACGCCGCACGCAAATAAAAAATATACAAACGAATTTAGAATGGAGTTTAATCAGAAATTTTGCGAATTCGTCCAAGACTTATTCGACATTATGCTTGGAAAAGGTCATGGACATAAGCCGGAAGACGTTGTGAAATGCGAAATAGAAATGCTAAATTCAATTATGTGTTTTGAACCAGGAAAAACTTCAATGGATTTTTATAATGTTGTTCCTACACGCGAAAGTGTTAGAGACTGCAATTTTGATTGGGCAAAATTCGCAAAAGGTTTAGGATACACAAGCGCCCCAAGTTCATACATAACGGCGAATAAAAGTTTTGTAAAATGCATGATGACCAAGTTACAAGCGGAGTGGAAAACCGAAAAATGGAAAACGTATTGGTATTACCTGTATTTTCGCCAATTTTGTATGTATTATAAACCAGGAAAAATATTGCGGTTTAAATTTTTCAAAAGTTATGTAACCGGTCAGCAAGGAAATTTCCCCGAAAAAATATATCCTATTTTCGGACTATCGTATTGCTTTAATACGTTATTGTCGCGTCTATATGTTGCCAAATATGTAAAACAACAAGCAGTTTATATTGCAGACACACTTGGAGATGATTTACGAAAAGTATTTATACGAATCGTAAATGAAAATATGTGGTTGCATCAGGAAACAAAAGAACAAGCGATACAAAAATTGGAGAAAATATCAATTGAGACGATTTATCCAAAGTATATGATTGAGGATTTGGATGTTACACACCCTCAGGGTGATGCCTATGGTATTATGCTCGCACAATCATATGCAATGTGTGACTATTACATTACACGCGAAGGAAAACACTTTACGGAAGTTACTTCAATCGACTTTAGTGTAAATTCGGGTCCGGCACTAAATGGCACACAACCTTACGTTGTAAATGCGTTTTATAATCCTACAAAAAATAATATATATATACCGGCTGCAATTTTACAAGAACCTTTTATAACATTAAGGGCGAAGGGTCTTGAATATAATTTAGCACACATTGGGTATACATTTGGACACGAATTCTCGCATTGTTTAGACAATACTGGACGTTTATTTGATTATAAAGGAAATAAAGTAAACTGGTGGACGCCTGACGATGAAGCAAAATTCAATGAAAAAGTAAAAGATGTTATTAAGCAATATGAGTTATTTGCATCGTGGGATGGAATTGATATGGATGCGTCGGGGATGGTTGGTGAAAGTATGGCGGATATATCAGGTTTAGAAATATGCACGTCATATTTGAACTTGTATTTGAATGAAACTGAAGCTATCGAGAAAGTAAAGGAAGCGGCATTTAAGGAGTTTTTTATTTATATAGCGTATCAATGGCGCGAAGCTATTTACAAACAAGCCGTTCGTTTTAATATAAAAACGAATCCACATCCTTTAGTAAAATATAGAACCAATTGTCCACTGGCACGTTTAAAAATATACAAGAAACTTTACGATGTTAAAAAGGGTGACCGAATGTATTGGAAGAATGATACGATTTGGTCTAACGATTCTTAAAATATGAAAAAAATATGAAAAATACGAAATATTAAGGAAAAAAAACAAACATGGTATTTTTATTACTACTATGTTTAGGAAAAATACACGTCATCAAAAAATATATATTAAGAAAAAATATGTAAATTAACAATACGCAAATTAACAAAAAACCGCCATTATAATCTGATTGATGTTAATCTAATCTTTAGGAAAATATTAACATTAAATATTAAATACGAATTTTTGATTCATTTTAATAATAAAATATGTTTATTACTATTTTATTATTATTGTTATTATTATTGTTATTATTTTATTTATTATTGTTGTTATTATAATTTCTCCCCTTTAAAATAAATTTTTTTATATGCATTATATATAAAATGGCAAGACATACTAAAAGACATCATCGCGTTTCCAAACGTATTCGTTCAACTCTTAAGCGCGGCGCCCGAAATGCTGCTGCTATGAAGCAAGCTGCTAGAAAGGCTCAGGCTCAGACTCAGCAGCTTACTCAATCTCTTCAGCAATTGCAGCAGCAGGCTCAACAGCAGGCTCAGCAGCAACAGCAGGCTCAGCAGCAGGCTCAACAACAGGGTCAGCAGGGTGGTCGTCGCAGACGTGGCAGGAAGAGCCGCCGTGGCTCTCGCCGCAGCCGTCGTCACTAAATGCACGCTAAGGCATGCTTTATTACATAATCGACTCATCAAATAAATATCAATATTCAGTTCATATTGATATTTAAGTATTCGGATTAAGCATATCACTGCATTTGTTCATCGCCGCGCCCCTGTTGCTCAATACGCATTTGCAAATCGGTCATTTGTCGTTTATTTGTTTCAAGTATTTGCGCTTCTATAATCGCCTGAAGAATCTTTAGCGCTTTTACAAAATCTTTTTCGCATGTCATATACAATCGCAAAATAATTTTGCGCCCATCGTCGATGCATTCATTCAAATCTTTTGCCGATAATTTAGGATTAATAGCGAATTTCGGTTTTGTTTCCTTGTCGTCGCCTTCACCGCCCTCGCCTCCGTGACCCCTAATATCATCAGCGGGGACAAATACGCGATCTATAACTTCGAGTAGTGAGTTGCGTATCATGTTAGACTGATAAATCATTCTCTTAATTTGTTCGACATATTCGACGAATAGTTTGTCTTTTGTAGTTCCGATATATGTCGCATTGAGTGCAGAGGTTGGATTATCACACTCAATAGTATCTGCAAATGAATGCAGTGGAATATCGCGAAAACTTTTAATATCCTTGGGTGGGTTTTTATTGCCTGTAAATAGTGTATATAAAAGTGCGATATTTCGCTTCTTTTCATTTTCGCTTTCCTTGGACATTCGGTCAAAGCGTTTTTTTGATGAGTTGTATTTGTCAAAATATAACCGACTTAGCTCTGCAAATCCAGGTAAATCATATACGGATTTTTGGCGAGTATACCCCTCATTGTTATTATTCAACGATGACGAACAAAGACGGGGTTTTATTTTTATAACTGCTTCACCATTTGTACCGGAAACCGCATTTGTGCCATCTATAAGAGACGTTATTTCATCCATGTCCATCAAATCAGATATACGAGAGTTACAAAAATTAAGACTTTCTACTTTTACATCTTTTGCCATGGTGGATATTTCATGTTTCTCTTGTAATGTTGAATATTGAATTTTTTTAGTATTTTCGGGGTTCTCTCCTTTCTCTCCTTCACCGCCTTCCATAACATTCCCTATATACCCTGCATCCCCCGCGTCCCCTGCGTCCCCTGCATCCCCTGCATCCCCTGCATCCCCTGCATCCCCTTCGCCGCTATCTGCGCC
>Ga0209550_10000550_pt1 | contig 35537 bp, 34 predicted proteins | sample LauGreSuBDMM15SN_2_FD_187567 | JGI IMG/M metagenome (GOLD analysis project Ga0209550, IMG submission 187567) | Freshwater lake microbial communities from Lake Michigan, USA - Su13.BD.MM15.SN (SPAdes) (version 5) | ecosystem: Environmental > Aquatic > Freshwater > Lake | place: Lake Michigan... | reverse complement strand
ACCAACCCCAACCTTCAGGCTGGGGACTAACAAAAACAACCATGAAAACACTACACAAATCAAATACCCGCGGACACGCAAACCACGGTTGGCTCGAATCCTTTCACAGCTTCAGCTTCGCATCCTACTACAACCCCGAAAGAATGAACTTTGGTGTACTCAGGGTATTGAACGACGACCGAGTAAATCAAGGAATGGGTTTTGGAACCCATCCTCATGAAAATATGGAAATCATTTCCATTCCCTTGGAAGGCGATTTAGAGCACAAAGATTCTATGGGAAACACTACCGTTATTAAACAAGGTGATGTGCAAGTAATGAGTGCTGGAACGGGCATTTATCATAGTGAATACAATAAAAACAAAGACAAGCTCACCAAGTTTTTACAAATTTGGATTATTCCTAATAAGCAAAATGTTACGCCTAGGTACGATCAAATTACCCTTGATTTAAAAGATAGACACAACAAACTACAACAAATTTTGTCGCCTAACTCGGAAGATGCTGGCGTTTGGATTTACCAAGATGCTTGGTTTCATATGGGTAAGTTCGACCTAGGATTTAAAACCAACTACCACTTAAAAAAAGATGGCAATGGGGTATATGTTTTTGTGTTGACTGGCGATGTTAAAATTGATGAGCAAGTGCTGAACCAAAGAGATGCATTGGCTTTACCAGATATAAAAAGTTTTACCATTGAATCACTTACACAAGATGCCGAAATATTATTGATGGAAGTTCCAATGCTAATCCCTTAGCCGTTTTCGAACTTGCTTAATTGAAAAATTACCCTAATATTTTATTCCTATTCCTTTAAAAATAAATCCCATTAGCCATAAGGGACCAATCAATAAAAATTGAATGTCCTTTAAAAAAGATGGCTTCTTTCCTTCGATATGATGTCCCCAAAATTGCCCAATCCAAGCAGCAATAAATAAGCTTATAGCAATTGTAAATACATGTAATCCTAAGCCTTGCATAGTCATACTTAACCATAAACACAAGCTAGCAAACAATAATGTTACTAGCCCTAAATTCAATGACAATCTTAAGTAAAAAAATACAGCAAAAAGCAATACTGCATGCGCAAAGTTTAGGTTCAAACCGAATAAACTAGGTAATTGCAGCAAAGACAAAAGCGCAACCACACTAAAGAAAATAACAGGCACACAAATCCAATGCACCAATTTATTGGTTGGGTTTTGGTGACTCTCACCATATTCATTAAACCATTCCTCAATATTCTTCATTTCATCGATTAAAAATTAGTCGTTTTCCATACTGACTTTCATCAAATTTGCCTTCTTGATAAACCAGGTTACCATTCACAAAAGTATGCGTGATCACCGAGTCAAATTGCGTTCCTTCAAACGGACTCCAACCACATTTATACAAAATATTGTTTTTAGAAACAGTGTAATGTTGGTTCAAATCTACCAATACCAAATCTGCATAAAAGCCCTCTCTAATATAACCCCTGCGGTCTATTTCAAATAATATTGCTACATTATGGCAAGCCTTTTCTACTATTTTTTCTAAGGTAATTTTTCCTTGTTTGTATAGTTGCAGCAAAGCATTTAAGTTATGCTGAACCAATGGTCCGCCAGAAGGTGCTTTTAAATAAGGCATGCTTTTTTCTTCCCAAGTATGCGGTGCATGATCTGTTGCCAATACATCTATTCTGTTGTCAATTACTGCTTGTAATATGGCATCCCTATCACTTGCTTGCTTAACTGCAGGGTTCCATTTAATTAAATTGCCTTTGGTTTTATAATCTTCCTGGCTGAACCAAAGATGATGCACACAAGCTTCTGCGGTTATTTTCTTTTGAACCAAGGGTAGGGTATTATCAAAAAGACTCAATTCTTTAGCTGTACTAATATGTAAAATATGCAAACGAGTACCATGCTTTTTAGCCAAGCCAACTGCAAAGGAAGACGACAAATAACAAGCTTCTTCGCTCCTAATCATTGAATGGTAAGTGGCATCAATATTTTCTCCGTATTTGGCAATTACTTCAGCTTGGTTTTTCTTTACCAATGGATCATCTTCGCAATGGGTAGCAATTAGAGTTTTAACCTCACTAAAAATTGCCTCTAACGATTTAGGATTGTCAACCAACATATCGCCTGTGCTTGAACCCATAAATATTTTTACGCCACAAATTTTGCTTTGATCTACTTTTAACAACTCTTCTAAATTGTGATTGGTGGTGCCCATAAAGAAACTATAGTTTGCCAAACTACATTGTGCAGCCCTACTATATTTTTGCTCTAGTAACTCAATGGTAGTAGCACTTGGCGAAGTATTGGGCATTTCCATATAGGAAGTTATTCCACCAGCAACTGCAGCTTTTGCTTCTGTGTAAATTTCTCCTTTATGGGTTAATCCCGGTTCTCTAAAATGTACTTGGTCATCAATTAAACCTGGTAATAAGTATTTTCCTTCAGCATTAATAACTGTATCAGCAGGCATATTAATTCCTTGTCTGGCAATCTTTTCTATAAAATTGCCTTTTATATAAACATCAGCATGAAAGATTTCTCCCTCATTAATCAATTTTGCATTTCGTATTAATGTAGTTTTCATTGTTGAGCGAATTTACTCATTTAACCTTAAATGAAAAAAAATTTATAACTTTTTTACTGACTGCTTGTGCTTACATTTGCCACCTAAAATAATAATTTGACTCGGTCTCCTAAATTTATTGCTTGGCTTGCCTTTGCAGCCGTTTCCATTTTTTGGGGAACCACCTTTTTGGCAATTAGCATTGGTGTTAAAACTTTCCCACCAATACTTATGGCTGCTTTTAGACATAGTATTGCTGGTATTATTTTACTCTCTTTTTTCTTACTTCATGGCTATAAAATTCCCAATTGGAAATCGTTAAAAACCTTTGGCCTCAATGGTATTCTGATGTTGGCAGGTGGCAATGGTATAATAAGTTGGGGCATGCAATATGTTGGTTCAGGACTAACAGCGCTCATTTGTGCACTTACACCTGTTTGGATTGTTATAATCAATAGGGTTTCTGGAAACCAAGAAAAATTGCACCCTTATGCCGTTCTAGGTTTTGTTATTTGTTTGTGCGGACAATTTTTTTTATTCAAGGATAAAATAAAACTATTTGATGACCCCATGTTTGTTTGGGGTATTTTGGCCGTTGTATTATCCAATTTTTTCTGGGCATTGGGTACCGTTTATTCTAAGAACCACAAAACCAATGAGCACCCATTATTTGCCTCCGCCTTGCAAATGATACCAGGGGGAGCACTTCTTTTTATCATCTCATTTTTTAGGGGCGAAATGCAGCATGTTGCACCATCCTCCGAAGCTATTTGGGCCTTGGCTTACCTCATTGTGTTTGGGTCAATACTTGCCTACGGTTCATACATGTATGTTATAAAACAATTGCCTGCAACCATTGTATCTACTTATGCTTATATCAACACCATTGTGGCTATTATTCTGGGTTGGTTTTGGTTGCACGAGGCTTTAGATACCTCCACAATTATCTCTGTTATTTTAACAATAATTGGTGTTTTTTTGGTAAGCAAAAATTCCTAAAACTGTTTGAACCTAAATTATAGGTTCACAAGGTAAAAGTATATGGGCATGCCAAAGGTAATGTTAAACGGAAAAGTTACAGCCAAGGCCATTGGAAGAAAAAGTCCTGGATTTGCCTTTGGAACAGCAATTTTTATAGCAGCTGGCACCGCAATATAACTGGCACTTGCAGCCAATACTGCTAACATAAACCTATTGCCAATATCGGCCGTAATGGTACCGCTAATGAGTGCAATAAAGCAGCCATTTACCAAAGGAATAATTAAGGCAAAAATTAGCAGAAACCAACCTTGCTTAAAGAAATCATTCAACTTCCTTCCACTTTGAATACCCATATCCAATAAAAACAAAGCTAGAAAACCCTTAAACAAATCTGTGGTAAATGGCTTTATACCTTGAGCTTGTTGATCGCTAGCAATGAATCCAATAACTAAACTTCCTAAAATTAACAGTACACTTCCATTGGTAAACGAATGACCAATAATGCTGCCAATTCCCTTAGACTGTTTATCGCCTTTATTGAATTGCCTGATCAATATTACTCCAATAACAATTGCAGGGGCTTCCATTAATGCCATAATCGCTACCATGTGTCCGCCAAAGTTTAATTGTTGTGATTCCAAAAATGAGGCAGCTGTTACAAAAGTTACCGCACTTACACTTCCATAGGAAGCTGCAATTGCACCTGCATCTTCTACACTTAATTTTCTTTTTAAAATGAAAAACGTATAAAATGGAATAATGCTGGCGGCAACTAATCCTAAAACAACCGACCAAATAATTTCGGTCCCAATGGAGCTATGCGCCAATTCTTGTCCCCCTTTGAAACCAATTGAAAACAACAAATACAAGGAAATGAATTTGGATGAATTAGGCGGTATTTCTAAATCGCTTTTTAAACGAACTGAAAGCACGCCTAAAATAAAAAACATGAATGCAGGATTGGTTAAATTCGTATATAGTAAATCTAAATTCATATCTATAGATATATATTTTTAAATGCCTGCAATAATATATACTTTTTATTGATTAGTTTTATTTATATTTATTATTAGTAGCATAAATAATACTTATGTTTAATTAACTGTTTGAACCAAAAAAACGATTGCTTTTAACCTTTAACCAGTCAATATAAATACTAAATCGGGCTACTTTGCATAATTTGTATTTACTTGCGGTTATTCAATCATTATAACATGCCCACTTCTTCCAATAAAAATTCACTTGGTGCTCCCATAGAAAAAACAAATTTGCATCCCCGCAATGCTCATAGAACTGGGTATGATTTTGCTGCTTTGTGTGTCACTTCCCCTTCCCTAAAAGCATTTGTGGCACCCAATAAATACGGGAATGAATCTATTGATTTTGCCGACCCAAAAGCCGTTAGGGCGCTAAATTCTGCCTTACTCAAACATTTTTATAAGGTTGATTATTGGGGCATTCCAGAAGGTTATTTGTGTCCGCCAATCCCTGGAAGAGCAGATTACATTCATGCTATGGCAGATATCCTTACCGAATCCAATAAAGGAACCATGCCTTCAAATATCATAGGATTAGATATTGGAACAGGCTCCAATATAGTTTATCCATTATTAGGTTCAGCCATATATGATTGGAAATTTGTTGGTACCGAAACCGATGAAGTTGCCTTAGAAAATGGCAACCATTTGATTGAAGAAAACCTTGGATTATCAGATAAAATTAGCCTTCGCAGACAATATAAAAGTACTTCCTACTTCAAAGGAATTATAACGCCAGATGAGCATTTCGATTTTACCATGTGCAATCCGCCTTTTCATAGCAGTCCAGATGAAGCCAGAGATGCCTCTATCCGTAAAACCAGTAACCTCAATAAAAGGCAAGTAGAAGAACCTGTGCTTAATTTTGGTGGCAGCAACCACGAGCTGTGGTGCGAAGGCGGCGAAACTCACTTCATCAAAAAAATGATGGAAGAAAGTATTGAATATGGTAGGTCGTGTTTTTGGTTCTCAACATTGGTTTCCAAGGGTAGCACGCTTGATGATTTGGGAAGAAGAATGAAGTCGCTCCCAATTCAAGATACTCGCCTCATTGATATGAGCCAAGGACAAAAACAAAGCCGCTTCATCGCCTGGACCTTCCTCACCCGCCCAGAACAAACGCAGTGGCGCCAAAAGTTTTGGCAAGCTGAGAAGTAGCTTCTAGCTGCTGGCCTCTGGCTTCTAGCCCTCAACCTTCTTAGTCAGGTGTTTCTTTAAACACCCGTATAAACGCGATTCATCGCGTTTCTTTGCGTATGTAGGATGTTGCTTTTGCCTACCTTTTTCACCTACGACAACTTTAAAAAAAAGCCAGCAGCCAGATGCCAGTAGCCAGCAACTTTTTTCCCTATCTTACGTAAATGGAACAAAATGAAAAAACACACAACCTCGAAACAGGACGTTTGGGGGAAGATTTAGCCTGCCAATTTTTGGAACGACAAGGCTATCAAATTATGGCCAAAAATTATGTAGCCGGAAAGGTTGAAATTGACCTTATATGTAAGAAAAACAAGCTATGGATATTTGTTGAAGTGAAGAGCAGATTTAATGCTTTGGTTCAACCCGAAATGGCTGTTGATTTTGCCAAACAACGCAATATGGCCAGAGGGGCAAGCAGTTATTTACACAAAAATAATATCACCGATCCAATACGATTTGATATCATTGCCATCAATTTTTTCAATGGAAAAGTAGATATTGCACACTTCGAAGATGCATTTTATCCAGTATTCTATAAATAGTTTTAAACATGAAAAATTACTTTCACCAATCGCAACCTTTTGTGGTGCCTACCACGGATGGAAAATTAATAGAGGAGCACCTCGGATTAGCTAGCAATGGCGAATCTCGATTGAGTGTTGCGCACATGGTTGCGCCTCCAGGTTGGAGTGAGCCTCACCAAACTCCCCAATTTGATGAGGTTACTATTGTGATTAGCGGAAAAAAACAAATTGAAATTGATGGTGAAATAATTGTACTATCGGCTGGAGAATCTCTATTTACCAGAGCTGGAAGCAGAATAAAATACAGTAACCCATTCGAGGAACCTGCAAATTATTGGAGCATTTGTACGCCTGCTTTTTCTATTGATGCAGTTAACAGAGAAGAATAAAAGTGGCTTTTCAATGAACATTGAAAAACAACTTGCGGCCGAACATTCAAAAAAAAATGCCCAATTAATTGTTGATTATATTGGTGATGACCCCTTTTTGTTTAAAGAACTAATTGATGTTTTTGCCGAAGGTGATATTCGCCTAACGCAAAGAGGTTCGTGGCCGCTGAGTTTGATTGCCGAGGCATATCCAGCATTGGTTAAAAAACACATTGGCTTTCTCATTCAATTATTAGATAAACCTCTTCATGTTGCCGTAAAAAGAAATGTGCTCAGGTTATTTCAAACAGTTGATATTCCAAAAAAAGAAATGGGCTCACTCGCTGATAAATGTTTTACTTATTTACAAAGTAGGTCTGAACCAATAGCCGTTAAAGCATTTGCGATGACGGTACTATATAAAATATGTTTAAAGGAACCCGACCTAAAAAACGAACTCATCCCAATCCTAGAAGACATGCTCCCTTTCTCCTCCTCAGGAATTTTATCCAGACTTAACAAAACCCTAAAACAATTAAAAAAATTATAACCCTACCGTCACCCTGAGCTTGTCGAACGGAAACGTCATCCTGAGCTTGTCGAAGGACCAATTTCACCTTTAGTTTATCACTTAACATGAACAAATACTTATACGGAATCGATTTTGGGACATCAAATTCTGCGCTATCTATTTTTGATGAGGAGAGGAATAAAATTGTAGAAACCATCACCATCCCTTCCATTTTATATTTTCCAAAAGAGTTGGATCAAACCGACGAAATAATTTACACTGTAGGTAAGCATGCAATTCAAGAATACTTGAATGATGGCATGCAAGGACGTTTTATGAAATCAATTAAACGGGTGCTTCCTCGAAGTAGTTTCATTGATACACGTGTTGGTTCTCATAAATTAACTGCGGCAAATTTGGTAACTTTTATCATCAAAGATCTCAAACAAAAGGCCGACGCTTTGGTAGGGGAGGATTGCAAAAAAGCCATCTTTGGACGGCCCGTTTTTTTCGACGACGATGATGCTAGTAAAGATGAATTAGCACAAAAGCGATTGAGATTAGCAGCTGAAAAAGCAGGCTTTGAGCAAATTGCATTTCAGTTTGAACCCATTGGTGCTGCCTTTGCTTATGAGCAAAGTATCAAGCAAAAGGAAAGAGTGCTGGTGGCAGATTTAGGTGGAGGTACAACTGATTTTACATTTATAGAACTCAATCCAAAACGAAATGAAAAGAAAGATAGGAGAGAGGATATTCTTGCAACAGGAGGGATATATATTGGAGGCGATAGTTTTGATGCTACATTCATGTATCAACAAGGCACGCCTCATTTTGGAAGGGGTGTATTGTATGAATCTAGTCCTGGTAAAATGCTCGATTTACCACTTTCTTTTTTTACCAATATATGCTCTTGGGAGAAAATGAATTTTTTTAACGGACAAAAAACAAAAAACGATTTAGGAAGGTATTTTTATCTGAGCAAAAACAATCCTAAATTTAAGAATCTACTGACCCTAACAGAGCATAATCTTGGCTATTCTATATTTCAAGCCATAGAAAAAACCAAAGTTGAATTGTCCAATTCATTACATTCAAAATTTCAATACAAGCATCTTGGCATTGAAATCAACGACCACATCAATTTGGAATCATACAACCAAATGATCGAAAAAGACTTGAACAAGATAAGCCAATACCTAGATACATTTTTGGTTCAACACCAAATAAAAACTACAGATATTAATAGCATATTTTTAACTGGTGGCAGTTCATTGGTTCAAAGCGTTCAACAATTATTCAAGCAAAAATTTCCTTACACTCCAATAAATTCTGGCGATAATTTCATCAGTGTTGCAAAAGGATTAGCCTATAGTGGTTATTTGTTTGATGAATTATAAAGAAAAATCATTCATCTTCGTAATCATTTAAATACCATGAAAATAAAGTCTATTCAATTTGTTGTTGCTTGCTTGCCTTTTCTTTTTGCATGTGGCAACGGTCCAAACAAAACAGTAAACAACAAAGCACAAGATAACCAAAAGGCAATCATTGCAGCCATATTAGATTCTTTTAACGTAGCTGCTACCAATTCAGATTACGAAAGGTACTTTTCCTTTTATGCAGATGATGCAATTTTTATTGGCACCGATGCCACTGAGCGTTGGAATAAAAGTGAATTTATGGTTTGGGCAAAACCCTTTTTTGATAAAAAACGGACCTGGAATTTTATAACCCTTCAACGAAATGTCTATTTAAGTGAAGATGGCAATTTGGCTTGGTTCGATGAACTGCTAAATACCCAAATGAAAATATGCCGTGGCTCTGGAGTCCTAATAAAACAAAATCAAAACTGGAAAATTCAACAATACGTACTCTCCACCACCATCCCCAATAACATCATCGACTCTGTAGTTGCCTTAAAATCCCCCCTTGAAACCCCACTCATCCAAGAACTCCAAAAGTCCCCGTCACACTGAGCCTGCCGAAGTGCCTCCAACCCCAACCTTCAGGTTGGGGATACCTCACAACCACCTCGACCATCCTTAGGTTAGGACCACCGCGTCATCCTGAGCCTGCCGAAGGGCCATCTCCAAATCTTCCCTAATACCCATACTTACCCTTCCACCTAGCCTTTAAAAAATTGCGCTGCTCCAACTCTCTTGCATTATTGCCAGGCTCATAAAATTTTCTGCCTATTAAATTATCAGGCATAAACTCTAACTCTACAAAATTATTTTCATACACATGCGCATAAGCATAATCTTTGCCATAATTTAACTCCGTCATCAGCTTGGTTGGCGCATTGCGCAAATGCAATGGTATAGCAAGATTACCCGTTTTATTCACTACTTCCATGGCCTCGTTGATGGCTAAATAGGAGGCATTGCTTTTAACAGAGGTAGCCAAGTAAATGGCACATTGCGATAAAATGATTCTGCTTTCGGGCATGCCAATTTTATGCACGGCATCAAAACAATTACTTGCAATTAGCAATGCATTAGGGTTGGCATTGCCAATGTCCTCACTAGATAAAATTAACATCCTTCTTGCAATAAATTCAACCGATTCGCCACCGCTCAACATGCGCGCCAACCAATAAACTGCCGCGTTTGGATCACTGCCTCGTATAGATTTGATGAAGGCAGATATTACATTATAATGTTCCTCACCGCCTTTATCGTATTTGGTGGTTTTCTTTTGCAATATTTTCCCTACAAAGTCATTGGTAATAATTATTTCGGTTTGATCCGACGCCTGACTAACTAGTAATTCCAATAGGTTCAGTAATTTTCTGCCATCACCTTCACTGTGCTGAATGAGCAATTCGCTTTCATTTAATTGAATGTTAAATTGTTTCAAATAGTCATCTTTGGCTATGGCTTGTGCCATTAATTCCAGTAACTCATCCTTACTCAATTCATTCAAAACATATACTTGCGATCTGCTCAAAAGTGCATTGTTTACCTCAAAGCTTGGGTTTTCTGTGGTGGCTCCAATTAATACAATAGTGCCATTTTCTACTGCACCCAATAATGCATCTTGCTGACTTTTATTGAATCGATGAATTTCATCTAAAAACAATAATACCTTACCAATTTTCTTTGCTTCCTCAATAACTTTTCTCACCTCTGCAACACCTGCTTGTATAGCACTCAAATAATAAAAATTTAATCCCAATTCATTGCCAATAATTCTTGCTAATGTGGTTTTGCCAACACCTGGTGGTCCCCAAAAAATCATGGAAGGAATCTTTTTGCTTTGTATGGCTTGGTATATTGGCGCACCAGGTGCCAATAAATGTTGCTGACCAATCATATCGTCCACAGATTGTGGTCTAACGCGCTCTGCTAGAGGTTTTAATGGAGTTGAAATTTGCATAATATAGCCTCAAAAAAAAGAATTGCTTATCTTTGCTAAGGTAATGCAAAAAAAGATTTCACTTATTTACTTTTTACTGACCATTCTTTTTGTGGCCAATTTGCATGCGCAATCCAATATTCCAATGGATACCGCCTCCAATATTCCAACCTTTTTTTACCAAGAAGGAAAGGCCAGTTATTATGCCAATAGTTTGCACGGGCGCAGAACTGCAAGTGGAGAAAAATACAGCAAGAAAAAACTAACTGCAGCGCACTTAACCTTGCCTTTAGGTACAAGGGTTAAAGTAACTAATAAAAAAACAGGTAAATGGGTTATTGTAACTATTAACGATAGAGGTCCTTATTCTAAAAAGTATATCATAGATTTATCCTATAGAGCGGCCAAACACCTTGGCATGACACAAGGAAAAGGTTATGCAAAGGTTGTTATTGAAGAACAACCCAAAAAAGACCAGCCTTGGCCGCAAAAGCATGTTCCAGAGCCAGCAGGTCAGGGGTTACAGAAATAGGAAAAGAATATTAAAGGTTATCTAATAATATCTGGATAGATTCATCTAAGATTAAGTTACTATCATCAGGGTTGGTTTCCTTCAATTTGGCTTTTTGAGCCTCGCGGTCTTTCTTTTTCTTTTCACCAATTTCAAGTTCCGTTTTATACTTAGCTTCATTCAAAGTTATATACTTCTTCTCCTTCATATCCTTCATCAATTGGATGTCTTCATTTAGGAATTTATAGCTAATAGAATTAAACATTCTTTGGTTATGCTTTTCTTTCAATTCGGCTAAGTTAGTTTTAGTAAGGTTTAATTTATTAAAACTTTGTGCAGGTATTTCATCATAAGGCAAGGCAAATTCACTTGCAGCTTCACCGAACTCTTTATCAGAGTATATACTAGGAAACTCAATATCAGGAATAACCCCCTTAAACTGAGTACTTCCTCCAGAAATGCGATAGAATTTAGCAATGGTTAATTTAACCTGACCCAATTTTTTGCCATCAATATTTACAAAGCTATTCAAGTCGAATAAATTTTGAACGGTTCCTTTGCCATAAGTTGTTTCTCCAATAACCAAACCTCTTTCATAATCTTGAACAGCTGCCGCAAATATCTCCGAAGCCGACGCGCTAAATCTATTCACAAGCACCGTCATTGGCCCATCCCAAGTAATGGTTTCATCTTCATCTTCCTCTGCTTTGGTAATGCCAAAATGATCTTTTACCGCTACAATCGGACCTTTCTTAATAAATAATCCTGTTAATTCTACTGCTTCTTGTAAGCTACCTCCACCATTGTTTCTAAGGTCCACAACTAAAGCGCTGATAGTATCTTTTTTAAGTTCGTTGATTAATTTCTTTACATCTCTGGTGGTGCTTTTGTAGTTTTTATCTCCTCTTTGTAAAGCTGCAACATCAAGGTAAAATGTGGGTAATACAATTACGCCAACTTTGGTTCTTTTACCATCACGTTCAACAATTTTTACACTGCTTTTGGCTCCTTGGTCTTCCAAAACAATTTTATCTCTTACTATTTCAATAATTTTTGATTTGTTATTAACTGCATCAGTTGAAATTACTTCAAGCCTTACAATACTGCCTTTTTTACCCCTAATTAAACTAACTACATCATCCAAACGCCAATCTAATATACTTACCATTTCACCATCTTTACCTTGGCCTACAGCAGCAATTTTATCATTCGCAAAAATTTTCTTACTCTTGTCTGCTGGACCACCTTTTACCACTTCTCTAATTTTGGTGTATTCGTTTTCTGTGGTGAGTGTTGCGCCGATGCCTTCCAAACTCAAGCTCATACTCGTGGCAAAATCTTCGGCAGCTCTAGGCGAAAAATAATTGGTATGTGGATCGGCAATTTCTGTGAGTGAATTAGCATAGTATGAAAACACATCTTCGTTCTTTGTTTTTGCCAATTGTTTTAATAAATTGTAATAGCGTTTTCTGAGTATTTCAGAATAAGTTTTAAAATCCTTTCCATCGGCCTTTAGTTGTAATGCTTCACTTTTGGTTTTGCGCATCCACAGGGCATCATATTCTTTTTGCGATTTAACCCAAGGTGCTTTTTCCCTATCTAATTCAAAAGAATCGTTTTTATTAAAATCAAACTCTTGGTTCAATAAGTCAAAAGTGTATTGAATGCGATCATACAAACGTGTTTGATAAAGGTTATACATTTCAAAAGCTTTATCTACATTTCCTTTCATCAAATCATCATCCAATTGATAGCGGTAAGCCTCCATTTTATCAATGTCTTGCTTTAAAAAGTAAACCCTGGCTGGGTCTAAATTTTCAAGGTAATTATCAAACAAAGTAGATGACAGTTTATCATCAATAGCCAATTTCCTGTAATGATAGGTATTCAATATTTGTCCAATTAATTGGTACAATACAGGATGTTGGGCATCTGGAGAAAATGTTTTTAAAGCTACCTTGGTGCTGTCATTCGCATAGGCAGGTATTAACAAAAGCGAGGCTAAAAGGCCAAAAATTAGTTTCTTAATCATTAGGTGCAAGGTATAAAAAATAGCTATTCTGCCAAATTTGATTCAAAGGAATGTTATTTGAAATGCATAAACGGCAAATAAATTCGATAAGCGATAATTTTAATTGGGCCTATATAGATTATAAATATCCGATTCTAAAGTATTACTAGGCTTTTCTACAATTCTTCCAATTTCTCTACCCTCTCTGTAAAAAATGAAAGTAGGCACATTCTTTATTTGCAAGGCATCCACATTTATATACCTGCATTTTTTGGTCTGATCCAACATAACTACTTCATATTGGTTATTAGAAACTCCGCATAAATCCATGATTTTATGGAAACGTGGCAATTCTAGTTGGGTATCGCTGCACCAAGAACCTGCAAATACCAATACAAAAACATTTTTTGATTCACGCTTTAATAAAGCTATTTGGGCACTGTCTGGTTTGTAACTATTGTATTGGTAATTGAACCAAGGGAATTTTTTTTGATCCAAAAGTATTTCTTTCTGGACACTTCCATTCAAAACTTGGTCACTTCCAATTTTGCTTATGGTAAAAGTTTCATAAGTTTTACAGCCTGATAAATAGATATTAACTAACATTATAAACAAGTATTTGCCATTTTTTACTATTTTTGAAACGGTCATTTCAGATTATTTTATTTTGGAACGTAATTTGTAAAAATAAATCTATAAAACATAAAAAAATGAAAAAAGTACTTTTAGCTTCAGGGATTGCCTCTTTATTAATATTTAGTAATTGTGGTCCTTCTCGTAAGGTTGAACGCATGGATCCCAATACCGTAACAGATATTAGCGGCAGATGGAACGATACAGATTCAAAATTAGTGGCCGACGAAATGATTAAAGATGTTCTAGACAGGCCATGGAGAACCAATTTTGAAATGAAAAACAGCAAAAAACCTACTGTTATTGTTGGTCAAATCAAAAACAAAACTTCAGAACACATTGATGCTGGTACTTTTATCAAAAACATAGAAAAGTCGTTTATCAATTCGGGTACAGTAAGCGTTGTTCAGAGTGGCGAAGAAAGAAACGAAGTGAGGGATGAGCGCAACGACCAACAAACATTTTCAAGCGAAGAAACACGCAAAAAATGGGGTAAAGAAAAAGGTGCAGATTTTATGCTAAATGGCGTAATTATGAGCATTGTTGACCAATACAAAAACCAAAAAACAGTTAAGTACCAAGTTAATCTTGAGCTTACCAACCTCGAAACAAATGAAAAGGTTTGGATTGGCGAAAAAGAAATCAAAAAGTTTATTAAAAACTAATATCATTGAAAATTATTAAGTCAAAAAACGGCATATTATACTATGCCGTTTTTTTATTTCTTGTTTTAGTTTTACCTTCTTGTGCAACCTATTACCAGCGCAGTGAAGACCTAATGAATGCAGTATATACCAGCAATTTTAAAGCTGCCAACAACTTGCTTGAAGACGACACCAAATGGGAAAAACCTGCAAGGAATAAACTCCTATTTTACCTCAATAAAGGAACTGTTTTGTGGATGCAAGGTGATTATGCAAACAGCAATATTTATTTTAGTAAAGCAGATTTTTTCATAGAAGATTATAATAAATCTGTGGGCGATGCTGTATTAACCATGCTTGTAAATGCCAAAATGAGCACCTATGGAGGCGAAAATTTTGAACAAATCCTCCTTCATTATTATGGTGCGCTTAATTATTTAGGCCAAGGCCAATCAGATGAAGCTTTAGTTGAGGGAAAGCGGATGTTGGAGAAAATGCAGAAAATCACTGATAAGTATCAAAACAAAAACAAGTACAAACGTGATGCATTTGCACATAATTTTATAGGTCTTATTTACGATTCAAAGGGCGAATACAATGATGCATTCATTGCGTATAAAAATGCCTATGAAGTATATAAATCAGATTACCGAGAGAATTTTGGAACAGGCATTCCTACACAGCTAAAAAAGGATTTGATTAGAACAGCAAGATTAGTTGGTTTTTATGACGAGGTAAGAAAATTTGAAAGCGAATTTTTCCTCAAAGCCGATGATATTGAAACCAAAAAATCTAATGTTGTTTTCTTATGGAATAATGGGATGGGACCAATAAAGGACCAATTAACCATTTCTATTATGATTATTCCTTATAACAATGGCTGGGTCCAATTTATAAACCCAGAGTTAGGCATTGCTATTCCTTTTAGAGTTGAAAATGATGGACAAAGAAAAGACTTTTTAGATATGAAGTATTTTAAGCTTTCTTTGCCTAAATACGTCGCTAGATTGCCTTATTACCAAAGGGCGCAGTTGCTTGTAAATAATTACAATTACGAGTTAGAGTTGGCCGAAGATATTAATGCTATTGCCTTTAAGAGCCTAGAGGATAGAATGGGTAGGGAGTTGGCAATGGGATTAAGCAGGGTAGCCTTGAAAAATTTAGCCACTTACAAAGCCCAACAAAATAAAGACCAACAAGGTTTAGCCGCAGCTTCTATGTTGTACAATGTTATTTCTGAACAAGCTGATACTCGCAATTGGCAATTATTGCCTTACTCCATTAACTATACCAGAATGCCTCTTGATACAGGCATGCAAACAATAACTTTTGAAGCATTTAACAAAGCGGGCGTTAAAGGGGCTGATAAAACGTACAAGCTCCAAATGAAAAATAAGGAAACCAAATTTATTTCGGTTCAAACCATTGAATTTGCAGGGTACGGAAATAAATAATTAAAGCTTAATTCCAAAACTCCATTCCATAAAATCAGATTGTAGTTGTTGCTTTTTATTGATGGTTCCTTTAAAAAATATACCAGTAAAAAATTTAGGATGGAATTGATACCCTAGCCCAAATCTGAGGTAAACGGGTTCTTGTACATATTTCATTTGAGCCACATAATGGTATATGCCAAAGGGTAAAAACAACTTTCCTATTTCAAACTTATTATACCACCCAAGTGCCAAATAATATTTTTGTTTCTCTGCAATATCCGATACCCTAAGTAGGTCATTGTATAAAAGTGGTTGAGTAGCATCATAAAAACCATCTAAACCAATTCCTGTATGATACAGTTTGTTCACCGAATAATAAACTTGGTTTGAAATAACAATTATTGGAAACTGAGTGATGTAATCGAAGTACCCTAATTGCCTGTAAGCAAAGGCTGCATAACCCATATAATGCAATCCCCTTTTCTCTAATTTATAGTTTGGCTTCTTTAACATATTTTCGTTTAAGCCTTCAGGGTAATAGCTAATACCAGCGTTACCATAAATAATATTGATGCCTCCATTTGGCATTTTTAAGCTTCCATTTGATACATGGTATAAGCCTAATCCTGCATTAACATATAAATTATTACTCACCTTTAATTGTGCTGTAGTACCAATGTCAAATGCAAAGTTAACAGGGAAGCTAATTGCCCTGTTATCGAAATTACTTTGTTCATTGAATAGCCTTGTATTGAAGTTTAACCCATACGAAATTTTTATTCCAACTTGCAGTTTTTTTTGCAATACAAGAGGAAGCGTATAAACTGGAAGTATCCCAAAACAATAACCAAACGTATCTGTATTATTCATTTTTATCGCCCTAAATGTTAGTCCTAATTTAGGGCTACCATAAACAGATGTAAATTCACTTTTATTTATTCCATATCTCAAATAAGAAATGTCAATACCAATGGGCAACCCATTCAGGCTTTGACCAGTTTTTTCAATATTATTGGAGGCAAAATGATACCCTGAGAAAACAGCTGTTTCAAATCCCTTCATCATCTTTTTCTCGTCCTGTCCAAATACCGATTTCCATGAAAAAAAAAGATGGGTGCAACAGAAGAGGGTTAATCTAAATTTCACTTTTGTAGGGTTTAATTCGTTATTTTTTTGAAACGCCTGTGATAAAAGCTAGAACCTCCAAAATACCATGCTGATTATTCCAAAAAGCATCACCAGTTTACTGATAAAGCTTAACCTGGTAAAGTCTTTTTTAACGTCTGCGCCATAAATCAACTTGGCCATATAAACCATTGGCATCAATACCAAAATAAGCATAAATACAAGAAACATAAAATATATTTTGTTACCGCTTATACTCAATGCTTCAAATGAAATGCAATAGCCAATAGTTAAAACAATTAATAGTAGTTGAGCCCATAATAAAATGCTTTTCGTTTTTCTTACACCCAATACTATCGGCAAAGTTTTGGCCTTAAATTTTTTGTCGCCACTTAAGTCCTCAGTATCTTTAATGATTTCACGAATAATAGTAGTTAAAAATGAAAAAATACCATAAACCCAAATCCCAGTCCTCATAATGTTTGGATCAAACAGAAATAAAATCCATAAAGTAAATGCAGTAAGCAGCGCCACCAATATGTTACCTGATAGGAATGTCTTTTTTAATAATTGAGAGTAAATCCATAAAAAGATACTCGCACCCAATACCATAATGGCAATTTTTTTATTGATAGAATAGGACAATAAAAATGCGACTAAATTCATAATCAAATGCAGAAACATGGCCCATCTTCTAGATATGCTTTTGCCTACAATTACCTTATCTGGTTTATTCACCAAATCAAGCATCACATCCATGTAATCATTAATAATATAACCTGCGCCTGCAACTAGAAAGGTTGAAACCAAAAGTTTTATAAAATCGCTATCAATTAAATCTTGAATGGTGATGCTAGGAGTAAGAAAAAAATAGGCGAAAATTTGCGTAGCACCTATGATTAGGAGGTTATTGATTCGAATAAGTTTTAAAAAATCAAAGATTTTTTTGCTCATAATGTTTCACCATCTTTTTCATCCAAATTTATCACGCCACCAGAAATAATGAACTTCATGAGGTTGCTACTTTCGCCTTGGAAAGGCCTTATTTTACTTTTATCTACAAAAAATAAATTGCCAGAAAATGCATAGGAGTGAGGCAAGTAAACGGCAACAATTCCAGGTAAATTTAACTGGGTAAGGTCTTCTTGGGTTATAAATCCAGGTTTAAAAATGCCAGGCGTTAACTCAACAATAACTGGCTTGGAAAATTTCTTTTTCTCACCAACAAAGGCCTCTATCAAGTCTTTCACCGAAGTATAGATTGTTTTAACCAAGGGGATACTCGAGAAAAAATCATCCATTAAATCAATAACTGGTCGGGTAATTAAGGTTGAACCAATAAAACCCATAAACGTAACTGTTGCAATAACTATAATAAATCCTAAACCAGGAGTTTCAAGCAACAATACCGCATCTATTGATTCCATTAAGGAACGTAAAATCTTGTAGGTTGCATAAATAGGAAGTGTAATCAAAAGTCCTTTTAAAAAGTAACTTAAGAATTTGCGCATCCTTGAACCAAACGACTTCTTTATATTTTCTTTTCCAATTAGCATTTTAGTAATCTATTTCTAGGCCCAAACCTTGAACAAAATCGCCTAATTGGGGGTTTTTATCAACCATCATTTTCAATTGATCACTTTTGCTGATGGTAGTCATTGTTTGGATTCTTTCTTTATTGATGGTAAACGCTATTTCGAGCTCGAAGTTTTGAAGCTGCTTTCTAATTTGAGGAATAATATCCATGCGCTCTTCTTCCATCGTATCAAACTCTAGCTGACTCTTCAATTCAATTTCTGCTTTTAAAGGTGTGATGAACCGAACCGGTGCTTCTTTTAAAAACACCGAAATTCTTGATTTGCCGCCATTTTCAAGCTTTTCAATGCTTTGTTTCCAAATTTCAAGGAATTCAGTTTCACTAAATTCTTTGTTTTCAACTTTAATTTCTAATACGGATTGAGAGTTTAATTGGTCTTGTTGATCCAATTCTTTTTGCCTTGCAACCTGCACTTTTAGTTTTTCAATGGCAGATTTCCCCGAAATTTCTACAACAGGAGGGTTATTTACTAGCTTATTTTCGTGAGGTTCAGGAGCAGGCGTTTTAACCGTTCCAATAGTTGCTTGATTTGTTAAAACAATATTTGCAGGAGCACTTAACTCATTTATTACATTAATTTTTTTTTTCTCCTCAACCATTGGCTGATGAGTAGAAATTTGAATGGCTCTGTTGAGGTTACATAGCTTCATTAAGGCAAGCTCCACATGCAATCTTTGGTTCTTACTTTGTTTAAAATTGAAATCGGTTTGGCTCAGTAAGTTGAGTGCATTTAGCAGCCAAGTACTGGTGCAGGTTGCAGTTTGCTGAGAAAATTTCTGTGCCACATTTGGTGCAACTTCCAATAACTTTATGGTATCTGGGTGTTTGCAAACCATGAGGTTTCTGATATGCTCCATAAAGCCTTGTAAGAAATGTTGGGTTTCAAATCCATTATTCAAAATTTCATCAAATAGCAATAAACTTCCAGCCAAATTACCCGATAACAATAGGTTTGTGGCCTTAAAGTAATAGTCGTAATCTAGGATATTTAAATTGGAAATTACATCTGCATAACTAATTTTATTGCCACTGTAACTTACAATTCTATCAAAAATAGAAAGTGCATCTCGCATGGCACCATCTGCTTTTTTGCCAATAACATGTAAAGCTTCTTCCTCAGCCTGTATGCCTTCATTTTCGCAAATTTTCTTTAACTGCTTAACTGCATCTTCAATTTTAATCCTATGAAAATCAAAAACTTGGCAGCGACTCAATATAGTAGGAAGAATTTTATGCTTTTCTGTAGTAGCCAATATAAACTTCGCATACGGTGGGGGCTCTTCTAAGGTTTTTAGAAAAGCATTAAATGCATTGGTAGTCAGCATGTGTACCTCATCTATGATATAGATTTTATACTGAGCCCCTTGAGGTGCATACCTTACTTGATCTACCAAAGCTCTTATATCATCAACAGAGTTATTAGATGCAGCATCCAACTCATAAATGTTGAAGGAAGCATTTGAATTAAAAGCTCTGCAGCTATCACATTCGTTGCAGGCTTCAAAATCTGCACTCAGGTTGGTACAATTAATGGTTTTCGCCAATAACCTGGCACTGGTAGTTTTTCCAACCCCCCTTGGACCGCAAAACAAGAATGCATGAGCCAAATGCCTGCTTTTGATTGCATTTTTGAGGGTTTGAACCACATGCTCCTGTCCAACCACTGTATCAAATCGGTCGGGCCTGTATTTGCGCGCACTTACCACAAAATTTTCCATGTCGCAAAATAAATAGAATTTGGGAATTAAAACATTATTTGTAGAATATTTATTGAAGGTATTTGATTATTAAATAAAAAGCACTACTTTTGCAATCCTTTTTAAATAAATATCCTCAGTAAAATGGCAACTAAAACCAAATCTAAAAAAACAGAGACGGTTGTCTTAAAAGACTATGAATCAGTGATAATTTTCACTCCCGTACTCTCCGACGAGCAGCTCAAAGATGCAGTAGCAAAATACCGCAAATTGATCACTGACGACGCTGGCGAGCTGGTTCATGAAGAAAACTGGGGTTTGACTAAATTATCGTATCCGATCCAGAAGAAGTCGACCGGCTTCTATCATCTTTACGAATTCAGGTCAAAACCAGATTTTATTTCAAAACTTGAACTAGCTTTCAGACGCGACGAACGTATCATGCGCTATTTGTCTGTATCATTGGACAAGCATGCTGTAATCTACAACCAACGTAAACGCAATGGTGAATTTAACCAAGGCAAAAAAGATCAAAAACAAGAAGGAGCAAAGTAAACATGAAAAAGAAATCAAACGCAACTACGGCAATGGTTTTCAACACCATGCCAGAGGCACCTCAGAAGAAAAAATTCTGTCGTTTTAAGAAGAATGGTATCAAGTATCTTGATTACAAAGACGGCAACTTTTTATTGAAATTTGTTAATGACCAAGGGAAAGTTCTTCCACGTAGGTTAACCGGTACTTCTTTGAAGTATCAGCGCAAAGTGGCACAAGCAATTAAGCGTGCCCGACACATCGCAGTTTTACCATTTACAGGCGATTCATTAAAATAATTAATAAGGAGACAGACAATGAAAATTATTTTAAAAGAAAACTTGAAAAACCTTGGTCACCAAGGTGATGTTGTAGAAGTGAAAAATGGTTATGCAAATAACTACTTATTCCCTCGCGGATTAGCCCTTATGGCAACTGCAAGCAACCTGAAAATGCATGAAGAGAATAACCGTCAAGGTGCTCTCAAACGCGAAAAAATGAAAACAGATGCTTTGGCTATGTCTGAGCAACTAAAAGAAATGTCGATCACTATTGGTACCAAAGCTGGTGCAAATGGTAAGATTTTCGGATCTATTACGCCACTTCAGGTAACTCAAGCCTTAAAAAATAAGGGTTTTGATATCGACAGACGTAAGATTGAAATCAATGATGTGAAAACATTAGGTAGCTACGAAGCAACTTTAAACTTACACCGTGATGTTACTATTAACATCATTGTTGAAGTAGTTGCTGAATAATTAACTATCTTAAAAAAAATAAAAAGAGGCTGTCCCAAAAGGATAGCCTCTTTTTTTTTAAAAATTTTCAATTTCAACCTACTTAATAAGCACTTGCTTACAATGGACTTTTCATTCGAATGGATGTTGGTAATATAAATTCCCGGCTTCAATCCACTCACATCCAAGCTCGAAAAAAAAAGAGGCTGTCCCAAAAGGATAGCCTCTTTTTTTTTAAAAATTTTCAATTTTCAACCTACTTAATAAGCACTTGTTTTACAATGGACTTTTCATTCGAAAGGATGTTGGCAATATAAATTCCCGTCTTCAATCCACTCACATCAAAGCTCGCATTTTTGTCAATTATTTTAGTGTTTAATACAATTTCGCCCAAAGAGTTCATTAACCTGAGTTCACATCCATTTGCATTATCCAGATTGAAACTTCCTATTGCTGGATTAGGATATAGGTTAAATAGAGATTCTCCTGTTTGTTCCGTTAATGAAACTAGGTCAGTTTTATTTCGGTAATAGATTCCAGTTTCCCGAACATTAACAAAGAAACGGTTAGTTGTGTAAAAGACAGTTTGTGGTTCGTAAAAGGAAACATTTAAACCAGTGCTGATATCTGTCCAGTTAGCTCCATCGTTTGATGAACTAAGGGCACCATTATAGGCAGCCAATACAATTAACGAACCGGAAACTGCCACATCCAAGGCATCATTACTTCCACCACTATAAATCTTTGACCAGGTACTTCCATTTGTTGTTGATTTGTATAGGTTGAAATTATCAATCACATAAATATCTGTTCCGTTAAAAAGCATTTTGGTCAAACCCTTACCGCCTGGACTTGCACAAAGGGTAGTCCAAGTAACACCCAAGTCAGAAGATACCATAATATTATTCATAGAGCTGCTATATAATTTACCGGCATTATTAATTATGACACCTAATTTAATTGGATTTACAAGAACCCATGAAATACCCTTATTTGAGGATTTAAAAACACCTGAACCGGTAGTTGCTATTATGTTTGAACCAATAATTGCAATGCCATTTACATTTTTATCTGTAAGTCCAGTGTTCACTTGAGTCCAAGAGCCTCCGTTATCTGCCGAATAGTAAACGCCATCATTCCAACTTCCAGCTACTACCTCATTGGCAATTGACGCTACTTGCCATGCGTAAGTAGAAGGGTAGCTGGTTTTGGTCCAAGTGCCACCGTTATCTGCGGAAGAGAGTATTCCATATCCATTGGTTGCTGCAAGTATTTTGCTTCCAGTTTGAATGAAATTGGTAACACCTACAGTCAGCAATGAACCTGGGGTTCCCTTTACCCATTGGGCATGAATTTGGAAAATAATTGAGATGCTAAAAAATGTTGACAGAAAAAGTTTTTTCATATTTTATAATTTTAATTGTCGAAAATACCGTTTCATTAGCTAATAACAAGGATTGGATTGTTATAATTTCCAAATTAAGAAAATATTAATAATTCTTTGTTTCAAAGATAGTCTCATAGACGGAATTTATTTCAGAAGCATTTTTATAATAAGCCCCCGCACCGCTTATGCATGTAAAAAATCGATTATTTGATTACAATGTAGTATATGGATAATAATTGGATTGGTCGAGTCCTGTTGAAAGGTTTGACCATGTTTTGCCGTTGTTTGACGAAGTTAATATGCCTTTTTGGGTAGCTAGTAAAATAACCAATCCCGAAAAAGCCATATCTACAGCAAAATTGTAGGAACCACTATATATTTTTGATCAGGAACAGCCACCAACGATTTATTTATACAAATTAGAACTATCAATGTCAAACAGATTTGTGTCATTAAATTTAAGTCTGTTATTACTTTTTCCTCTGGACTTGGGCATAAAACATTCCATGTAACGCCAGAATCGGCAGCCACCATTATATTTCTGTTTTTACTCCAACAAATTCTTGTGCCTGATTTTGTATGCTCGCCAAACAATGTGTTAGGGTTTACCAAGGTCCAATTGCTACCTTTATTTAAGGATTTGAATATTCCATCTTTGGTAATGGCAATAAATGTTGAACCAATTACGGCAAGTCCCTCAATAAAGAAATCTGTTAAACCTGAATTTCTTTGTGTCCAGGTAAATCCAATATTACCTGAATAAAAAATATCATCAAAAAAGGTACTTGGTATCACGTCTTTCCCACTAACTGCAATTTGAAGGGCGTCATCAAAAGGGAAGGATGTTTAGCTCAATGTATTGCCATTGTTTGCTGAAGACACTATGCCTTGCCCATTCTTTGAAGCTGTAATTTTTGTTCCTGTTTGAATGTATGAAATTATTTACTATTGGTCTGAATAACCCGTTGGGCCTCAATTTGAATATGAATTGTATTGCAAAAAAGCAATAAAATAAAACTCTTTTTCAAGTTAAATTCATTAGGCTATAGCCATGAAGCATCTGTTAATTAAACCTTGCTAAGTATCTTTTGGATATATTTTCCTAAAATATCAAACTCAATATTTACTTGGTTGCCTATTGCTAAATATTTGAAAACAGTATGCTCATAAGTATAAGGTATTATAGCCACATAAAAGCCCATATCCTGAGCTTCAACTACCGTTAAACTTACCCCATTTATGCAAATGCTTCCTTTGTTTACAATTAATTTTTCTTGCTGCTTTTGGTTCAAACCGAAATGAAATAACCAACTACCATTTTCTACTTTTATACCAGTACAAGTGGCGGTATCATCTACATGCCCTTGAACAATATGGCCATCAAACCTGCCGTTTGCGGGCATGCATCTTTCTATATTTACTTTACTACCTGTTGTTAACTCACTTAAATTTGTTTTAGATAGCGTTTCTGCAATGGCTGTTACCTTGTAAATTTGGTCTTTAATTTCAACAACAGTTAAGCAAACTCCATTGTGTGCAATACTTTGGTCTACTTTTAGCTCACCCCAAATAGGGGAATTTACCCAAAAGTTTACATTAGTTCCTTCGTATTCAATCAGCGCTATTTCGCCCATGCATTCAATTATTCCTGTAAACATTATCGTATAATATTGATGGTGCCTCTGATGGTTCGCTTTTTAGTTCCTTCTAAGTAGCTCTCATATACATCGGCTATAAAAAAATACACCCCTTCCGAACATTCATTGCCCGTTTTTTGATCGTTTCCATTCCAATAAATATCAATGTTATTGGTCACAAAAACTTCCTGTCCCCAGCGGTTATAAATGATTAAATCAACCTTGTCAATAAACCTATATGGAAATGGAATTAAATAATCATTTTTACCATCTCCATTTGGCGTAAATACATTTGGTATATCATAAAACGGACAATTATTGATACAATGTTCATTGGTAAAATAACTTTCATTGTTGAATGAATCAACGGCCACTACTGCATAACAGCCAGCTATTGAAAGTTTGAGTGCTGCTCTGTCATCAATGTATTGGTTAATTCCAAGTGGAACAGAATCTAAAAGCGACCACCTTTCTTTGACATTCTTTTTCCAATAAATTCGGTATTTAACCACATCCTTTTCGCAGGTTTCTGGATAAATCCAATTGAGTTTAACCTGCAATACTGTAAATGAATTGCAGGGTGTATCAATCGTTAGTATTGGTGCGCAAGGCCTAATGGTATCAATAGGAATTCCACATGCTTCCTGCGATTTATTTCTAATTAAGAAAGGATAGTATAAAGTATCATAATTGCCTTTTGTTTCAATAAAATAGCAATAGGTTTTACCATTAATTAATCCTGTGTCGGCAAAAAATAATTCTTTGGTACTTGTTATAGAATCAAAGGTATTCAAGGCATTCTTTTTATAAATAACATATTGCTTGTTAACCCAAGGCACATCTGCTTTCCAATTTAAAACAACCGTTCTATTGGTGTTTAAAATACTCAACCGTGGTGAACCAGCAATGGTGCTTGTTTCTATCAATTTGGGATTGCCATCTTTTGTACCGTACATCATTACCCTATAATAATAGGTAGTATTGGTGGTGTTGAGCAAGCTGTCGGTAACAGATTCATCTTTTAATGCGGCGAAATTTGGGTAATCAATTGCACTTCCTATATTTTGATACTCACCCAAAGAACTGGTTGATCTTTGCAATTGAACTTGGTAAGGTGGTTTATTTTGAGTAGAATCTAATACTTCTGGTTTGATCCAATTAATGTTGATTACACCATTGCTAGTACTTGTTTTTTCTACACTTACTTTTGTGATAATTGGTTTGGTTTTTAAAATGATACCGCAAACCTCATCACTGGCATAGCTTTCTGTTCTTTCGCCAATAAAAATAATAATGCCATCTTCATTTCTGTTATAATACCAACTAGTGATCAAATAACAATACCTTACCAATGGCGAAATGCCTTTGCCTCCATTGTTATCAAAATAGCTTGTATTATTGAGCCCTCTGGTTGTATCATATAAAGAGAAGCCAGAGTAGGCTGGCACTCCAGTTTCGCATTTGGCATGCTTCCAATAACTCGAATCAACCTTGCGGTATATTTTGTAACCCAATGCCATTTTACAGGTATCTCTATCCCAATTCAAGATAAACCCGTTGCTGTCTTGCACCACCTTCACATTTTTGGGCGATGGTCCCACTACCTTGATATTCCAAAAATTTATACTTGATAAAGGCTTGGTAACATGATTGTCTACTGCCCTAAATACCGCAGTATGCGGGTAATACCTAACTGCATTGCAACTTGGCCTCCAGACAAAATTAGCATTTAAACCAGAACTAGGCCCTTCTGGTGAGGTGGGTGTAATGGTAGCTGGACTATTTTTTTGAACAAAAGGACTACCAAAATATTGAATTCTTATTCTTTGTCCGCTATTAGGGTCATTGGCACTTATAGTACCTTGAACCAATTCATTTGCTTCAACACAAGTGAATTGAGGTACCGTTAATTTTGGCGGAGAGTTATCGCAATTGTTATTGATATAAACTTGCATATCTCTTACCACATACCCAATTAAAATACCTCCTCTGTATTCGTTGATGCGAATTGCCCAATTATAAAAACCTTCTTGAACCGGTTTATGCCACGTAAGTTGACCATTGTTAACAGAAATGTTAAATGAATCAGAAAATTGAGGAATGGTGAACCTAGGCACTTCCATTCCTTGGGCCATTTTTGGGGCAATAATAGTAAAAGCCAAACTATCGCCATCTGGGTCGTAGGCTGCAGGATTATGCGTAAATATTTGATTTACACAGCCAACATCTATTGGTGGTAACAATAATATAGGTGATTGATTATTGCCTATTCCAGCAGCAATAGTTAAAACAGATTCTACATAAAATGCAATATCTACACTTCTGCCACCATTGATGTTTTTGATGCCATCAATCCTATTTGGATCAGTAATTCTAATGAGATAGTTATCTGGACCTGGGTATGAATGGTTGATTCTATAAACATTCTTTTTAATGGTATTATTGATGTCAGAATTTACAATTTCACCATTGCCATTCGACCTAGGAACAATTTCGGACTTATTATCTCCAAAGAATACTTCCAATTCTTTTCTATCGGCACCTGTATTTGCAGGGTCTGTATAGGTAATAACTGTAATTTCATAGGTATAGGCCACTAAAAACTTATAAGTAATTTCACCAGCCCTATAATGCGTTGCCCTTGCTACTGAGTTACTCAATAACAAAATGGTAAAACAAAGTAAAATATGGCGAATTTGGTTCAAACCTTTAAGCTGTTTAATGAAGACGCTAATTTATAACAAAATGTTGCATTTGTTTCACAAAAAAACCACGGTTAATTAAATTTAACCGTGGCTTTACTGCTAATTGAATTGATTAGCAAAATCATTAGGTAGTTTATTTACTTTCTGTGCTCAATTCGGCCGATAAGTAATCTCTGTTCATTCTGGCAATGTGAGTCAATGAAATTTGTTTAGGACACTCAGCGCTGCAGGCTCCAGTATTGGTACATGCACCAAAACCTTCTTCATCCATGTGAGCTACCATATCCAATACGCGTTGTTTGCGCTCTGGCTGACCTTGAGGCAACAAAGCAAACTGCGAAACCTTTGCCGAAACAAACAGCATGGCTGATGCATTTTTACAAGCAGCCACACATGCGCCACAACCAATACAAGCAGCAGCTGCAAACGATTCGTCGGCATCTACTTTTGGTATTAAAATAGAATTGGCATCTTTCGCATTGCCAGTATTCACCGAAACAAATCCACCTGCAGAAATAATTCTATCAAAGGCAGAACGATTTACCACTAAATCTTTAATTACAGGGAAAGCTGATGCTCTCCAAGGTTCAACCACAATGGTTTCGCCATCGTTAAAGCTGCGCATGTGCAATTGGCAGGTTGTAACACCTTGCTTAGGTCCGTGAGGTCTGCCATTAATAAACATGCTACAAGAACCACAAATTCCTTCGCGGCAATCATGGTCAAATGCAATTGGGTCGCCACCTTCAACAATTAGTTTTTCATTCAATACATCAAACATTTCCAAGAACGACATGTCTGTAGAAATATCTTTCAACTTATATTCTTGAAATCCGCCTTTATCCTCGGCGTTCTTCTGACGCCAAACTTTTAGATTGAGATTTAAATTTTTTTCCATTGTTATTTTATTAAGTCATTGGTCTTTTGTCGTTGGTCTTTAGTCTTTTGTCATTGGTCTTTTGTGTGCTTCGTTTTAACCAAAGACCAACTACCAAAGCTCAAAGACTTGCTACCAAAGACTAATTATTTGTAACTTCTTTGAGCAATTTTAATGTTTTCGTAAATAAGTTCCTCTTTGTGTAACTCCCAATTGTTTCCTGCAAAGTATTCCCAAGCTGCAACGTATTTATAATCCTCATCATTTCTTAGTGCTTCACCTTCTTCTGTCTGGTGTTCCTCGCGGAAATGTCCACCACAGCTTTCTTCACGATCCAAAGCATCTTTACACATTAACTCGCCTAACTCCAAGAAATCAGCCACTCTTCCGGCTTTTTCTAATTCAGAGTTCATTTCATTTGCAGCACCTGGAATGCGAACTGAACTCCAAAATTCTGCTCTTAATTGTTGAACATCACTAATGGCTTTTTTCAATCCTTCAGCATTTCTGGCCATTCCACATTGGTTCCAGATAATTAAACCCAAACGTTTGTGGAAATAATCCACTGGTTTGGTTCCTTTTATTGCTATTAGTTGGTCAATGGTAGCTTTTACTTTATTTTCTGCTTCTTCAAAAGCTGGATGATCTGTAGGAATAGCTTTTGTCATGATTTCTTTGCTCAAATAAGCACCTATGGTGTAAGGAATCACAAAGTATCCATCAGCTAAACCTTGCATCAAAGCAGATGCTCCCAACCTATTTGCACCATGGTCAGAGAAATTGGCTTCACCCAAAGCATACAATCCTGGAATATTTGTCATTAGGTTATAATCTACCCATAAACCACCCATTGTATAATGAACAGCGGGGTAAATCATCATAGGTTGCTCATAAGGATTTACGCCAGTAATTTGCTGGTACATATCAAATAAGTTGCCATATTTTTCTTTAACCACTGCTTTACCCATCTCTACAACTTGGGCATCAGTTGGGTTGTTCATGTTTTTCTTGGTTGCCTCCATTTTACCATAACGTATGGTATTAAAGGCAAAATCTAAATATACAGCTTCCCCAGTTTTATTTACGCCAAAGCCAGCATCACATCTTTCTTTAGCTGCTCTACTGGCCACATCTCTAGGCACTAAATTACCAAAAGCAGGGTATCTTCTTTCTAAGTAGTAATCTCTGTCTTCTTCTTTAATATCATTCGGTTTGATCCTATTTTCGCGCAAGGCTAAGGCATCTTCCTTCTTCATAGGAACCCATATTCTTCCATCATTACGCAATGATTCACTCATCAAAGTTAGTTTCGATTGGTGATCACCCGAAACTGGAATACAAGTAGGGTGGATTTGAGTAAAGCAAGGGTTGGCAAACATGGCACCTTTTTTATGCGCTTTCCAAGCTGCAGTTACGTTTGATCCCATGGCATTGGTAGATAAATAAAACACATTACCATAACCACCAGTGCACAATAATACCGCATGTCCGAAATGACGTTCTAATTTACCTGTGGTTAAATCACGTGCAATAATACCACGGCAAACACCATCAATATTCACCACATCTTGCATCTCGTGGCGGGCATACATTTTTACATTGCCCATTCCAACTTGGCGCTGTAAGCCACTGTAGGCTCCTAATAATAATTGCTGACCAGTTTGTCCTGCTGCGTAAAAGGTACGTTGCACTTGCGTTCCACCAAATGAGCGGTTCGATAATAGGCCACCATACTCGCGTGCAAAAGGAACTCCAGAAGCCACACATTGATCAATGATGTTCGAACTCACAGAGGCCAAACGGTATACATTGGCTTCACGTGAACGATAATCTCCTCCTTTGATGGTATCGTAAAATAAACGATAGGTAGAGTCACCATCATTTTGGTAATTTTTAGCTGCATTGATACCACCTTGAGCTGCAATACTGTGTGCCCTACGCGCAGAATCTTGAAAACAAAATACTTTAACTTTATATCCTAACTCCGACAATGAAGCCGCGGCAGACGCACCTGCTAGTCCAGATCCTATAATAAGGATTTCTAAACTACGCTTGTTCGAAGGATTTACCAATGGAACAGAAGATTGATACTTGGTCCATTTTTGTTCTAAATTTCCTTCAGGAATTTTTGAATCTAATTTCGATGTCATATCTATTGATTTGAAATGATTATTTAAAGAAGAAATACAATGGCATGGCAGCAAAACCCGCAGGAATAAACACTGAGAAGAACCATATGCCTATAAATTTAATTAATCCATTGTATTTGCTGTGATTGATACCCAACGATTGAAAAGCACTTTGAAAACCATGGTACAAATGAAATGCTACTGCAAACATGCACAATACATATAAGGCAACTAACCACCACTCTTTAAATTCTGTGGCAACTTCTTTGTACAAATCTTTCACTACTACTACTCTGTACTGACCAGTTTCATTAGAGGTCATGCCTTCTTCAATTTTATTGAATTGGGTATATTCAGCACTCATAGGTTCAGCCTTAACCTCGCCAGTTGCCATATTGGTGAAATAAGAAGTATAGCCTACTTCATGTCCAAACTTGTATTCAAACCAAAAATTCTTCATGTGAACTACAATGAATACCAAAATAATGGTTCCTAAAATTCCCATGCTGCGGCTAGTCCAATGGCTATTTGCGGCACCATTTTGCACAGCATATTTAACCGGACGAGCTTTGTTGTTTTTGTAAACCAACGAAATACCTTTAAACGCATGATACAAAATACTTGCATACAATAAATAAGAAACCACCTTAATTAACGGAAAGGTAGTCATGAATACCGCATAGGTGTTAAAAGCCAAGCCAAAATCATTTTTGAATAATTGCAAGTTCCCAATCATGTGTATAACCAAGAAGCTGCATAAAAATAATCCAGTAAGGGCCATAATAAACTTTTGGCCTATGGAAGATGAAAACATTTTAGTAACCCAATTCATTCTTATTGTTTTTTAATTTGTGTGCAAATTTATAGTTCTCTTTAGTTTGTTGTTGGCAAAAATGTAACATTTATGCACATTTCATCGTATTTATACTAGGTCTAAATAAGATATACTTTTTTGTTAATAATTAACATTCCAACTTTAAATTTTGTTTACTGATGACACCCTAGAGTGAGAATTTTACAAAACTAGCATAAATATTTTTCAATAAGATAATTGATATTAAACTAATGCGCTGAAAAATAATTGTTTACACTGTTTTACATTGGGTTCAAACCCTAAAATAAAACTTTTTACTTTATTTGTACTAATGATTAAAATTTAGATTATGAATAAAATTAAAATTGTTTTTGCTCTTTTATGCCTGGTATTTGCATTGAACACTAAAGCTCAATCACCATCAGCAGGTGAAGCCATTATTGGTGTTTGGGAATCTGGTAGCGGAAAGGCACGTATCAATATTATTAAATCTGGTAATTTCTTTTATGGTAGAATTGTATGGCTCAAAGAACCAAACGACCCTTTAACAGGAAAACCAAAATTGGATAAAAATAATCCTGAGGAAGCCAAAAGAAGCACACCTTTGCTAGGTTACCGAATGCTAAGTGGCTTCGAATTCAAAGGAGAAAACCTCTGGGAAGATGGAACAATTTACGATCCAGAAAGTGGCAGTACTTATAATTGTAAAATCAACTTAGAGAACAACAACACCATGAATATCCGTGGTTTTATAGGTATAGCTGCTTTTGGCAGAACGGATGTTTGGAAGCGCTTAGAAACTAAAAAGAAATAATTCCAGCCCTTACTTTTTATGGACTAACTAAATTGATGCCAATTTGGAAATAAATTGGATTGGTTAATGTGTTTTCCATGTAGTAAGGTTTGTCTGAACCAATCAATCTTAAAATATCGCCTTGGTCTATATTGAAGTTATAATTCAATCTATAGCCAACTTGCGCGCTCACCCAGATAAAATCTGTAATTGCTTTTTCAAAGGTAATACGAGGTCTGATTTCAGATCTGCGTAACTCCAAATCGTTGTAGGCAGCATTATAATTTGCACCACTGGTGCGATTTAACATGGTATAGCTATTTCCTTCCAATTCATACCCAAAAAACAACAAGGTTCTTGGGCTAAAGGTTCTTCTTACGGCAAATCTAGATGGGAATACGGCCTCAATTCCCCATTTACGGTTTTGAAAAGTATGATTGAATAAAATGAGTGGCAAATATCCTTTTGCCCCTGGTCTGTAGCTATGTGAAAATCCAATGGCAAACATGGAGTAATCATTGCGTTTCCAACCATAAAATCCGGCAGCAGTTAATTTTGGCTTTAACAAATATTCACCAATTTTATCATCGCTTAGGTTGTAATCTCCATTGGCATCGGCTGAACCAAAAAATAAAATAAAGTTCTTTTCATTGAGTGGTTTAAAGATGGTGGTGTTTAAGCCAATGGTAGTTAATCCGTGGTGTGTTAAATTATGGGTCACATAGTTTGCAGCTGTATGCGACCCCATACTGTAACCATTTCTCCAATAGGTTCCACCCAAGTTAATCAGCCATTTGGTATTCGATAATACTGGAACATTGGCTACTAGCCTTAATCCGCCAGAAGAGTTGATTTTTGCATTTCCATCTTTGATATAAGTCGTCCCATTAGCATATGGATCGGTGTTGGTAAAATCGTGCGCACCCTGATAATCGTAGGCTACAGTAATTAACTTGTTCGGACTTAAGCCAAGAACCTTTGAGGTGCAATAGCGCTTGGCTCCATCTGCCATGCCCATATCCGCAAATTGGCTAAAATCAATTTGCTCTTCTGGTATGGAATCTTTTTGGGCATTAGCCTCATTAAAACTGTAAATAATTGAGATGAATAGTATGATTTTTTTCATTGTATGGAATTGGTGTTTATTAATGAGCTTCTTATTTCCTTTTGAATTTGTGCAATCTTTGAATTCAAAATTAAACTTCATTCACAATTATAGGATTCTTCTCCAAATTTTTAATTGATTTATTTAAAATAAGTTTAAAAGCTTTGTATTTTCGACCCAAAATAAAATTATCGCTTTGTATTCAATCATTCGTAGCCTTCTTTTTATGATGCCCGCCGAAAAGGCGCACCATTTCACCTTCCATTCACTTCGTTTTTTTATGAAAATACCTTTGGTTCGAACCATTTGTATGAACATTTTTAGCGTAAACGACACTTATGAATTCCTAGGCTTAACATTCAAAAATAGGGTAGGACTTGCCGCTGGTTTGGATAAAAATGCCGAATACCTGAGCGAATTGGAAGCCTTGGGTTTTGGCTTTATTGAAATTGGCACTGTTACGCCCAAGCCTCAAGCCGGAAATGATTTACCTCGCTTGTTTCGTTTAAAGCAAGATGAATGCCTCATTAATAGAATGGGTTTTAACAATGATGGAGTAGAAGTAGTGGTTCAGCGGCTAAAAAACCGTCCTACAGGAATTATTGTAGGCGGAAATATTGGCAAAAATAAAGTTACTCCCAACGAATTGGCTGTAGAAGATTATGCTATCTGTTTTGATAAACTATACCCTGTAGTAGATTATTTTGTGGTGAATGTAAGCTCACCTAATACCCCAAACCTCCGAGAATTACAAGATAAAAAGCCGCTATTGGAGATATTGAATAGGCTCATTGTACAAAGAAAAAATAAGGTAAATGCCGGAGAGATACAAAAACCTATTTTATTAAAAATTGCTCCAGATTTAACCGATTCACAAATTGATGATGTAATAGAGATTGTACAAGAAAGTGGTATTGATGGACTAGTTGCAACCAATACAACTATTGCCAGAACGGGCTTAATTACTCCAGCAGACGAGGTTGCCTCTATTGGTTCTGGCGGTTTAAGTGGCAAAGTTTTGCAAAGCAGAGCCACAGAGGTAGTGACATACATTGCTCAAAAATCAAAAGGTAGCATCCCTATTATTGGAGTTGGTGGCATACACAATGAAGCAAGCGCGCTCGAAAAAATAAATGCAGGTGCTAGCTTGGTTCAAGTATACACTGGCTTTGTTTATGGTGGTCCACCTTTCATTAAAAAGATAGCCAAATCCATATTAATGAACAAGGCTAAATAGCCTCACCAACTACAAAAGTGCTTCCGCCAATAAAAATCATATCGTCTTTTTGAGCAGCCAACTTCGCTGCATCTCTAGCCTCAGTTACGGTTGCATAAGTTTTACCCTGCAAACCAAATGTTATAGCTTTGCTTTGTAGTTCCTTTTCATCTAAGGCTCTAGGAAGGTTTGCTTTGGTAAAATAGTAGATTGCATTTTTAGGTAGCAAGGCTAAAATCTTTTCAATGTCTTTGTCTTTTACCATGCCAATAACCATGTGTAAGTTAGAATATTTTTGATCGGCAATTTGTTTTATGATATAGGCTATACCATGTTCGTTATGTCCGGTATCGCAAATGGTTAAAGGTTGTGTATTTAAAATTTGCCACCTACCCATTAATCCTGTATTCCTCTTTACATGCAATAAGCCTTCTCTGGTATCGCTCTCAGTAATCTTAAAGCCCGCAAGCCTAATGGGTTCTAGCGCCGACAATACCGTACCAATATTTTTTTGCTGATAAATTCCATTCATATCGCAAAACACATTCTTCCACAACTCGCCAAACTGAAATTGCACATCAAAGGCCGCATGAATCAACGAGCTTTTAAAATAAAGGATATTTACCTTTTGGTTCGACAAGAATATGGGACTATCTTCTACTCTTGCTTTTTCCATAAAAACCGGAAACGTTTCTGGTTGGTATTCGCCTATAATTACAGGTGTTTTGGGTTTGATAATTCCAGCTTTTTCACTAGCAATTTTAGGTAAAGTATCTCCCAATAAATCGGTATGATCCAAGCCTATGTTGCTAATGACACTCAATAAGGGTTTTATGATATTGGTTGAATCTAATCTGCCCCCAAGCCCTGTTTCTATGATGGCAATATCAACTTTTTCCTCTGCAAAATAATCGAAACACAGCGCCACTGTCATTTCAAAAAATGAGGGATTCACAATCTCAAAAAGTGCTTTGTGTTCAGCCACAAATTCAATCACTTTTTCTTGCGAAATCATTTCACCATTGATCTTAATTCGCTCCCTAAAATCTTTTAAATGTGGCGAAGTATAAAGCCCAGTTTTGTATCCCGCCTCTTGCAAAATAGAAGCTAACATGTGGCTGCAAGATCCTTTGCCATTGGTACCTGCAATATGAATGGTTTTGAATTTTCTTTCGGGATTGTCCAATGCTTTACAAAGTGCAAGGGTATTGTCCAAATCATTTTTATAAGCAGCACTGCCAATCCTTGTAAACATTGGCAATTGGCTAAATAAATAATCTAATGTTTCTTGGTAAGTTGCCATGCAAGTTTTAGCCAATAATAAATGATTGGTAACAGCGAAATTAGCCTAGGAAATTGAATTTAAAAATGATTAATAATAATTAACAATATTTTTATCCTAA